>Ga0078972_1003296_pt2 | contig 39426 bp, 50 predicted proteins | sample YelNatPaOPGAMG01_FD_67568 | JGI IMG/M metagenome (GOLD analysis project Ga0078972, IMG submission 67568) | Hot spring thermophilic microbial communities from Obsidian Pool, Yellowstone National Park, USA - OP-RAMG-01 (SPADES assembly) (version 2) | ecosystem: Environmental > Aquatic > Thermal...
GAGGAGAGCATCAAGAGGCTAAATTTGAACGCTGAGGTAATTGCTGTCGGATCCTCTGTTAGAGATACCTGGCTTCCGAATAACAATGAGCTCGATATCTTCGTCCTCTTCCCCAAGGGAGTAGGAGATAAGGAAGTTTTGGGGAGCCTAATAGTCGATATAGCTAAGGATGCCTTCGGGGATTATGAGCAGAATTACGCTGAGCACCCTTACGTCAGGGTCAGATATTCGGATTTTGAGATAGACCTCGTCCCGGCCTTCAAGATACTTCCCGGGGAGAGGATAATAAGTTCCGTAGATAGGACCCCCCTCCACAATTCTTACGTTAGGGAGAAGCTCAAGAGGCCGAACGATGTGAGGTTACTTAAGGCTTTCCTCAAATCGATCGATGCTTACGGTGCTGAGGAGAAGGTAGGGGGCTTCAGCGGCTACGTATGCGAACTCCTGATAATAAATTACGGGAGCTTCCTAAAGACGATAGAGGAGGCATCGAAGTGGGGATCGAGGGTCTACATAGATATAGAGCACCACCTAACGGAGGAGTACGCATTATCAGCTTTCAACGGACCTCTGGTACTGATAGATCCCACCGACCCTAGGAGGAACGCCGCCGCAGCACTCACTGAGACGCAGTTCAACAGATTCAAGGTAGCGGCTAGGGCATTCCTCAAGAACCCGGATATCGAGTTCTTCTCCAGGGGATTGAAGGGAGTGAAGGGGAGAGTATCCGCTAAACAGATAGAGGAGCAGCTCTCGGAGAGGAAGACGAGGATTATCGTCATAGAGATGGGCGATCTTGATCTCTCTAGAGAGTTATTATGGTCTCAAGCGAAGAGGATGGCCAGACTTCTCAATGAGGAGCTTGAAGCTAATGGTTTCGATCCGCTCTGGGTCTCGGGCTGGACTGATGAGAGGGATGAGATCTTCGTTGCCATGGAACTCCCATCACTGAACCTCCCGGCCATAGAGAGGAGGCAGGGACCTCCAGTTGGATCTAAGGAGGAGATGAACTTCCTCAAGAGTTACCTCGGCTCCGGATTCGGGGGACCTTTCATAGAGGGGGATAGGTGGTACGTTTATAGGAAGAGGAGGCATAGCGATGCAATTAGCCTCATAAATGAGCTGATCTCCTCTAAAGCTCCAACTATACTGAGGGGAGCGAAACCCAAGATATTAACTGACAGGGAGCTCCTCCTCTTGGATAGGGATGTTCTGGGATGGATATACAGGGAGATGAGGAAGGAGGAGTTCTTCATAAGGTATCTAGTTGACTGAAGGAAGCTACTGATCCCAATTCCTCCTCTATCTCCAGCAGCCTGTTGTACTTCGCTACCCTCTCCCCTCTGGCTGGGGCTCCCGCCTTTATGTAGCCACAGTTCAAGGCGACGGAGAAGTCGCTTATGAAGGGATCATTAGTCTCCCCCGATCTGTGGCTCACGATAACCCTATACCCATATCTGAAGGCGAGTGATGCAGTCCTCACAGCCTCAGTCAGCGTCCCTATCTGATTCACCTTGAGCAAGACGGCATTTCCAGCCTTCGCTTCGATCCCCTTCCTGAGGTATCTCTCATTTGAGACGAAGTAATCATCCCCTACTAGCAAAATCCTATGACCGAGTTTTTTAGTGAGCTCAGAGAGGGAATCTAAGTCCTCCTCATGGAAGGGATCTTCTATCGCTACTATCGGGTACTCATCCACAATTCTCTCGTAGAACGAAATCAGCTCCTCCTTCGTAAGGGATGCTCCATCTATGTTATACTTCCCATCTGCATAGAAGTTGCTCGCGGCACAATCAATAGCTAGTTTAACTTCCCCTTCAAGCCCGACTCTCTCTATCGAGCTGACTAATGCTTCTAAGGCTTCCTCGGTCCTCTTCATTGGAGGAGCGAAGCCTCCCTCATCTCCGAGGTTAACAGCATGCCTACCGTATCTCTCCTCGAGGAGAGCTTTTAGCTCCATATAAACGCTTACTCCGGCAAAGAGAGCGTCTTTAAATGTTTTAAATTTAACTGGCACTATCATAAATTCTTGAATAGCTAGCTCATTGCCCGCATGTTTCCCACCATTTATTATATTCATGAGGGGTATTGGTAGAACCCTCGAGAAAGCTCCTCCCAGGTACTTGTAGAGAGGGACACCCATTTGATCGGAAGATGCTTTTGCCGAAGCTACTGAAGCACCCAGAATCGAGTTAGCTCCTAATCTCGATTTATTAGGCGTTCCATCCAGCTGAATCAATATATCGTCTACTAGAGGTTGAATTGATGCATCCACCCCTATCAGGGAGGGTCTTATTATCTCATTGACGTTCCTCACGGCCTTAATGACTCCCATTCCCCTCAGCCATTTCCCGCCATCCCTTAGCTCTAAGGCCTCCCTCTTCCCCTTTGAGGCACCTGATGGAACTGAGAACCTTCCTGAGCCTCCTCCCTCCAATTTAACTGTCACTTCCACCGTAGGGTTCCCTCTGGAGTCCAGTACCTCCCTAGCCCTTACATCCTCTATCCTGAAGGACATCCAGAGTAGGCCCAACCTTATTATTTATTCTTTGAGTATATCCAGGTGATCGTTTGAGCTCATCGCTCGATGATGTCAGAGGGATATTGAATAAGTTGACATCCATCCCTAGGGTCACGGGAAGCGAAAGGATCTTCGCCCCTTCTATAGCTGAGATCCTCGAGCCCCACTGCGATGCGATCAGGATAGACCCTTGGGGAAATGTTGAAGGCATCCTGAACCCAGGCGGGAAGCCCTCAATAATGATAGCGGCTCACGTCGATCAGATCGGGATAATAGTTAAGGAGGTGACGAATGAAGGATACATAAAGTTCGATGGGGTTGGATGGGATCCCAGAGTCCTCTATGGATCCCGTGTTAAGCTGATAACGGGCAAGGGAATTGTTAGGGGAGTCATAGGGGTAGTACCGGCGCATTTCCTGAGGGTTTACAAGGAACTTGAGGAGAAGAAGATAGAGATAAAGGATCTAGTGATAGACATAGGAGCCCGCAGTAAGGAGGAAGCTGAGAGCATGGGGATAAAACCTGGAACCTATGGAGTCCCTGATTACGATCCAATTTCGCTTGGATCCGAATTCTTCTCCTCTCCGGGTCTCGATAATGCTGCGGGTGTCGCGACGATGATATATGGAGCGATGCTCAGCCGTGAGGGAGGGGGAATAGATGCGGAGGTGCATTTCACAGCCACTATACAGGAGGAAATAGGACTCAGAGGCGCTGAAATGATGGCATATAGGCTGAAGCCCGAGGTAGCTATAGCTATCGATGTCACATTCGCCGAGCAGCCGATGCTACCGGAGGCCCCGAGGATCTCGCTGGGGAAGGGACCTGTGATAAGCAGGGGCCCCATATACCACCCTGAGGTGGTGGAGTTAATAGAGAGAGCTGCGGAGGAAAATGAAATTCCTCGCCAGTACGAAGCCGATTTCAGAGGAGCGGGAACTGATACTTGGGTGATACAGGTCGCTAGAGGCGGTGTGAAGACGGCCCTCATCTCGATACCCTTGAGGTACATGCACAGCCCTTGCGAAGTCATAAGCCTCAAGGACGTGGCTTGGGGAGGGGCCCTCCTGGAGAAGACCCTAGAGCTGTTCTAATGATCATCGCCCCTTAATGTGGAGTAGCAGAAACTAGTGGATGGTCATCCGGGCAGCTCATGAGCTAGCGTACAGGCTGAGGACAATAAAAAGGAGTTCTTATACAGATTTAGGTCTCAAGTTAGTGGCTCTTTCCCCGGTACCTTCAGAGCTACTTCGAATATGGCGACGGGAACAGTTATCCCCAGATTGAGGAGGACTTCGGGATCTATCTCGCCTATCACTCCCACCTCCTCCCCCTCCCTCAGCACGCTCGCGCACCTCCCCTCTATGAAGGGCCTCTCCTTCCTGGGCTCCAGCTCTATCCTATACGAGAGATTCTCAAATAGGACCTTCAGGTGGGAATATATGTCCTCAAAGCCTACGGAATCGTCTGCATATGCGGCAGCCACCCTCCTCTCATCCCTAGTCTTGTTCTCAAGCCTCTCATCTATTAGCACCACATCCCCTATCTCGAAGACCTTCTGAGGGTACCTTACGTGAGTATTATTCGCTAGGAATGCTAGTAATCCCGGGAACAAGGCATCCCTTAAAACGCTGTAGCTCTCAGAGACCGGATTTGATATCTCAACAACTTCCCTCTCTTCCCTGCCGACTGCGTGGAAGAGGGATGCCCTGCTCGTCATTATGTAGTTGAGGACCTCCTGATAGCCTAGCCCTATCATCACCGTCCTCACTTTCCTGGATACCTTCTCCACAGGATGGGGCCTACCGACAGTCATTACGTTCTTTGGAAGCTCATATCCAATTTTGTTCAGTCCCAAGGTTATTGAGACTTCCTCAGCTACATCGATCGGATGTAAGAAATCTGATCTATAACCCGGAATGAGCACTCTGACTTTACCATCTGAGAACTCCGCATCCAGTCTGGCTCTCAGGAGCTGCATTACCACGTCATCCTCCGAGAGGTTTAGGCCCACTATGCTCCTTATGAAATCTAGATCCACTTCCATTTCCTCGGGCTCATGCCTCGGGGTCTCTATGTTCCTACCGTCTGGGTATAAGATGTCCAACGTGCTTATTTCTCCCCCTCTCTCAGCTAAAGCTGAGGATATTATCTCGAGGGCATACCATATCGCCTTCAGATCCGTCCCAGTCACATCTATGAAGATATCCCTGACGCCCGGGGTGAGTCTCGTGAGCTCCGAGTTTATTATTGGGGGCATGCTGAGGACCTCCTCCCTAGAGTCCATTATTAATGGGACTAAATTTTCTGGATTTGCGATTAAATGAGAATATATTTTACCTTTTTCCGTCTGTTCTAATATCTCTTTAGCACTCATTTCCGCATACTCGCCCAGAGGCACGAAGTGGACCTCCTCAGCCCTCCTAGCGTCGTAAATTATAGGGGGCTTGACCTTCGAGAAGTCATGGAGCCCGATAGCGACCCTCCTCCTCTTCCTCCCTAAAGTATCATGTATCTTCTCTTGTGCCTCTATGAGGGCCACTAAAGATTCCTCAGTCCTCAGATCGACATCCCTGACGAGGGCAGCGACTACATATGGCCTGACCTTGGCTACTCCCTCACCCACTCTGACCTCGAAGGCCTTCCTCCTCACCCTATACTTAGGTAGGCCCAGTTCCTCGTTCGAGATACCCTTGAGACATCTCACTATGCCCTCTAACGTCACTAGATCCATCCTATCGGAGGTTACCTCGAATCCCACCTCCTCCCCGAAGGATTCCAAGTTCATCTTCGTGAAGTCTAAGAGATCAGTGAGCTCCTCCTCGCTGAGGCTCCTCCAGAGCCTCTCCATCTCCCTCCTACTGAAACTCACGACTGGCAAGCTCTCACCACACCAGAGGCGCCTTCCTAAGGTAATCCAGGTTCTGGGAGTGAAGCTCCCTTATATCCTCCAATCCGAGCTTTATCATGGCTAATCTCCCTATCCCTATCCCCCAGGCCAGTGCCTGAACCCTGGGGTAATCGTAACCCAGGGGTATCAGCATCTCCGGCCTGAAGAGCCCCGAGCCAGCTATCTCTATCCATCCCAGTTTCTCATGCTTAACATAAGCCTCTACACTCGGCTCCGTGAATGGGAAATAAGCTGGCTTGAACTTCACCTCTTTGAAGCCCAAGTTCTTGGAGAACTCCGCTAGGAATCCCATCAGATTTCTCACATTCATCCCCTCGGCCAAGACAACCCCCTCACACTGGTGGAACTCGAAAGCATGCGTTTTATCCGGAGCTTCCGGTCTGAAAACTTTATCTATGGCGAATATCTTACTCGGGACCTCCAGTCCATTAGCTAAGGATCTAGCTGAAGCAGCAGTCGTCTGGGATCTCAGTATGAGCCTCCTAGCTATCTCAAAGCTCCACTTATACCCCCACCCCTTCGACCCAGTTATCCAGCCATCCTCATGTGTCCTAGCTATCCTGTTGACAAGCTCATCGTACCTAGAGAGATCGGCCGCCTCAGGATAAGCCAGTTTGTAGGAATCATGGACTTCCCTGGCTGGATGATCTTGTGCTTGAAAAAGGACATCGAAGTTCCAGAATTCGCTCTCAACTATCGGGCTCTTCACCTCCGTGAACCCCATTCCGATCAATATCTCCCTCACCTCCTCCAGGAAATAGACGTAAGGGTGTGGCTTTCCAGGATATACTACAGGAGGGCTCGCTTTAACATCATAAGCCTTGAGTTTTTTCTTTTTCCATTCTCCGCTCACTATCAGATCTCTGCTCAGCTTACCCACTTCCTCGATCAGGGGGATCCTCCCCTCGGCGGCATCAAGACCTAGGGGAGTGAGTATTATCTCAGCCTCAGCGATCTCCTCTGTCTCAACGAGCCCCCTCCTCCTCAAACTCTTTAGAATTCCCTGATCGACATCTTCCTCCTCTAGCTCCCCCTTCATGATCTTATCTATTATCTCCCTCTCCGGTACCTCCCAGGATAGAGGAATTACCGTTACCTCCCCATCCCTGCTCTCTATCCTCAGGAGGCCCTTCCTCCTCCCCTCACCCAGCGCAACGTTGAGCTCATCCTCTTCCATCAAACTCGATAGTTCGGAGAGGCTAGCCTTACCTCTCTCCCTCAGGATCCTCAGTATTTTCTCTTCAGGTAATCCTTCCTTAGCATGCCGTATTCCCCTCTCCGTAAGCCTTAGAACTTTCTTTTTCCTCTCAACAACTTCCAGAAGCCCTTTTTCCTTGAGAAGTGTTGATAGGGCCGCTACCCTGCTCTTATCACCTATATCACCTAACTCCGCCCTTCCCCCTCTGGATCTCAGAAGCTGGAGGAGCTCCATTTCTCCCTTAGATAGCGCTATTTCCATGCCTCCACCTCCCCGCCACCCTATTGGCTAAACATAAGTGCGACTGGTCAGCGCTCCTCACACACCTCCGGTGAACCTAGCGTAATATATATTATCCCTATCCCTGATCACCCTCACTTTTATCAATGAGCCCGGAGGAACGGGAGGGGAGTCTAGGACCGTCACAACTCTATTTCTCGCGACAGCTAAGACTTCACCAACTTTCCATCCCTCTCCTAAGACCTTGACGTTCAGTATCTCACCCTTCCTGAGGCGGGGCTCTACCGGTTTGACTTTCCTTATCCCGAAATCATCCGGGCTCAATATGAGCTTCACACCGAACTCCCTCTCAAGTTCAGCGAGCTTCCGGTAGAATTCGCCCCAGCTTATCGGCTTAACTCCCTTGGGCTTTCTCCCACCCCTGTAGGCCTCATACTTCTGGATACCGAGCGCCGGCCATATCTTCCCGGCTCCTATACTGAGGGCGAACTCTATTATCTTAGGGATATCTTCATCGTTGAGTCCGGGGACCCAGATAGGTGCTATTAGTAGATCTATAGAGCTCTGTGCTACCCTCTTAGCCGCCTCAATTACTTTATCTATCCTGAACCAATCCGACCCAGCTAAGTACTTGGCCTTTCCCTCCTCTAGCGAATCTATGCTTAAGTTTATCCTATCGATCCTCCCCTCCAGCTCCCCTATGAGTTTCTGAGTCAGAAGAGGACCATGCGTCTGAGCGGATATCACTTTCACCTCGGGGATATCCCTCAGCCTCTTGACGAGATCCACGATCTTGGGGTAGAGGAAGGGATCACCAACTGTATCTATATGGGCCTCAATATCACTAATCCCTTTACTCTCAACTAATCTCTCGAACCAGGAGATGATGTAGTTTAGATCCACTAAGAACTCTGTCCTCCTCGTCCTAGACTTAGGTCCGGCATCTGTGGAGCAGAATATACATGATAGAGGGCAAGATGAGGAGGGTCTCACCTGTATCAGATTCGTCCCCCTATCTATTAAGCCGAAAGCCACAGATCCCATCAGGGGGATATCTCCATTTATCCTGAGGATCCTCCTCATGATTTCAACCTAAAATTCTTAAATCGGGATTGGGCAGATAGGGGTATGAAATTGCTCGCGATCTCCGATGTGCATTCATCATCCTCGAAGCTGAAGCTTTTATTAGAGAGGGAAAGCTTTGATGCTGTATTCTTAGCTGGAGATATTTCTAATGGTGATATGGAGGATGTTAGAAAGATTCTTGGATACATTAAGGATTTCAATGAGAATGTATTCTTCGTTCCCGGAAACATGGATCCTGCTCCCCTTCTCGAGATTCGAGAGCTCGAGGGTTGCCTCAACTTACACCGTAATAAAGCTTACCTCCGGGGCTACTCGATCGGCGGTGTGGGAGGAGGCCTGATATCACCTTTCATGACCAGGATCGAGTTCACCGAGGAGGAACTCTCACTGATGCTGGAGGAGCTCGGGAAGGTGGATCTCCTGCTCAGTCATACTCCTCCCTTCGATAGCGGACTGGATAGAATAAGATCGGGACTGAGCGTCGGATCCAAATCCTTGAAGTACTACATAGAGAGGGAAGCCCCCCTGCTCTGCGTATGCGGTCACATACATGAGTCAAGGGGTATAGAGAGGATAAAGAATACTTTGGCGATAAATCCGGGACCTCTCTCGCGAGGAAATTATGCTGTAGTCGATTTAGAGGGTGAGGAGGTGAACTCCAGGCTCCTCAATCTCTAGTCAAATTTTAATTCTGATGGATCGAGCATCGGAGATGAACCTGAGGGACATCGCCATATCAGCGGTAGGGGGAGCTTTGTACGCTCTCGTCGGTTACGTGAGCTGGTTAGGGCTCACCTTCTATGGGGTAAGGTTCTGGCCCTCTGTAGTGATACCGGCGACGATATCATGCCTCTATGGAGCGAGCGTAGGCGGGCTATCCGCTGCGATAGGGATATTCATATCGGACATCGCTACCCATGGTAATGCGATCTTAAGCCTGACGGTCGGTGTCACATCTAACTTCACATGCTTCTACATAATAGGGAAGCTCGCTGGGGGGAGTAAGTATAGCGTGAGGAGGTATTTAGTGGCTTCCACCCTGGGGCTCACCGTGGGACACTTGATAATAGGGATAGGCCTCCTCCTCTGGAGCCAGTACTTTCCTCTACCATTTCAGGAGAGCTTAACCCCCTTATCTATAGCGGCTGCGCTCACAATATCATTCGTCACATTCGCTTGGGAGCTCCCATTCGCCCTCATACTCGTTCCCCCTATAGTACATGCCGTCAAGAGGGCGGGGAGATGATGTACATCATAGGGCTGGACATGGGGGGTACTACTACAAAGGGAGTTCTACTATCGGAGAGAGGAGTTGGCCTGAAGACCTTAGTTATCTCCTCAGACCCTCTAGCAGCTGCAGCCGGCACAATAGGTAAGATATTGACTCAAGGAGGGCTGAATGTTAATGATGTAGGAGCTATTGCCGTGAGCGGGGGGAAAGTGAGATCTCTCCCCAAACGCATCCTCGGCCTCCCCCTCTTCGAGGTGGATGAGATAGAGGCTATAGGAAGGGGAGGAGCCTTCTTAGCTAAACTAGGGGAGTGCGTGGTCACCAGCGCTGGTACGGGGACCGCGATCGTCGAAGTCAGGGAGAGGAACTCCGGCTACGATGTCAGGCACTTGGGAGGGACGGGCATCGGAGGTGGGACCCTCCTGGGATTAGGAAAGCTCTTACTTGGTAGATCGTCCATAGAGTCACTTCTTGAACTAGCGTCTAGGGGAAGCCCAGATAATCTGGACCTCAAAGTCGGCGATATAGTTGGGGGGCCAGTGGGGAAGTTAGATGTCAATGCCACTGCCTCAAACTTCGGGAAGCTGGTGGATGACGCTAGGCTAGAGGATATCGCTGCAGCCCTCGTTAATATGGTGGGGCAGGTCATCGGGGTTACTTCCCTCTTCGCAGCTAAGTCCGTTGGATTGGAAGATAAGATCGTCCTAGTTGGAGGACTGGCTAGCTATGAGCAGGTAGTTGAAGCGATAAAAAAGCCTATAAAGCTTTTCGGTGGTAGCTTGATTGTTCCGGAGGATCCTCAGTACGCTACGGCCTTAGGCGCATCTCTTAAGCTATTCTCCTCCCTCACATCCTTAGTGAGAGGCTAATGGTTAGTCTCGCATTGGAGCTGAGGGGCGTCGTCATCAAGGGGGATCGCCTGCTCCTAGTGAGGGAGAAGGGTAGTAAGGATTGGTCGATCCCCGGTGACTCAGTTGAGCCTGGAAGGAGCCTTAGAGATTCGCTGAGCGAGATCATACTTGATTCCACTGGTTTGCATGTAGATGTCGTCAGAGCTATTGATGTGAGTGAGGCTAATGATGATAAGATCCGCATAACTTATCTCTGCAAGCCGATCTCCGGGAAACTGAGGCCTGGAGGAGGAGTCAAGGAAGTGAGATGGGTTGAGCTCAACAGGGCCGCTGAGCTACCCCTCTCGGGGCCAGCTAGAGAGGCGGTGAAAATCCTAGCCTCGAAGTTCATCCTCTTCATAAGGAACAGGGACTTGAAAAGGATAATCATAGGGGTCCCCAAGGGGCACGTCCATAAGAGAGTAATTATGGAGCTCTCCGATGGGCTCATAGTACTTCATGAGGCTACTGTTGAGAACCTCGTCAGGGCTTTCGTAGAGGTTGAGATGCATCCCTTCAGGAGGGCAATAGTCCTAGAGGGGAGGGAGCTGAAGAGGAGGAAGGAAGGCTATTCAAAGTACCAGCTCCTTGAGGTTGAGATGAGCGATGAGGAGGTCGAAGATTTGATAACTAGGATGCTGGGCCTCGATGTCGGGGGGAGTGAAGATTAAAAAGATACACTTAAAACTCCGATGGGGGATGAAGAGGAGTTACTCCATAGACATCGGATGATTCCTAAATCGCTGCTGACCCCGGGTGTGGGAGATGATTAGGAGAGCTCTAGTAATAGGCAGGTTTCAGCCCCTCCATCATGGCCACCTCTACTTATTCAGGTATGCCCTATCTAGGGCTGATGAACTGGTGATAGGTATAGGGAGCTCCCAGTTCTGCTGCCAGCCGAGGAACCCCCTTTCAGCTGGGGAGAGGATGGAGCTCATAGTGAGGACGCTGAGGAGGGAGGGCTTCCCACTGGAGAGGATCTTCATATCTTGCATCCCGGATACACAATCACCTGAGGAAAATTGGGGTCTCATAGTCTTGGATAGGGTTCCGAGGATCGATATAGCTTTTTCAAATGACCCTGAAACGGTGAGATGCCTTAAGGAAGTGGGGATTCATGTTGAGAACGTCCCCTTCTTCAAGAGGGAGGTATATGAGGCAACTAAGATAAGGAAGCTCATACTGAAGGGCGATAGTTCCTGGAGGTCTTTAGTACCCGAATCTTCCCTCGATTTCCTCATTGAGGTGGATTTTGAGGGAAGGGTGAGGAGGTCGATGGAGAATCACTCCGATGGGAATTCGTAATCCTCGCTCCTCTCACCTGGGATTATCCTCAAACTCTCATTCCTTATCGCTTCAAGGACCCTCCTCCCGAGAGGGCTGCTCTTCGCCAGAGTTATCCTCCCCCTGGAGTCCGTGACTAATGTGGCCATTTCCCTCTCGCCTGAGTAGATAGTGACTTCAGTATCGGACATCGCGGGACCTAGATCCAGTATTATAGTGTGCTTCCTCCTCTTCAACCTGAACTTAGGAGCCCCCTCGACTGCTGGTTCCTTAGCTGAGACGGGCATCACTATGACCTCCTCCCCGAATGTGTAAATCTCGTACTCCACGGTCTCGGTCTCGAAGTCCTTAACTAGGACTACTGGTCTCGCTAAAGCTACGTCCTTCATTCCCGTCGGCATCTTGACCGTTATCTTGAGGGAATACACTTTCTCAACCTTCCCGTCCTTTATGAATATGACAGTATCGACTACGTGAGGTAGGACGCCCAAATCAACTCTATCTATGAACCTCTGTATCGCCTCTATCGGGAAGCCGCAGTGAACGACACCGACCATACCAACGCCAGCTAGCCTCATATCCACGAATATCTTGAAGTCTTGAGTCTTCCTCATCTCATCGAATATCACATAATCCGGCCTGACCAAGAGGAGGAGATCTGCCGTATTCTCGAAGGAGCCAGCGAGCCTCCCGTATTGAGTTATCTCGGGCCCCACTTGAAGGTCCCTGGGTGACTCGAGAGTCTTCACTATCCTCCCCCTTTCCTTGTAGAACTCCGCCAACGCGCTCGCGAAAGTCGTCTTTCCAGCGCCCGGGGGCCCAGCTATCAATATACCTTCAGCTCTCTCGCTCAGTCTCCTCTTCAGCTTATCGCTCAAGTTGTAGTCATCTAGAGTGACCTTCACGAGGGGTCTCACAGCAGTTATCTCGATGCCATCCGAGAATGGGGGGAAGGCCGCTAACACCCTGAGATCTCCGAGCTGTATTATGTAAGCATCATCGTACATCACCTCTATGAATGCATCTATTCCCGTCTTCGCCCTCTCCAGTATTTCGTAGGCTATAGTCCTCACTTCAAATTCCTCCAGTTTCTTATCAGAGAGCTTAACTAACCTGAAGTTCCCCGGACGCCCCTTCTTCGCCATAGGCGGGGCTCCCTCTTTCAGATGAACGCTCATCGTCTCCTCATCGAAGTAGTCGTAGATCCTGAGCCCATCCATCCTCGGACCTATGTACTGGACATCCACTCCTCTAGCTAGAAGAGATAGAGTGGTTATCCTATCTCCAGTGAGGACCTTAGCGGAGAACTTCTTGGCTAGTTCCTGTAGGGCATCTATTCCCTTCCCCCTGTGCTCCTCAACCCTCACCTCCTCTATGTAACCCTCCCTCCCGAGATCCTGGAGCCATATTATCTCCCCTAAAGCGCCAACGCTGAATCTATCACCGCTGAGAGCATCTTCCTCTATCTTCGAGAGTACTTCCTCCGGTATTATGAGCTTGGATCCCCTTATCAGAGAGTACCCCGGCTCATATCTCACCAGAGACCTCATCAGCACATCTGAACTCAGCACGTATATCGAATCACTCATCTCAATAAGTTCCGATCAACCGTTATAAATGATGACTTCAGGTCGAGGTATGCTTTACATAAAGCTCGGGGGCTCCCTGATAACACTCAAGAAGGAGGGGAGAAAAGAAATAAGGTCGGATGTCCTGAGGAGGATTTCTATTGATATTAAGAGCATGATGAATGATTTCAAGATATTCTTAGCTCATGGGGCTGGGCATTATGGGCATGAGCCCGTATTGAGGAGCGGCCTTCACTTGGGGATGGGGGACTGGAATAGGATAGGGGCCTCGGAGACGATGGTAGGGGTGAGTGAACTGAACTTCAGGGTCGCGAAAATCATGATGGAAGAGGGCATACCTGTAGCCCCCTTACCGCCGAGATCCATGATGAGGAGGAATAATGGAAGAATCCTTTGCGAGACTTCCTCGCTGAAGGAACTAATCAAAGCTGGGTTCATACCCCTAATGCACGGTGATCTGATACCGGACGATGAGAGAGGAGTCTACGTACTCTCGGCGGATGAGATACCCCTTCACTTGGACTTAGGGTTCGAGAAAGTGATATACCTCATGGATGAGCCCGGAGTCCTCGATGAAGCTGGAAGGGTAATTCCAGTTATCAACAGGAGCGCTCTTGAGGGCATGAGTCTTCCCTCGCTCGATGCGACGGGATCCATAAGGGGAAAGATAGAATCCGCTGTTAGGCTAGCTGAGAGGGGAGTTGAAGTGAGGATCTCTGGTTACAGGGATCCTGGGGATTTAATTAGAGCAATTAATGGAGAAATAGGAACAAGAGTTATCTAATTTCCTCCTCTTCAATTTCTAATATATCCTTGGGCGCCACAAGTATATAATATTTGTCCTTTCCCATCATCTCATCCATCACCCTCCTAACTATCAGCTCCGCGGGGTCCTTTATACCCGCCCTCTCGGCGAGCTCTGAGAAGCTGGAGAATGGTTTCCTCGCTCTCTCCTCAAGTATCTTCAGAAGGGTCTTCTTCCCTATTCCAGGGAGTAGCTCGAGTTGATGGAGCCTTGTAGTCACGGGAACACTTTCATTGAACAAATTGATGAAGAACTGTTCTCCTTCTTTCACTATCCTCGAGACTACAGATTCCAAGAGCATCTTAGCTGTTGGAGGGAGTTCCTCATAAGTGAGGTATCTTATGAATCTGCTTACCTCCTTTCTAGCCCCCTTGCCGACGTATATCTTATCCATCACGTTAACATTAACGTTTGGCCTCAGAGCGAACTCCATAAGTATGAAGTACCTATCTCCGACAAGTTGCACTCTCCTCTTGGCCTCATCCACATAGAGAACGTAGGCCCAGCTATCATGAGGTCTCCTCTTGCCCTGCGCAAGCCTCCACATTTGGAACACCGGATATTCTTTTATTCTCTGAGGGACTTCAATAAGTTAAGCATTTCCTTATAGTCCTGTTGGCTGAGCAACGGATAATCCTTGAAGAGGTAGGCCCTCAGCTCCTCCTCGTCCTCGGGAAGGATGTTAACTATCATAACGGCATGCTCCTCCTTCAGCTTAAACCTACTCATGAGTTCCTCCACAGCTTCTCTAGCTCTCTTAGGATCGGATACTTTCGTGAACTTCGATAGGTATATGAGGAGCCTCCTCTGATCCAAGGTCAGGGATTCCACTGAAGAGGACCACCTATCGAACACTAAAGCCTTAACCTCAGCCAACGTGAGAGCTCTCCTATTTTGAGGTCCTCTCTCAGCCAAATCCATCATCCTCATCCCGAGTGCTTCTTGAGGTGGACGGGAAGCACTATTAGATGTTTCGTCTTACCCCCTAGCTTTATGTCCACGAGATAAGCTTCCCCTCTCCTGCCCATCACAACACCTACCTTCCCCTGATACCTCCTGTGAGGCATTCCCCTTCTGATCGATGGCTCAACATCTATTACGACCTTATCGCCCACCTCGAATTCCTTGAGGAGCTTCGCTGGGGATGGCCTGCCCCTCTCGCGCGGGGTCTTTGAGAGGAAATCCCTCGATCTGTAGAGGAATCCGAATGACCTCCTACCCATGCATCATCACCACTTTACTCAACCATTACCTCGAGTACATCGAGTTCACTACAAAAAGATTTTTTCCCCAGGATCTCGGTCACGCTGGGGCTGGTTCTTCCATCATCTCCACTAATAAGCTCCTTAACGTAAAGCCCACCATCACATAGAACAAATAACTCAAATTTTTTATCATCTATTCTCCTGAAATTTACCTCGTATACTCTCTTCAATCTCGTTATATCTGCCCTCCTCCAGAGCACCCTCTTGGGCGTCCTCTGCCTTATCACAGCTCCCTCGAGCCCCTTCAGGAGCTCGAGCTCTCCCTCTTCAACTCCCCCCTCAACCTCTACTAAGGCTCTATATAATTTTTTGACATTAGGAGATCTCTCTTTTAGTATCCTTATTTTTTCTCTCCTGGAGAATTCTAGATTCTTAACCTCAATTAGGCCAGCTGCCCTCCTATTTATCTCTGACTCCACCTCCCTCAGGTCCGCGCTCCTCCTCTTAGGGCTCAACAACTCCATCACGAAGGGCCTCCCTTCGCCGAGCATCCTGGCGTCTACATCCTCCCTCCCAGCCCCGTGAAGGACGTAATCCTCGGCTGAGAAGAACTCCCTCATCACTTCCCCGACTATACCCTCAACGCTTCCCTGGGGGATCTTGCCCTTCCAACCGCATGCCTCACATCCTCTACCCCCGCACTCGGGACACTTCCTCCTGGACTGGGAGATCCCTCTCTGAAGCTTCCTATACCTTCCGAAGATGAATACTGGTGCTAGTTCTAACTTAACATCGCCCCTCTCGAAATCGAATATCAGGATGGCATCCGGTTCCTGGCTCACCTTGAGGCCAGTTAGGGAGCTAATCGCAACATCGAGCAGTCTTGTCAGAGTGACCTTGAGGGACCTCATTTTGGGAGGATTGTGATTAGCCCTTATCCTGTCCTCCCTCTCTATTAAGATGGCTGGTAAAGAGACGCCCGATTTCACTGATGACAGCTCCACCCCCTCTAACTCACTCAAGGCCTTTCTGAGCATTTTACCGAGCTCCCTACTCAGGAGCCCATCGCAGAGGTAACAGCTCCCTCCTGAGGGAGTCTCAGAATCCAGTAGGCTCATTAAACTATTTAGTAGATCATCTACCGGCTTACCCATTACGCTCGCTTCACAAAACTCGCAGAGAACGATCCCCTTGAGATCATCCACCTATGCCCATCCTCCTGAAGAGCCGCCTAGCCTTAGATTCCGATGACATAGATTCTATGAGCTTCTTCGCCTGATGATAAGATTTCAAAAGTTTCCTGACTTCCTTGGCAGTGACTCCAGATCCCCTAGCTATCCTCTCTATCCTAGATCCCCTTATCAGGGACGGATCTCTCCTCTCCTCGGGGGTCATCGAGTTTATTATCGCTATCCACCTATCCATCTCCCCCGAGTTTACATCTAGCTGCACTCTACCACCGATCCCCGGGACCATCTCCAAGAGCTTCTCCATAGGGCCAGCTTTCCCAAGCTGCTGAATATACTCCCTGAAATCCTCTAAGTCGAACTTCCCCTTTGACATCCTCTCCATCAATCTGCTCTCCTTAAATGCCTCCTCTATTCTCATAGCGAGTTCAATTATGTCCCCACCACCTAAAAGCCTGGAAACGAACCTCTCGGGATCGAACCTCTCGAGATCATCTACCCTCTCCCCGGTGCCTATGAAGAGTATCGGAGCCCCTGATGCGGCTACTGCTGAGAGCGCACCGCCCCCCTTAGCAGCTCCATCGAGCTTAGTCACTATGACGCCACCCACAGGCACCTTCTCAGCGAAAGCCCTCGCTTGTGCGTAAGCTGCCTGCCCGATCGTCCCATCTATTGTTAATATGACTAGATCGGGCCCTATTTCCCTGTAGGCATCGAGCTCGCTCATCAAACTGCTCTCATCCTTATGCCTCCCCGCTGTATCTATTATCACGAAGTTATACCTCTCCCTCTTGAAGAACTCTATACCCTCCCTCATTATCTCCACAGGATCCCTGGATTCCTTCGAGAAGACGGGGATATCAGGGCCGACTAATTGCTCTATCTGGAGCTTCGAGGCCGGTCTCATGACATCCGCGGAGATTATCCCGACTTTTCCGAATCTCTTCGATAACCAGAAAGCCAGCTTAGCGACAGTGGTTGTTTTCCCCGAACCCTCTATACCGACCATCATTATCACATTCGTCTTCTTACTTTCCATAGGTATCTCAGCGGGCTTCCTCCCCAGGAGGTTCGTGAGCTCCTCATAGAGTATCTTAACAGCTAGGTCCCTTCTACTGAAGCCCGGCGGTGGGCTCTCCTTAAGAGCCCTCTCCTTGATCCTCCTACTTATCTCTAAGACGAGCTTAACATCGACATCAGCTTCTATCAGGGACCTCTGAACTTCTCGAACGAATTCGTTGACAGCAGCCTCATCTATGACAGATTTACCCATTATCTTGCTCACAGCATTCCTTAGGGAGCTCCCAAGCTTCTCTAAAACCAATTAACTATACGCCACCCCTCGTCCTAACTATCTTCCTCTTCCCCATCGACTCCCAGTACTCCACCTCTATCCCGCTCTTCAGCCTCGAGGCCAATTCCGGATCTTCGGGGAGAGGTAGTTCGAAGGTCTCATAAGTCTCCAGATCCATGAGCTGCACTACATTTCCGTAGACGTTTATCACTTGAGCGGTCTTCTTATCTACGATCGGTATCTCAACTAGGGCATCTGCTGGGAATATCTTGGATCTCCTCGCTCCATCAAATATTCCCCTGGCCTCAACCCTAACTTTAGCTGAGCCATGCTTCCCCGGCTTCGATTTCGATACTTCTAGGACTTCGCATGGCTCGTCATCCAAGATGACATAACTGCCCTTCCTCAGATCCCCCGCGCTACCCCTAGTGACTGACATGAGATCACCCAGCTCTTATCGGGGACTCACCTATAAGACTTCTGGAACCTGGCCCTAGCGCTCCTACCACCGTACTTCTTAGGTTCTGTCTGCCTTGGATCTCCCTTCAATATGGTCCTATCATATTCCTTGAAGATCTCCTTGAGGCGATCGCTCTTGGTGTAGTTGACTAAGGCCCTACCTATAGCCATCCTCAGGGCATCGGCTTGGGCCATGAAACCTCCACCCTTCACTCTCGCGAATATATCCAGGTCCTTAACGTGATCCATCGCCAGCCATAGGGGCTCCAGTATCTTCATCCTCACGAACTCATTAGGCGCGAAGACTTCTACGGGCAGGCCATTTATGTAGAGCCTCCCAGATCCTTTCCTTATAACGGCCATAGCCCTAGCGGTCTTCCTCCTAGCGGAGGCTAGGGCGTATACTTCCTTAGCTTTCGGAGACATATTCTCCACCCCAACCTAACAGTTTCGAGAGAGTGAGGACAGTAATATAACGCTTGCTCTTCTTGGGCTTCAGGGAATCTATCGTGTACTTGACATCCCCCTTTATTATAGAATCCTTCTCCACATTTGCGAGCTCCTCGGGGACCCCTATGAAAACCCTGAGCCTCCTGAGAGCCTCTCTCCCTTTAGCTTTCTTCATCGGAAGCATCCCCCTCACGGTCCTCCAGACAATCCTGTCAGGTGTCCTAGGCTGCACTGGAGATTTCCTCGGATTTATCCTGCTCTGGATAGATCTTCTCGTCTGGTATTTCTTGAGTATCGTCTCTGGATTTCCTGAAATTATTGCCTTCTCAGCATTGACTATCGCGACCCTCTTACCTTTCAAAAGCTCTTTAGCAGCTAGGGAAGCTATCCTGCCGAGGATCTTATTCTCAGCATCAATAACAAGATCGAAATTCATTCAGATCACCCTACTATCCTTGTATGGGACCCCTTGGGGTTTATCTTAGCGTAATCGTCCAGTAGGATGGCCTTTCCTCCGGCTTCCTCTATCTTCCTCTTAGCCGACCTTGTGAAGCCCGCTGCTGCGACTATTACAGGCTTAGTTATCTCACCTTCTCCCAATACCTTCCCTGGGACCACTACGGCAGCCACACCATCTGAGTATTTCTCTATCTTCCACAGATTGACCTCTATTCTCCTCCTCGTCTGCCTCTTCAATTTCTCGGCGACAGCCTTCCAGATAGGCGCATCATTCACTCTAGATGCTATCTCAAGATTCCTTATCATCCTCACCAGCCTTATGTTCGTAGGTCCCGTCGGTTTCAACTTCACCCTCCTCCCGAACAGGGAGTCCTCCCTAAATAAATTTAGCTCGCATCCTCCACCATATTTTCGGATAATTTCATGATCATCCGATGAGAAATTAAAAAAATTTTATAATTTTTTAGATCAGTTCCTCTAAAGATTTTCCCATTGTTTCGATTCCAAGTAAAATGACTGACAGACCCGCGAATATATGCACGAAGGAGAATACGATGAAGGGACCCGAGAGACCGGTGGTCGCGAATAGATAGCCGGTTATCGATGGAGCCAATATTCCCATGAGCCTCCCGAAGCTAGCTGCAGCACCAGAGCCAGTTCCCCTTATCTCAGTAGGATAGAGCTCCGGAGTGTAAGCGTAAAGCCCAGCCCAAGCTCCCAAGTTGAAGAAGGATATCATTGAGCTGAAGAGGAAAACCCAGGGAAGATCGATTCTGAGGCTCAGGAGGGCTGAGGCAAGTCCTGCAGCCGTTAGGTATATCGCGAGGACTTTCCTCCTTCCTATCCTATCTAGGAGGAACGATGCAGAGTAATAACCGGGTATTTGGAAGAGCGTGACTAATAAGCTCCACCCTATGGATGTGACATCTTCCAATCCGAATTGCTTCGCGTATATCGTGGGGAGCCAGAGGAATATCCCGTGATACGTGTATATGAGCCCTCCCCAGAGGATGAAGAGGAGCAAGGTCCTCTTCATATACTTCGGGGAGAAGAGATCCTTCAAGCTGTACTTCTTAGCGGAGTCGAGTTTTACTTCCTTCAACTCGGTTATCCCTATCTTACGTAACAGGGAATTCACATCCTCGACCCTTCCTCTCGCCATGAGGAACCTGAGGCTCTCCGGCAGGTAAGCTAACGTGAGGGGAAGAGCTATCAAGGGGAGCAGAGCTACTGAGAAAGTCAATCTCCATCCTAGAGATGGGAGCAGGAAATATGGTATCAGTAAGGATAATATTGCCCCGTAGACCCAGCTCGTCTCTACAAGGCCTAGGAATAGTCCCCTCCTCCCCTTAGGTATGTACTCCGAGACGTAGACGGCCGGCTGAGGTAAGGCCCCACCCAATCCTATCCCCGCCAGGAATCTGAGCGTATAAAGTGTTGATAGATCTGGGGCTAATCCGCATGCTGCCGTGAAAATCGATTCCATTATTATGACAAATATTAGAACTTTCCTCCTTCCTATAACATCAGCTAACCTGCCGAATAGTAGAGCGCCTAGGAACATACCGAGATAACCTACGCTCAACAGATAGCCCACTGTAATAGTATCAAGTCCCCATTCCCTAGCTATGGGGCGTACCAAGGATGCGATGAGCATCACATTCATCCCAGTGAGGCCGTAAATTAGGGAGGAGGTCAATAGTATCTTGTAGTGGAATCTCCCGACCTCAACTCTATCCAAGAGCTCCGTTAGGTGCATAGCCATCAGAACTATCCTCCAATGCACCTTTTAATCTTTCCGGGCTCTGAATTATGGCAGTAATGATGAGTTTCTATAGATGAGGTTATTAAAATATTCTTGACATAATAACGCCCGTATTTCTAAGTTTTTGTTTCTATTAGCGGTGAAGCACCTAACGACTATTACTGAAAATCGCACTATAGCTGCAGTTAATTATTATAACCATAAAATTTATAAAAAAATCTGGATGTAGACTGCATTAAAACTCTGGGGGTGATTTATTGGACCTCATTGGTCAATGGTTAGGTTACCCCGCTCCCCTAGATAGGATACTGTCCATCATAGGGATAGAGCTCCACTGGATCATATTGCAGTACGTCCTCGGCTTACCCCTCTTCATAATCCTCTCGCTACTGCTCTACGCGAGGAGAAGGGATGAGAAGTGGAATGAGATGGCCAGGACCATGACGAAGGCATTGGGCATAATATTCGCGGTAGGAGCTGCTAGCGGGACATTGAGCGAGTTCGGTTTGGTTTTAATATGGCCCAACTTACTCGAGGCTGCTGGCAGATATATATTCTTCCCCCTCTACGCTGAGATCTTCGCCTTCCTCATAGAGATAACCTTCATATACTTCTTAGTGTTCGGATGGAAGAAGATAGGAGTTAGGGGGAGGCTGATCTTAGCATTCCTAGCTTTAATAGGAGCCTGGCTTTCAGGAGCCCTCATAATGAGCGTGAACAGTTACATGGTTGCCCCCACTGGGATACAGGCTTCATATGATCCGATGAGCGGATGGAAGTACGATAAGGGATATCCAAAGGTCCTCCTAGTAGTCCCCAAGGAGATAGTAAGCGTATTGGATGTGAACAAGCTCTTATCTCTCGGCATGGAAGTTCTGGGAGAGAGAAATGAAGGCGTCGCTGTCCTACTCCCATCTAAGATAGTATCCAAGCTCGCGAGTGAGTCCTGGAGTAACGTCAGAGTAGGGGATAGCGTACTCTCACTCGTAATAAAGGAAGAGGCCCTCGGAAGCGTTAAGGATCTCCTCGTGAAGGATATCGTCGATAAAATACTGACTAACACTGTTAAGAGCGTTGGATATACTATGGTCACCTTCCTCTCCCCGGTTTACGCCGGAAGCATATTGCATGCCCTGGGGGCAGCGATTACAGTGACGGGATTCACTATATTCGGGGGCTACTCCCTGCTACTCCTAAGATCTAGGAGCGATAAGAAGAAAGTCTATTATGTCAGTGGAATGAAGCTGGGGATCTTCCTGGGCTTGATCTTCATAGCTGTTCAAGGACTCGTTTTCGGGCACATCATAGGGACTGAGATAGCCTCATACAATCCCGAGAAATTGGCTGCAATGGAAGGTACTAGTAAGGGGATATTCAGCTTCAGCAGATCTCTAGGAATCGAGAGGATCATGAGTTTCATAGCTTATGGGAGCTTCGAAGCTAAACTGCCTGATTACGATTCGATACCCCAGGATTATTGTACGCTAGCTGGAGCTGCACTCGACTGCAGGCCTCCTCTCATGCTGCACTACCTATACTACTTCAAGACTGGCTTAAGCGTTCTCTTAGGCCTATATGCTTTGATCTCAGCGATATTAGTCATGAGAGGAAGCCTTTCACCAGCTCTGCTCAAAATAAACATTCTGACCCCTATAGTGGCCCATATCATAAGTTTCCTAGGATGGGCCGTCAGGGAGATGGGGAGGAAGCCCTGGTCCATCTACGGCATAATGACTGTGGATGTAGCTCACACAGCTAACCCAGGAGATCCACTATCTTATGGCTTAATAGCTTTAATAGTGATTTCCGTGGCTTTAGCTCTAATATTAGCCGTTTGGAAGCTCCTTTACGTTCCATCGGTTAGGGAGGTGTGATCATGATCCCGCAGGTCTACTTCATAGCTCTCGTTTTCGGCATACATATAGTGGCCGTTAATCTGGGGATAGCTCTCTCTACGATAATACCACTGCTGAAGAGGAAGGCCGATCTAACGAGGAACGAGAGGCTGGATGGAATAGCTAAGGGGATCTTCAGGATATATGCAGCCATATATGGGATAGCTGGAGTCATGGGGACTGCCTTCACAGTATTCCTGCTCAGCTTCTATCCGGAGTTCATAGGGATCGCTGGAAATATAACGCTGCTCCCATTCGGGATAGCGATACTCTCAATACTGGTCCACTTCCTAGCTATAGTGCTCTACTACTACGGCTGGGACTCCTTCCCGAGATGGGCTCACCTCTCCTCCGGGATCCTATTAGCTATCACAGCATACACAATACCCCTAGGCTTCAGGCTGGTTTTCGCCTTCCTGAACACGCCAGCTGGACTTAAAATAGATGGAAAGCCCTATATAGATGCTTTCGAGGCTCTAGCCAACCCGACTTTCGCGCCCCTCTACCTCAAGAGTATCTTCGGTGCCATAACGTTCGGCTCCCTCTTCATCTCAGCCCTGTCAGCTTATCGAATAGCTAGGGAGAGGAGTGAGGAGAGCTCCCAGATCTACTCTACTTCATTGAGGATAGCTGTGATAGGGACTTTCATAATGCTGATACTGGGCCCATGGTACTCCATGTCATTGATATCGACGCCGATGAAGTTCAACAATATCTTCAGATCCTTCGGATGGGGATTAGGCGGGGTTGAGACAGTCGACATGAGCTGGCTCTTCCTGATCAAGATAATACTCATAGCGGTCCAGATATACGCTATACTGAGGCTAATGTTCGGTAACGTTAACTTCAAGCTCTCAGCTCTCGCAACGACATCGGCAGCTTTCACGATATTGACTGGAGAGTACCTGAATATGTTCAGTCAGTACCCGTACTTCCTAGCTAATCTACCGATAGTAGCTGATAAGATACCTGAGCCATGGAGGACAGTGTTGGGGAGAGCTCTATACCTGGAGAACGTTAGTCCACTGGCCAACGACCCCACACTGCTCTCAATAACAGCTCTCGGGATAGCGATATTGCTCGCAGCGATAGGCTACTTCATATATGAAACACTGATTAAAGAAGAATAATCTCTCTTTTTCTTTTTTAGTGCGGGGGGTGGGATTTGAACCCACGCGGGCCTGACGCCCACCCGCCCCTCAAGCGGGCGCCTTGGACCTGGCTTGGCTACCCCCGCTCAAGCCTATATGCCTCAACAGATTAAAAACGTTATCTATATCTTATTGAGCAGCTCCCCGAGCTTCCCCTTCACTTGATTCAATGCCTCACTGAATATCTCCTCCGGTCTCAGAGAGCCCGTGGATTCATAGCTTATGATGATCCTCGATTCATCCCATCTCCTGATTATCTTATCCGGGTTCCTGACCCTGCATCTCTCCAGCGCCTCGAGGCATCCCTCGCAGAGGACTGGGTAATCTATCCTCGAAATTCCGCCATCAGACTCGATGCAGTTAGAGCATTGGCTCAAATCACATTCCACTTGATCCTTCAGTTCGTAAATTGGCATGTAACTATAACCGACTGCTGCTGCCGGTGACCACTTGGAATGATCTTTCCCTCTACCGATCCTAGCTATAGCCTGAAACCTCAGTTTCTGCCCTTTCCTCATCTTTATTATCGGTATCTTATCGTTAGCCGGATATATGAGCGGATCTGAAGACTTGAGCTCCCCAGAATAAACTACCTCTATCGGATCCTTCGCCTTCTTCGATAATTCGAGTACTACAGTCCTATTGGGATCGACCCTAAGTACGTCGAGGCTCGTCCTGAGGGGTATCATCGCCAGCCTATGCGCTATATATTCGTCGAAGAAGGGGGTCGTGTTCTCGAAGAATATAACCTCATCTATCGCGAAAGTCGGGACTTCGGCTATTATTGCCCTCCTTATTGAGTTCGCGAATGATGGAGATACCCCTTCTAGGACCAGAAGAGTCCTTTGATCGGATAGCTCAATCACTCTCACTTTCAAGGTCCTCACCTTTCCTCCTCAGGATGCTCACCCAGGGATTATTAAATATCTCTGAGAGCACATCCTCCGTCGATCCCCCTTCTAACATGACATCATGCGGTCTTTCATCATGAATATTTTCCTCTATTTTGGGAGCAGTGGTTTCTTTCTCTCTTTCTATTCCAGTTTTTTGTTTGGGTAATCTCTCTATAACGGGTTCATTGAGATCCCCGAAGCTGGGCCTGGGTAAGGGGGGGACGCTCCCATAGCTCCCCAGTATTTTGATAAAGGATTCTAAAAGCTCTATTCTCCTCTCTAATTCATGTAACCTATGTATCAGTTCTGGATCTTCTTTCTTGAGGTCTGAGGATAGTAGGCCCCTTATAAACATCTCCAGATTCCTGGAGATCTCTTCAGCCAGGTCCCTTCCTACTTCCTGAACCAGTTCCCTCATATCCGGCGTTATCTGATTTGAAGCTACTTGAGAGCTCTTTCTCTTCACCGCATCTACTATAGCATTCGATCTAACTTGAGAGTTCTCAGTAATCTGAAGCCCCTTCCCTCTACTCAATGGCTTAGCCTCGAGATCGGGAGCGAAAGTTCTATCCAGAGATCTAACTGTCACCTTCGAGGCCCATCTATCTCCCCTGGCTCTTCCCTCCTCCACCTCCCTGCTCGCGGCATCGTAGAGATCCTTGGGGACCCATAAGTCGAGTCGATCGAAACCTATTTCCGCTCTCCTGTAGGTATCTATCAGGTACTCAACGAACTCCTGCACGCTCTCATAAGAGGGATCGAAGATAGAAACTAGAATCTTTATCTCCCTCCTCCCGGATATCTCTATGACTAAGGATCTCTCATCGAGCCCCCCTCTTAATTTTATGTTTCCAGCTCCCCTGTAGAACTCGATCAAATAGTTCATAGCGCTCAAGGGGGGCATCCCCTGAAATACACCGTGAGGCCTTAATAAATTTCCTCACTGAAAAATGTTATGTGAAAGTTCCCTCAGACCCTCCTTCCCCTCCTGCCGTGGGGCCTCCTGCAGCCATCGTGAGGTATCGGTGTCACGTCCTCGACCCTTATGAGGGTGAGCTGAGATCTAGATAGGCCTCTTATAGCTGCTGTCGCGCCCGGACCCGGGATCCTGCTCTTTATACCACCTGGTGCCCTCACCTTGACTATCAGGTGAGTTATCCCTTTCCTCTGAGCTTCTTTAGCTGCGGCCATCGCTGCCTTAAGGGCCGCGTAAGGGGATCCCTCTAGCCTATCCGCATCCACGAACATACCGCCGGAGTACCTAGCCAAGGTCTCAGCTCCCGTTATATCGGTTATGTGGACTATCGTATCGTTGAAGGATGAGTATATGTGGGCTACTCCTATCTTACCTTTCCTCTCAGTAGACATCATCTCACCTCCTTCTCAACCTCTAAGCATGAGGGATGGAGGCACTCTATCTTGTCCTCCTCCTCTATTTTGACCAAGTAGCTTGGCTGCCTTATCCTCCTACCGTTAACCCTTATATGACCATGCGTTATGAGCTGCCTGGCCATGTATGGGCTCTTAGCGAACCCCTTCCTCCAAACGATCGTCTGCAATCTCCTCTCCAAGAATTGCTCAACGCTTAAATCTAGCAGATCGTCCAAAGTTGCATCCTTGCTGAGGATCCCGAGGGCCTGCAACTTCTTTATTATTGGTTCGACTTTCCAGCTCTCGCTCTTAGGAGCAGCTAAAAGCTGCCTAGCTATCCTCCTATATTTCTTCGCCAGAAAGCTCATCCTCCAGAGCTCCCTCTTGTTCCTCAGACCATAATAACCGGCCAGCCTATTCGTCTCCTCCAGAACTCTCCTATCCCAGGGTTTGTAAGGCCTCTCATATTTCTTCCTATGCTTCCTTATATCCCCCATTTTACCACCTCACTTCTTCCTCTGATAACCGACCGTCTTCCCTACCCTTCCGGTCGTCTTCGTCCTCTGTCCCCTCACCTTCAGCCCTAACTCATGCCTTATTCCCTTCCAGCTGCCTATCTTCTTCATTAAGTTGATATCCTGCGTCATGTACCAGTTTACATCGTCCCCTATGAGTATCCTAGATTCGTTATTCCTATAATCCTTCTGCCTATTCATGAGCCACCAAGGGATCCCATATTTATGCGGGTTATTTACGATATCCTCTATCTTAGCGTATTCCTCATCACTAAGCTCTCCCAGAAGTCTGTTTGGGTGTATACCGGCTTTCCTCAGGATAGTTAATGCCAGCGTATGGCTTATTCCCCTTACACCTGTGAGCGCAACTATGACGGGCTTAGTACCATCTAAGGTTGTGTTGAGCAGCCTCACTATTCTCTTCAGCTCAACTCCCGACAACTACTCACCCCTTTTTCGGGGTATATCATACCACCCAATTTTAATGTTTCGTATCTTGAGCGGGTTATGAGGGTCCATCGGACGGATGCGCGGACACTCTCATCCCGACATTCCTCACAGGAGACATCTCATAGCTTTTATGAATCAAGGATAATAATTCTGAGAGATCATGAGGCCCCTAATGGATTTTTGCACCCCTTAAATCACCATTACACGCATCTTAGGGCTCTATATAACTTGAGTCCCTTAAGAGATTCGATGGATTAACAGCTTAAAGTGGCGCCGGGGGTGGGATTTGAACCCACGCGGCCCAGTGGGCCACTGGCTCTCCAGGCCAGCCCCCTTCCGGGCTAGGGCACCCCGGCTCATATCACATATACTGCACGCATATTAAAAGATTGAGAGATCATCCAGTCTTCCACATCGGTGGATAGAGATCCCTGGGCATTATAACCCTCTCGATGCTGGCAGCTACTCCACTATCGGCTGAGAGCATCTCATCGAAATCCATTAAAGCTCTTCCTATCGCTATGAGCTCGCCCTTCAGGGTCATCAACGCTACGATAGAGCCCTTCTTTATCCCCCTAGATAGGGAGCATATCCCCTTCACCTTAAGGGATGCACCGTGAGTCAGGGAAGCTACTGCGCTATCTTTCACGTATATCTTGGGCAGATGCCTTACAGCTTCCTCCAAGGGAAGTATAACTTTCCTAATCTTGCTCTCGTCCCCGGATTCCCTCCAACTATCGTAAGCATCCTTGATGTCCTCGAGAGTTACGCAATCCTTCTCAGTGAAGATCCCGCTTCTTATCCTTCTCAGATCCCTCATGCTCCCTCCGACTCCTAAGAACTCCCCTATGTCGAAGAAGAGCTTCCTTATGTATGTACCGGATTCCACCCTGACCCTCAGCTTGTGGAACCTCCCCTCGCTACTCAGAAGTTCGATGGAGTAAACTCTCCTCACTCTGAGCGACCTCTTAACTGCTGACTTGACCGGAGGTCTCTGGAATATCGGTCCCGTGAATTTGTCCAGGGCTCCCTTCAACTCATCGATCGGGACATCTCCGTGTAAATAGAGCGTACCCACATACTCCTTATCGTACCCGGAGATGAACTTGCTGAGCTTCGTCGCGTTGCCCAGGACTATGGGAAGGACCCCCGATACCTTAGGATCGAGCGTCCCACAGTGCCCTACCTTTCCGGGGTATTCCAGTATTCTCTTGACTCTCTCAGTGACCTCGTGAGATGATGGGCCCTTCGGTTTATCCAGTATTATGAGGCCGTGATCCAAATAAAGAAATATAGGCCTCTCTTGAGGCCTATATCCATAGGGGCCGGGTTCATAAGCGCTCTTAACAGCTATCTCCTCTACTTCATCGATCAACCGGATACCCTAGCCTTCTGAAGCTTCTCGTAGAGATCAGTGCCTTTCAACGCTTCAATCACTTCCTCGTCTCTCGCTCCCTCGGGTATATCGAGCTTCACGGGCAGGGGCACTAAGTGCTTCACGTTCACTCTCCTCCTCCTGACGCCCGTCAGCTCCTTAGGCCCTGTCGCTTCGACGAAGTTCTTATCGATTATTCTGACTACCACGCACAGCCTCCCGGCTTCCCTACCAGCCACCTTCCTACAAACCCTTCCTACCTCGATAACTCCCATAATAACACCCCTCTCGCGAGTGGGTAACGCGTCCCTCAGGACGCGAGGAGGGCCAGACCCTCTGCGACCGCAGAGGCGACCATGAGTTTCCTCATGCACTTGGGGCAGAGGTTGCCTCCGTAAGGCCTGTTGGGCCTCCTCTGACTGAGGGGGATCTTGGACATCACAGATCTGGGACCTGTTGGTGTTGCGTTGAGCCTAGCACCGCAGCTGCATACTGCATATGAGTGCTTCTTGTGCTTGTAGTGATATATCAGTCTCCCTCCAGGTGTCCTGACGGCTACTCTTACCTTCTTCAGCCTCCTCCTAGTTCCCCTCTTGTTCACGCTGAGCATCTTATACCCCCGCGGCAGGGGAAGGATATATTCTCAATTTTTAAGTGTTATGGGAGCTAGAAGGGGCTATTCTCTATTATTATCTTTATTATATCGAAAAGTTATGTTGAAAATTTATTCTGATGGAGTTGTTCCGAATAATCTTTGGAAGATTGCCGAGAATAAGAATGATGCCATCACGTAATAACCGACATAACCCAAGGTCTGGTTCGAGAGGCCCGCATTATTATGGAAGTAATCCAGGATCCAGGGGAGTGGAAATGGTAAATTTATCACCGGAATGTCCGCGTAGAAGTTCCCGAGGAGCCAGAAGATTACGATTATAGGTATCGTTGTGTAGAGGAGGGGTCTCATGTTCATCCTGCTCATCTCAGCCCTAGCGGCATCGAACTGAGGCTTCATCTTATCCAGCTTCTTCTTCAATCTCTTATCATCCGGATTCTTGATCAGTTCCCTCTGAAGATCTGTATATTCCTTCACTATTTTCTGAAGCTCCCTCATCCTCTCATAATTTATCGTCCTCTTGTTTATCAAGTTAACACCAAGGCTTATGGCTAGCGCTAAAAATGTGAGAAAGATTATGGAGCCTGGCGGGAAGAGGATTGAACTAAGATCCATCTGATCACCCTATGAACCTCTTGAGCCTCGGATACATCTCAAGCGTGCGCTCCTGGGCGAGCCTCTCGTAAAGTCCAGCTATTATCGTCACCGCGAGGAGTATACCGCTCCCAGTACCGAAGGCACCTGTGAAGTTAGCCAGTGCTGCGAGCAAGCCCACTAAGATCCCTCCGAGGTAAGTCACGGCCTCTATGTACTTCTCTATAGTCCTAGCTACTACTTTCGCTGATGCCCTTCTTCCAGGGACGACTATCCCCTGCCTGACGAGCTGCTCGCTTATAGTCCTAGGATCCATGCCTGCTGTCATCACCCAGATCTTAGCGAAGGCCATGCATGAAGCGATCAGAATCACTATGTATACTATGGCCCTTATCGGATCTTGAACGAGGACCGAGGGCCCATGAGGAGTGGCGAGATAATAAGCCAGCCCCTGGACTGGGACTACGCTCCCGCTAACGGGATCCGCTTCGTATCTCCCCAGGAAATCTACGAGATACTTGGCCCATCCGCTCGTCTCGGAGCCCAGCCTGGACCATGCGATCTTAGCGAGGATATCTATATCCCCTAGGAGGGCTGAGGCGAATATTATGGGGACGTTGCTCACGTAAAGGAGCCTTATTGGGTACTTAGTCCTGAGACCACCGTATAGGGAGTGAGCTATTGATATGTTCACCCTAACTTCATAAGCCCATATGACCGCTATGAAGACTACGAACGTCGATATTAGGCCCACGAGTCCCGGGAGGGAGCCTCTATATATCGCTCCAACGCCCTCAGCTATTAAGGCCGGTATGGCGCCTACATACCTCTTTGTAGTAGGCTCTATCTTGGGCGAGAACATCGACCAGATCGCCTCTTGGGCTACTCCCGCTAATATGAAGAGACTTATACCGCTCCCTATTCCCCACTTGGCTACGAGGTCATCGAGCATCATTAGGAGGAAGGAGCCGAGCGATAGTTGTGCTATCGTCATTAACGCCTGCTGTGTCGTTAGATTTCCGAATCTCCCTCCCAAAGTATAAGCAGATACCTCGAATAGTATGAAGAATATAGCTGCAACCCTCTGGGCCTCCTGGAAGAACTTCCTGTCTTCCGGATCTGTTAGATCTAGCTTAACGATCTTACTACCTACAAGGAGCTCCAATACTATTCCAGCCGTGACTATAGGGCCTATCCCGAGCTCAACTATGCTACCCTGGGCACCAGCGAATATCACCCTTATCTGAGCGAGGTAGTCCAGGCCACCCCTGGGCACGCCGTAGAGGGGGACTTGAGTGAGGAAATAGTAAACTATGAGGACCAGCCCCGTCCAAGCAAGTTTCTCCTTTAGAGTTGGTGACCTCTTTGGTCTCTCGACTTCCGGGATTCCCTTATTCATCTTAGAAACTATTTGCCTAACCAGGCTCATCGGAATCCCCCTCCGTTAATATAACGCCCCCGCCCATACTCTCTAGCTTGCTCACAGCATTCTTGGACGCGCTCTCAACTTTAATTAGCAGGGGCCTGCTCACCTCCCCTCTCCCGAGCAGCTTGTTGTATCCTATCTTCCCCAGGTCGAGCTCTATCCTTCCGTCCTCTCGCTCCTCGGCAACTCCGGATCTCAGAAGCTCTGGGATCATCTTATCCAAGTCAGCTAGGTTTATGCTCCTGATCTCCCTTCTCACAGCTCTAGGTCTCTTGAATCCCCTCCTTCCCCTCCCGAAGTAGTCCGGTTCGTATGCTGTGACCCATGTCCATAAGTGCTTCTTCGTCCCGGACATGCCGAAGCCTCCTATCCTCCCGCTCCTCCTATGCTGCCTCTGCAATCCGTATCCATGGAGCCTCGAACCCCTCATCTTCCTCGATTTCTTCCTCCTCCTGGGTATGCTCATCATATCATCCTCCTGATCAGAGTATTTATCTCCTTCCCCCTATATCCGAGCTCCCCTCCATCGTTCCAAGCCCTCTTAGTCGGCCTCTTGAAACCTCCCTTCGGCGGATGGAGCCTGAAGTATGGCTTTATCCATCCCAGCTTATGTAAGTATACCCTTTTGCTGAGAAGAGCTTCTGCTAGCTCCTCTATGCTTGAGAAATCCGTGTTACTGGAGAGCCACTCATCGCTCAAGCTCCCGCCCATCTTGAGCTCACCCCTCTCCCTGAGGAGCGCTAGGAGAGTGGGCCCATCTATCTCACCGTAAGTAGAGTAGTCCTTCACCCTGTGGATCATACCCTTGTAGGAGTCCGTTAGGGGCACTAGGGTCGCCCAGAACTTCCTATTCAGGTGTAGCATTTCAAGAGTTCTCCTTATCTCCGGCTTCACATTAACTCTGCCCCTTATCCTGACTATCGCTATCAAAGGGATCTCTTCCAGGCTTACCACCTCCGGGCGCACCCGCCATCGTGCGCCCCGCGCCTAACGGGTGCGCTCCACTGGAATCAGTCCCTCAGTTTAAAAAATGAGATGGTCAACCCCTCCAGTCCTGGGGGAGGTTCATAACCAGCAGATTGCGTAAGGCATCGTGCAATGCGAAAGCATAGTTCATCCTGTTCCTCGTATGACCCTTAGAGAATACTCTGACATCCTGAAGTCCTCCTAAACCGAGGACTATCTTAGCAGTCTCGTTCCCAACTATACCCAGCTTCCTAGGAGCGGGGAGGAGCGTCACCCTGACGGATCCAGATGCCCCGGTCACAGCGGCAGCTATCGAATGCGGCCTCCCGCACCCGCACTCCCAAGAACCGCATCCCTTCCTCACCTTGATCAGATTCAGTTTAGCGTTCCTCACGGCATCTGCTAAAGCTATATTGAACTCCTTCCCCTTTCCCTTGCCCACGCCAACGTAATTCATTCCATCGCCCACAGCAGCTACTACCCTGAGTTGAGTTAGCTCACCCGCATCTGTCTGTCTCTGAACCCTTATCACCTCTACGACTTCCTCTTTGATCCCTGGAACGAGTATATCAACTATCTCAGGCTCCTGAATTGGTATTCCTCTTCTCAGTATCTCCTCAAGGCTCTTTATCTTACCCTCAGCTACTAAGCGGCCCACCCATGTCTTGGGCACCCACTCCCTCTCTACTCCTGCATCCTCGTACATCCAGCTTCCCTCCCATAATCAATTTTAACCGTTACTCATAGCCGATATCCTCCCCAAGACACTCTCAAAGGCCTCGGAGATGATCTTTGGATCCGCCCCCCTCCTGAGGTAATCGGAGAATTGCCTCTCAAGGGAACCCTCTTCCTCCAATTTCTCAGCGAAGGAGGCTATGTGCTCCCCTCTTATCCTATCCTCATCCGGGAGGATCTCCGGGGAGTGAGGCACATCTATTCCCGCATCTAGCACCCCCTTCAGGGCTGCGTAAAGCCTAGATCCCTTCGTAGATGGGAACCTGCCTATATCCAAGATCGCTTCCGTAACTCCAGCCTTCTTAGCTCTCATAGCTGCTAGATATCCAGTCAGGTACGCTGCTGGGAGGTTCTTCCCTCCATAGGGCCACCCATACTTTTCCAATTCCTTTGAGAAAGCATACGCTATTACTTCATCCCCTTCCCCTTTGAACCCGATGAACTGCACTATTATATACCTATTAGTCCTCCTCACAACGACTCTCGGCTTTCTGCTCTTTAGTAGAGCCAATCTCTTCATATAATCCGTCTTACCTTCCCTTCTCCTTCTGAACTTCACCTTATACCTACCTGATCTCGCCAAAACGCTCACCTCCCAACGTGAGCCCTGAGTTGCGAGACGCTATTGAAACTCGATAGCTTGGCATATAGTTCCCTGTACTCCTTAGAATCTATCAAACCCTGCTCCTTCATTCTCCTCAGCTCTCTCCTCAATGCCCTTATCTTCCTAATCCATCTCCTCTTCCTCGGTAACTTTGAGTACTTACCGCCCTTCTTGCTGCCGGGTCCCTTCCTCCTGGGCTTCTTCCTCGCCCCACTTATGCCCCTCTTCTGCAGTATCTCTATAGCCCCCGATCTTATCAGCCTCCTTATATCAGCTCTGGTCACAGCTTCGGAGACCAGGTCTATCTTCTCGGGATTTATCCTCACCCTATCCAATCCCACACCCGCTACCTTAGCAGCGAGCTTCTTCTGATACTCGAGATCCATATGGACACCCCTCAATTAGCTAGCTTCAAACCGAGTTTCGATGCCTCCTCCCTGATAATGCTCCTCTTCCTCTCACCCACAGTATGAGCTATGTAAACTATCACGCTCTCCCTCTCACTCGACAGCCTCCTCAGCTCCTCTAAGTTGTGGACTATAGCCACTCTCCTTCCGGACGGGTGGAGCCCCCTTATCTCATCCGGGTTCTTATAGCCTATGTTGGGTTGCTTCGGCCTGCTCTTCAGCTTCAGCCTCTGTTTATTATCCAATCCCCTGGGTCTCCTCCAGCTCTTAGTAGCGCCTAATTTCTGATAGAGCGCTAGATTTAGGAACCTCGGTTTCTTCTTCTTGAGCTTAAGCATCTCCTTCATCTTACCTCACCACGTAGATACCATCCATGAAGACCCTCGGGTCCTTCTTCTTTATCTTGGTCGCGAGCCTTATATTAGCTGCAGTTTGCCCGACGTCCTCCTTGGAGATACCCTCTATATATATCCTATCCCCCTCGACCCTGACCTCAGTGTCCCCGACTATACTCGCATATCTCGGCAGCTTCTCGCCTAAGAAGTTCGATATCTTCACGATCTTCTTCCCCTTATCCACCTCGACCTTTATCGGGAAGTGAGCGTAGACCACCACCATCTCCTTCCTGAAGCCCTCTGTAACTCCTTTCATCATATTCCTTATGTGAGCTGTCACAGTACCCAGATACGCTCTGTTGAATTTCCTCTTCCCGTAGGTCCTCACCTTGACTTTCCCACCCTCGATGGAGAGCTCGATTAATTCGCTGTGAAACTCCCTCTCAAGCGTTCCTTTAGGGCCGGATACCCTTATCTTGCTCCCATCTACTTCAACTTTGACGCCCTCAGGTATGGGGACCTCGGACTCGAGAGCTAGTGTTATCACCCTGGGATACCTCATCGAGATCACCTCAGTAACAATAAGCTATCAGAACTCCCCCTATTCCTCTCTCCTTCGCTTCCCTATGCGTCATGACTCCCTGATTCGTCGATACTATTATGAGGCCCACGTTCTCAGCCGGAAGATATATCTTCTCCCATCTTGAAAATTCGCCCACCTTCACAGGGAACCTCGGTTTTATCACACCTGCCTTGTTTATCCTACCGTTCAGCCTGACTACGTACTTCCCGAACCTACCGTCATCGACGTACTCGAACTCATCTATGTAACCGTGCTCCTTCAATACCTTGAGAACCTTCCCTATCAGTTTCGAGGCTATGTTTATCACGACCTCCCTCTTGCCGAGCATTGAACCGTTCGTGAGCGTGCTCATCGCATCCGCTAGGGGATCTAGCCTCGTCATAAGTATCACCTACTCGTATTTCTTCCAGCCCATCAAAGGAGCAACTTCGAGGAAGCAGCTCCTGCAGAGGTAGAGATCGTACTTCCTGATTATCCCATATCCTACTCTCCCACATCTCCTACATACATAAGCGCCCTTACCCTTAGTCCTAACCTTCTTCTTCGGCTTCGCCATTCCCATCACCTACTCTTCCTCATGGACTACCTTCAGATTTAAGTACTTTTCAGCGAATAGCATCGACTCAGCCCTGCTTACCCTGTGCCTCAACGGGATCCTTCTCCTCTCTATCCTCCTTCTGGCTATCCTATAGCCGGCTCTCCCAATCGAAACTATGACATCCATCCCAAATATCCCTATCTCAGCCTTGTATTTCACTCCGGGTATATCTATGTGCTCCTTTATCCCGAATGCGAAATTCCCCAGCTCATCGAATGAACTCGCTTTCACCCTCCTTCCCACTGCTTCAGCAACTCTATCGAGGAGTTCAACTGCCTTCTTACCTCTTACAGTCACTGAAACGGCTATAGGTTCTTTCTTCCTTATTCCGAACTCCCTTATCGTCCTCTTAGCCCTCCTTTCTACTGGTTTCTGACCAGTTAGTTCCTCTAAGACTTTTCCAGCTCTCGTCAGTACCTCCCCACTTCTCCCAACAGCTATGTTGAGCGTCACAGCCATGACCCTAGGTATGAGCATCGGGTTGCTCTCCCATCTCCTCAATATCTCCTCTCTCAGGTCCTCCATTCCATCACCTCAGCTTAAGCACAGGTCTCTCCTTACCTACTACGATCAGATTTTCCTTAACTCCTCTATAAGAGAGCTCAGGGTTCTCCAGATCTCTCATCTCTATTATCGTCCCTATCCCCTCGACCCTGCCGATGCGACCGGCCATCCTGCCCCTGGTCACGAGCACTGAGGAGCCCGTATCGAACCTGAGATGATCTATCACGCTCTGGGAGGGGAGCTCTATTAACAGAGAATCCCCGGGCTTTACATCCCTTCCATCCAGGAGGAAGTTCCTACCATCGTGGGAGGTCAGCTGTATCTTTCCTCCCCTTATCGTCCTCTTCCCTATAACTTTCACTAGTTTCATCTTACTCTCGGATTGGGGTATCTCGATGAGCCTCAGGAACCTGTGAGGATCCGGGACCATCCTGTAGTTCACACCGATCTCCGGGATGGATATCACATCCATCAGCCCTACTTGGAACTTGTAATCGTATCTAGGCTTCCCATCTACCAGTATCTTCTTCATGCTTATGATCCTCCTGGCCTCCCTAGCTGTAGTCGCGAGCTTCAGCATATCCCTGACTATCAGGAGTAGGGGGATCCCCTCATCTATCGCGTGAGGCCCTGGGCTGGGTTTAACGACCCATACTCTCTCTCTTTTCGCTATTGGATAGTATCCGGGAGCTGCTAAGCTCTTCAAATGTCTAGATCCACCCATCTTTCCCATTTCACTCACTCTCCTCAACTATTTCCTCTACCTTCACCCCTTTCCTCTCCAATAACCTCTTCCTCGCTTCATCCTTGAGGTAGAGCTTAGTTATGACTACCTTGGAGGGATGTATGGGAACAGGTACTTCCGTCCCATCGGCCTTCCTCCTCACTATCCCCTTGACGGCGATCCTGTACCTCTTCCTATCGACGGATATTACTTCGCCCTCAGTACCTCTGTAATCCCCTCTCATCACCTTAACCCTGTCCCCCTTCCTGATGGGGATCGAATTTATTCCGTACTTGCTCTTAAGCTCCTCCGAGAGCGGAGCTGACATTATCTTCCCTCTATGATGGATTGGTGCATTGTAAAGATATTTCCTCTGCTTACTCGGCTTGTGCGACTTTACCTGCATAAGATCACCTCAGACAACCTGCGCTGAGATAACGCTCAGGCTGGGCCATCTCTCAATGGCCTCCTTCGCTATGGGACCCCTGAACTCGGATCCCCTGGGCGTGCCATCGTCATTTACTAGAACGGCTGCGTTATCCTCGAAGACCACCCACTGCCCGTTCTTCCTCCTGTAAGGCATCCTCTGCCTCACGACTATTGCTTTGAATGGCTTGTGCATGAGATCGTACTTCCCCCTCTTCACGACCACCGTCACCATATCACCGACGCTCGCAGTGGGCACTCTGTCCTTCCTCCCCTTATAGCCATGAACACCGATTATCATGAGTAACTTCGCTCCGGTATTATCTGCGCACTTCAGCCTAGCCCTCACAGGGAGGCCATGCGTTATCTTGGGTTTTACACCCTCTACTTTCCTCCTCCTCGCTACCTTTGACATAGACCCTCCTCAGAGCTAACGAGAGCCATGATTTAAAAATGTGATCCGGGGGCTCAGGATCATGCTACCTCTAACTCTAATCATGTTCGAGCGATCTCAGGATGGAGAGCATCTCCTTCCTCACATCCTCTATACCGCCCGATGCATCTATCGATACTAATTTCCCTCTCTTCCTGTAGTATTCGAGGAGCGGCTCGGTCTCCTCCCTGAATACGTCAAGTCTCCTCAGTATCTTATCGTAGCAATCATCGACCCTCTGATAGAGCCTTCCCCCGCAAGAGCACTCCCTTATGTCCTCAGGGGGATCGTAGAATATGTTGTATGTTCTACCGCATCTCTCACAGACCAACCTCCCCATCATCCTCCTGAGCACTATGAGATCACTCACATCGAAGTAGAGGACGGCGTTAAGCTCCGTATTTCTCGATGAGAGGAATGAATCTAGCCACTCAGCCTGCTTCACGTTCCTAGGGAAACCATCTAGGATGAGATCCCTCAGACCCCCTATTCCCCTCTCCAAGACCATGTAGACCACTTCATCTGGGACGAGCTTCCCCTCGCTCATGTATCCCTTTATGAGGCCCCCTAGCTCCGATCCTGACTCCACTTCCCTCTTAAGCAGATCGCTCATCACTATCCTCGGAATTCCGAGTTCCTTCGATAGAAATTCCCCCTGAGTTCCCTTCCCGGCGCCGGGCTTACCCAGTAGTACTATCCTCAAGGATCACACCACGCCAGCTGAGGACTGAATGTTAAAAATTTGACTGAGTGTACCGTTGTCGGATAGTTAACACTTTATAACTATCCGTTCCACCTCAGCCAAGGCTTCGGTGGCTTTCGCCGCCAACGGTAAAGGACGGCACATCGGGAGTTTTGCAGCCATACTCCAAGCGGCCACAATATGCCTATCCGCTTGGAAGCCACACTTTCTACATTTATAGATGTGCCCATTCGGCTTATTCAATTCGCCACATATCGGGCACATCCTAGAGGTATTTCTAGCGTCAACATATACAGGTTTATAACCTCTCTCGATCGATTTATAGGAAATTGAGAACTGAACCTTTCTAAATGGTATGCTGTGCAGTCTTCTATTCATTCTTCTTCTATATTTTATCCGTTCTCTTATATTTTTCAAGTTCTCCATCACGGGCTTAACTCTCTCCTCAGCCACTATTTCAGCTATTACTTTACTTGCTTTGTGGAGGATGGCATCTACACGCCACCTCTCTCTTCTAGAGTATTTAGCTAATAGCCTAGCTCTTACTTCCCCCCTTGTCCTTCTTTGGATACTCTGCCTTTTCTTGAAGTATCTATCTCTGATATATTTTGCTTCGCTTATGTCTATCTTTACAAACCTAACCCTGTCAGGCTTAATTATCGCTAAATCTATGCTCTTCTCGTTAACATCTATTCCTAAGACCCCCTCATATTCCCTTTCCTCAACAACCTTCCTGAACGTTACATGAAGGTAGTATTCATCGCCAAGCACTACAATTCTTGAACCCTTGACCTGCCAGCCTTTGAACTTCTCAGCATGTTCATGGAGCCTTAAGGGTATTACGAGGTGTCCCTTATGTGTAGCGATTTTGAGGCTTCCCCAGTTGAACCAGAAGAGGTGTGTATCGTCGAGGAGAATTACCTTCAACCGCTCTATCGATGGAGGCTTGATATTGCTTTTTCTCCTTGAAAGCCTCCTATACGATTTGTACATCCCTAAAGCCACCGTTACAGCAGTATAAATGTAGTGCGAAGGATAATCCCTAAATCTCCTCCTCAATTCTCCGTAAATCGATTCATGCAATCTCTTCCTGGATGTTATATTCATGCTTATTGCTCTCTTCAGACACTCTTCAACCATGCTCCTATAAGCGGAGAAAAGTCCTTCCAGTATCTTCTCCTGCTCCTCTGTGGGCTCGAGCTTGAACTTGCACGTTTCAGTTAGCAATAAGCTGTTTGACACCATTCACCACCCTCTCATACTTATGGCTCCTCAAGCCGTAGAGCTTCCCAGCGAAGCTCGATACTACGGCTATCAAGTCCTCTACAAGCTCTTGGTAAGCGTCCTCAGGCTCCTCCCCATTAACAACCTCTATTCTAACACCATGGGATGAGAAGTACCTCTCCAGATAGCTGAAGCCAAACCTAGTTAACCTATCTTTAAAAGCCACTATTATGACCCCAATCCTTCGCCCTTCAACAAGATCGAAGAGCTTACTCAACGATTTCCTCCTCTCGTTAAGACCACTGGCCACATCTTCTAAAACTGCAA
>Ga0078972_1004310_pt1 | contig 39424 bp, 40 predicted proteins | sample YelNatPaOPGAMG01_FD_67568 | JGI IMG/M metagenome (GOLD analysis project Ga0078972, IMG submission 67568) | Hot spring thermophilic microbial communities from Obsidian Pool, Yellowstone National Park, USA - OP-RAMG-01 (SPADES assembly) (version 2) | ecosystem: Environmental > Aquatic > Thermal...
TAAATATTCCTCTTTCTCCACTGCCGCTTTTTGCTAAAGCCAACCATTCTTCTAAAAAGGTTGCTGCCGATGGTTTTTCATTATAAACAGCAGAGTTATTTGCCATCATTCTTTGTGGATCAGTAAGATAAAACTGCCCAAATTTTGCCATTTGCATTTCTTTATCATCTAAATCGGAAAGGGAAATTAAAGCCGTGCGTCTTACCCCTCCCATTACAACCACCTCTCCTATTTTGCAAATAATATCGTGAACATCTAATGGTGATAGTCTTCTTCCTTGTTTGGCTAAAATTTTTCGGCGAGCAAATTCCAAAACTGCTCTTAAAGGATCCGGCCCCGAACTTTTACCACCCATTGTCATTAATCTTGCTCCTTGCGGTCTAACTTTTGAAAAATCAAAGTCAACATCTTTTCCTTCATACCAAGCTTTTAGTCCATAATATAAAGCATCTGCCCAACCTTCTTTACTATCTTCTACTACATAAGTTGGCAATTTTACTCCGGTTTGTTTTTTAATTTGCGGCAATTGTTCAACTGTTTGATGTTCAACCGAAAAACCAACTCCTGCTCCACACATTGAAAGATACATAATTTCGGAAAAATCTTTGAGTTTAGTAGGAGCGATGTAAGAACAATTATAAGCAGCAACATTAGTTTTGCGCGCTGCTTTTCCTGCCGACCACATTAGCCGCATTGATGGCATAACTTCTTGTCTTAAAATTGCTTGTTTAATTTCTTCATATTCTTTTTCATTTAACTTGTCGCCTAAATTTTCTTTCATAAAATTAACATATCTTTCTACTGTTTCAATCCACGTTTCCCTTCTTCCTTCTTCTTCCAACCACCTTGAATAAGAACGATAATAAATAAATTCGCCTAAAGGATTTCTAAAATATTTTTTACTTTCCAATGCTAAACGAGCAACGTAATCAGGAATGGTTTTTCTTTTTTCTCTTAATTTTGCTCTTTCTTCACGATAAAGAATGTAAGCTTTTGCAGTTTGAGTAAAACCAGCTTTCATTAATTCTTCTTCTACCACATCTTGAATTTCTTCAATGCCTAAAATATGATCGTTTGAAAATTTTTCGGATAAATTTTTAACAACGCTTTCTGAAACTTTTTGAGCTTCAGACAAATTTCCTTCTTTTGTTGCTTCCATTGCCTTTTCGATTGCTTTGGTAATTTTTGTTTGATCAAAAGACACAATATGACCTTCTCTTTTTCTAACTAATTTAAACATATTTTTAAAAAATTTAGGCGACTAATTTTTAAAATTTTTATAATTTTAAAACAAAAAAACAACACTCAAAAGTGGATAAATATAAAAAATTTAAAATCCGCTTGGCGAGCGGATTTCATTATAAAAAAATTGACTAAAAACAAAAATTTATTTCTTCCTTTTTTTCCTTAAAAATGCTGGTATTTCCCACGGTTCTTGTTTTTCTATTTCTTTGTTTTCGTGAAATATTTCTTCCGGTGAATTTTTTTCTGCTTCTTTTTCTCTTTCTTCGTCTTGAACTGGCAAAACAGTTGCTTCTTTATTTTTTTTATTTTCTTCCCCTACCATAAATAAATTATGAGTAGTTCTTTTTTCCGAAGAAAACGTACCATTAAAACCGGTAGCAACCACAGTGACTTTTAGGGCCTTATCCTTTAAACTGCGATCATAGTAAGCTCCAAAAATAACTTTTGCGCTTGGATCCAAATTGGTAGAAATTGCTTTAGCAATATCGTTAATTTCCGACATTTTTAAATCTTTTGTGCCTGCCACACTAAACAATACTCCTTTTGCTCCATCTAAACTAATATCCAACAAAGGAGAAGTAACAGCTGCGCTAACTGCTTTCATTGCGCGATCTTGGCCGGAAGCAACTCCAATTCCAATAAGTGTTGTGCCCGATTCTTTTAAAATGGATTTAATGTCTGCAAAATCAACATTAATAATTCCAGGAACGTTAATTAATTCTGCCATTGCTTGCACCGCTTGTTTTAAAACATCATCCACAAATGCAAATGCTTTGGAAAGCGGAGTGTCTTTTTGAATAATGGTAAAAATCCGATCGTTGGGAATAATTACCAGCGAATCAACTTTATCTTTTAATCTTATTAATCCTTCTTGAGCAATATTCATTCTTTGCGTTCCTTCAAAAGAAAAAGGTTTAGTAACAACAGCTAAAGTTAAAATTCCTTTTTCTCTTGCAATTTCAGCAATGACCGGGGTTGCGCCTGTACCCGTTCCGCCACCCATTCCAGCAGCCAAAAAAACAATATCCGCACCGTCCAAAATTTCTCCAATTTCTGAACGATTTTCTTCTGCAGCTTGCTTTCCAATTTCAGGGTTCATACCTGCTCCTAATCCTTTTGTAAGAGCCTTTCCAATATAAAGCTTTTTATGAGCTAAAGTATAATCTAAATCTTGCTTATCAGTGTTAATTGCAATAAATTCCACACCTTTTGGCCTTTCCCCCATCATCATTCTGGTAACAATATTTCCTCCGCACCCGCCTATTCCCACCACTTTAATTTTTGTCAGTCCTTCAATGTGACCAATTTTCAAAGTACGATGTTTAAGTAAATTTTTCTTTTGAGTTTTATTTTTTTTGCTTGGCATAAAAATAAATAATTAGACCTTTTATTTAGTATACTAAAAACTTATTAAAAAATCTAATTAAGGCAATAAATTTTTTAAAAAGTTTTTCAGCGTTTTAACCGAAATTGTGTTTTTTGGTTTTGTAAATTCATTATTTAAAAGTAATCCAACCGCCACTGCAAATTCTTGATCATCAATTAACTCACGGTAAGAAGGATTTAAAATTTCTAAATGATTTAAATTTGGTAAACCAATTTGCACTGGCAAACGTAATTCGTTTTTTAAAATTTCTTCAATGCCAAATAATTTTGAACCGCCGCCTGTAATGACTACCCCTCCTGGCAAATGAACGCTTCTGCCAATTGCTTTCATTTCGTGTTCAACTAAATTTAAAATTTCTAGCATTCTCACTTCAATAATTTCCTCTAAAAATTTTTTAGAAATTTCTCCTTGAGATTGACCATCAAAATCAGCTAATTTAATTGCTTCTCTCTTACTGCCAGATAAAGAAATTTTTCCAAAATTAACTTTTAATTTTTCTGCTAAGTCAATTGGAATTTTAAGACCAATGGCAATGTCATTTGTAATGTAAGAAGAACCAATGGGGATTGTTTTAGCATACAAAAGTTTTCCTTCTTCATAAATAGCAATATTTGTAGTTCCAAATCCCAAATCAATTAACAACACGCCTAAATTTTTTTGTTTTTTGGATAAAGTAGATTGAGCTGCAGCCAAAGGATTAAAAATCATTCCGCCAATGCCCACACCCAAACTATTAAATAATTTTAAAAGCGGAGTAATTTGCGATGACACTCCTTCAATAATTAAAGTTTCAACTTCTAATCTATTTCCCACCATCCCCAATGGATCAAAAATATCTCCCACATCATCAATAATGTATTCTTTGGTAACATTATGAATAATAAAAGAATTGGCATTTGCCTTAAATGCTAAAGAAAGTTGATTAACTTTTTCTACATCTTCCCCCTTAATTTCTTTATCAACGCTGGAAATTGCAATTGCACCCCTTGAAGGACGCGCCTTAATATATTCGCTTTGTAAATTAATAAAAACATTTTGAACTGCCTTTTTAGAAATTTTTTTTAAATCATTAAAAATTGCTTCTAATGCTTCAAAAGCTTCATCAAAATCAATTAACGTTCCTTTTCTAAAACCAAACGATGGTTGCTTAAAAGCAGAAATTACCGAAAAGCTTCCATCTTTTTTTTCTTCAGCCACAATTCCTTTAAATTGAGAGCAACCCAAATCTAAACTTGTGATAATTTGTGACATTTTAAACTTTTGTTTTTAAAGCAGACCAAATTTTATTTTCTTGTTTCTTCATTATTATACTATTTTTTAAAGTAAAATGTGTATACCCCAAAAGATGTAAAATACCATGTACTATTAAAAACCCAATTTCTTGTTTTTGTTTTTGAATAAAATCAGGCGCTAAATAAATTTCACCTAAAAATTTTTTAGACTTTAAATCGGGGCGAATAAAATAAGGGTAAGTAAAACTTAAAATATTAGTAACCGTATTTTTATTGCGATATTGAGCATTAATTTTTTGAATATTGCGATTGGTTACTAAAAAAATTTCTAAAGAGCAATTGTTTTTTCTTAATTGTTTTAAAGTATTAAGGGCTGTTATTTGAACAACCTTTTTTAATTTTTTAAACTTTGGATTTAAAGCATAAACTACAACATTATTGTCGTTTCCATCCATAAATTTAGTTTAATTTTTCTTTAACAAGCGCAGCTATTCTTGAAGCTGAAGCGCCAAAAGACGCACGTTTTTTTACCTCTTGAATTACTTTTCCCATTTCTTTCGAAGAAGTAATATTTAATTCTTTAATAACTTTATCTACTAAATTGCTTAATTCTTCATCACTCATTTCCTGAGGCAAATAACTTAAGATTAATTCGGCTTCCATTTTTTCTTTAGAAGCTAAGTCGTCTCTTTTAGCATTTTGATAAATAGTAAAAGACTCCATTCGCTTTTTGGCTTCTTTCCTAAAAAGTTCAATAATTTCACTTTCTTCCAAAACTTTATTTTCCGCTCGCGCTTCAATTTCCTTATTTTGCAAAGCTGAAAGTAAAAATCTTAATGCTTCTTTCTTAAATACATCGTTTTCTTTTAAAGCTTCCTTTAAATCTTTTTCTACTTTTTCTTTAATAGACATAATTAAACTTTAAATCCCAATTTTGCCATTTTTTGCAAAGCTTGAGCTTTTTGATGGCGATAAATTGCAGCTAATCTCTTTTTTCTTTTATTAATTGGCCGCGTGGTATATTTTCTTTTTTTTGCCTCCTTTAAAATACCGCTTTGCTGAACTCGTTTGTTAAAGCGATAAATTAAAGAATTAATATTTTCGTTTTTTCTTTTTCTTACTTCTATCATAAATTAATTTGCATTATTCGACTTTAAAATTTTATTTTTAATTTCTTCTAAATTTTCTTGGGGTGGATTAAAGACAACACTATGTAATGATTTGCCTCCATCGTTTAAAAAACGAGGAATAATATGAATGTGTAAATGATCAATTGCTTGCCCGGCAGATCTGCCCTGATTAATACCAATTGTAAACCCATCCGGATGAAAAGCATTAGTAAGCATTTTTTCTACCTTTATAATTCCCTCCCATAGCGGAGAAAAATATTTTTGGTTTAAATCCAAAACACTAAAAAAATGTTCTTTGGGAATAATAAAAGTATGCCCGGGAGCAATGGGATGAATATCTAAAATTGCCGCAATCATTTCATCTTCATAAATAATTGCAGATTGAATTTGATGCTGAGCTAATTTACAAAACAAGCAATCATCCATTAAATATAATTTAATCTAAAATTAATTATTTAGCAAGAGAGGTAATGAATAAAAACAATTTTTTAATTAACTTAATCTTTTCTTTACTTCTTCCACTAACTTATCAGCTAAAACTGTTTCTTGGGCACCCGATGTCATATCTCTAATAATTGCAGTCCCATCGTAAATTTCTTTTTGACCTAAAAGTACAGCTAAATGAATTCCCATTTTTTCTGCTGTTTTAATTTGCGACTCCAATGTTTTTTTGCCAATTACTTCAACTACTGCCACCCCGCTTAATCTTAATTTATTCATTAATTTTAAAGCACCATGTTTAGCTTGCGCCCCTACCACCAAAAAGAAAACTTTTGGCCTTGATTTAATTTTAGGATTAATTTTTTGTTTCATCATTGCAGCCATTACTCTTTCTACTCCTAAATTTCCGCCAACTACTTGAATTGGCTTTTTAAAAACTTTTTCGGCAAGATAATCATAACGTGAACCAAATGCTAAAGGATAAGGAATTTCAGGTACGCTAAACTCAAACATTGTCCGATTATTAAAATCAGAAAAACTCATTAAGTGTTCATCTAAGGTATAAGGAATATTGTTGTCCTCAATTAACTCTATAACAGCTTTTAAATAATTACTGCAACTATTACACAAGTTATCAAAAATTGTGGGAGAATTTTCTTTTTGTTCTAAACATTTATCTTTTCCACAAATACCAACCAAAAATGGATTAAACTCTAAATTTTTCTTACACTCATTACAAAGCGCATTAACATTATTTTTATAATAACGTTCTAAACGATTTTTAAAATTAGAACGGCAATTTTTACAACCCGCGCTGCTAATTTTTAAAGTAACATTACTAAGTTTAAGAGAGCGAAATAAATCATAAAAAGCCATAATAATTTCGCCATCGTAAAAAGGATCGCTTTCCCCTATAACTTGAAATCCAATTTGATTAAAAACTTTAAAAAAGTATTGATTAACTTCAATATTGCGAAACACGGGACCTGTATAAAAAACTTTTAGAGGATAACTAAAATAAGCTAATTTATGCTGGATAAAACTTCTTAAAATTGACTCTCGAAAACTGTATCTTAATGCTACAGTTTGTTTGCCCATTTTAAAACTAAAAATTTGCAAGTTAAACTTTTTTTTATTTTCTCCTAACGCATCTTCAAAAATTTCATATTTTTCAATTGGAGCAACGTTAATGAAATGAAAATCATGCAATTCGCTAATATTTTTTGCAGTTTCATAAATTGTTCGCCAATAATTTTCATCTTTTGGCAAAATATCATTTAAGCCGTTAAGCTCCATTTTACTAATTTTATTTTTTTCTTTATCCATTTTTTTATTGGGTTTGTGTTCCTGTACTATAATGTGGAGTAGAAAAAGCCATTGCTGAGTCAAGTGGCCACAATCTTACTCGTACTAATCCCACAATATCATTTTGAGGAACCGGTCCCCAACTTCGCGAGTCATAACTATAATTACGATTATCTCCCATTACAAAATATTCATTTGGCCCCAAGGTTTCCCTAAATTCCTGATCAGTCATTGGTTGATTAATATAAGGTTCATTTAGCACTAACTTTTGATTATTATCTAAAATTTGCACTCTTCCTCCTTTAAGGATCACTGTTTCTTCTGGTAATCCAATAATTCTTTTAATAAAATAAGAACTGGGATTTTTAGGATAACGAAACACAATTACTTCTCCTCTTTGCGGAGAACGAAAATGATAAGTTAACTCATCAACTAATAAATAATCACCATTTTTAAATGTGGGCAGCATACTTTCTCCGCTTACCAAAAAAGGTTGGGCAACATAACTTCTTACTATCACTACTGCTACCACTGCAATTACAATCGTCTCGAGCATTTCCAATATAGCCCCAAAAAATTTCTTCATTTTATTATTTAAAATTTAGACTTATAATATTTATAAACTGCTTAAATTATTTAATTTTATTTTATATGCAAAAACCCAAAAATGCAAACGATTTAAAAACCAATCAAAAGCTTTTAATTTTAGGACTTGGAAACCCAAAAATAGATCTTAGTATGACTTATCATAATATTGGGATTTTATTTGTTGATTTTTTAGGGAATAACATTAGCTGGAAAACAAAAAACAAATTTTCTTATTGCCAACTAAAAGATTTAATTTTAGCTAAAAGCAATGAATATATGAACAACTCGGGGTTAGCAGCTTTAGAAGTATTAACTTTTTTTAAAATTAAACCGGAAAATTTAATTTTGGTCCACGACGATGCTGATTTATATTTAGGAACTTATAAAATCCAGTTAGGAAAAAATGCTGCTGGACACAACGGTGTTTCTTCAGTGATTAATACATTACAAACTAAAAATTTTTGGAGGGTAAGAATTGGAATTCGACCACCAAAACTAAAAACAAAAGCCGAAAATTTAGTACTTAAAAAAATATCTTCATCTCATTGGAAAATTTTTGAAGAACTTTTTCCAAAAATAAAATTAAATTTGGAAATTTTATTTAAAACTAAAATTTAAAGAAAAATTTACTGAGTTGTCTCCTTGAACAACAATTTGAGTGAGTGGTAAATCAACATTAGTAAACATTTGATCATTGGTTAAAACATCTTTAAATTTTAAAACTTGATCATAACTAGGAGCATTTCCCACAATTGAAGCAGGAGAATTTAAAGAAATAATATTTATTGATTTTAAAATAATATGATTAGCAGTTAACAAATCAAAAAAGTGCTTAAGGATTGTATAATAATCTTTTGAATTACCTTTAATATTTTTAATAGCTGCTAAATTTTCATTAAAGGCTTGAGCTTTTGCGGTTAATTCGTTTAATTGAGCAGTATCTAGTGGCGGCTTAAAATTTGATACCGATTGATTAAAATTTTGATATTGATGAGCAACAAAAATATCTCCTAAAATAAAAACTAAAAGTAAAAATCCTAAAACGGCGGATAAAATCCATCTCCATAAAATAATAAAACTAATTAGTTGTTGCTCGTAAATTGATTTTTCTAAAGAAGTGCCACCTAAATTAATGGATTGAAATGGCAAATTTTCTTCATCACTTTGAAAACGCAAAAAAGCTCCAATTGTAGAATAAAAACCACTTTGTACTTTTAACTGCGGAACAATAATTGGCGCTGCTTTTAAATTAAAATGAGTAACAGCTATTTCGTTAATTAAACTTTCTACTCCCGGCGCATGAAACATTAAACCCGAAACACTTACCCCAAATTTAGAAGAAACAAAGTTTAACACTTGCCTGATTTCTTCAACAATTAATTCCGTAAGGTATTCTTTTGAAATACTTTTGTTTTCCTGCATATTTTGCCAAGACTTAAAATAATCAAAAATTACTTTTCCATTTTTTAAAATAAAAATTTCAAATCCTTCGGTAGATATGACAACAACCAAAAACAAACCAGGAGGAGTAACAAAATATTTTCTTAAAAATCTAGCTAAAGCCAATGAATTAAACTCAAAAGAAACCGGAACAAACCCTGCTTCATTTAATGCTTCTTCATAAAGCGCAATTTCTTTTTGGGGAGCAATTGCTGCTAAAAGTTCATAATTTAAATCATTGTGTTCCAAAATTTGGGCACTCATATTAGCTTCCCCGGAAGGTAAAGGTGAAATCATTTGCAAGTTAAGATTAATTGTTTCTTTTAACTTATCGGGAGTACTTTCAGGAATAGTAATTGTTTGAGTAAAAACAAGAGAAGATGGAATAAGCACATTGACTTTTAACGCGCGGTCTTCTTTTTTGGGCTCAATAATTTTTTTTAAATTTTTTAAAGCTTCTACTAATGCTTCCTTTTGCACTACTTTTCCGTTTTCAATTACTTTGGGTGGTATTTTTACAAAAGCTGTTTTAATTTCTCCATCAATTGCATAAGCATACTTTAAAACATTGCTTGTTATTTCCAAACCATTAATTTTTGGTTTTGAACTTAATTTTTCTAAAAAACTAATAAATTTACGAAAAAATTTAAAAAACATTTTTTAATTAATTGCTACTTCATTAATCGACTGAACTTCAACCAATCCATTTTGCCGATTAACATTTACTACTCCAATTACTTTTGTTTGCCGTGTATTAGCTACACCCAAAACTGTAATAGTATAAGTGTAATAAGATGGAAAAACTGTAGACTGAAAAGATACAGTAGCGGAATCGCTGCCCAAAGCTATTCCATAGGTAGGATTACTAAGACCAAAATCTTTATTTCGAGAAATTTGCATAAGCGCATCATTTAAACCAGCATAGGCAGCTGCCGATGATCGAGAAGCTAATCTTAAACTATAACTAGAACCACTTGCAAAATAAGAAGTCAAAGAGCCAGCAATTACAATTTCAATAATAATGCCGCTTACAAGCAAAATAAAAGGAAGTGCAATTTGAGCTTTTTTTAAAGCCACATTATTATCATACCAAATATTTAATTGCTAAAAAAGTGTAAATAAAATTTTAGCCCAATACCTTAAATTTTTTGGATATGATTGTTACTTACGCTCTTGGTTTGGTTGTTGGTTGGAAGACGGAACTCCTTGCAAGTTTTGGGTTGAGGTTGAAACGCTAGGCGGTACTTGCGGTGGTAATTGGCTGGTAGGTGTGAGGTTTGGATTATTTTTAATTAACTTTGCTAACTGACCATCGGGTGACAATTTTGTATACCACACAACTTCATCTTTATTAATTTTTAAATAATCTTCCGGACCCCAAAAGACATTTGCAAATCTTTGAATGCTAATTGGATTTTGTTGATTTTGAGCATTGACCTGCAACATATAAACATGCCTGAGAGCAAAAGATGGAAATGTGGAAAGCTCACCAAAATACAAATCACCTGTTTTCAAATACACCGCATAATAACTTGGACCCCCACCAAGATATTGCTTGACTAAAAGTGCAACTAAAACGACCAACAAAACAATAACTACAATTAATAAAACTTTATTTAAATTACTTTTCATAAAAAAATAAATGTTTTTTTCAATGCGACCATTTTATTTTTAATTTAAACATTTTTGTCTATTTTTAATTATAGCACAAAAGTAAAATAAAAATACAATACCTTCATAATTTTAACTCCAATTTAAATTTATTAACTTTTTTAAAGTTTTATGATAAAATTTTAAAAATCAATGATGAAAACATTAAAAATTATTTTTTGGATAATAGTTGTGTTCCTAATCATCTTTACTATTTTATTAATCCTAATGAATAAATAATTATTTTTTTATCTTAGCAATTAAAATTTTAATTGAAAGTTTTAATTGGCTTTAATCTTTTAAAACAAAAATAATACTGGTATAATATTCATAAATCTTACCCAAGCTAAAATTATGAAAAATATTTATGTTGCTTTGTTGATAACTACTGGAATAATCACCATCTTAATCTTTCCTTTTTTTCTTCATACAATCAAAGCAGCAACTAATATTACTTCCACTTACCCTTACTTTTATGCATGGGATGATGTGGATGGATTTTGGGATTTTTATAATCCGCAAACTGTTACCATTTCTGGAATAAAAGTAGCAGGTTACGCTTCTTCTACTACCAATTTGGGAGATTTATCATTAGATTGTTATACAACTAGGAACGGCAATATTTGTTTAACTTCTAATTATGGAATTTGTAACGGCAAGGGAGCAACGCATAATACAGATGGCACTTGTTCGGGGGCAGATGCAACCGGTAATCTTTCAGGGTTTGCGTGGAATGATAATATTGGTTGGATTAGTTTTTGCGGCGGCTTAAATTCTTCTGGCTGCCCGGGAAGTATTCCTTACGGCGTTACAATTGATAGTAATGGATTTTTAAACGGATATGCATGGAACGATATTGTGGGATGGATTAGCTTTAACTGTAGTAACAATGGTTCCTGTAATACTTCTAACTATGCGGTTAACACTAACTGGAGATCGACAAGCACAGTTGGATATCTTGAATCTAACACTATTGATGCATCAAGCATTGCAACCTTAAACAGCATTACTTGGCAGGGAAGTTGTGGACTTACTGGAACAAATTTAGGTTTTCAAATTGCTACTTCTTCTAGTCCTTCCGGCCCATGGAATTATATTGGACCGTCCGGCACAAATGCTGATTGGTTTGGGCTACCCTGCAGCACTTCACTTTTGGGCGGCACATCTAATTCTTGTCCTGCTCCAGGAACTCCAATTTGCGTCACGCCGGGAGCTTTTCAAGCTCGATATTTTAGATATAAAGTTAAATTACAAAGCAACTTACTCCAAAATTCATCCCCTGTTGTTAATGATGTCATTTTAAACTTTAGTAAATAATTAATGCTTGTTTTTAACTCACTTACACAAAAAAAAACAAAAATAACAAAAAATAAAAATAAACCACTTAAAATTTTTGTTTGCGGTCCAACTGTTTATGATTATCCTCACATTGGAAACGCAAGGCCATTTTTGTTTTTTGATTCTTTTGTTAAATACTTAAAAAGCCAAGGATTTAAAGTTTTTTATTTACAAAACATTACCGACATTGATGATAAAATTATTAAAAAAGCAAAAGAACAAAAAACAACCTGGAAAAAAATTTCATCTTATTTTGAAAAAATTTATCATCAAAACGAAAAAGCTTTAAACATTACCAGTGTGAATAAATATGCTCGCGCCACCAAACATATTAAAGAAATTGAAGAACAAATAAAATTGCTAATAAAAAACGGTTTAGCGTATGAAATTAAAAATGATGGAATTTATTTTGATATTTCTCGTTTTCCTGATTATGGCCAATTATCAAAAAGAGATTACAAATCTGCCGAGGATGCTTCATCTAGAATTGAAGAAAATCCAAATAAAAAAAATAAGGGCGACTTTGTGTTATGGAAATTTGCTAAAAAAGGAGAACCATTTTGGAATTTATCTTTTGGGGCAGGCCGCCCGGGTTGGCACATTGAAGACACTGCAATTAGTGTAAAATACTTTGGTCCCCAATACGATATTCATGGCGGAGGAATAGATTTAAAGTTTCCACATCACGAAGCCGAAATTGCTCAAGCTGAAGGCGCTTATCAAAAAAGGCCTTTTGTAAAAATTTGGATGCATACCGGACAACTTTTAGTCAACGGTGAAAAAATGTCAAAAAGTTTGGGAAACTTTATAACCATTCAAGATTTTTTGAAAAAAAATGAACCGGAAGTATTAAGGCTAATGGTTCTTCTTCATCAATGGAGAGCGCCAATTAATTTTACCGAAGAAGTTTTATCTTCTACCACTTATACTTGGAAAAATTTAAAAAACTTTTTGCTTAAATTAGATTTTATTATTAAACAAAAATCACAAGACAATTTTAAATTATCAAACTTAAAACCAATTAACTCAAATTTAATTAAAAGCAAAATTAAACTTTTAAACAAAGAAGTTAAATTAGCATTAAATGATGATTTTAATACGCCGCAAGCTTTGGGCCAAATTTTTACATTTTTAAATCAAATTGAAAAAAATATTTGGCAAATTGATGTAAAAGATATAATTTTAATTCAAGCAGCCATTTACACCCACCTTCAAAGCATTGGCTTAGAAATAAAAAATGACTATAAAATACCGTCTTCTATTAGGTTTTTACTACAAAAAAGAGAGTTATTCAGAAGAAATAAACAGTTTATGCAGGCTGATCTATTGAGAAATAAAATAAAAGCATTAGGATATATTATAGAAGACACACCAATTGGTCCTTTTGTTATTCAAGAAAATTATGCCCAAAAAAGAAATTCAAAACCAGCTTAAGTTACCTCCTCAAGATATTGAAGCGGAAAAATCCGTACTTGGTTCATTAATGTTAGATAAAAATGCAATTGTAAATGTTGCTGACTTTCTTTTGCCAAGCGATTTTTATGAAAGTAAACATCAAAAAATTTATTCTGCTATTCTTGAACTTTGGAGTAAAGGCGAACCGGTTGATATTTTAACTGTATCTCATAACCTAAAAACAAAAAAAGAATTATCTTCGGTTGGCGGCATAGAATATTTAACAGAGTTAGCTGATAGCGTACCAACATCCGCACACGTTGAACATTATGCTAACATTGTTAAAGAACAACGAGTAAGAAGGGATTTAATTGCTGCTGCTTCAGAAATTAGCGAAAGAGCGTTTAATGATAAAAATTTTGAAGAACTTTTAGAAGCCGTTGAGCAAAAAATTTTTGGAATTTCACAAAAATCCCGCCCACAAAAATTTACGCTTTTAAAAGAAGAATTGCCAGCTGCATATGAAAGGTTAGCAAAACTCCACAGTGGTGAAAAAAATATTTTGCGGGGGGTTCCAACATTTTTTACCGATCTTGATAAATTACTTTCCGGTTTTCAGCCATCAGATTTAATTATTATTGGCGCGCGGCCTTCTTATGGAAAAACGGCTTTTGCTTTAGATATTGCAAGACAAGCAGCAGTAAAAGGCAAAAAATCAGTTGGTATTTTTTCAATTGAAATGTCTGAGGAGCAAATTATTGACAGAATTATTGCCGGACAAGCGCAAATTCCTCTTTGGAGATTAAGAACAGGAAAATTAGATAGTGATATGGAATTTGCTCAAGTAAGAGAGGCATTAGATGAGCTTTCTAACGCTAAAATTTTTATTGACGACACACCCTCTCCCACCATTTTACAAATGAGGTCAATGGCAAGAAGATTACAAATTGAGCATGGAATAGATATGTTAATTGTTGATTATTTGCAGTTAATTCAACCGCGCACTAACAACGATAGCATGGTTCAACAAGTAACCGAAGTTTCACGAGGATTAAAGGCTTTAGCAAGAGAATTAAATGTGCCGGTGGTTGCAGTTTCTCAACTTTCTCGCGATGTTGATAAAAGAGAAGTAAAAATTCCAAGACTTTCTGATTTAAGAGAATCTGGATCTTTGGAACAAGATGCCGATGTGGTTTTGTTTATTTATCGTCAAGACAAACCAAGTTCCCCCTTAGATGAAGACAAAGAAGATAACATTGTGGAAATTATTGTGGCTAAACACAGAAACGGTCCAACTGGATCAATTAAACTTTATTTTGATAAAGAAAAGGTAAGCTTTAAAAATTTAGAAACATCATTTACTAAAGAAGAAAATTTTTAATATGCCCGAAGAAATTAAAAGATTTATTGAATACTTTTCAAAAATTCCAACTTTAGGACCGCGTCAAACAACACGGCTGGCATTTTACTTAGCAGATCTTCCTAAAAAAGATTTAACTAACTTATTAAAAGTTTTTCAGGGTTTAGAAAATATTGATCAGTGTCCGCAATGTTTTTTTATTAAAAAAAGGGACGAAAATTTATGCAGAATTTGCAGCGACCAAAGCCGTAATCCCTATAACATTGCAATTGTAGAAAAAGCAACAGATGTAATCACCTTTGAAAAAATTAAAAAATTTAATGGAAATTATTTTATTTTAGGAAAATTAGCAGAAAAAGGAATTGTTGACGATGAATTAAAAAAGCGTTTTAAAAAATTACACAATTTAATTGATAAAAAACTTGGCGGTCGGGTAGAAGAAATTATTATTGCTATTAGCCCAACGCCAATTGGAGATTTTACCGCTAATTTAATTAAAAAAGAATTTGGTAAATACACTCCAAAAATTAGCCGACTAGGAAGAGGCTTGCCCGAAGGAGCTCAATTAGAATTTACAGACGAAACAACACTCCTTTTTTCTTTTGAAAAAAGAGACTATAACTAAATTTTTTCAATGATTAATTTAGTATAAAACTGGCGATGTCCTTTTAATTTTCTATAACGCGTTTTTGAATGATAGCGAAAAATAATTTTTTTGTCTCCTCTTTTTTGTTCAACAATTTTCCCCACTACCTTAGCATTAGCAACATAAGGAGTACCAATTTTAGTTTCATTGTTTTTGTGTAATAAAAGTACCTGATTTAATTCCACACTCTCACCTTTTTGTCCTTTTAATTTTTCAACTTCAATTTGATCTCCTTCTTTAACCAAATATTGTTTTCCACCGGTTTTAATAATAGCAAAATTTTCCATAAGTGTTTTAAGGATACCACAAAAAATTCCTAAAAATCAAGTGAGCCTCACTTTTGAGGCCCACTTGAATAAAAATATTATTTTTTATTTTTCTAATTGCTCTCTTAATTTGCCAATTAAATGAGCAGCGTATTCTTTCCCTCCTAAACCAAATGCCAAACCAAAAGCCAGTGCAAGCATTGCAATCACTCCAGTTACTAAAATATTAACAATTGTCACTGCAATTCCTAACTGTGAAAGAGCAGCTAAAAATCCAAAAATTGTAATTGACCACCATGTTAGCGATCCCAAAAATCCAGCACCATGAAGCTTCGAAGCCTTAACAGAAGCAATTACCAATCCCCTTAAGAAGTGGGCAACCACAAAAGCTGCTAACATAATTAATACCGCCACAATTACGTTGGGAACGTAAAGCAAAACGCTGTTTAAGAATGATGAAAGAGAGTAAAAACCTAAAATATCGGAAGCAGCAAGCAAAAATACGATCACCAAAAGCCAATAAACTAATTTCTTAAAAAACTTGCCGCTATTTAAGGTTAATCCTGCTCTCTCAACATATTCTCCCACTCCTAAATTCTCCAAAAGTTTATCCAGCTTAATCAACTGCACAATCTTTTCTACAAGCGAACCTAAAAGCGATGCAACTATCAATCCCACAATAAAAACTAAAATTGCGCCCACTACCGTAACCGTACCATTTACAAAACCGACCCAAATATTTTGGAGGGAATTAGTAATAACCGATCCCCAATCTTGTGTTAACATTTGAATAAAAGATTTATAATTAAAACGACCTTTCTAAAGTATTAAAACTTTAGTAATATTATTATTATAGCAAATTAATTTTAACTTTCAAAGATGCAAATTAAAGCAAATTTTCATTTTCACACCAAAGACGATCGAAGCGATAAAGATCATAAAATAAAAGGAGATATTAATTATGATTTGTTTGATGGAATTTTAGCCGCCAAAAACTGCGGAATAAAGGCTTTGGCCGTAACTTGTCATAATTTTGTAGTAACTGAAAAAAAATACTATGAATATGCTCAAAAATTAGGCATTTTACTTATTCCCGGAATAGAAAAAACTATTGAAAAAAAACATGTGGTTTTACTAAATGTAGACAAAAAAGCAGAAGAAATTAATACTTTTAAAGAATTAGAAGAATACAAAAAATTAAACCCCACCATCCTTGTTTTGGCCCCTCATCCATTTTTTCATCTTGGTTATTCCTTGGGCAATAAATTATTACAAAATATTAAACTTTTTGATGCAATTGAATATTCTTGGTTTCATCTTAAAAAATTTAATCTAAATAAAAAGGCGGAAAAAATTGCCAAAAAATATAATCTCCCCATTATTGCCACCTCCGATACTCACAATTTAAATTTACTTCCTAAAAGTTATTGTATTTTAAACATTGAAGATCTTTCTTGGGAAAGTGTAAAAAAAGCAATTTTAAATAAAAATTTTGAAAACATTTCGCCGCCACAACCATTTTTTTCTTGGGACACCTGGAATTGGCTACCAACTATTAAAAAATTGCAAAAAATATTTAATAAGAAGGGTAGCAAATAAAAACAAAAACTTTTTGTTATCCGTTATAAGTTATTAGTTAATATTACTCAATACAACAATTAATTGCTTTTTTAACTAATTTCCCTAACTTGCCAAAGATGTTATTGGTTTCTTTTTCATCTTCATCTTTTATATTATCCTCCTCATTTTTACTTTTAGATTCCTGATTAAATTCTTTTAAAACTTCTTCTTTATCATGTTTATTTAAAGCATTTGCGCTTATTTTTTTAATATCCCCTACATTTAAAATTTTTAAATTTAACCCCCAAAACAAAGAATAAAGAGCATAAGCTTTTTCAAAGAAATCATAAGCTTCCTTTTTTTCACCTTCCCCTAATCTTTTAGTTCCTACTTCCATTAATCTATAACTTGCTGCAAGTAAATGTTTTGAAATACACCAAATTTCCCCCTCGTATTCTTTAATAATTTTCTTTAAAAGTTCTTTGCGCATTTCACGCACATCTCGAATTAAATCATAATATTCACTTTTTCCTGTTTTTGCTCCTGTAAAGAAAAAATGTTCTTCAATGCTTATAAGATTCATAATGGCAATGGTTAAATCCTGATCGGATGACAAATCCATTTTTTCTTTCTTTTTCATTGCATTTACTTTTTCAATAAACTTATTAATATTTTTTATAATTTTTTCATCTTGCATATTTTTATTATATTACTTTTTATCTTAATAAGAAATAAAACATAACACTTAAAATAAAAAGCGGAATAATTGGCATTAAAACTTTTTGAAATGGAAAATATGCTCTACCTCCATTTTTTTCCTTTAAATAAACATAAAACTCATTTCCCCACCAAAAACTAACACTTCCCAAAACTATACCTATTAAAATTTTAGGAAAAACAAAAATTTTATAAGAAGTATTAAGTAAATTTCCCCAATATAAAGAAATAAAAATCAATAAGTAATAAAACAAAACATCAATATAAATCCTTCCTTTAAATTTAATATTTTTTTTGTCCAACCAACTTTCTGTCCACAAAATTAAAGAAACCGCAAGTCCGCCAATCCATAATCCAATAATTATATCATCAACTCCCAGCCACCTTGAAAGCTCAACGCCGCCTGCCACTGCTACTGTACAAATCGGGCAAACCGCAAAACTTATTTTAAAACAAAAAAAACTTAAAAAAAATAAAGTAAAAAATAAAAACCAAGGCATAAAACTAAAAATTAACTACTTAATTTTGATTTTAAAAAATCAATTATTGGGCTATCGCCAACAATGCATTTTTTACCATCCCACAAAAATGGAACTCCAATTGCACTTGTATTCATCCCGCAAATCTTTGCTTTTTCCGCTAACTCTTCCGCATTTTTTTGGTTATAATAAACTTCTTTTTCTTTTAAATTAATTTTTGATAAAACATTATTTTTTTGAATAAAGTCTTCAACTAAAGCGCAATGTGGGCATCCATTGCCGTAATAAAGAATAAACTCATCCTTACTGCTCTGACCTACTTCTACACTACTCTGACCCACTTCTACTTTACCGCCTTGTGATTTTCCAATTAAAACCAAATACAAAACAATCACAAAAAAAACTGCAAACACCAAACTACTTAAAATTATTCTTTTTTTATCCATACTTTTTTATTTTACATACAATCACCATTTTTATCAAACACCTGTACAATACCACCCAACTTTGGACTTCAAAATTATTTTAATTTTAATAAGAAAGAAAGTTTTTATAAAATTTTTTACACTGTCATCGGAATTCTTAAAATTTATACATTTAACATTTACATGTATGCGATGTTTGCGTAGCAAATATGACGAAGCGTAGTGGAACTGCATACACGCTGTTGTACGATGTAAAAATTTAATTATTTTGCGGTTTCAAATAATAAATCATTTTTCCAACCCTTTTGCCCTAGAAACAGATTACCTGGGCAAGTTGTTGTAGGCTTAATTTCTTTGTGTCCTAATATATTACATTTTGGATATTTTTTTATGATTTTATTTGCTGTTCGAAGCGCTTTTTCGGTAGGTCTTTTTTCTTTTAGATCATCAAGAAAACAAATCGCAATACTTCGGCGGTTATAATCCCAATTTCCACAATGCCAACCTATTTGGTTATCTTGTAACATGTGTTCAAAAGACCCGTCCTGCCTGATTATGTAATGATAAGCGACGAATGTTTGTCGATTTTTGTAAAAATGGTTTGACCATATTGGCTTACCAAATTGCTCTTCATCCTTTTTGCTGTAATTTGGTGCATACAAACGAATCAATCCTAGCGCATCGATAGCAACAATGGGGGTGTCTGATGGCGTACTGGTATGATGTATAACAATTGTATCTATTGGCAATCGATCCTTATCCCAGTTTATTCCAGAATCACCAAGAGCAATTCGGTCTGCTTCTAAAAGCTCGCAAACCATTTTTACAAATTCATTTCTTTTCTCGAGCCATTCTTGAGGTTTGTCTTCCTTATTACCGTTATAATCATAAAAAAACTCTTTAAGTTCAGGTTGTATATCTAAATACCATTGAGGGCTAGAAAAAATATTTATGTATTCGGCGGGATTTATATATTTGTATCTTTCTTTGAATTTCATGGTAGCAAAAATGTATAATTACCGGTAGAATTATTAATAACCATCTACTGACCTTAGTTTATTAATTTTTATAAAAATATACAAGATTATATACAATACCCAACTTTTTAATAAGAAAGGAGACATTAAAGTATAACTTGTGGACCTGAGGGGAATTGAACCCCTACTTCCGCAATGCGAATGCGGTGTTCTGCCGTTGAACTACAGGCCCCTATAATACCCTTACTATTTTAGCGTAATTTTTAGACTTTTTCACTTCAACCGAATGATTTTCATTTAAAATAAAATTTTGACTTTGATTGTCGGCGTAAACAAGCGCAGGTCCCCTCTTAATTACAATTTTTATTTTTCTTTTTTCATTTAAAACCAGGTGATCAATTGCTTCTGTGCTGTTGTTAAAAGCCAAACCAATCCCTTCTTCAAAATAACTTTTAGTAATTGATCGATAGTAGCCGGTAGAACCAAAAGGAGTGGAAATTACTACCCCGTCTCCAATAATTTCATCTTTAATTAAAACATCATCAATAAAAATTTTATAACGAATAGCGTGTCTTATATCTCCATTGTGAACTACAATATCATTTAAACCTAAAATTTTTTTATTTTTAAATTTTGCTTCTAATTTCCAAATTTTCATTATTTTAAACTTACCGCTTTTAACTTTAGACAAAACTTTTAGATTTGAAACATTTTCACATTTTTTACAAATCCGACTGCCTTTTAAAAGAATTTTAGGCAGAGAAGGATATTTTTCTTCCGCAAACATTAGCGTGCCATCTCCTCCATAACAAATAACAAATTGGGCTTCTTTTTCTTTGGTAGTTAATACAAAACCATATTTTTTTATGAGTGGTTTAATTTCTTCCAAAAAATTACCAAATAAAATAACTTTTTTCATAGTTTTTAAAATTTTTCTAATTCTTTTTTTTCTTCAGAAAGTCTTTTTAAATTACAATAAACACAGTCTTTGTTCCCGCAAGTTTTATTCCAAAAAGACAAATTCTTAATTTCAAAAATAACCTTTTTAATTTGTTCTTTCAAGCTTTCTACTTCATTATCTTGAATTTCAAATTCATATTTTTTGTATTTTCCGCTTTCTGTTGGCTCCACAAAATCCAAAACTTCTTTTCGTATAATATATTTGTTTTTTTTCTGCATTGACAAAAGTAATTTATAAAATACTAACTGTCGAAAATAATCGCCGCTACTTCCTTTTGTAAGCCCTAAAATTTCATTTTTAGTTTGGGGTTTGCCGGTTTTATAATCAACAATAATCACCTCATTATTATTTAACAATTCTATTTTATCTAATTTTCCAGTTAATCTAATATTTTCAAATTCAACTTCCAAACTTTTTTCTAAAATATATTTTTTTGATTTTTCCCACTCCTTAAAATAATTTTGATAATAACCCCAAAGCGCTTTTTCTCCTCTTTTAAAATAACGACTAATCTCAACCTCGTTCATTGGCTGACTTTGTAGATTAATTTCAAAAAATCTAACTAAATCTTCAACTTTTGGCACTTTTCTTTTTTCATTAATTTTTTTAAAAAACAAAAGCAAAGCCGAATGAATAGCGTTTCCATACATTAAAGAAGGCGTCGGGGCTTCAGAGATACGAATTAAATTTCTATAAAAATATTTCCAAGGACATTCCAAAAAATTATTAATTGCTGTGATCGAAAGACCTTGTTCTTTAAAAAGCCTATTAAGATACTCTTTGTCCTTAGTAGGAATTTTTGTTTTTAGACTTTCATTAAAAAGAATTTGCAAATTATTGCTTAATTCTTCTTCATATTTTCTAACATTTATATCTTCCACCAATTCTGATTTAATCTCACTAATAAACTTAGTTGGGAGTCTGTGGTTTCCATTTTCATCTAAAGTAGAATAAGTAATAAATAAATCGTTTTTCGCTCTTGTCATTGCAACAAAAAATATATTTAACTCATCGCTATCTTCATCTTCCTTTTTAAAATTTTGACTAAACACGCTCAAAGGAAGCTTAATGTATTCTCTCTTATTTTTTGACCCCCAAACCCCATCCACTGCATTGATAATAAAAACAATATTAAACTCCAATCCTTTTGCCCGATGGGCTGTCATTAAATGCACTCTTTCTTCTAAATTTTTTTCAAGAGAAATTTTATGTTTAATATGATATCTTTCAGAATCTTCCAAATAGTTAACAAAATCTAAAAACGAATAATTTTTGTTGTTTTGGAGATTTTTTCTTAATTCATCAAAAAGAAAATGAAGTTTTTGAAGTTTAATATTGCTATCAGAATGATTTAAAATCTTTGCCAAAAAACCGGATTCTCTTACCACATCCTCAAAGCTTTTTAAAGGGCTAATCTTGCTCAAATTTGACTGCCAAAAAGAAATTTTTCTAAAAAATTCATAAATTTTCAAAGGATTGGAAACTTTGATTTGTTTTAATATTTTTTGAGATTGAACAATATCTGCAATTTGATATTTTTTATTCTTTTTTTGAAAATTAATAATTTTATAAACATCTAAAGATGGAATATCCCAAAAATTAACAAGAAAGGCTTTGATTAAATATTCCTCTTCTCCAATATTTTTCACAGCTTGTAAAATAATTTTAAGTCTTTGAATATCTTCATCCTCCAAAAGATTATCTTCAGACTCAATTACAAAAGGAATATAAAACTTGTCCAACATTTGAGCAACTGGAAAAGCATCTTTGTTTTCCCTAAAAATAATAGCAATGTTATTTAACTTTTCACCTTTTTCTAAAAATTCTTTAATTTTTTTTGCTACAAAATAATTTTCCGCATCTTTGTTTGAAAATCCAGCAATTTTAATTAAATTTGGCTTTAAATTTTTTTGCGCGATTAATTTTTCTCCAGTAATTTTTACTGAACTATACTTTGTAAAAATATCATAAGACAAATCTAAAATTAGCTGATGTGAACGATAGTTTTCTTTTAAAATTATAACTTTAGCTTGAGAATATTTTTTAATAAAATTTTCAAAGTTTTCTAAAGATGCGCCCTGGAACCTAAAAATAGCCTGTTTAACATCGCCTACAACAAAAATATTTGGATTTTTATCAAAACTGGTTAAAAGTTCTAAAATTTTATTTTGCGCTTGATTGGTGTCTTGATGTTCATCAACTAAAATAAATTGATATCTTTCCTGCAAAGAAAGTAAAAAGTTTTTATTTTTCTCAAGAGTATTTAACACCTTTAAAATCATATCATTATAATCATAAAATCCTCTTGCATTTAAAATTTCTTCATACTTTTTATAAATTATTGCTAACTCTTTGTTTTTTTGAATATGTTTTTTAATTTCAAAATTAGTTTTTTTGTCGGTTAACTCTTGCGCTTTTAATTTTTCTTCTTTTTGAATGATTTTTTCAAATTTAGAAGGCGATAAATTTTCTCTTTTTAAGATTTCAATATAATGTAAAATTTTCATTAAATAATCTTCATAAAACTTTCCTTTAATTTTAATCATTTCCAGCTCTTTGGTGGTTTCAATAATTTCTTTTACAATTTGAATTTGTTTTATTTCTTCAATGCTTTGATATCCAAAAATTTCATCAAACTCTTCCGGATAACTTTTAATAATTGAGTTTGCAAAACTATGAAAGGTTGTAATTAAAACATCATAAGAATCTGCGCCTATAAGTTCATTTAATCTTTTTTTCATTGAATTTACACCCGACTCAGTAAATGTAATAGCTAAAATATTTTCCGGGTTAATATCTGTTTTTAAAAGAATATTAGCAATTCTAATTGTTAATACTTCAGTTTTTCCGGTACCAGGGCCAGCAACTACCATCAACGGCCCATAAATAGTATCCACTGCTTCCTTTTGCTCCTTATTAAGTTTTTTGTAGGCCTCCTCAAAAGCTTTTGAAACAATAGCTTTCATTATTTTAATTATACCTCTTTGGTAAATAACATAAAAATTTAAGTTTAGCGCTTAATATTAAACCACAAATCGCTTATAATTAAAATATGGTAAAAGAAAAAGTAAGTATTATTGGGCAAGGACGAATTGGAAAGGTATTTAAAAAAATTTTAGAAAAAAACAAAAATTTAAGCATTTTCACTTTTGAAAAGGGAGAAAAAAATATTCAAAATGTTTTAGAAAACGCAAATTATATTTTTTTATGCATTCCTTCCTCAAGTATTTACAAGTTTTTAATTCAAAATAAAAAATATATATCTCCAAAAAGTTTAATTGTAGTTTTAAGCAAGGGTATTGAAGAAAAAACAAAAAAAACACCGTATGAAGCAGTTAAAAAAATCTTACCTCAAAATAAAATAGCAATAATGACAGGACCGCTAATGGCAGAGGAAATTCAAAAAGGTCAAAAAACTTATGGGGTTATAAGCGGTTCAAAACAAAGTTTTTTAAAAATTAAAAATTTATTTTTAAAATCAAATTTATCTTTTAATTATAATCAGGATGCAATTGGAACAAGTTGGTGCGGAATTTTAAAAAATATTTATACTTTTACACTAGTTTTAAATGATTATTTAAAACTTGGATTAAATCATAAAAGTTACCTTCTTATCCAAATTCTAAAAGAAATGGAAAAAATTGTTAAAGCTTTTGGCGGCAAGACAAAAACCGTTTACTCTGAAGCCGGCCTTGGAGATTTAGTTGCAACCGCTTTTAGTCCTTATTCTAAAAACAAAAAAACAGCCCAGGCTCTTTTACACAATCAATCAAACAAAATCACCTCCGAAGGTTTACATTCCTTAAAACTTATAATGCAAATTCCTCAAATTAAAAATCAAATTAAAAATTATCCTTTTCTTCTTCAAACCTATAGGATTTTTATTAAAAAGATTTAAGAATTTAAAAAAGGTTTAGTTTTAAAATATCTTAAATTTAATTTTGTCGGGCTGCCGGGATTTGAACCCGGACTAAATCCTCCCGAAGGACTCGTGCTGCCATTACACTACAGCCCGTTTTAATTTATTTTTGTTCGTCTTTTTTGCTTTTTAATATTTTATCAACTTCCTCAATTTCTTCTCTAATTTCCTTAATTTGATTAATTGTCCTTTGCATTAGTTCCGCTTCTTCTTTTATTTCATCTTCCGTTTTTTCGGCTACTCTTTTTTCTCCCTTAAGCCCGCTAATAATTATTTCATTGCCAATGAAACTTGAAACAAACAAACCACTCATTAAAAGCAAAATTGAGCCAATTACTAAAGACAATGGCCCGTCCCACCATTTCCCCTCAAAAAAGGAGTTATAGCCAGGTCCGGAATAAAATGAATAAAAAAGTAATTCAGATAAATAGTCAGCGCTATGCCAAACACCCCTCCAAAACAAAACAATTCCAATTCCACCAATAAATCCATAAATAATTGGTTTGTGACTCAAACGGCCGCGAACTTTATCTTCCAATTTATCAAAAAATTTTAAAATTTTTTTCCACATATAAATTAAACAAAATATTTTTTTCTAATTTCTTTTTCTATTCCGCTTTCAAATTCTTCCTTTTTATTTTGAGCTTCTTCCGACTTCTTTTTTAGCTCATCTTCAGACAACAATCCTAAATACCTCACTTTTTTTTCTAAGTACTCTTTATTATTTTTTGCCGGGTCATCTAAAACTTCTTCAAGTAAAATAGATAAAATCCAACCAATTTTTGGACCGGGTGGAATGTTTAAAATTCCCATTATATCATTTCCATTAACTTTTAACATCTTTGGGGAAATAGGATCTTTTCTCACTTTTTCAATCATAAACTTCAAATGTCTTAATTTATAAGGTACAGCTTTAGGCACTCCAGAACCAATCCTATCTGCTTCCCTTACTTTTAAAAGATCATCTACATTTTCAACCCCAACTTTTGTTAAAAATCTTCTTACTCCGCTTTCAGTCACTTCTCCAACATTGTAATAAAACAAATGGTATCTTACAAGTAGAACAACTTTTTCAATAATTTCTTTTGGGAAATGCAAACGATCTAAAATTTTTAAAGCCATTCTTGCGCCAATTACCTCATGGTTGTAAAAAGTTGCATTTTCTCCTTCACCTTTCTTAGAACGCGGCTTGCCAACATCGTGCAAAAGCGCCGCCAACCTTACTTCCAAAGAATATTTTTTTTCAGCAGTATAATTTAAAGCTCTAACGTTATGTTCAAAAACCGTATAAATATGATGTTTATTTTGTGTACAACCAATTCCTTCTCTTAACTCCGGAATAATATATTCTAAAAGTCCGGCATCTTCCAAAAGAATAATACCAAGCGCTGCTTTTTCCGTCATTATAATTCTTATCAATTCATCCCTAATCCTTTCTTTGGCTATAACTTTTAAAAGACTGCTTTTATTTTTAATGGCTTGGAATGTTTGTTCTTCAATTTGAAAATCAAGTTCAACCGCTAACCTAATTGCCCGCATTAATCTTAAAGCATCTTCTTCAAACCTTTCGGGCGGGTTTCCAACAGCCCGAATAATTTTTTTTCTTAAGTCTTTTTTACCTCCATATTTGTCCAAAACTTTAATTTTTTTACTTTTTAAATGAAGTGGGATTGCCAAAGCATTAATTGTAAAATCTCTTCGCGCCAAATCTTCTTCTATTGTTTTTACAAACTCTACCCGTTCCGGATGACGATTGTCAAAATAATCTCCTTCCGCGCGAAACGTTGTAATTTCAACTACCTCCAAAGATTTATCCAACGCATTGGTTTTTACTCCTACCGTCCCAAATTTGTTTTCATAAAAACTGTCAGGAAATATCTTTTGGATTTCCTCTGGCAATGCATTAGTGGCAATGTCCCAATCCTTCGGCTTTTTTTGCAAAACCAAATCGCGCACACAACCCCCAACCAAATAGGCTTGGAAACCAGCGGCTGAAAGTTTTTCACTAATTGCTTTTATTTCTTTTGGTATTTTGATTGACATAAAACATTTAAGTTAAGTAGGCGCCCCCGGAAGGATTTGAACCCTCAATTCGTGGTCCGAAGCCACGCGTGATATCCATTTCACCACAGGGGCCCATAATTTATACTAATATTTTTTTAAATTTTATAAAAGGGTAAAAATAAGTTTTTAATACTTTTTGTATTTATTTAATATAAAATCCGGGGCAAATTTGTTTCTTAAATAAAAACTTTTAAGTTTTGGCGGTAAATTTTTAAATTGCTTAATAATATGGCGGCAGTTTTTGCTACCACAGTTGCAAGTAAAATACCAAATCCCGTGTTCATTTTTTACTTCTTCTTCGTCTTCATCGGCTGTGGTTGAATAATCATATGTAATTTCTTCACCTTTTTTTATATTTTGCAAAGCAATTAATTTATTTTTACCGCCGATAAAAGCATTAGGAGCGCAAGAATGATTAAACGTTCTTGAAATTTCATTTAAATCAAGGTAAGTACTTTCATCAATTTGTAATGGATCGGCGGGTTGTTCAGTTTTATTTTTTATCCTCCTTGAAATTTCTTCCGAAGAACAAATTTCTCCTTCTAAAATTATAATTAGAGTTCCTTTTTTAATATTCTTTTTAGCAAAAACTCCATAACCGGCAATTTTTGATTTCCTAATTTCCAAACAACTTGAATCTTCTTCGCCTTGCATAATTAAAATTAGTTTATTTTAACCTGACTGAAAACAATATTTATTTTTTATTATATCATTTTAATTTAAATTGTTTGAACTAATTAATCAAATAGCCTTATTTGTTCTCATTGACAACACAGTAATAAAAAATCAAAATAAATATAACCCCCCATAGCTCAATTGGCAGAGCAGCTGCCTCTTAAGCAGTTTGTTCCAGGTTCGAGTCCTGGTGGGGGGACAAAAAAATGATTTTTTTTAATACTCCTCTTTCATCAATTAGCGGCATAGGAAACAGGTTTGGTTATAAACTTAAAAAACTTGGGTTGGAAACCGTAAAAGATCTTCTGTGGCATTTCCCCTATCGTTATGAGGATTTTTCAGAAATTTATCCTATTGCGAATTTAATTCCCCGGCAGGAAGCAACAATTTGTGGAATTATTGATGAAATTAGTACCCGTAAAAGCTGGAAAAGAAAAATGCTCCTTACTGAAGCATTAATTTCTGATGAAAGCGGAAGCATCCGGGCAATTTGGTTCAATCAACCTTATATTAAAAACATCTTAACAGTTGGTACAAAGGCAAATTTTTCCGGTAAGGTTTCTACCTTGGGCGGTGAAATTTATCTTTCTAATCCTACTTATGAAATTATCAAAGACAAACAAATTTATACCAAACACACCGGCCGAATCGTAGGTATTTATCCTGAAACTAAAGGATTAACTTCAAAGGGAATTAGAAACATTGTTGATTTAGTTTTAAAAAACGTTTCTTTGCCAAAAGAATTTCTACCACTTTGGATTTTAAAAGAAGAAAATCTAATGGAACTAAAGCAAGCTTTAAAAGAAATTCATTTCCCAACCCTATTAGAAAATGCGGCAGCCGCTAAAAAAAGATTTGTGTTCGAAGATTTATTTTTATTACAACTTTATAATTTAACCCAAAAAATCAAATTAGCTAAAAGTAAATCTATTACTATTCCAATTGCTTTGGATTATTTAAAACAAAACATTGCAAAACTTCCTTTTGCTTTAACCTCGTCTCAAAAGAAATCTTTATGGGAAATATTAAACGACACAAGCAAAAAAATTCCAATGAACAGATTACTCCAAGGAGATGTTGGCTCCGGTAAAACAATCATTGCGGCGCTTTCAGCTTTAAATGTTGCTTTTTCCGAAAAACAAGTTGCATTTATGGCACCAACTTCAATTTTAGCCACTCAACATTTTAATACATTTATTAAATTTTTTTCTGATTTTGACAAAGGAGTAGCACTTTTAACATCAAAAGAATGTGAAGTTTTCTACGGAAACAATCTCACATCAGAAATCAAAAAAAAGCAATTAATAGAAGAGGTTGAAAAAAATAAAATTAAAATAGTAATTGGCACACACGCGCTTCTTCAAAAATACATTAACTTCCCGGAATTAGCTCTCGTTATTATTGATGAACAACATCGTTTTGGTGTAAAACAAAGAGCGTCTCTTTTAAGACAAAAAACAAATTTTGTGCCGCATTTTTTAAGTATGTCAGCAACTCCTATTCCCCGAACATTGAGCCTTACTATCTTTGGTGATTTGGATATTTCTTTAATTACAGAACTTCCTCAAAATAGAAAAAAAGTTTTAGTAAAAGTTGTTAGTCCTCAAGAAAAACAAACTATTTATCAATTTATTAGGAAAGAAATTCAAATAGGACGACAGGCTTTTGTTATTTGTCCACGAATTGAGATGCCAAATTTAGAAAACCCAACCATCCAAAAACTATCTAAAATTCAACTACAAAATTTAGAATTAAAATCAGTTAAAGAAGAATATGAAAAATTATCCAAAAAAATCTTTCCGGATTTAAAGGTTGGAATGCTTTATGGAAAAATGAAAGAAGAAGAAAAAGAAAAAATAATGTTATCTTTTGTTAAAAAAGAAATTGAAGTTTTGGTTGCAACATCGGTAGTGGAAGTTGGGATTGATGTGCCAAATGCCACCATTATGATGGTTGAAAATGCTGAAAGATTTGGGCTTGCCCAACTTTATCAATTTAAAGGCAGAGTAGGAAGAGGAGAACATCAATCTTATTGCTTTTTATTTTCAGATTCAAATTCAGCAACTGTAAAATCCAGATTAAATGCCATTTTAAAAGCAAAAAATGGGTTTGAATTAGCTGAAGAAGATTTAAAGTTAAGAGGGCCGGGAGAATTTTTAGGAGAAGCTCAAACGGGAATGCCGGATTTAGCAATGAAAGCAATCCAAAATCCGGAATTAGTAAAAAAAACAAGAGAATTAGCTTTAAAACTTCTAAAAGAAGATTGGACACTTAAAAAATATCCGGCGCTAAAAGAAAAATTAAAATCATTTGAACAAGAAATTCATTGGGAATAAAACCAATTATCTCACTTCTATATCAAAATTAGTTTTAAGAGTAGTTATAATTTTATTTATAATTTGATCAACTTCCTCCTTCGTAAAAGTGTGATCTTGAGGATTTAAAACAATTCTAAAAGTTAAACTTTGTCTTTCGCTGCCGCTTTCGAAATATTCATCAATTAACTCCACTTCTTCTACAAAACGCACTTTGGTATTATAAATTGTCTGAATTATTTCTCCTATTTTAAAATTACGACTAACAAAAAATGAAATATCGCGCCAAACTAAAGGAAACTTGGGTAGCGGTTTAAATTCAAACTCTTTTTTTACGGAAATAACTAAATCTTTAAAATTAATTTCTGCAAAAGCTAAATAAAATTCTTCTTTTAAATATTTAATTTCGCCTAAAATTTTATTTTGAAATACAATTTTTAATTGGTTTAAATTGCCTTCAATATAACTAAAATCTTCCAAACCAATTTTCTCAAAAAGTTTATCTAAAACTCCTTTTAATTCAAAAATTTTATTTTCTTTTTTAGATGCAATTATTATTCCTAATCTTTTAATTTCTTGTTCTTTTTGATTTTTTAAGAAAATATCGCCAAATTCAAAAAATTTTACAGTTTCAAAAAATTTTAAATTATGCAAAGCTGTTTTTATTAAATTAATACTTAAATTAGGTCTTAAATACTTAAATTCTTCGCTAATTGGATTTAATAATTCAAAAACATCTTTTAAATTAATTTTGTTACTTTCTAAATCTTTTTCATTAACAAACGAATAATTAAAAGTTTCAGTTAAACCAAACCCAATTAAAATTTTTCTAATTTTTTCTTTAAATAAAATTTCTTCATTTAATTTTGCTTCTATAAGCGGAATAGTTGGAACTTGGGGTGAAATAAAATTATATCCATAAAGTCTTGCAATTTCTTCAAAAACATCCTCATGGTCAGAAATATCTAATCTTAAAAGTGGAGTTCTCCATAAATTTTTCTTTATTTTCTTAAACCCTAACCTCTTTAAAAACACTTCAGCTTTATTTTTTTCTAAATTAATGCCAATAAAATGATTAAACTTTTCTATTTCAAATTTAATAACCTTTTGCTCATTAACCTCTTTGTCAAACAAAGAATCATAAAAACCGCATTTTTTACCTTTTGCTATCTCTTGAATTAATTTTTCTGCAGATTTTAATCCTAAAAGAGGTAAACTTAAACTTAATTCATGAGAAAATCTTAAAGCTGCATCCGTTGGCAATCCAATTGCTTTATAAGTTTTATAAATATTAGAAGGTTCAAAACTAGCGGCTTCAACTAAAATTCTTCTTGTTGTTTTATCAATACCCGTTGCCGCGCCCCCTTTAATACCAGCAATTGCCACCGGTCTTTGAGCATCAGCAATAACCAAAATATTTTCATTTAACTTCACTTCTTCTCCATCTAAAGTTAAAATATTTTCTCCTTTTTTTGCCCTGCGAACAATGATTTTCTTTCCAACTAATTTATCAAAATCAAAAGCATGCATTGGTTCTCCTGTTAAAAGCATTACATAATTTAAAATATCCACAATATTGTTAATGGGTCTCAAACCGCATTCCATTAAAATTTTTTGCAACCAAGCCGGAGAATCTTTAACCAAAACATTATCAAATCTCAAAGCAGTATAACGAGGACAAAGATTTTTATCTTTAATACTCACTGAAAAATCTGTTTTTTCCCCTCCTTTAACGCTAAAACTAAACTGATAATTAAAAGGCAAATTTAAAATAGCCGCGATTTCTCTTGCAACACCAAGATGAGAAGCGGAATCGGAAAATCTATTTGCCGGCACTTTAATATCAAAACTATTTGCTTCTAAATCCTCAACTTCATAAGCATAATAATTCAAAGCATCAATTACTTGTTTTTTACTTTTTACTTTTGGTATTAATTTTTTAATTAAGGTGTAAGAAAACTTCATAAATTTTAAATTCTAAAATTGCTTTAAAAATCTTAAATCGTTTTCATAAAAAAGCCGAATGTCCGGTACATGATACTTAATCATTGCCAACCTATCCAATCCCATACCAAAAGCAAATCCTTGAACCTTGTCGGGATTATAATGAACAGCATCAAAAACATGGCGTGATACCATTCCAGCGCCCATTACCTCTAGCCATTTGTTTTCAATTTTAATATCAACTTCAATACTTGGTTCGGTAAAAGGAAAATAACTCGGGCGATATCTAAATTCTATTTTTTTTCCAAAAAACTTTTTAAAAAAACTTTCAATGATAAATTTAAAATTTGCCAAATTAACATTTTCTCCCACCATTAATCCTTCCACTTGATAAAAATTAATAGAATGCGATTGATCAATAGCTTCATAGCGAAAAACTCTGCCGGGAACAATAATTCTAAACGGAGGAAAATTAGAAAGCATATACCTAACTTGCATTGCACTTGTATGTGTCCTCAAAAGCAAATTTTCCTTTCGGTTCTTGTCTTTTTTAATCCAAAAAGTATCCCACATTTCACGAGCGGGATGATTTTTAGGGATATTTAAAGCATCAAAATTGTAATATTCTTCTTCCAACTCCGGCCCTTCTACAACGGAAAAATTTAAAGTACTAAAAATTTTAATGATTTCTTCTTCGGCTTGAGCTAAAGGATGTTCAAATCCAGCAAAAATTTTTACACCCGGTTTTGTTAAATCCAAAACATCTTTAACTTTTTGCTCTTGAAAAGCCGCTTCCTTTTCTTTTAAGAATTTTTCAATTGTTTCTTTTACTTGGTTAAAAATAATACCAAAATTTTTCCTTTCTTCCGGCAACATTTGTGGAATTTTTTTAGCTTCTTCCGCCAAAATACCACTTCTCCCCAAATATTTAACTCTAATTAACTTTAATTCTTCTTTATTTTTTGACGATTGAATTTCCAAAATTGCTTGATTTTCTATTTCTTTTAAGTGCATATTTTAAAATTTTAACACATATTATTTATAAAAAAAATATGTGGCTGGGGTGGGATTCGAACCCACGACCTTAGCTTTATGAGGGCCACGCTCTAACCAACTGAGCTACCCAGCCAATTTTACTAAAAATTATAAAATTTAAACAAACAAAAAACAAGAAGCAACAATTATAAATTTAACTAACAGCCAATAACAAATGACTAATAACTTATAACTGATAACAAAAGAATTTCGGACTTTTAATTTTAAATCATAATTTGCTCTTGCAATAAATTAGTTTTTAAGATAAAATAAAAAAACTAAAAATCGCGGGGAGGAGCAATGGTAGCTCGTCGGGCCCATAACCCGGAGGTTGCAGGTTCGAATCCTGCCCCCGCAACAAGAAAACACTGTAAAATTAAATTCTAAAACAAAAAATAATTAATGTTTCTTTCACAATTTCTCGATGTAAAAAAAAGAGGATGGAAAAAAAAGAGCTGCGGAATTGTCGCACTTAAAATTGTTCTTCACTACTGGCTTGGCGAAAATTTTAATGTGCCGCTTGATGAACTGATCAACCTTGGACTTAAAAAAGATGCATATTTAAAAAATGTCGGATGGAAGCACAAAGAACTTGCCGAAATCGCAAAAGATTTTAAACTCAACGCAAAAAATTTTGATTGGTATTCGCTTAATAATAAAGAAGCATTTAAAAAATTTTTAAACTTTTTAAAAAGAGGGCCGGTTATTGTTTCCGTTTATAAAAATTTCCATCCCCAAAATAACGGCCATCTTGTTGTCGCCATCTCCGAAGATAAAAAATATATATACATCCTTGACCCGGGCGTAAAAAAAAGAAAAGATATATTTCAGAAAATAAGTTTTAAAAAATTTAAAAACGGATGGAAAAAAAGAATTATTTTTATCCACCCCAAATTGATAAAAAATTAAAAAAATAGTAAAATTAAAAACAAGCAGCCGTAGCTCAATTGGTCAGAGCACCGCCCTGTCACGGCGGGGGTTGCCGGTTCAAGTCCGGTCGGCTGCGCAAAGTTATTTTTCAAAACTGAGCACTTTCGTAAAACTTTCCAAAACCAAGCACTTTATTATCTTCAAACCTTTTTCCAATAATTTGAAATCCAACTGGCAATCCGTTCTTTTTAAATCCAGTAGGTAAAGAAAGTGCTGGGAGTCCTGCTAAATTTACCGGGATAGTAAAAATATCAGATAAGTACATTTCTATTGGGTTTCCGGTTTTTTCTCCAATTCTAAAAGGCAAAGTTGGAGTAACCGGAGTCAAAATTAAATCCACTTCTTTAAAAACTTTCTCAAAATCATTACAAATTAATTTTCTTACTTTTTGCGCTTTAGTATAATAAGCGTCATAGTAACCAGCTGACAACACAAAAGTCCCAAGCAAAATCCTTCTTCTTGTTTCCTTACCAAATCCTTCCCCTCTGTTTTTTAAGTAAAGTTCTTTTAAATTTGAAAATTCCGCGTTCCTACAATATCTTACTCCATCAAAACGAGCCAAATTTGAACTAACTTCCGCCGGCATAATGATGTAATAAACAGAAAGCGCATACTTGGTATGAGGCAAACTTATTTCCTTCAATTCAACATTTAACTTTTTTAATTTTTCAACCGCAAAATTAATTCCTTCGCCTATATCTTTACTAATTCCTGCAATAAAATATTCTTTAGGCAAACCAATTTTAAGATTTTTAATTGATTTTAAGTCTTCTATTTTTTGGTAGCGATAATTAAAGGTAGTAGCATCATTTTCATCCTTACCAACAATTTTGGAAAAAATAATTTCTGCATCTTCAACTGTCTTAGTAATTGGCCCAATTTGATCCAAACTTGAAGCCATTGCAATTAATCCAAAACGAGACACTGCTCCATAAGTTGGTTTAAATCCAACCACACCGCAAAAAGCAGCCGGCTGTCTTATTGAACCCCCAGTATCTGAACCTAAAGCCGCTAATGCTTCTCCTGAAGCAACAGCCACAGCCGAACCTCCCGAAGATCCCCCTGGCACTCTGTTTTTATCCAATGGGTTTTTTGTAATTTTAAATGCCGAGTTTTCGGTGGAAGATCCCATTGCAAATTCATCTAAATTTGTTTTGCCAAGAAAAATAGCGTTTGCTTTTTTAAGTTTAGAAATTACAGTTGCATCATAAGCAGCAATATAATTCTTTAATATCTGAGACGCGGCTGTTGTTTTTGTATTTTCAATTAAAATATTATCTTTAACCGCCAATGGTAAGCCATATAAACCATCGGGAGAAAAATTAAAATTAACATCATAAAAATGAGCTTTTTCTAACGCTTCTTCTTTCCATAAAGACAAAAACGCCCCTAAATCTTCATCTTGCTTTTCAATATTTTTTATATACTCACCTACTACCTCAAAAACAGAAAATTCCTTATTTTTTATGCCTTCAATAAATTTTTTAACAGTTAAATTTTCTACCATAAAGTTTAATCAAAAACATTAGGTATAACCAAATATCCGTCATCTTCCTGCGGAAAATCTCGCAAAGCAATTATTTTCTCTAAAGAATTTAAACTTTCGTCTTCTCTTAAAACATTAAAATTAAACGAACCACCGCTTAAAGGTTTAATGTTTTCCGTATTTAACTCCTTTAATTCTTCAAAATGTTCTAAAATTGATTTTAAATCATTTAATAAGGATGTTTCTTCTTCTTTTTTTAACTCAATTTTAGCTAAAACAGCTAATTTTTCTAAATCTTCTTTGTTTAACATAAGAAAATTATAATCAATAAATTTAAAAAAATAAACACGTTTGATATGTATAATATTTTTCAGCTTTTAAAAATAACTCAGTAAATTAATTCTGAACTAATTTTAAAAATTCATCTTCTCTAATAATTTTTATTCCTAATTCTTTTGCTCTTTGGTACTTTGATCCCGGATTTTCTCCAACAACAACATAACTTGTTTTTGAAGAAACACTTTCCGAAACATCTCCACCTAAACTTCTAACTTTATCCTTTGCTTCGTCTCTTGTAAATTTATTTAAAGTTCCAGTAAAAACAAAAATTAATCCTTTTAATTTTTGTGTTTGAATTTTGGTTCTTGCTTCTTGATTTAAAATCTTTACCCCATTTTTTTCTAATTTTTGAAGCAATTCTATATTTTTTTTGTTATGAAACCAATTATAAATACTTTCCGCCACCTTTGGACCAACATCTGGTATAGTTTGAATCTCTTCTTTAGATAACCTTTGGGCCTTATCTAATAAATCTCCAATTGACTTTACGGCTCCAATTTTCTTAGCTAAAAGCAATGCAGTTTCTTCCCCTACATGCAAAATTCCTAAACTATAAATAAAACGAGGAAGTAAAACTGTTTTTTTGGTTGCAATTTCTTTAACGATATTTTGTGCCGATTTTTCTCCAAATCTTTCTAAAACCGCAATATCTCCTTCTTTTAATTCGAAAATATCAGCTACGTCATTAATTAATCCTTCATCTAAAAATCTATCAATAATTTTTGGTCCCAAGCCTCTAATATCAAAGGCGCCTTTTGAAACAAAATGGTATAAAAATTCTCGATGTTTCGCCCCGCAATTTGGATTAGAACACTTATAAAGCACACCATCTTTAACAACTTTAGCGCCATCAACCGGACATTTTTCTGGCATTTGAAATACTTTTTCTTTTCCATTCCTTAAATCCTTAATAACTTTGGTAATTTTAGGAATAACATCGCCTGCTCTTGAAACAATTACCGTATCTCCAATTCGCACATCTAATCTTTTAATTTCGTCAGCATTGTGAAGTGTAGCGCGCGTAATTGTCACTCCTCCCACATTTACCGGTTCCATAATTGCCACTGGCGTTAAAACTCCGGTTCTCCCCACCTGCACGATTATATCCACAACTCTCGTGGTTGCTTCTTTAGGAGAAAATTTATAGGCAATCGCGCCTCGTGGAGCTTTTCCCGCCACTCCCCCCACCTCAAAAATTTGATTGTTATTTATAATCACCACTGTTCCATCAATTTCATAAGGTAGTTCTTTTCTTTTTCTTTCCCATTCATTTTTAAACGCAAACACTTCCTCCAAAGAATAAACACCCCGATTGTGAGGATTGGTTTTAAATCCAAACGCTTTTAAAAGCAAATGCTCTTCTTCATGAAATTTTTGACCCAAATCGGTAAAAAGCGCATATTCAAATGAATCTAATCTTCTGGAAGCGGTAATTTTTGGATCTAATTGTCTTACAGATCCAGCAGCAATATTTCGTGGATTTGCATAAATCTTTTTGCCAGCTTTAATTTGCTCCTGATTAATTTTTTCAAATTCTTTTTTGTTAATAAAAACTTCCCCTCTTACTACTAAATGTTTGGGAGATAAATTATATTTTTTAGGATCAGCGCCAAGTTGTTTTAAGTTTTTTGCAACCTCTTCTGGTTGTAAAAGACATAAAGGAATGGCTTCAATTGTTTTTAAATTTTGAGTTACGTCTTCTCCAATTATTCCATCTCCACGAGTTGATCCTTCAACCAAAATACCATTATCATAAACCAATTCCACCGCTAATCCATCAATTTTTAATTCGCAATAAAAAAGCGGCGGAGATTTTTGTGATTTTTGATAAGAGGGCAAATGAAATGAATGATGAAAAACATCCAATTTTTTTCCTAAAAAATTTTCCAAACGTTCAAGCCATGCTTTCATATCTTCCTCCGAAAAAGCATCTTCAAAAGAAAGCATTGGTTTTTCGTGCCGCACTTTTTTAAATTGCTTGAGTGGTTTACCACCTATTCTTTGGGTGGGAGAGTCTAAAGTAATTAAATCCGGAAATTTTTGTTCTAAATCAAAAAGCTCTTTTTTTAAAGAATCCAAAGCATCGGCTGAAATAATTTCTTTATCCAACACATGATAAGCATAACGATACTCATTAATAATTTTTCTTAATTGTAAAATTCTTTTTTTTGCCTCTTCTTTACTTAACATAACAATTTTCAATTATTTTAAATCAAAAGTTCTTTCCAGTACCCTTACCACTTCAGCGGCATAACCATAACTTGTGACTATAAATTTAACTGGCTGTTTATTTGAACAAGTAAATTGAATAAAGTACGAAACCGAAGCTCCATTACTCAAACTCCCCCCTGAGTTACAAACTTTTTGATTGGAAACATATTCACTGCTTTGGGTTGAAGTGCAAACCTGCGGCATATTGGATAACTCTTTAAAGTAACAATAAAGCGCTCTTTCCATACCGGCATCGGCTGCAAAAATTGCCGCATTTGAACTTACAACATCAGAAGTATTTCGAAGTGTAAGATACATTAAAAGTCCGGCAATTCCTGTCCCAATAATAAACAATCCCCCTATCAAAACAGTCACGATTAACATTGTTTGCCCATTTTTGTTCCTTATAATTTTCATTTTTTTAATTACAACTTCCATAGCCATTTTCAAATTTTTCTTTGAGTGGCATATCCTTAGGTAAAACCCGCGAACTTATTGTGCTTTGAAGATAAATTGGTGAAATATCATTGCCAGAGCCAGCCGGCAAAGCTGTAACAGAAATCGTAACTCTCCAAGGACTGCAGCTTACACCGCTTGCGCTGTTTATTTGCATAACTTTAAAAACTAAATTAGTAACCTTAATGTCCGGGGAAGTAATTTGAACTCCATTTCTTATAATAAAATTAGAATCAAAACTATATGTTACATCATTACCTGTAGGACCTTTAAATCTTAAACCTGCCCCATTATTTTGAATTGAAAACAAATAACCGCCTCTGATTTCTCTTCCCATTAATTCTAATGCCGAATTTAAATTATCAACCACCTCGTTGGTTAAAATTAGCCTTCTTTCGTTTCGCACAGACCGAATAAAAATTCCGCTTGCTATAGCCACAATCACAACAAAAAGAGACATTCCAACTAAAAGTTCAACAATTGTAAATCCTAATATTTTCTTTTGTTTTAAATTTTCCATATTTATTATTGATTTTTTATGTTTGGCCGCCAATTATAAAATTCATCACTTAAAACAACTTTCATTGATTTATTATTTTCAACCCAACTAACGGTAGAGGTTACAAAAATAGTATCATTAGCCCCTTTATTAACACTTATCTTTCTTGAAAATATAGTTTTGGTTAACGAATTATCAGTTGAAAAAAATCCATTATTAAAATAAATTAAACCTTCTCCTTCCTCTATTAAATAAGAATCATATTTAACTGAGATGTTATTGCTTTCAATTCCAGAATAAAATACATCATTTTGCGCTAAATTATTATCAATAATATTTTTTACAACCTCAATTCCTTCGGATGCTAAATAAACAGCTTGAAGACGATGAACTGCCTCTTGGCTTTTAAGAGCGGAAACATACATTAGCCGAAAAAGTCCTAAAAGACCCACAATTACCAAACTAGAAGCAACCACTGCTTCAATAATTAAACTCCCTTCTTTTTTATTTAAAAATTTCTTTAAGAAAGAAAACATAAAATTCTAATTAGCTGAAAAGTTTAAACCATTTACAATAATTTTAACATTAAATTGGCTGTTTTTCTTGTTAGAAATAATAATTATTGAATTTGCATTTGTTGTAAAATATGGCGGGACAAAATAAACATCAGAACTAGTAGTAAAAATATTAGCTTGGTTTAAAGAAAAAGATTGTTCTATCTTGGAAATAAAAGAACACTGATTATAACCACTGGTATACTCATAACACGGAAAATCGTTAATAACACTACATACACCATTGGATTTTTGTTGACTATAAATAAAATATCTTGGGGAGTTGTTTTCAAAATGCACCCCAAAAGCGCAAATTGTACTTCCATCAGCTGAGGTGCTTTTATATTTTTCCATTGCTAAATTTTTTGCCTTTTGAATTACACCCACCACATTTGCTCGATCAACATAAAGAGATAATTTTTGATTTGAGTTTTGAGTATATCCTAAAACCATTG
>Ga0078972_1004312_pt1 | contig 39412 bp, 31 predicted proteins | sample YelNatPaOPGAMG01_FD_67568 | JGI IMG/M metagenome (GOLD analysis project Ga0078972, IMG submission 67568) | Hot spring thermophilic microbial communities from Obsidian Pool, Yellowstone National Park, USA - OP-RAMG-01 (SPADES assembly) (version 2) | ecosystem: Environmental > Aquatic > Thermal...
GCCTGTTATCCCCGGCGTACCTTTTATTCGCTGAGCGATGGCCCTTCCACACGGGACCACCGGATCACTAAGCCCTGGTTTCCCATCTGTTCGACCTGTCAGTCTCACAGTCAAGCTCCCTCCTGATTAGGACGATTCTTCAGCCAAGCGGAGCCAAATTCCAGGAGGGACCGAGTTTCAAGGAAACCACGAGGAGGCGCATGGGAAGGGGCATGAGCCGAAAACGCCGTCTGGAGCCGACCGCAGGAGTCTCTTAAGCGGGCGCTTTTGCGCACCAATGAAAGTCCGGTCTGTCCGATGCCTCCTCCTTCACTCTATCCACGATGAAGAATTCCTTCAATATCTCTTTCTTTTAGGCTTTTTCCCCTCTTCTTCCCCGTTTCTGTCGTACTTCAATCGGCCCACTCGGGTCGGTGTGAGCGGCTCTTGAAAATTCCTTCCAGTAAAACTATATTTTTAAATAAAATGATTCTGGTAATTGTTTTTCGAGATCCGTAACGATTTTTGAGGTCGAATGAGATTGAACACGACACAGAATCGGCCGGCAGGCTATGCGTTTCTGATAGAGCAATACGATGTGAGCGCTTTGCCGAACTGGCACTCGTCCTCCGTCAGCCCGACCGGGCAGCTGCGGTCGACCATTCAGGATGGGCAGGTGGAATCCGTCTATCCCCCGTCTTATTGGCCTGGAGAGGGGACGGGAGACCATCTGGAGTTCGCCCTCAAATATGATGGCGTCAACCTGGGACTGCTGTCGGTCCTTTTCGATGTGGTCCCGGCAGACGAGATAGCGGCCTGGATAAGCTCGAAGCCGACCGGAAAATACGCCCGTAGGATCTGGTTCCTGTACGAATTCCTGACCGGACGGAAACTTCGCCTGCCGGATCTGGTCAAGGGGAATTACATTGAGCTGCTGGAATCGGACCGATACTACGTGGCCATTCCCGGTCGGTGGGTGCAGCGTCAGAGGGTCATCGACAATTTGCTTGGCGGGAAAGAGTTCTGTCCCATCGTCCGGCGCACCCAAAAACTCGCCGCCATGGAGGGGATCGACCTGCGGAAACGGTGCGAAGGGGTCGTGACATCCTATCCCCCGGAGCTTCTCAGGCGAGCCTTGAGCTACCTGTACAATAAAGAGACCAAATCCTCATTCGAAATCGAACACCTCACGCCGAGCGCCTCCCGGACGGAGAAATTTATCGGCTTGCTGGAGATGGCCGAGCACAAGGATTTTTGCGAGAAGTCTCTCCTGATCGACGTGCAGAACCGCATCGTCGATCCCCGCTTCCGGAGCAAGGATTACCGGGCCAGCCAGAACTACGTCGGGCAGACCATTTCCTACCGGAATCAGCTCGTTCATTATGTCTGCCCGAAGCCCGACGATCTTACGAAACTGATGGAGGGACTGCTCGTCGCCCACCAGATAATGAAGGAAGGCAAAGTCTCCGCCATTATCCATGCCGCCGCCATCTCCTATGGTTTCGTCTTCATGCATCCCTTTGAGGACGGTAACGGCCGTATTCATCGTTTTCTCATTCACAACATCCTGTCTCTGCGCGGCGCGATCCCGATCGGTCTTATGTTTCCGGTCTCCGCGGCTTTGCTGAAAAATCCGGCGCTTTACGATCAATCCCTGGAGGACTTCTCAAACCCGCTGATGCGGCTGATCGAATACAATTTGGACGATCTTTGCCAGATGACCGTGCCGGGTGAGACCGGGCATTTGTACAGGTATATCGACATGACCGCCCAGGCAGAGGCATTGTCCGATTTTGTCACGATCACCATCGAGCACGAACTGGTGGAAGAACTCGATTTTCTGGCGAATTACGACAAGACAAAGCGGAGCATTCAGGACCTCGTAGACATGCCCGATCGCCTCATTGATCTTTTTATCCAGCTCTGCCTGCAAAACAATGGTCGCCTTTCGGCGAAAGAGAGGGAATCGCATTTCAGGTTTCTGACCGATGGCGAGGTGGCCGACATGGAAAACGTCGTCCGGGAAGGATACGCGAGAAACTGAGATCGAAGGGCCGGAAAGAAGGTTCTGAACATGCCCTGGTACCGCGAACGGAGGAGAAGGCCCGTCCTCCGAATGGTCATCAATCCCGAAGCAGGAAGAGGGAACCTCCGCAATCACAGCGCCAGGCGGTGCCAGTGGCCCGGCGTTTTGGAAAAGCCTTCTCGGACCGACAAATCCCGGCGAGAATCCGGGGCTTTCCGTGTCGCATTCAGCGGGTCCGATTCGCATTTGCAGGAGGCCAATGGCACCCGTCGGCTACGTGTGCCGATACGCCAGCTCGGCATAACGCCGGGCCGAACCCCCGAACATTCGGGCGATCCCGCCGGCGAAGCTCCTGATAGGCGTGCGTCCCGATTTGTTTTTCCCAAATGGTGCCTCTGCCGTTTCCCCTAATTCTCGATCCCCGCGATTTGACTCCCCCGGACAGCTTCACTCCGGCTCCCAAGTGCAATCTGCCCAGAGCGCATCGTAGCGTTTCGCAAAGTCTTGCATCTCCCGGATGTTTGCGGCAGGTTCGCGGCAGGCCCGGGCGCAGGTAGAAACGACATCCCGGTAAAACTTCGGAGCGACAGACATGGTCGCGACATAATTCCACAGCAAGTCCGGAAGACGCTCCGCGAGGCGCCATAATAATGCTCTGGGGCTCTCCAATGGCGTTGATCAACACGTATCGCCAGCTTGGGTCAGGGGCTCCCCGACGAGGGACAATCTCATAGGGCTGTGCGTCTCCGCCGCCGGAGACGGTATCGTAAACTTCCATGAGAGCCTGGGATTTGCGGGCCACCAGAACATAAGGTCCGGCCCCTTTATAACCACCCCTGTTTTCGTCGTATTCGATGCCGAGCAACGCTTCCAGGTCTAGACGCGATTTCTGATCGAGGGACGCCTTCCCCGAGATGAACCATTGGAGTTCCCGCAGGGTGATCCCGGCACACCTGGCAATCTCCGCCGGGGGATTGGGCCAGCACTCCACAAGATTCTTGGCGATTTCGGCCGCGTTGTCATCGTCGATGTCGGCCCAGTAATCATCCTCCCCGACGAGATCTTCCGGTCGCTTCTCGCCTGACATCAGCCAGGTGCTGTCATTGAACCCGTCGAGGTTGAAATATCGGGGCTGATCAGGAGGCAAGGAGGTCTCCCAGGACGACAGCCATGGACCGGGTTCCCAGTCGAGTCCGCCAGTCACTGTCGCCACCGGCACTTGCGCCGGCAAGGCCAACCACTGCCGGACTCTGTCTTCGACCTCGCGGCTGTTCACGCCTATTCGCCTCTCCCCGACCCTAAAATCGTGGTCTTCCTGAGCGTACCGGCAAAGGGCCTGGAGGGACCCGGCAAGGGACCGGTCGTTTCCCTTGTGCTTTCTCAGTAGCCACCGGCTTGCGCCTTGGGCCGAGCCCAGGGAAGCCGGAAGGGATTTCTCCAAGGCGTCGGCGACCTCGACTGGGACTCCGATTTTAGCCATATCCTGAACCAGTTCCGGGCTGGCCTTCGCGAGGCGGCGGTTGATCCGCAGGATGTCCGGTCGGCCACGCAAACCCCCGGCGTTGCGCCACGCTTCCAGAAGAACCTCCCGCAATGCCCTGGGCCGATCGACTGGGGTGAAGGTCATCCACCGGATGGGTAGCCGGGCAACGGTCAATCCATAGAGTATGAGGGGGCTGAGCCCGTACTGCTCAGCCTCCTTGATCCTGATCGGGTCCCTCACCCACACGATGCCATGCTCCGGATGGCGAAAAAGAAACTTGGCGATCGCCACGTAAAAATGATGCTCTCGCGGCGGTGGCTGCGGCTTTTGATTCATGGCCCCTCCTGGGGAAGTGCGAGGTTTCCAAGAGGACCGTCGCAGGCTTCCCGCTCAGCCCGCAACCGGGCACGCCGCATAAAGCGAGACAGTTCGGATCGACGATCCTGATTTCTAATGCGGGAGTCCATTCGTTGCCTTCCCGGTTTTGTCGAAGATTCGTTGTTCGGGTCGTTTTCTTTAGGTTGTTCGCCCCGATCCATAGGCCTCTTTTCGAGGGTCAGAGGCTCAGGAGCTCCCTCATGGTCGCAATGTCGAGTCTTGCGGCACTGTCCGTTCCCTCGAGAAGCATCTCGGCCAGCTCCCGCTTCTTTCGGTGGAGTTCCATGATCTTCTCCTCGACCGTTCCCTCCGAAACCATCCGGTAGACCGTCACCGGCCTCTCCTGGCCGATCCGGTGGGCACGGTCGGTCGCCTGGTCCTCCACGGCCGGATTCCACCAGGGATCCATATGAATGACGAAGTCCGCTCCGGTCAGATTGAGTCCCGTCCCCCCCGCCTTCAGGCTGATCAGGAAAAGGTCCCCCTCCCCGGACTGGAAGCGTTCGACGAGTCGGGTCCGCTCCTTCTGCGGCGTACTGCCGTCCAGATAGAGAAAGGACACTCCCGATTTCTCGAGGGACGATCGGAGAAGGGCGAGATGGTCGACAAACTGACTGAAAACCAGAGCCCGATGATTGTTTTCCCGTAGTTCCTCCACAAGCTCCGTGAAGGCGGAAAGCTTTGAGGACGGGAGGGCCTTTTCTGGCATGACGAGGTCGGGATGGCATGCGGCGCGGCGCAGGCGCATGAGGGAGGCGAGAAGGACCATCGTAGCATTGGGCTCGTTCGCCTCCTGCATCGCCTCCATCCGCTCGACGGCCTCGCGGCGGATCGCCTCGTAGAGCCCTATCTCCTCGGGGGAAAGGGCAATCTTCTTTGCGATCTCGATTTTCGGGGGGAGATCCTCAAGAACCTGACTCTTGAGCCGGCGAAGAAAAAACGGCTGGATCTTTCTCCGGAGCCGGATGCGCGCCGCGGCGTCCCGTTCCTGCTCTATCGGAACCGCATACCTTGCCCTGAACTCCTCCCACGTTCCCATGTATCCCGGAGCGAGAAACCGGAAGAGAGACCACAACTCCCCCAAATGGTTCTCGAGGGGGGTGCCCGAGGCCGCGATCCTGAATCCGGCAGGCAGGCGAAAGGCCGCCTGCGCCCTCCTCGTGTCGGCGTTCTTGATCGCCTGGGCCTCGTCGAGCACGGCAATGTTCCATTCCACCTCTGACAGAAGGTCGCTCTCTCCGACGAGAAGCGCGTAGCTTGCGATCACGATATCGTGCGGCCCTGCCTCCTTCACCGCCCGCTCGCGATCCCCTGCGAAGAGGGAGCGGATCCCGAGCGTCGGCGCAAAGCGCCGGATCTCGGCTATCCAGTTGCCGACCACGGAGGCGGGGGCCACGACAAGACAGGGGCCCCGCTCGGAACGAGAAAGGATGAGGGTCAGGATCTGAAGAGTCTTTCCGAGCCCCATGTCGTCTGCGAGGCAGGCACCCGTTCCCCAGGCGGCCAGACGGGCCATCCACCGGAATCCTTCCTCCTGGTAGGGGCGAAGAGAGGCCTGGAGCGTCGGAGGAATCCGGATTTCGTCGTCGTCGGCCGACTTCATGCGCCCGATCAGTTCCTCCAGATCCGCTCCAGCCTCCACATCCTCCCCGGCGGGTCCGGAGGAGAGGATTGCCGCCGAGAGCCGGTCCAGATAGAGTCGCCCGTCCTCGGTCCGAACATGGGCGTCAATTTCGGCCAGAACCTTTTCGAGCGAGCGGGAGAGGACCAGGAAGCCCCTTTCGTCCAGAGGGACGAAACGCCCGAGCCGGTTCCTCCATGCCTTTAGCAACCGCTCCATTGTCAGAAACTCTCCGGGCGAAAGCTCGACAGTTCCCTCGAGCCAGTAGCCTCCGGGAGCCGAAACCGTCGTCATCCGGAAGGGTCTCTCCGGGGGGGCGACGAGGCGCATTGGTCTGCCTTCGGCCCACTCCACCACCGTCCCGTCGGTCCTTTCCCGAACCTCGTTCAGAAGGGAGAGAAAGTCCTGGGGGGAGTCGGTCTGCCATTCGGGCAGGTCGGGGGAAACCCCTTCCAGCGCCGGACAGGAGGCCAGGAGCCGTTTCAGGGACTCCCGCTCGTTTGAAAGGCTTCGGCGGGTGAAGATCTGATGCTCTCCCGCCGATCCGAAAATGGTCACGAGACCCTTGCCGGGAGGATGGGCGGATGTTCCCTCCCCCAGGGGCCGGACGCAAAACTGGACGGAGAACCCCCCGGAGACCGGAGTCACGAGAAGCCGGGTCCGCGAATCGGGCGGAACCTCTTCTTTTTGCGTGCCTTCGATGCCGATCTCCGATTCGACGACGAAGATCTTCGAAAGAATCCCAAGAATCTTCCCAAGCGCCTCCGTCTCCCGCACCGGCACCGAAATCTCCCGGGAAAAAAGGCTGACAAGCTTTCTCTCGTCGGGGGTCGATTCGATGACCCGGATCCTCCGGGGCGGATCCCATTCCGCGTAGAGCGGAATTTTTCCGCCGACCGGCGGAGGCTCCATGGAGAGCTTGACGAACGTCCCCTTGCGAACGGCATGGATCGTGGGGCGAGCCGATTCGAGCAGGAGCGTCGCCTCTTCCGAGTCATTCCAGAATAGCCGGCAGGGAGATTCTCCCGACCCAAGTATGTTCAGCAAGGGGGCCAGTGCCTCCCGCGGGTGGAAATGAACGAATGAATGGGATTGAACGGACGAGAGGTACGTCTTGAGAGCAAGTCTGTTGCGCTCGTCGATCTCTGGAAAAAGTTCGGGTTCTCCGATCTTCCGATAGGAGAGGGACTGAATTTTTCCCCATTGACCCGACTTCAGTCGTTTTCTTTCCATGGGATCGATGCGGTAATGTCCTAAAATATTTTCGGAAATCTTCCAGTGAATTTCGAAGGACAAAATATTCGATGGCGGAGCCGGCTCGGCCGCGACCTCCCGCGACAGGATGTCGATCATCTGTCTGTAGTAGGGAAGCGGTCGTAGGGGCTCCAGAAGGGCCAAGCCCGTCCCGGTCGATCCGGCCGGCTCGGCCGGTGCGGGTCTTGCCAGCCGGCCGACCTCCTCCCACAGGGAGGCCCATAACGTCCAGCCAGACGTCCGAAGCCATTCGACGACACGGTCGATCTCCTCCGGGAGGGAGGCGAGGATCGCTTCCTTTTTTCCTTCCGCCAGGCAGGAGATGACCGTAAGCGCCAGGGAGAAGACCCCCATTTCCTGCCGGTACAGGGCGATCATGTCCCGAAAGGGAGGAATCTCCGTGTTGTCCTGGGGAGCGAATCTGAGCTTCCAGAGACTCTCGAGGATCGAGAGATCCTGGCTTTCGCGAAGGCCGGGATCGCGATCCCGATCCCTCGCGATGGCTTCCAGGAGCGTTTCGGGTTTCGTTAGCCGGGGGTCGAGCATGGCAGAAAGAAAGGAGATCGAATAAAAGGGCGGTGCGAGGACGGAGAATCTCAGATTGAAGGGCCGGCTGCGCCGCTTGGCGGAGGCGACGAAGGCGGTGCCCGCCTCCTTGTGTTTTCCCGCCAGGAAGCCCCTTGATCCTTTGAAGGATTCATGGAGCGCGACGATCTGGGGATCGTCTGCGGAGCCCCAGGGATAGAGAGGAAGATCGAGTTTCGGGCAGAAAAAACGAAGCTCCTCCAGAAAAAGGGCCAGACGGTTCTCCCAGACCGGCTCCGACTTCGGTTCGTCCCCGGAGACAAGTCTTTTTAAGAAGGGGAGGAGCTGGTCCAGGGGAAGGGCTTGCATCGCGAACATATAAGAGAGAAAGCCAAGAAGAACGATGCGGATGGGCCGCTCCTGAGATGAGAGCCAGTCGGCATCGAAAGAACAGAGAATCTCTTCCTGCATCCAGCGGTGTACGAGGTTCTCGGCCTTCCTCCCCCGGCATGCCATGGAGGCGATCCAGAGAAGCTCGGCCTTTCCGGAATAGAGAAAAACGTTGAGACTCCCCTGGTTTCCGTAGGACAGGAGCGCGTCGAGAAGTTCCCGGGGATGATCGGCGCGGAGGGAGGGATGGGGAAGCCCAAGGGCCGAGGATATTGGGGAGAGAGCGAGACCTTTTCTCTGGGTGTTCCGGTTCACGACGGGAGCAAGGTGGGGGTTTTTCTTATTTAGATAAAGGTAAAGAGTTCCGCCCCCCTTGTCGCAGGAGAGCCAGCCCCTCTCGATCAGAGGCCCGATCTCGGAGGAGAGCCTCTGCTTCAGATCGTTGATAGTGTCGAGTTTGTCCTCTTTCCCCTGGTGTCTTAAAAGGAGACGCAAAATCTGGTGGAGGTCGATTGTCCTTCTGGAAAAGGCCAGGATGCGCATCATGAAGGAGAGATCCTCCGGCAAGGAATCCAGCGTGCCGTCGATCTGTTTCGCCAGGGCCGGCGGGCAAGGGATCAGCGCCGGGGAAGCTCCCGCAAGAAAGGAGAGCAGCTCCCCGTCGCGCAGGGGAGAGTCTCTGGAGTTTTCCGGCAACTTCTTCGCATTGTCGGTCTTTCCTGCATCTGTCTGCATTCTGCTTTCTCCTGCGAGGCATGGAACGGCTGCGCCTCTCTGCCGGAAACCTCTATGAATGTGCCCCCGCTTGCGGATCGCCCCGATAAAGAGAGCAAAACCAGGCCGACTCGGATTTCGGCGGCGACCCGACAGGGTGGGGGATTTTCTTCGATTTTCGCTTTTTTTTAGCCACGATTCTGGAAGATTGAGAAAGTGATGTCAACGGACTGGAATGTGATGCCCTTTCTGTTTTCGTCAGAAATCTTCCGAAAATTTCCCGGGAGCCCTCTCGCCGCCCCCTGGAACGAAGGTCTTGCAGGGGGCGAGCGGGAGGAAAGACGAAGAGAACGCCGCCGGATCGGTGTCGTCCGATGATCCCTCTTCGATGAGATCGCACAGTCCGGATCTTTTTTCGGGGGGGGGGGGATGAGAGGGAGAACCGCCTTTCTCTCACCCCTTGAAGGAAAGCAGAAAGCCGGTCTCGTCCCGCTTCGACAACTCCCGTCTCATGCCGGGACATGAACGCCTCGGGAAGGGTCAGGAAGCGATGTCTCCAGTTGAACATCTGCCCGCGCATTCCTCTTCTTAGCCCGAAGGGCAAGAGGGGGTCAAGCGGGCGGTTTTGTTTGTTTTCCCTTCGCCCCTCTCCCCCCGCTCCCCCCCCGCCTCACCCTCTTCTCCTTGGGAGGACGATTTTCGTGTTTTCTCGTAAGTAGTTGTAATTTTAGAAGTATTTAATCATATTTAACCCTTCGCAAGCTTGCCAAATAACCCTTTTGTCAAAATCTGTGACACCATGGTTGCGTCGCCCGGGAGAACGGCATTTCCCGGGCAGGATTCCGGACCGGATCCCCGGCTGGAGCGGGCGGCAGGGGAGGCGGATGATTCCCGAAGCCCTCCGGTCCGGTTCATTGAGGAGCGTCAGATGGCATTTTCCCTTTCCTGCGGAGTCGAAGGTTTTTTCGGCGCTCGGCCGTTTGTGCGGTCAGGGGCGTCTTTGGGGAAGGGGAGGAGAGTCTTCCGTTTTCTGGGATTGGCGGGGGCGCTGGTCATTGCCGGCTGTACGGGGGGGCAGACTCCGCCCCCCAACCCCTTCGCCTCCTCCTCGTTCTTCCGGGAGGGAGCGGCCCCATCGGCGAAAGCCCCCGCCGGACCCCGGGTTGCCTCCCGGATCCCGGTCGCCCCCCTCTGTGCCGGCACCGCCCTTTCCGCCGACCGCAAGAGGATGACCTTCGATCTTGTGGGGCAGGGGAGGGGCGGCGAGAAGGACGGGCCCGACGAGGTCCTGCGCCTTGCCAGGGTCGATGCCCTGTCCCGGGCCCTCCGCTGCAGCGGCAACCGCCAGATTGTCCGGAGCTTCTTCGACAACGTCTACAAGATCGGCGACAGGGAGGGGCAGGTGATCAGCCGGGACCTCACCGAGACCATGGCGGCGCTCTCGCGCTACGAGGCGCTCAGTCCCGACTGCCACGTTGCAAGTGCGCTCCTCTCCTGCCGGGAACGCCTCCGGGGAGAGATGCGGCTCGAGGAGGAGGATCCCTCCTTCACCATCGGGGAGATCTCCCTCCCCCACGGAGGGGTCCTCTCGGAGGGGGAGAGTCTCACTGTGAGCTTTCGCCTCGGAGAGGCCGGAGCCTCTGTCCGCGGCGCGCGACATGTGCGCCTCTATCTCTTCGATGTCGACTTGCGGGGGGAGGGGTTCTTGCTCTACCCCCTGCCTCTCCCGCGCAAGACCCTTCCCGCCGGGGGGGCGTCGGAGGGACTTTTCCCCGGGAACTCCCGGGTGACGCTCCCCCCTCCGGGCGCGCCTCTTCGCTTTCGGGTGGCGCTCTCCCCCGGAGAGCGGCGCACGGTGGAGCGGCTCTTCATCGTGGCCCTCCGCAAGGGGCGCCTTCGCCTCCCGGCCGTAGGGACTCCCTACGGGAAGGACGGATCCCTCTACCGGGTGAAAGACTTCCGATCCGGGGTTTTAAGACAGCTCTTCCGGCTCCGGGGACCCGGTTCTCTCTGGACGATGCGGGAGGTTCCCTTCGAGATCCGGGGCAAGGCGGCGGACGATCACTGGCCCGCCGACAGAACCACACTCTCTGACAAAAAACGAAAAAGGAGCTTTCCATGAAGATCGCAACCCTTCTGCGGGGTGCCTGTGCCCCCGCCCTTCTTGCCCTCTCCCTCTCCGCCTGCGCCCACACATCCGGGAGCACCCCCGGCAACGACGTCTTTGCCCATGCCCCCTCCTGGGTTCGCGAAGGGGGCCACGGCACACTCGACAGCAAGAGTGCCCGGGTTCTCTATGGGGTCGGGGCCTCCCAGGGGGTCGAGAACATCCCCCTGGCCATCGAGGATGCCAACCTCCGGGCCCGGGCGGCGCTTGCGGCCGAATTCTCGACCTACGTCTCCCGGCTCACCCGCGACTACCAGCGCTCTCTCGGCGCCGGAAAGGGCCTCAATAAAAACGACGAGTCTCAGGGGATCGAGATCCCCCTCGAGGGCTTTAGCAAGATGGAGGTCAAGGGCTCGACCATCATCGACCACTGGCAGGATCCGAAGAGCGGGACGCTCTTTTCCCTGGCGGCCATCGACCTCGGACAGTTCTCGAAGGACCTCAAGGGGTACCACCAGATGAGCGACTCCCTGAAGCAGTCGATCCTCAAGGATATGGACCACGCCTTCGACAAGCTTCACCAGGCCGAAAAAGAGAAGCACTAATCTTTTCCATCGGAGGTCCTCCATGAGATATGGCATGAGATCGGGCATGAGATATGGCATGCTTCAATGTGTTTTTGCCGCCGGGATTTTTCTCCTGGCGGCCTCCTCTTCCGCTCTGGCCTTTTCAGGAGACGAAGAGGGGCTCTCCAGCCTCTATCGCCGCGCCTCCTCGGGGGTGGTGGTTGTCTTCGCCCTCTCCCCTGAGGGAAAGGGGATGATGGGGTCGGGGATCGTTCTCTCCCGGGAGGGGCTTGTCCTGACCAATGCCCATGTGGTGACCCTTCCCGGGGTCTCCCGGCCGGGAGCTTCCGGCGGACGTGCCCGGACCCTGCGGGTCTACTTCCGTCCCGAAAAGACCACCGGGAACTTCCATGACGACCTCACCCGGATGGCGCCCGCCCGTCTTCTTTCGATCTCCCGACGGCTCGACCTGGCCCTTCTCTCCGTGGGGCCGGTCCCTTCGGACGTCCGGCCCCTCCGTTTCGTCTCCTCCCGGGGGATCTCCCCGGGGACCCGGGTCCTGGCGATCGGCCATCCCGAACAGGGAGGGCTCTGGACCTTGACCTCGGGGATCGTGAGCGCCCGTATCGACGATCTGGGCGGGGTCATTGGCAAGGAGGCCTTCCAGACCGACGCCTCCATCAACCGGGGGAACTCCGGTGGGCCTCTCCTCGACCGCCGGGGGAGGGTGATCGGGGTCAACACCGCGATCGCTCGCAAGGGCTCCGACGGGCTGGCGATCACGAGCGTCAACTTCGCGATCCGTTCGGGGGTTGTTCGCCGCTGGCTGGGAGCAAAGCTTCCGGTCGAGGTGGCAGAAAAGCTCCCGCAAAGCCCCGAGTCCCTTCTTGCGACGCCCTTTCCCGGCAAGCCCTCGGATCACCTGGCGGACCATGTCTCAAAACAGGGGGCGGGGGAGGTCCCGGACAAGGCGCAGGAAGGCCGGATCGTTACCCCCTTTCGATCATCTCCCGTCCCCTACCGGGAGCAAGACGCCCTTCGCCACGAAAAGGCCTCCCTGATCGAAATGGGAGACCGGATGCAAGAGAAGATCCGGGAGACATTCGGGTCGAAATAGCCTCTATGCACACTCTTTGCCTCTCTTTTGAGAGAGCCTTACGGAAAGGATCCCCGTCATGCGTATAATCAACACCGTCGTCCTCGTCATCGGCTATATCACGATCGCCTATTTTCTCTTCGAGCGCTTTCACCTAGGAGGCCGGCTCCAGCAGTACATCCACTGACGGAGACGGAACGGGAGGAACCCATGGCACGAACGAGACTGTTTGCCCCGACCTTTTTGCTCCTTCCCCTCCTGCTCTCTGCCCTTTTCTTCTTTGAGGGGAGTGCGGCGGCATGGGGAGAGAGCTCGGACTCCGGGAGGCTTTCTGCCCTCCTCTCCTCGGCCCGCTCCGGCAACCCCTCGGCGCTCAACGCCCTGGGGAGCCTCTACTACGACGGGCGGGGAGTCTCGAAGGATCTTGTCCGGGCCCGCGGATTTTATCTTCGCGCCGCTGAGAAGGGCTCCCTTAAGGGGGCCCGGAACCTCGGCTGGATGCTCTGGAAGGGGGAGGGGGGCCCGCCCGATTATGCTACTGCCAGGACGTGGCTTCGGACCGCCGCCCGGGGCGGGGATCCGAAGGCCATGAACATGCTGGGCGCCTTCTATCTGTCGAAGGCGGGCGGGGCCGATGGGAGCCGCGCCTTCGAAATCTTCCGTCGGGGAGCCCGGGCGGGGAACCGGAAGGCGATGTATAACCTGGGTGCCCTCTATGACAGGGGCGTGGGGGTCGATGTCGACTATGCCAAGGCGGCCCACTGGTGGAGAAAGGCCGCCCTGGCGGGGGACACGACGGCCCAGACGGCTCTGGGAGATCTCTACGAGCGGGGGCAGGGGGTGCCGAAGGATTATGGCCGGGCGACCGCCTGGTACCGGAAGGCGGCCGCGGGCGGGAACCCCCTGGCGCTTGAGAGCCTCTCTGCCGGACCCTGGACTGCGAGCCCGGCGAGGCGACGCCTCCCTTCCGCCGCCCCCTCTCCGGGCCCCTCCTCTCCAAACCTTGCAAAGGGATCCGGGATCGTTCCGGTCTCCTCGACCACCGCCGTCCTCTCCCAGGGCGAAGCTCTGGATGCGGGCGGGCCTTCAAACGAGGCGACCCGCCGGGAGCTGGCCCTCCTGTCGCGGGAGGTGGCAACCCTTGTCTCGGCCCGGAAGAAGAGCGCCGAGCCGCACTTTGCCACAAAGGTCGACCGGCCGGACTACCGGGAGCCCGAGAACCCCGACGCCTACGCCGTGGTCGTGGGGGTCGAGAGCTATCCGGGAGGGCTTCCCAGCGCTCTCTTTGCCGGGCGCGACGCCCGGGCGGTCATGCGCCACTTCGAAGCCCTGGGCGTTCCCGCCGACCACATCCGTCTTTTGACCGATGCCCTGGGGACCCGGGGCGGGATCGACGCCGCCCTCCGCTGGCTCTCCCGAAACGCGACCCGACGCTCGACCGTCTTCTTCTACTACTCGGGCCACGGGCTTCCGGGGAAGGGGGGCCAACCCTTCCTGGCCCCCTCGGGGGTCATGGCCGGGGATCTCGATGACACGGCCTACCCGGTGAGCCGGCTTTACAAGCGTCTGGCCTCGGTTGGCGCCTCCCGGACCCTCGTGATCCTCGACGCCTGCTTTGCCGGCTCCGGTCCCCGCTCATTCGGGACGAAGCTCCGTCCCGTCTACGTCGAATCGACCGTCCGCCCCGAGGAGAGCCTCGTCGTTCTCTCGGCCGTCTCCGGAAGCCAGGAGTCGGGGGTCATCGATGCCAAGGGCCATGGGCTGTTTACCTATTATCTTCTGAAGGGGCTGAACGGGGCGGCCGCCCGAAAGGACCACGTGACACTCGACGGGCTGTTCGACTATGTCCGGGAGCATGTGGCCTCCCGGGCCCACCTCGACGACCGCAACCAGGTTCCGAGCCTCGTCGCGGCCCGGCCCGGGATGGACCGGCTCCGTCTCAGGTAGTCGCCACCTTATTTGCCGAAAGGATCGACCGTGCCGAACTCCCCAGCCCCCATGGGTCTCGTGAGTACCTTTTTCTCCGAGACCCCCGGATGGACCCTTATTGTCATGGCCGGAATGACCGTTATCTTCGCCCAGACATATCGCAAGTTTACCCTTCGGTACGTCCGGAACGCCCCCACTATCTTCACGACGGGGGGGATCCTGGGGACCTTCCTAGGGATCTCGATTGCCCTCTTTCACTTCAATCCCGGCGACCTCCAGCACAGTCTGCCCGCCTTTCTCACGGGGATGAAGACCGCCTTCTACATCTCCCTTCTCGGGGTTCTCTTCTCCCTTTTGATCAAGCTCCGGTTTGCTATTTATGGGATCCCGAAGGAATTTGCGATCCCCGGAAGCGATCCGGGGACCGAACTCGTCCACCATCATCTGACGCTCCACAGTCTGGTCTCGGGGGGATCGACCGAGGAGGAGCGCCAACCTCTCTCCGTGCACCTTTCGGCCCTCCGAAAGGAGAGCCGGAATGGGCTGGGGGAGATCCGGGAGACGCTCGAGAGGTATCTTGCCCAGATGGCGGAGAGCAACTCGAAGGCGCTTGTCGAGGCACTCGAGAAGGTAGTGAAGAACTTCGAGGTCCAGCTCAACTCCTCGGCCAGCCAGAGCATGAAGGATCTCGCCGAGGCGGTGAAGGAGATCGTAAAATGGCAGGAGAGTTACCGGAACGCCATGCCGACGATCACCTCCGAGCTTGTGCGGGTGGCGGGGATGCTAGGCGAGATCGGAGAGTCCCAGAAGAGCTTCGTCGCGCAGGCGGAGGCGTTCCGGGCGTTCTTCGAGCGCCAGGGGGAGCTTCTGGCCAAAATGACCCAGGAGCGCGACCAGGTCGAAAAGTCCATCACCGCCTTCATGACGCTCCTCGAGACCGGGAAGGGGGTCTTCCCCGGTCTCCAGAAGAGTCTCGATCAATTCGTCCAGGGGGTCTCCGGGGGGCTTGCCCGGGAGATGCAGGGGGTGCTGGCCCAGATGGAAAAGACCTCAACCGCGATGCACGAGGCGATCGAAAAGAACCGCGCCTCCTTCGAGCTTGGGCTCGAACGGGAGCTCACCCTCTCCCTCTCGGGGCTGGGCCAGCAGCTTGCGGCACTCTCGGAGAAGTTCGTGGAGGACTACACGCCTCTGACCGAACGCCTCCGGGAGGTCCTGTCCATCGCGGAAAAGGTGGGGAGATAGTCCATGTTCGGACACGACGTAGAGCCTCCCGACGGTCAGGAAGACCACTGGATCCCGCTTTCGGACCTCATGACGGGACTCATGATGATCTTTCTCCTGGTGGCGGTCTCCTATATGACCGATGTCGAGCTCACAAACTACAAGATCCGGAAGATCGCGGTCCGCTACAGCGAGGTGCACGATGCCCTCTACCGGGATCTGGCCCGGGAGTTCAGAAACGACCTGCCGAAGTGGGGGGCGGAGCTCCATCGCGATCTCTCGATCCGCTTTCGGGAGCCGGACGTGCTTTTTGCCACCGGCTCCGACAGCCTCAAGCCCCGGTTTGAGAGCATTCTCGATAATTTTTTCCCCCGGTACATTGCCATCCTCCATTCCAAAAAATACAGGGGCTCCATCACCGAGATCCGGATCGAGGGCCACACCTCGAGCTTCTGGAACAAGTCGACGCCCTCCTCCTCGGATAGCGCCTACTTCAACAACATGGCCCTCTCCCAGGCCCGGACCCGCTCGACCCTTCTCTATGTGATGGAGCTCTCCTCCGTGAGCGGCGAGAAGCCCTGGCTCAAGAAGGTCCTGACCGCCAACGGCCTCTCCTCCTCCCGCCTTATCTTCCAGGACAATGGAGAAGAGGACCCGGCTCGCTCCCAGCGGGTGGAGTTCCGGGTAAGGACCGATGCCGCCTCCCGCATTGCGCGCATCATCGAGGTCTCGAAGTGAGGCTCCCCCAGTTCGGGAGCGCTCCCTATTTCGTGGCACTGCGGGAGAAGATGGGGGCGAAACCCGCCGGCCGCTTCTCGCCGGTCCTCGAATTTCGGCCTGTTCCCCCTGCGGAGGCGGTGACGGAGGCCGAGCTCGTCCGTCTTTCCCGGGAGGGGGTGGAGGTCTCGGAGGCGGCGGTCCGCATCCTCGATGACGGAACGCTGGCCTTCAAGAACCGTCGAGTCTTGCTTTACCTCAGCCGGACCGTCCCCCTCGACGGGCTCCACGTCCGGAACGTCAAACCCCAAAGTCCCGACGACCTGGAGGAGACCTGGAAATCGAAGCGCCAGGAGGCCTTTTCAGGGGAGGGGGATCCCCGGTTCCATATTGCCGATTGCTCGACCCTCCAGACGATGCGTCAGACGGGGCGGGGAGGGCGGTATGTGGTCTCTGTCCGGGAGGACGGGCTTTTCGATATCGCCTCCGGAGGAAACGTCGTCTCCCGGAAGCTCCGCGTCTGCAAGAACTGTCTCGAGAAGCTCGAATGGAAGGGGTTTTCGAAGAGGAGTGCTATCGACCGCGATGCCGCGGTTTCTGCCTTCTCCCTCGCCGAGTTCTTCGGGCGCTACAGCCGGACTGTCCGGTAGCATATCCCGCCATCGGGAGGGGAGATCGATCGGCCTGCCCTCTTTGCCCCTGCGGGTCGAACGCAAGGGGGGCTACTTGGTTCTATGGCCGGGACCCTCTTTTTGAGAAGGGAGAGACCGCGGGGCAATGAGATTTTTGTGGCCCCGATCAGAGCATCATAGAGGGTCTGCCCCTGATTTTACCGCCAGCTGCCGCAAGCGGAGGGATTCGGCTGACGCCTCCGAGAGAAGCCGGTCTAAATCTTCAGGCTGACGATCGTTACACCGTCAACTACCCCGTCCTGAAGGACGGAGCTTGAAAGGAACATGAAGCTTGGTTGACCAGGGAAAGCGGTATCCAACCCGCTCCGTTACGAACCGGTCGGTAAGACCCACCCCGGGATGCTTCCTCAGTCCCGGGCTCTGGAAGGCCCGGATCATGCTGGCGAAAGGCAAAGCGCCGAAGGTTCGGATCGCCGTCGAAAGACGGGAGCCGGTTCGTGACATTGCAGGTTTTCGTATTGGACAAGAGAAAAAAGCCACTGATGCCCTGCCACCCGGCACGGGCAAGGGAGTTGCTAAAAAGGGGTCAGGCGGTGGTCCACAAGATCGCCCACTTCACCATCCGTCTCAAGGAGCGAGTCAGGGGAGAGGTTCAGCCGATCCGGATCAAACTCGATCCGGGATCGAAGACCACCGGCATCGCTCTGGTCAGAGAAGAAGTGATGGGAACGGAAACCACCGCCCATGTCCTGTTCTTGGCGGAACTCGATCACCGGGGAGACCGGATCCGGGAGCGTCTCACCGCCCGGAGAGCGTTTCGGAGACGCAGACGGGGCAACCTCCGGCATCGTCCACCCCGGTTCGACAATCGGACAAGGCACGAGGGGTGGCTCCCCCCGTCCCTCCAACACCGGGTCGATACGACAGGGGCCTGGGTGAATCGGCTCCGGAGGCTGGCTCCGGTCTCCGGTCTTTCCATGGAACTTGTCCGGTTCGACCTGCAAAAGAGGGAAAATCCGGAGATCTCCGGATTTGAGTATCAGCAAGGGACCCTGGCCGGGTATGAGGTCCGGGAGTATTTGTTGGAGAAATGGAACCGGACCTGTGCCTACTGCGGGAAGACGGACGTGCCTCTTGAGATCGATCACATCCACCCCCGCTCCAAGGGAGGGACGGATCGGGTCTCCAATCTGACACTGGCGTGTCACGTCTGCAACCAGAAGAAGGGAGACGAGGACATGACCGAGTTTCTGATCAAGAAGCCGGACGTTCTGAAGAAGATCCTCGCCCAAGCCAAGACCCCGCTCAAAGACGCCTCCGCCGTGAACTCCACCCGATGGGCGTTGTATGAGGCGTTGAAGCGGACGGGTCTCCCGGTCGAGACGGGATCCGGAGGACGGACGAAGTACAACCGGACCCGGTTCGGACTTCCGAAGACGCACAGCCTTGATGCGGCCTGTGTCGGGAAGGTCGATCAAGTCACGGACGGGGACCGGCGGGTCCTGTCGATCAAGGCCACGGGTCGGGGGAGCTATCAGAGAACCCGGCTTGATGCCTTTGGCTTCCCCCGAGGGTTCCTGACCCGAACGAAGAGTCACTTCGGGTTCATGACCGGAGACCTGGTGAAGGCCACGGTCACGAAGGGAAAGAAGATTGGGGTCTATGTGGGCCGGGTCGCCGTCCGGTCCTCCGGAAGCTTCAATATCCAGAGACCCGGATCGGTCATCCAGGGTCTTTCTTACAAAGCCTGTCGATGTCTCCAACGGGGAGACGGGTACGGGTATTCGGTCATATCACACCTAACAGAAAGGAGAGCGCATTCCTCCCCGGCATAAATGCCGAGGTTGAAAATCGCGCGCAGTTGATGAACGGGATCCCTAAAGATGGAAGCCGACGGAGAGGGGGACGATGAAAAAGGGGTTTGTCTTGCCCCCTGTTCCCTGGAGGCCGGTTGTCCCCAACTGGAGCGGGTTCATCAGGATTCCGTAGGAGGCTTCGAACTGCAGGGCGTAGAAGTTGAGCCCCACGACCCCCTGGGCATAGGTTCCCCATCCGGTGCCGGAGTAGGCGTTCGAGACATTGATTCCGTTGGCCGCGATGCCCCCGTCGGCCGCCACGTAGAGGTAGACGCGGTCGCCCCCCAGGAGCCGGACCTCAAGGCCCAAAAGGATCGGAAGCATGGAGAAGGCTTGCTTGAGTCCCGGCCGGGAAGGAAAGTTCCACAGGTCGGCCTGGAAGCGCACCGCGAGGTTCTGGGCGAGCCACCCCGTGAACTCGAGGCCGCCGCCGTAGCCGGTCGAGACGCTCTGCCCGATGAGGGGGAGGGTCTGGGAGACGGGTGTCCCCGTTGGGTTCGCCCCGGTAAGGGGAATCCAGAACCCCTGGAGGGTCACACCCACTCCCGGGAGAAGGCTTCCATTGTCTTCCTCTTCCGGTGCAGGGGGGCAGGGATGCTCGAACCAGCTCCAGACTGTTCCTTCCTGGGGGGTGACCGAACCGAGCGAGTCGCAGGTAGAATCGTCGGCCTGGGCGGGTACTGGCGCAAGGAGTGTTCCAAAGAGGAGAAGCGCTCCCGTTAGGAGGCAGACGATCGTCCTCCGGGAGGCAGATCGAACTCCGTTGGGCTTTTTCTCCAAGAGACACCCCCGTCTTTTGTGTAAGGAAAAGTCGCCCTGAAAACGGCAGTGGACGATCTCGAGCCCCGGGCGGATCATGCCGACTGGTCAAGGGTGAAAATGTCTACCCCCCCTGCATCGGCTGTGAGGAAAGCGCAGGCGAAAGCTTTAATCCAAAGTGCTTGCTCCGGAGTCAATGCACCGTTGACCCTCTGGATTTACTCTTCGTCACCTTCGCGTCTGACCAGGAGTTCAAGCTTCGTAATCCAGGAAGCAAAAATCGGACACGCCTTCCTCATTTTATCAATGCCGATTCCTTCGGCTATGGCAATCCCCGTCGATGTTTTCTTGAAACGCTCCGAGAGTGCTGCCAGTCTTTTTGAGGGGGCTGTCGTACTATGATCGTTGATTCTTTCTGGCTCCTCGCACTCTCTAAGAATCGCATCGACATCGCTTTGAGCAACCCCTATCTTTTCAGCCAGACAAGCGGGATCGCTAAAATACAGTGCCTCAATCTCGTACATGGAAACATATGGGATAAATCTCCTTTCCGGATTTTGACCCGGGAAAAGCTGCCTGACTTGTTCGGCCGTAGTCTGATTCATGATATCAGCTTTTTTTATGTGATTTGTCTGGCGTTTCGATTCCGCATATCCCGGCCAATCTCCCCGTATGCCGTAATAGTCAACGAGAAGTGTCACCCAAGTATCCCTTCGTTGCTTGAGATGCCTTCCGATGTCATTCCTGGCGCGCACAAATTTAACATCGCCCCCTTTTTCGCCAGGCTTATTCAGAATGACTGGAGTCAAATATACGCCGCGACCCTCCATATACGGTCCAAGCAACTGCTTGACGAATCGTTGTTCCGTTGGGCCCTCCACAAGCACAACCACTTCCGCATAACTACCCATTGCTTGTGCCTCCCTGGATCACGTTCTTGCTCCAGAGTTCACCAACGGAATAATCCTTAAGCCATTCATCAAAATCCGAGCGTTTCAGACGTTCAAATACTGATTGACCTTCCTTGCGATTCACAACGACAATATCCTCGATTGAAAATTGATCAAGCAGAAGGGGAGACTGTGTCGCGGCAATGATCTGTGTTCGTTTTGCCGCATCCCCGATGAGTTCGCCAAGAATTCGTATGGCTTCGGGGTGCAAGCCCAGTTCCGGTTCATCGATAATGATCGTAGACGGCGGATCCGGTTGCAGAAGCGCTGTCGCGAGGCAAATAAAGCGAATGCTGCCGTCGGACAGGTGATAAGGCTGCATGGGATAATCGGAGCCCTTGGTTTTCCATGTAAGGGAAACCTTTCTTTTCGGCCCGAGCTGTTGTGGTTCCAAGAAAAAATCGTCAAGAAAAGGCGCAACAAGACGACAAGCATTCAAGATTTCGTTGTAATAAGATGTTTTTTCGTTTCGGAGACGCAACAAAAACGGTCCGATGTTTGAAGCATCGGACCGTAGTGCCATATTATCCTCAACAATCTCAGCATGCCGCATGGGAGCTGTCGAACTGGTATCGTGGAAGTGGTAAATTTTCCAAGAGCTGATGGCTTTATAAACTGGTTGACTGTATTGGCTGTCGGGCGATGCTCCTCTTGCCTCTCTCGCTAACATTGAAAAATTGTCTTCGCTGCTTCCAAGTTCCCACCACCCGGTTGAACCGTGGCTGTAATAACGAGCTTCGTCGGTCAGAGCAAAACCTTCTCCTGGACCGGGCTTGAGTTTAAAACGATACCCCCGAAGGCCAAACCGTGTTTCAAACTCCATTTGCTTTGTTGCCTTGCGACCATTGTGGAGAAGATCGCTGATGCCCCCGCTGTCGCGAACGAAGTCGGAAAGTGTTTCCTCGATAAACGATTGAAGCATGAGGAAAAAGGAAATCAGGTTGCTCTTCCCCGAGCCATTGGCTCCGACGAAAATATTTATTTGTTTCAGCTCGAAATCCTTCAATTCTCGAATGGATTTAAAGCCACGTATTGTCAGAGAGTCTAATGAATCGGCCATTTAGCCCCCGCATCCAGAATGCGTTTTCTTAATTTTCTGTTTGATTGTCGAATTAGTTCTGCGCTTCCTTGAATTAATGGAGCAGTCAGTGAAGCCTGGGGGTGGGATACCGGCTTCCAGTCAGCTAACCTGTTCGAGACAAAAAAGGGAGAGGCGACAACATCACCTCTCCCCTGAAACGAACAACCGCCGCATTCCATTATGTGAGGAGATCGAATGAAAGTCGAGACCCGAGGTCACTATTCAGGAGGTGTGAACATCTGCCCGGATCAGGCCGTGGCTGCAGGAGGGACGGTCTTCCGGATCGGCATGGATCCATTTTGTCTACCCAAGGATAAGGAGTCCGGAAGGAATCCCCGATAGGGGTCTCTCCCGAGATCATCCAGGAATCTTTCGTCCGGACGTCGGAGGAAAGGATTGATTTCTCCCGATAGCTTAATGCATACCGATCCTTAATGGTCAGGGGAATGAGACGCGAAACCTCTTTACTGCGTCCTGGGAAGGCTCCGGAGAATCTCCGGAAGCCGCGAGGCGATCCAGGCCAGATCGTGCAGCTCACCGGGGGGGAACACGGCCCCGGGTTCCCCCCGGGTCCGGCATCGAGATGGGGCACTTAGTCGCGCCGGCGATGGCGCCGGGAGAGGTCGGGCGTCCAGGGGATGTTGGCGTGGCGGCCGGTGCGTGCAAAGATCCTGTCGAAGGTCTTTCCAAACCGGGAGAGCTCTTTTGGGTCCCGCGTGACGAAGAGATTGTTGTCCTGCTGGCTCCAGTGCGGGCGTCTTCCCCTCCGGCAGAAGGCCCCTACGCCCGGGGCCGACCAGTTCGCCGAGCCGGTCCTGAGGTATTTTCCGTCGATGGAGAAGGCCTTGAGGTGCATGATATTGCGCGTGGAGTTCTTCTTGACGAGGACCGCGATCATCTTTTGACCGGTCCGCGTGGCAAGAAGAAATCTCGTCTTGTCGCCCCGGTCGTGGAGTTGTGTCCTGTCGCGGTAGATCCGGATCCGGACCCCTCTTTTGGCCGCGCGGACAAGGGCCTCTGCGATGGGACGGTCGGTGAAGGCATACATGGCGATGTCGATCCGCGAACGGGCATGGTCGATGAGGCCCACATCGAGCGCCTCGAGGTTCTCCTCGGGCGAGTAGTGCTCGCCCAGGTAGCCCCCGGGGAAGGATCTGTGAGGGGGAAGCGGGCAAGAGTGCCCCCGCCCGCCGGAGCCGTTCCACCTCTCCCGCGGCCAGGCGCCGGCTGTGGACGGGAGGAGGAGTGTTGCCGCAAGGAGGACTCCGAGGACGACCCGGAGCCCAAGGGAGAGGGGAGGGAGCTTTTCGGCTCCGCCATGAGAAGAGATTCTCGGGGAAAGGCTTTTCTGTTCGGCGGTCTCGGCCATGGGATCTCCTTTTAAGTGTGGGGGCCGCTCGGGGCCGGAAAATGCCAAAGCCACCCGGGGAAAGGTCCGAAGCCGCGACGGTCGAAGGACTCCACGGCTTCGGCATGAAGGGGATCTCCCGACACCGCCTCCAGGGTGGTTCGGCCAGACCCGCATGGGCGAGGAAGGCCGGCAAGCTTGCCGTCCGCCATGGGGGAAGGCTATCATCATAGAGTCCGACATGAGCTGCGGTCCGGGGGGCCCCGTTCCGGGTTTCCCCGGGCAGTCCCTTGGCAAGCCCTGAACTGTCGAGCCAAATCACCGGCGATGCAGGAGCATCTGGATGCGGAGTCAACTGCCCCGGACTAAAGTCCTGAGCTTAAAAATCCAGACGCCCGATGCCATGGGAGCCGATCGGTTCACCTGCTTCCTAAAAGAAGGGCAGGATTCTTAGAGCTTGGTTGATCAGGGTATTAGGTTGACCAAGGTATGCGGCGCAAGCCGCTCCGTTACGAACAGGTCGCCAAGACCCACCCCGGGATGCTTCCTCACTCCCGGGCGTCTGGAAGGCCCGGATCATGCTGGCGAAAGGTAAATCGCCGAAGGTTCGGATCGCCGCCGAAAGGCGGGAGCCGGTTCGTGACACTCCCGAGGGGAGACGCTCCGCAAGAAGCGCGATACGGCCGCAAGACCGGCGCTCGTAAGAGCAGAGTCGTAAGACCCGGCGGGTGGAAGGCCCGCTCCTCTTCAAAGAGAAAGGAGAGCGCATTCCTCCCCGGCATAAATGCCGAGGTTGGAAGTCGCGCGCAAAGGGTGAACGAAAGGAAGACGATCGTCCCCTGTCCCGTCTGCGGGACGGCCAACAACCTCGATCCGGCCCGGGGGCTGGCCCGTGCCCGGTGCGGCCGATGCCATGCGCACCTGGTTCCCGCCGCGGTGGCTCCGGATGCCCCGGTTGCCGTGACCGACGCGGACTTCCCCGAGCGGGTGATCGGCTCCACCCTTCCGGTTCTCGTCGACTTCTGGGCCCCCTGGTGCGGACCCTGCCGCCAGGTGGGGCCGATGCTCGAGGAGATCGCCCGACAATACCATGGACGGCTCCTTATCGCAAAGATGAACGTCGACGAGAACCCCTACACATCCCGGGAGTTCAGCGTGGCGAGCATCCCGACGCTGGTCTTTGTCAAGAACGGCTTCGAGGTCACCCGTCTCGTGGGCTCCCACCCCCGATCCGAAGTCGAACGGCTCCTCGCCGCGATCCTGTAATATGGGCAAAGGGCTCGGATCGAGGAAAACGTCTTCCCCCTGCAACGCACGGTCGAACTGACCCCATTTAAGGATATTCCATGGACCCTGAAAGCCTCTACCAGCTTCCTCCCGATCTCTTCCCGCGCCACTATGATCTCCATCTCTCTTGCGACCGGGAGTTTTCGACGCTCTCCGGCACGGTCGCCATTGAGGTGGAGATCCACCGGAGCACCATCGAGTTCGTCCTCAACGCCAAAGACCTCAGGATTTCCAGCGCGATGGCCCGCTATGAGGACGTGGACTTTCCCCTCACGGTGCGCATGCTCCCGGCGGAGGAGCGGGTCATTCTCTCCGGGACCCGGCTCTTTGAGCAGGGAAAGCTGACCACACTCTCTCTTGAGTTTTCCCGGGAGGTCGACGAGCTCCTGGCCGGGTTCTACCGGTGCCGGGGGCGGGATGTCTCAGGGCAGAGCTTTCTCATGGGGACGACCCAGTTCGAGGCGACCGATGCCCGACGGGCCTTCCCCTGCTTCGACGAACCCCGGATGAAGGCGACCTTCACCCTGTCGGTCAGCGTCCCTGAAGGTCTTGTCGCCCTTTCCAACATGCCCGTCGAGCGGCGGGAGAGGGAGGCCGACGGTGGGGAGCGAGTGGTTTTTGCCAGAACGCCCCGCATGTCGACCTACCTTCTCCACCTGTCGGTGGGGCGATGGGATCGGATCTCCGCCGTCTCCGAGGGGGTGGAGATCGGGGTCTATGTTCCTCCGGGACGGGCAAAGGACGGAGAGTTCGCCCTTGACGTGGCCAAAAGGCTCCTGCCCTGGTATAACGCCTACTTCGGAACCCCCTATCCCTTGCCGAAGCTCGATCTTGTCGCCATCCCCGACTTCGCGGCCGGTGCCATGGAGAATTGGGGTGCCATGACCTTCCGGGAGACGGCCCTGCTCGCCCCCTCCGAGGGGGCCTCCGCCCGCAATCTCCAGCGGGTGGCCGTCGTCGTCGCCCACGAGATGGCCCACCAGTGGTTCGGCGATCTCGTCACCATGGCCTGGTGGGACGATCTGTGGCTCAACGAAGGCTTTGCCTCCTGGATGGAGGTCAAGGCGGTGGATGCCCTCTTCCCGGAGTGGGGGATGTGGGAGCTTTTTCAGAGCGAAGACAAGAACGAGGCCCTCGAGATGGATGCCCTGGCCGAGACCCATCCGATCGAGGTTCCGGTACGCGATCCGGGGGAGATCAACGAGATCTTCGACGCGATCAGCTACACCAAGGGCGGATCGCTTTTGCGGATGCTTGAGACGGCGCTGGGCCCCGAGCCGTTCCGGACCTCTCTTGCCGCCTATTTCAGACGCTACGCCTACGAAAACGCCACCACCGCCGATCTCTGGCGAAGTCTCTCCGATCCCTCCTTCGATCCTTATGGAGGTCTGGGGCGGGTCATGTCCGCCTGGACGACCCTTCCCGGATATCCCTGGATCGCGGTCGATCGCCACGGCGGGGAGCTCGGCCTCGTTCAGCACCCCTTCCGGATCCGCCGTGCCGACCGGGAGGCGCTTCGGAGGAGCCCCGAGGCTCCGGTCTGGCCGCTTCTCCTTGCCGTTTCCGAAGGGAATGAGGTGCCGGCGCGCCATATTATGGCTACGAGAGAGGTGAGGATCCCTCTCTCCCGCCCGGATCTCTCCCGGGTCAATGTCAACTCCGGGCAGACGGGATATTTTCGGGTGCTGTACGCCCCGGATCTGCGGGAGGGAATGCTTTCGGCCATGGAGCGGGGGGAGCTTTCCGTTCTCGACGCTTTGGCCCTGGAAAACGACATGTACGCCTTCTTCCGCTCCGGGATCGTCTCCGTGGGCGACTACCTTTCCCTGGTCGAGCGCTTCGACAGCCAACATTCGTACGCCGTCTGGGCCGATATCCTTGCCAACCTCCTCGAGATCGACTCCCTCTGGGCAGGAGAGACCGACGGGGCCGCCTTCCGGAGCTGGGCCACCGCCCTCGTGCGTCCTGTCTTCGAGCGCTCGGGGTGGGTCGCGAAGGCCGGGGAAAGTCATCAGGAGAGACTCCTTCGGTCGGCACTTCTCGGAGCCCTGGTCAGGATGGGGGATCCCGGCGCGATCGGTGCCTGTCCCGAACGATTCGAAGGCTACCGGAAGGATCCGGCATCGCTCCCCTCCGATCTTCGACTGGGCGTCTTTTCGGGGGCGGTGGCGACCGGTTCGGAGACGATCTTTGCCCGGGTTATGGAGAGTGCGGAAGGCCAGGGCGACCAGGAGGAGAAGAACCGGCTCGTCCATGCGCTCTCCCAGACTTCCAATCCGGCTCTTTTTGACCGGGCCCTCGCCGCGACTCTCTCCCCCCTTGTGCGGGTCCAGGATGCGGTCGGCGTGATCGGCTCCCTTGCGAGAAATCCCATTGGCCGCCGCCGGACCTTCGACTTTGTCGCCAAAAACTGGGAGACCTTCTATGCCCGGTACGAGTCGGGCGGGTTCGCCCTGAACAGGCTCGTGCGGGGGATCTCGGACTCCTTCCGTACCGAGGAGGAACGGAAGATGGTGGAGGGGTTCTTTCTGGAGCACCCCGTCCCGGCCGCAAGGCGGGCGGTGGCCCAGGCCCTCGAGACCATCCGTTCGAACGGGGAGATCTTCGAGTCGAACCGGGAGGATCTGTCGCGATTTCTGGCCGGGCGTCCTATCCGATAAAGATCGACGGCTTCCGGAAGTGGGTGGAGGTGTAGTGGTTGACCATGCGGTCGATCAGGGTTGCCGGTGACTTGTCCCGGATGATGGTGCTTCCGGTCGGCTTCTCGACCGCCTCCACGACCCTGTCGAGAATGGTCGTGATCCCGCCGCTCCCGTCGACGACGCCGATCAGCTTGCCCTCGTCGTAGGCGATGGAGAACTCTCCGAGTGTTCCCGAATGGCCCCCCAAAATGACGACGAAGTCGCTCGACCGGATGTTGATCACTTCCCGCCCCATAAGTCCGGAGCCGGTGAAGATGATCATGTCGTAGAGGTCGTTGGGGGAGTGGAACCGGTGAGTGTGCTCCTCCTCCGACAGGGCCGGAGAGATCCCCACGGAAAAACCCCCGACTTCCCGGAACCCGACGCAGGCCTCCCAGGGGAGACCCGGGCAGGCGCCGGTGATGAGTCCGAATTTTTTCCGGGCGATGGCGCGTCCCGTCTCCCGCGCAAGCTCTCTCACCTCCGGGGAAAAGTCGCCCGAGGCGGCCCCCATGACGCCGACCGTCAGGGTGCGACCGGGAGCATTCGGAATGTAACGGGCCGGCTCCCGATCGAAGCTTTCCCGGCAGTCGGGGCTGTCGAAGTAATAGAGGTGTCCGTCGAAGATGCGGATGGCCGGGGCAGCGTGGTGGTGGTGGATGGGGCGTTTGCAGACGGGATCGATGGTCATGGCGTCTCCTGCTATTTTTGTCGTACTCTGTGTGCGCTCACTTTGGATGATTCCGGGAGGGCCTGTCAAGGGGGAGAGGTCTTTCGCCCCTCACGCCCAAGGGTTCTTCGGGGAAGACGGGACGATTCGGGTCTTGGGGTTTGGCCTTTTCGCGCGGGGCGTGGGAACGGAGAGAGTGTCGTGAAGGTAATGGTTCTGATGCTCGTCTCGGGGCTTCTTGAGGTGGGCGGGGGATACGGTGTCTGGAGGTGGATGAAGGGGAGCGCGCCCCTCTCCGTGGGACTCTTGGGCCTTCTGGGTCTCGGGCTCTACGGGGTTGTTGCGGCCCTCGAGCCGCTTCCCTTCGGCCGGGCCTTTGCTGCCTATGGAGGCGTCTTTGTCCTTGTCTCGCTCGTCTTTGCCGGGGCGTTCGACAGCTTTCGGCCGGATCGCTGGGATCTTGTGGGGGCCGCTCTCGTGGGGGCCGGTGTTCTTGCGATGCTTTACGGAGGCGGACGATGAGCAATGAGAGAGTACCCGTCCGGAGCGGGAGCTTCCGTCTCGTCTCCGACTATTCCCCCTGCGGAGACCAGGGGAAGGCGATCCGGGCCCTGACGGCCGGCGTCCGGAAGAGCAAGAGGTTCCAGACGCTTCTGGGCGTGACCGGTTCGGGCAAGACCTTTACCATCGCCAACGTCATTGCCGACATCGGAAAGCCCGCCCTGGTTCTGGCGCCCAACAAGACGCTCGCCGCCCAGCTCTACCGGGAGTTCCGGGAGTTCTTTCCCGACAACCGCGTCGAATACTTTGTAAGCTATTACGACTATTACCAGCCCGAAGCCTACCTCCCCGCCACCGATACCTATATCGAGAAGGACTCGGCGATCAACGACCTGATCGACCGCATGCGCCACAGCGCCACCTCGGCCCTTCTCGAGCGCCTCGACACGATCGTGGTCGCCTCGGTCTCCTGCATCTACGGCCTCGGTTCCCCGGAGTCCTATCTCAAGATGCATCTCTATCTCGAACAGGGGATGGAGATCCGGAGGAACCGACTCCTCGAACGCCTCGTCGAGATCCAGTACGAGAGAAACGAGATCGATTTCCACCGGGGAACCTTCCGGGTCAAGGGGGACGTGGTGGATATCTTCCCCGCCTCCTACGAGGACCGGGCGGTGCGCGTCGAGTTCTGGGGGGACACGATCGAGCGAATCCGGGAAATCGATCCCCTGACGGGAGGAGAGCTCTCACAGGTTCCCTCGATGATCATCTATCCGGGGACGCATTATGTCCTTCCTCCGGACAAGCTCGAGGGGGCGCTTGCCGCCATCGAGGAGGAGCTGGCCTCCCGCATCGACTATTTCCGGAAGAACAACCAGCTTGTCGAGGCCCAGAGAATCGAGCAGAGGACGCTCTTCGACCTCGAGATGATCCGGGAGGTCGGCTTCTGCCACGGGATCGAAAACTACTCGCGCCACCTCTCGGGGAGAGCCCCCGGAGAGCCCCCTCCGACCCTCTTCGACTACTTTCCGGAAGACTTTCTTCTCGTCATCGACGAGAGCCACGTGGCCGTTCCCCAGGTCGGCGGGATGTACCACGGGGACCGTTCCCGGAAGAAAAGTCTTGTGGACTTTGGCTTTCGCCTTCCCTCGGCCTTCGACAACCGTCCTCTGACCGCAGAGGAGTTCGAGACGGTCATGAAGCAGGTCATCTTCGTCTCGGCAACCCCCGGCCCCTACGAGCTCGAGGCCTCGGGAGGCGTCACTGTCGAGCAGGTCATCCGTCCGACAGGGCTTGTCGACCCCGAGGTCGAAGTTGTGCCGGCAGTCCACCAGGTGGACCATCTTCTGGGCGAGGTCCGGAAGACCACCGAGGCCGGAGACCGGGTTCTTGTGACCACCCTGACCAAGCGCATGGCCGAGAACCTGACCGAATATCTCGAAGAGCGGGGCGTTCGGGTGCGCTATCTCCACTCGGAGATCGAGACCCTCGAACGGATGGAGATCATCCGGGATCTGAGACGGGGAGAGTTCGACGTGCTGGTGGGGATCAACCTTCTCCGGGAGGGTCTCGATCTCCCGGAGGTCTCCCTCGTGGCCATCCTCGATGCCGACAAGGAAGGCTTCCTGCGTTCGCGGCGCTCCCTTATACAGACGGCAGGGCGGGCCGCCAGAAATCTCCGCGGCCGGGTGATTTTCTATGCCGACAGAGTGACGGGGTCGATGGAGGAGGCGATCGGCGAGATGAAGCGGCGCCGGGAGATCCAGATGGCCTTCAATCTCGAAAACGGCATCGTGCCCCAGGGAATAAAAAAGAGCATTCCCGAGGCGCTCTACCACGTGTCGGAGAGCGACTATGTCACCGTCGAGCTCGAAGAGGCGGCGAAGGAGGGCCCTTCGCAGGACTCCTTGAGCGATACCGAGATCCGGGCCCGGATGGTGGAGGCAGCGGAGGCTCTCGACTTCGAGAAGGCGGCCTACTTTCGGGATCTTCTCCGGGGGAGAGGAGAGAAGCCTTCGGGTGAAGGAATCGAGATCAGTCCCCCGCGGGGGAAGGGAAGGAAGGGGAGCTCCGGGGCTTCCGCAAAAAAACGCTAGAGGGGGTGCTCAACCGGGTTGAGCACCGCCCGATCGGGGTCCCGTCGTTAAAGGTTCGGATCTCTCGAAATTGATTTTCTGACTTTGTCTTCTGACTTGTTTTTAGTCAGAGATTCCCCCTCAGTCCTCGCTTTAAGGCTTCCTCGTCCCAATCATCCTGACTCTCTGGCCGAATGAAAACCGCATGGTCCTGTTTGCTCCTGTCGACAGGGCAAGGGCGTTCCGCGTTCTCCGGAAATTCCGGACTTTCGGGCCTGATCTTGCCGGCCGGATCTTTCCGAAAGGATCAGGAGTTCCGGTAGATGTAGTAGCCCAGGAAAAGGCCCAGAATGTTCAGGAGGTTGATGTGGAGGGCAAGGCCCAGGGAGATGTCGAGAAGCACGAGGTGGAAGGTTACCGGAGCGGCGCTTCCGATCGAGACATTCGAGAGAAAGATCTGTGCCATGGGGCCGGAGGGAACAAAGGCGTTGAAGATGAGGGTCAGAACCGATCCCAGGACCGTTCCTGTGAAGAGAAGAAAGAGCAGGAGTCCTGTGCCTTTTTTGAGCTGTGCCACATGGAGCCTTTCGGGTTGGGTCGTCTGTCAGGATTCTTTATTCTTTCTGGCCGGTTTGTGCCGACGATAGACGCAGGTGACCGGTTCATTCTAGAGGGGAGAGGGGGGAGGGTCAAGTTTTCTGGAGACAATGGCCATTTCGGAACACGGGGAAGGTCTTTTTGAAAGGGGCCCCCATTCCCTTTCCTCTGATTCAGGGAGTATCGGGAGGCTCTCGTTTAAGAGGCAGGGAAGGGCCCCTCTTCGGAGTCGCTCCTGTGGTTGGAACGGACCATGATCTGGGGGTATGATGACAAGGCATCCGCATGGCGGAAGGAGGTTTCGATGAAAACAGCCAGTCTCAAGGAATGGACCTACGAGGAATTCATGTCGCTCCCGGAAGGGGGGCCCTTGCGCTACGAGATCATCGATGGAGAACTTTGCATGACCCCGTCCCCCAATACTCGACATCAGGAAATTTCGTTGATCCTTTCTCTCGCCATAGGAAATTGGGTCGGAAAGAGCTCCTCCGGTAAACTTTTTATCGCTCCCTACGACGTGTTTTTTTCCAAAGACCCGCTTCAGGTGGTGGAGCCGGACCTGGTCTTTGTCTCAAAGGAGCATTTGTCCATCATCGGCGAGAAGAACATCCAGGGGGTTCCGGACCTGCTAGTCGAGATCCTGTCCCCGTCGACGGAAGCATCCGACCGCCGGGTGAAACACTCCCTCTACGAGCGTTTCGGGGTTCCCGAGTACTGGATCGTGGATCCGGCGACGAACACGATCCAAGTGTTCCGTCTTGCCGCCGGGCACTATCCGGCCCCTCTGGAGCTTGGCAATACGGACGTCCTTTCGACTCCCTTCCTTCCCGGGCTGTCGATTCCCCTCTCCGAAGTGTTTCCTTTCTGAAAGATCTTTTGTGTCTTGAGATCCTCTTTTGATCTGGTGAGGGGCAGAGCGGAGGGTCTCCTTTCCCCCCTCAGAGCGCTATCCCGGCCCATCTCGACTTTGTCCCGGTCTTCTCCTAAGGAGAGTTCCTGCTCCCGGATCCGGACTGCGCCTACGGTTCCCCGGTTACGAGAGCCGTTTTTTGAGTTCGAGCGCCTCCCGGATGTCGGGAAGGGAGGGGGCGGACTCCGGACCCTCGATGAGGTCGACCACCCCTGACATAAGCTCGAGCGCTTTTTTTCTTTCTCCGTCCGCTACCAGAATCTTTCCCATACTTGTGACAGCCCGAAGCTCAAGCGCCCTGGCCCCCTGGCTTCGACTGATTTCCATGGCCCGCCCGAAACACTCCCGGGCCTCCTCCCTCTTTCCTTCGAGAAGGGCAGCCTCTCCCCTCATGCGCCACAGTTCGGCATCGAAGAAATGCGCTCCCGATTTCTCCGAGAAGCGGAGGGCGGAGTCGGCCACGCCCCTCGACCTCCGGGAGTCTCCCAGGGAAAGATAGGCCTCGGAGAGCATGGAGAGGTACTTGATCTCCGCAATGCGGTGGTATTTTCGGGAAAGACGGAGTCCCCGAAGGATCAGGGAAATCCCTGCGGGGTTCCCCTCAAGGACCATGGCCCATCCCCGAAACCCCTCTTCGGTGGAGGAGAAGGCCTCCGCTTTTAGGCTCTGGATGGACTCCGACAGCCTGTCGGCCGCAGAAATGATCCGGGCAGGGAGTCTGAAGTAGCGGAGCAGAACGATGGAGATGGTGAGAATGTAGCCACCCTTGAAGGAAGGGGGCGAGGAGTCTTCCGGCTTCATAATGGATTGAAGAAGGGTTGCGGCCGAACGGTATCGTCCGCAGAACCAAAGGCCCCAAAGACGGTAGGGGAGAAGGCCGGCGAGGGCCGACTCCCTGGCGGTGGAGCGGCCTTCCTGTCCGCCGTGCCGCTCCTTAAGTGCGAGGGAGCGGTCCAGGAGGGAGAGAGAGTCGGAGAATCGCCCCTCCCAGAAAGCCACATTCCCGTCGCAAAAAAAAGCGACGCTCTGAAGGTCGGCGGAGCCGGACCTCCGGGCCAGTTCGACTAGGGAGTCGGCGACCCGTCGGATCTCGCGGAGATCGGTCTTTCCGAAGAGGGTTTCGAAATAACCGTAAAGGGCGTAGAAGGTGTCCTCCGAAACGGCGACTCCGGGTTCGATGAGGGAGAGGGCCTTCCGAAAAACCTGTGTCGCCATCGGGCTCCCGTGTCCGTACAGTTCGATCAGGAGCATGCCTTGTGCGGTCAGGATCCGGATCTCTCCAGTTCTGCTTTCGGTCGAGGGCGGACAGCGGGGAAGGATCTCCAGAGCCTTGCGAAGGAGATGCTCCGTCTCCAGAAAAGCCCCCTTAATAAAGGTGCGATGGGCGGCCTTCTCGTACCAGGAGACGGCCTCTCCCCACTCCTCGGCCCCTTCGAAGTGAAAGGCTGCGATCTCGGGGTTGGCGTCCGCCCGGTCAGGAAAACGGTCCCGGAGGGTTTCGGCGATCTTTGCGTGAAGGGCTCTGCGGGCGGGTTTCGGGAGGGATTCCCGGGCGGCAACCTCGATCAGGGCGTGGCGGAAGGTAGCGATCTCCCCCGAGAGATCGGTCTCTCTCCGGACGAGTCCCGACAGGACGGCCCGGTCGAGAAGGGCCTCGAAGAGGTCGGGGGGCTCGGGGGAGAGTGCCCGCAGAAGATCGAGCGGGACGGTTCGCCCATAGAGGGCGGCGCGCTGGAGAATCGGGCGGGCGGAGGCGAGCCGGTCGAGGCGGGAGGCCAGTACCTCTCCGAGAGTCGCCGGAACGGATAAGGTCCCGGTGGAAGGCGGGAGCGAGCGCCTTTCGACGGCCTCCCGGGTCAGCTCCTCTATGAAGAGGGGAACGCCGTCGGCTGTTTCGACGATCCGGGAGGCTTCGGCGTCGGAGAGGAGGGTCTTCGGACTCAGTGCGCGGATCAGGGAGCGGCTGTCCGCCTCCGCGAGCGGGGAGAGGCGGATTGTCCGAACATCCGGAAGGGAGGTGAGCCAGGGAGGGGCCTCCCCCGTCCGGGTCGTAAGGAGAAAGAAAATCCTCCCGGTGAAGAAGGGGTCCGAAAGAATGCGGCGGAGAAGATCCCCCGTGGAGGCATCGACCCAGTGGAGGTCTTCGACCAGCAACACATAGGATCCCGTCTCGGCTCGAGCTCTGAGAAGGGTCAGGATGATCCCGGAGATCTCCTCCCGGAGAGCGGCGGCGGAAAGGGGCGGAAGAGGAAAGTCAGGATGGGGGGGGAGGGAGAAAAAGCTTCCGAGGAGGGCGACGGCCGTTCTCTCCTCGTCACGGCCGCCATGGCCAATGGATCGCACATAGGAGACGAGACGGGCATAGGCCGCTTCGCTCTCCAGCCCTTCGGGAATCCCCGCAATCTCCCGGATCAACCGGAGCACCGGAAAGAGGGGGCTGTCCGTGTACTGGGGGCCGCATTCGATCCTGCGGACCTGGGCGCTCAGCGGGTTGACGATCTCGAGAAAGGCAAAGACCAAAGCGCTCTTTCCGATTCCGGCCTCCCCCTCGACTGAGAGAACCTCTCCCCGACTCCTTTCCCAAAGCTCCGAAAAAAGCTTGAGCTCCCTCTCCCGGCCGAAGAGGGGAGGGCGGTCCTTCCCCCGGACCTCCCCTTCGGAGAGCTCCAGAAGAAAAAAGCCTTTCCTCCGGACCCCCAGGACGAGGAGATCCTCCGCCTCCGACAGACGGAACTGCCCCCTGAGAAGGGGGGCGGTCGCCCCCGAAACGAGGACCGCGCCCCCCTTCGCCTGCATGCACAGCGACATGGCCGTCCGGGAGACCGCTCCGGTCGGGTCCGGAGGGTCGGTGGGGTCGCTCCGGAGGATTCTTCCCGAATGGATCCCCGCACGAAGAACCATCCCCCGGAACACTCCCTCCAAAGATTCGCCGACCGTCTTCCCGATCTCAAGGGCCGTTCGGACCGCCCGGCGGGCGGCTCCCTCCGGCTGGCCCCGGATGCCGAACCAGGCCAGGACGCCGTTGTCGTGAATCCGTCCGATCACCCCGCCGAGACTCTTCGCCGCCTCGGCGACCCGCCCGAGCGCCTCTCCAACGGCGGAGGAGATCTCCTCCGGATCCTCTTCCCCTCCGGCCTCGAGGGCTAAGTAGAGGGCGGTAGCGGGGCGCCATTCCGGGGCGAGGGGAAGGTCGGGCAGAGTCCCCCCGGCTCCGTCCATCCTGATGCCCGACAATGTCTGCGGCGCCGACAGGATCTTCTTGAGGATGGCGCGGGTCTCCGAAGTCGGCTCCGTCCCCAGCTGTTCGTGAAGGATCCTCCTGCAGGTTTCGTACTGGTGCAGGGCGGCTGTCCTGTTTCCTGTCTCGGCCAGAAAGAGCATCGTCCGCCCATGAAAGGCTTCGTCGAGGGGGTCCATTCTGAGGGCGCGGTCCAAGACGCTAAGGGCCAGGTCGGTCCTCCCGTTTTTCTCGTAGAGGTGGATCAGGCGCTCCACCCCCCATCGGACGCGCACAAAAAGACCCTCCCTCGTCCCGGTGAGCCAGCTTTCGAACTCCTCGCAGTCCGGGAGGGAAAGCCCCTCCATGAAAGGACCCCGGATTTCGAGGAGGGCGTTCTGGATCTGGAGTTCGCAGGAGGGACAGCGTTCCGGATCGTGGAAAACCGGGCAGGAGGCCGGAGGGCGCAGGAGCCGGAGGGCATCGGTCCGGAGGGGATGGTCCGGGTTGAGGCCGACAGAAGAGCCGCTTTTGGGAAAAAGTGGCGGCCCGGAGCGAAGGTCGAGAGCCTTACGGAGGGAGTGGAGTGACTGACGGAGGCTGTGGTCGGCCCGGCTTTGAGGAAAGTCTGGCCAGAAAAGGTCCGAAAGATAGGCGCGTTCATGGTGCCTCGCCTGTTCCATCGAGAGGAAGGCGAGAAGAGCCTCGGTTTTTTTGAGGAGACGGACGGGTTTTCCGTCCCGATAAATCTCCGGAGGGCCGAGAAGTTTGAGATCGATCACCGGAATCTCTCCCTGTCCTTTCGGGTTCCTCGTTCCCGAAGGCCATTTCCCGTCCTCCTGAACTTCTTCAAACATCATCATGCCTGCAACTCTTCACCGGTGCCTCCCCAAACTGACCATTTTTTGGTGTGCGACATATTGGCGAACTCGATAAATATTCGCGTAAGCTATTGTTAGTTAAATATTATATTGTTTACTAAGTGTTCGGGTCGCCAATTTGCTGACTTTGCGTTCCCAAAACGACTCGTAGCGGCCGCTCTTGATGGTGCATCGAAGGGCCAGGATCGCATTGGCTCCTGCGACGCTCCAGGGCATTCCCGACTTTTTGAGGCGCCCGCCAACGATCGATTTGCAACTGGCCGGGGCAACTCCGCTCGAGGTGCAGAGCCCCATTGCATAAAACTCCGGATAGCGTATTCGCTCCCGGTTGTTCTGAAAATATATGGTCAGTGCGGAATATATGGGGTATTTGGATTTTGTGATTGATTTTGGATCAGATCTCCCTTTTTCGATAAGATCCAGAAGTGTTGATGTGTCCACTCCCAGACTGATTTCCTCCGGTTCATTTCGTGTTGATGGCAGCCCATACCCCAATTCGATTTCGGCAAGTCCTTTTTCCTTTGGTCTCCGGAACGGCTTCATCCGATGGGCTTCATGACGGACGAACAGGATCCGGGCCCGGAGTACGTCGAAGCTGTAGCCCCGTCCCATCCGTTGAATGGCACGAATCAGGTTGTTCGCCGATCCAGTGCAGGCGTTCGTGACCCGGTGGTCGAAATAAGCCAGGATTGGTCCCTCCCAGTTTTGGAAGGCGGTCAGGATGGATCCAAAAGCGCTCCGGATCTCCGGATCAAGACCCTCGTCCCACTCCCTGTACCGTCGGGCAGCCTCGGATCGGGAGGGGGATTCGTAGATGTCGTAGAACCGTTCCTTTGCCACATGAGCCTTGGCCAGGACCGGAAAGTCCCGGCTCCATTCGGCCAGGCGCTTTCCCTGGATCTCGCTCAGGTCCGAAAACCGTTTCAGAAAGACATGGCGGGAGCGTGTAAGGCTCCGTCTCCTCTCGGGGGAGAGTGTCCCTCCCGCGGCCTTCCGGATGGAGTCCAGGGCTGCATTGGCCATCTTCATGACATGGAACTTGTCCACGACGACGGGGACGCCCGGCAGGGCCTCCCGGACAGCTTCATGGTAGGGTCGCCACATATCGATCGCCACGCACCGGATCCGTCCCCTCTCGGGAAGATCCGAAAGATACCGGGCCACGGTAGTCTTGTTCCGGTCTGGGAGCATCTCCACCACGAAACAGGAGGGGATATTCGTGAAGACTGCACGGGGTCGCCGGATCAGGTGAATCTCGTCGATCCCAAGAACCTCCGGGGTCTCGAAGCGAAGATTGTCCCGGAGTCGGTCCGCATAGTCGTCGAACACCATCCGGATCGTCGAATTACCGACCCCTGTTTCGTCTGCCAGGTGGGTGAAGGGATGGCGGAGGGATTTCTTCTCCAACCATTCCTTGAGTCTTGCGGTCATGGCCCGCTTGGGATCCGCCTCCGGAAGAGGCTCGTAAAAGGTCTTCCCGCATTCCTTGCACCGGAAGCGCCGGGTGTCGACGGAGAGCCCGACCGGTTTTCCGTGGATGGGAAGGTCGCGGATCCAGTTCTCCCGGCGTCCGAAGCCGACCAAGGCATCAGAACCGCAATGGATGCAGCGTGCGGGAGGAGAGATGGTCTCGGCCTTGATAAGGTAATCCCCGTCAGTGTCTTCCACCTGGAGGACCCGGTAGGAGGGGAGATTAAGAATATTCCGACTCATGAGCTCTCTTTCGTGGTGGGACCAAAAGAATCGAGCCACGTCTTGAATTGGGCCTTTTCGGTTTCGGTAAGATTGGAAAAGGCTTTCTTGAGATTTTCGACAGGATGATCCTGTCTGGGTGGTTTCACCTCCATCCCTTCGCAAAGCCTGAGGGCACCTTTAATAGATAGTTCGCCTTTGGCAATCTTGTTCAAGAGTCCAGGACTGAGCCTGGCTACCTTGTCGAGACGCTCCTGAGATCTCTTGCAAATTCCATTTTCAATCGCTCGTTGACGTTGGGTCAAGGCTGTTGATGCAATAGAAAAAAATGGTCGACCCGGTCGACTATTTTTTTTCGGTCGTCCACTAGGCTTCTTGTTTCCATTTTCTGGATGCTTCGCCGCCGCAAACCCATCATACTGGAGTGATTCGTTGCCAGAACTTCCGATCCGAACTTGACCAAGGATCATCAGGGAAAACACTTGAAGATTTTGCCCGCGCATTCCCCTTCTTAGCCCGCAGGGCAAGAGGGGGTAAAGCGGGCGGTCTATTTTTTTCCTGCCAAACATGAGAAAATGCTTCCACTAGGGCAGGAACGGTCCGAAGTCAAAGCCTCCGGAGAGGACGTGAGACCCGTACCATCGGGCATCCTCAGCGAAAGAGGAAACGAAAGTCGTGAGACCAGAAACCCCTTCTACAGCGCAAAGCGCTTAGATGTGGGAGAGTTCATTAGATTCGATGCTTCGAATATCGGGTCTTTGCTGTGAGAGTTGCAATCCGTGAAGAATGGTAGGATTCAGGGGATCCCCGACGGTGGAGATGTTTAAGTTGGGAACGACGACTTGGGCTATCCATTCTTCACCGTCGGTTTGTTTAATGCTCACATAATCGAAAAGGGCAAACCCCTCATCAATGCCAGCGATCGTTCTGATTCTCGTTGGATCCGTTCCCCGATCATCGTGCAAAGTGAACATCATCCCTCCTTAGTCCGTTGTAAACCCGATCTGTTTCCTATTCTCCGCTGGTGGCTCCATCAATTGCCGGATCGCCTCGATCAGTTGGACTATAGTTTGATCGTGGACCCCGACCTTCCGTTCCAGTTCCTCAAGTTTGTGGGCGAGTTCCTTGTGGGTGGAGAGTATTTCCCGAAGTTGAACGAAGGCCTCGACGACAAGGATCGACATCTGGACGGCCTGTTCGGTTCTCAGGACGCTCGACAGCATGACTGCGCCATGTTCCGTGAATACGTATGGGGGAGTCCGTCGCCCTCCCCAGGATCTTGATCTTGCAAATTGCAAGGTCAAGATTGAGAACTCCTCCTGGGTGAGGCGAAAGGCGAATTTTTCCGGGAAACGGGCGGGATTTCGGTGGACCTGTTGGATCAGCCTTTCTGTCTTGACCCCATACAGCTCGGCCAGGTCGGAATCCAGCATGACTTTTTGACCCCGAATGAGAAAGATCCGGGATGTGATGGATTCGACAGGGACAGGAGAATGGGATTCTGGCATAGGCTCCTCGAAGATGGGAAAAGAATTACATCATTTGTCAGAATTGTCCAAAAGGAATTGTTCGATCCTAGTGGCTGCTATTTCGTAACATTTTGAAAATCCGCACAAATTAAAGATATAACTAAAAATCAATCACAAAATCCGAATACCCAATATATGCGACATTGTTCGGCTTTAGTGAACTGGGAGACATAGATACCGATCGCCTTGAGCAGATCGTCCATGCGTCCCCCGTCAGCTCCTCGTATCGACAATGTGTCCATTCCTCCGCCTTGGGAGCAGGACCGAAAAGCGCCTTCGAGAGTTCGGAGAGATGTTGCTTTGCGTGGAATCGGTCCACAATGCAGATGGCTCCAGGAAAGAGGTATTCTGTGTTTCTCCAGATCCAGGGAGCTCCATCTCCGGTGCCGACGATGCAGAGCGCCTGTCCGGCACCTCTCCGTTGCGCCTCGCGCTCGACTTGCTTGGCAAACTCCGAATGCTCCCGTTCGTCTTTGGCAATTTGTTCTCCCAGGGATTCGGCAATTCGCTCGACCTGCTTTTCCGGAAGCCGGATCCGGGCTGCTTGAAAAAGTCATTCGCCAGATCTCGGAAAGTCCGTCTCGGCTCCGAAGAGCCCCGCCAGATACTGCACTTCAGGAGAGATGCCACTCCCGTCGAGTCCCAGACGGGCGTCGTCGGGGAAGAGCCCTTTTCGACACGAACGACAAAACCCGTAACGCCGGCGAAGCGCAACCGCTCCGAAAGAGGTCGTAAAT
>Ga0078972_1004313_pt1 | contig 39380 bp, 46 predicted proteins | sample YelNatPaOPGAMG01_FD_67568 | JGI IMG/M metagenome (GOLD analysis project Ga0078972, IMG submission 67568) | Hot spring thermophilic microbial communities from Obsidian Pool, Yellowstone National Park, USA - OP-RAMG-01 (SPADES assembly) (version 2) | ecosystem: Environmental > Aquatic > Thermal...
AAACAAATTTATTATCTTTAATAAAAAACCTTAATTCTTGCTCCAAATCTCTGCTAACACCAATTCTTTTAGAGCAAGAAATCTCGAATTTTTCTTCAGAGTCAAAAAAGTTTATTTGGCTTTTCTCGCTTGTTGAATCAATTCCATTCAAGCTTTTATCTATAGCTAAAGCCTTTGTTAACTTGCCAGGCCCGTTCGTGAGCTCAAAAACATTTTTTGTTTTCCTGTTTTTCTTCATCTCTTCTATTCCTTCTATTGGTTCGATAGCCCTTATCAAAACAGCTCCCACTTTTTTGTCTTCATGTGCAACCACATTCAGCAACCAATTGTTGTGCACATTATAAATCAAAATTTTCCCTGGCTTAGAATGCATTAACTTAACGCAATGTTTAGGCCTTCCTAAATAAGCTCGAGAAGCAGGGTCTTCTTCACCAAAGTAAGCTTCGTCTTCAACAATTCTTCCTGATAAAACTTTGTCTCCAAGCTTCCTAATCAAAATCTTGCCAAGCAATTCTCTTGCCACTGTTTCTGGATTTCTGAAGAAAAATTTTCTTTTCAGCATTTTCATAATCTTTTCACCAATTTCTTTAACTTCTTAAAATCTTTTTCCATAAGCTTCCTAATTTTTGGGAATCTCATCGCAGCAGCTGGATGAAAAGTTGGAAAATAAATTCTTCCCTCTTTTTTAATAATTTTGCCATGAATCTTTGAAAGTTTTTCATCAAAATCAAATGCTTCTAGAGCAACATCGCCAAGCAAAACAATAACCTTTGGCTGAATTATTTCAAGTTGCTCGAAAGTAAAGTGTTTGCAAGTTTCAATCTCTTTTTTAGTTGGCCTTCTGTTCTTTGGGGTGTGGCATTTAACTACTCCTGTGATAAAAACATCTTCCCTTTTAAGGTCAATTGAAGCTAAAAGCTTATTCAAAAATTTTCCAGAGAGGCCTACAAAGGGGAGGCCTAGTGAATCCTCATTTCTTCCTGGATTCTGTCCGAGCAAAGCTACCTTTGCATTTGAAGGTCCTTCTCCAGGCACAGGATTTTTTCTGATTTTCCATAACTCACAATCCTTACATTTCCTTATTCTTTCCGCTATTTCTTCAAGCTGGTATTTCATTTTCTCTATTAGTAAAATCGAAAAACATAAGCTTTAAAAATTACATATAATATGCGATTTCTATGATTCGCTACGTTGACATAAAAAAGCCTAAGGAAGATGAGAAAGTTTTAGCTTTGCTCAGGCCTTATGTTAGAGAATGGTTCAAGAGAAATTTTAAAGAATTGATAATCCATCAAAAATTTGCCGTTGAGCTTATACACAAAGGAAAAAACACTTTGATAACAGCACCAACAGGAAGCGGCAAGACTTTGAGTTCTTTCCTTTCAATTCTAGACCACTTGTTTAGATTAGCAGAAGAAGGTAAGCTGGAAGATGCTGTTTATTGTGTTTACATATCTCCACTCAAAGCTTTGGATAATGACATCCATCGCAACTTGTTAGTACCGCTTAAAGAAATAAGAGAAATTGCAAAAGAAATGGGAATTGATTTGCAAGAAGTAAGGATTGGTGTTAGAACTGGTGACACTTCAGCAAACGAAAAACAAAGGCAGCTTAAGAAGCCTCCCCACATTTTAGTCACAACCCCAGAAACAATAGCAATAGTGCTAAGCACGAGAAAATTCAAGGAAAAGTTTAGGAATGTGAAATGGCTTGTGGTTGATGAATGCCTGCCATACGAAACAAAAGTTCTTCTCAGTGATGGAACTTCGATAGAAATTGGTAGATTGGTGGGAGAAAATTTAAAGAAGAATGAATTAGTAGCAAAGCTTGAGAAAGAAATTTATGTGCAAAGTTATGATTTAAGCAAGAATGAGCTAGTGAGTAAAAAGGTTTTAAAAGTTCATAAAATTCCAAATTTAAGACCAATTTTTAGAATTTTTACAAAGTTATACTTTTTAGACCTAAAACTAACAGAAAACCATCTGGTAGCTGTATTAAAAGATAAAAAGATTGTGTGGAAACCTGCAAAAGAGCTTAATATCGGTGATAAAATACTTTGTAATTTTGCTTTCCTCGAAAGGAATTTTAAAGATGAAATAAAGAATGAAGTCATATTAACTGAAGAATATTTTCGTGAAAAATATCTCAATTTTTTCCCTTTAAGAAGTAAATATGGAAAAGGGAAAATTAAGAAATTAGAAAAATCCATCCAAAAATTAAAAAAACTGGATTTGCTTCCCTTGAGATTAAACTCAGAAAAAATGGAAATTATTGTAAAGATAATAGGTCATCTGTTCGGTGATGGATGGATTACAATAACAGATAAAACTTCTCATATAGGATTTTCAGGTGAGGAATATGACTTAAAAATTATAGAAAAAGACATAAAGGCCCTCGGTTTTAAAGTTCACTCTAAAGTAAGTAGATTAACTTCTTCTGAGATATCAAGCGGGAGATTTAAAATTGAAGGAGTAAGTACACAATATTTAGTTCGGTCAAAACCATTAGCTGTTTTTTTCGCATGTTTAGGGGTGCCTGTGGGCGATAAAGTTACACAAGAATACACTTTGCCTGAATGGTTAATGTTATCAAACAAAAATCTCAAGAGAAAATTTTTGGCTTCTTTACTCGGCTCTGAAGGAATGATTCCATCTCCAGCAAGAAAGTATAATTATTTTTATGCACCAAGAATTTCTTTTAATAAAAAAGCGGAGTTAGAGGAGAATGCTAAGACATTTTCTCTTCAGTTAGTTAGATTGTTGAATGATTTGTGCGTAGAAGTTTCTAACATAAAGATAAAAGATACAAGTTCCAGAAAGGATGGCACTAAAATCAAAAAAGTAATAATTACGTTCAAAAATAATGAAAAAAATTTACTTAAACTCTATCAAATTGGATTTCTATACTGTAGGAGAAAAGAAATTCTTGGGAAGAATGCAATAAAGTACATTACTGCCAAGTTGTTGGCAAGGGAAAACCTAACGAAGATGATTGAGAAAATGAGGCAATTAAGGAAAAAGGGAATGAAATATGTTGAAATAGGAAAATTAATGGGACTAGAAAATTATAAGGGTAGGAAGTATGGGGAGAAGTGTCAATATGTTGCAGCTTGGCTCCTCAGAAATAGCAAAAAGAGGTTTTTGAAGAGGTTCCCCTCTTTTAATGAGTTCATAAGTAGTTGGGTTTTGAACGAGTGTTTTATCGATGAAATAACTCACATAAGTACTGAAAATTTAGAAAGCGAATTTGTTTATGACCTCAGCATAGAAGACACCCACAACTTTTTCGCTGATGGAATACTTGTCCATAACTGTCATGAGCTTGCAAACTCTAAGCGAGGTGTACATCTAAGCTTAAGCCTAGAGAGATTGCAAAATTTTGTTGAAAAACCTTTTGTTAGGATAGGTCTAGGTGCAACTCTGGAACCTTTGGACGAAGTTGCAAGATTTTTAGTCGGCTATGATGGTGAAAAGGAAAGAGATTGCACTATTGTAGACGCAAGGTTTGTTAAGCCAATGGACATAAAAGTTCTCTCTCCAGTTAAAGATATTGTATACACGCCAGGAGAAGAAATTACAAACGCTATGTATAAACTTTTGAATAGCATGATAGCAAAACATAAAACAACTTTGGTCTTCACGAACACAAGGAGTGGGACTGAAAGAGTTGTTCATCATCTCAAGCAAATGTTCCCTTCAGTTTATTCTGAAGAAGATATAGGAGCTCACCATTCTTCTGTTTCAAGGGAAATTAGGCTTGAGCTTGAAGAAAAGCTCAAGAAAGGCTTGCTAAAAGCTATAATTTCTTCCACAAGTCTTGAGCTTGGGATTGATATTGGTTATATCGACCTTGTTGTTCAGCTCGGGTCACCAAAAAGCATTTCAAGAGGGTTGCAGAGAACGGGGAGGGCAGGCCATAAGCTGACAGAAACTTCTGTAGGCAGGATAATTTGTATGGATAGAGACGATTTGGTTGAAACTGCTGTCATGTTCAAAAAAGCTTACGAGTACTTTTTAGACAAAATTCAAATCCCTCGCAATTGTTTGGACGTTTTGGCTCAGCACTTGATGGGAATGAGTTTGGAGAAAAAGTGGAAAATAAAAGAAGCTTTCAATCTGATTAGAAATTCTTACTGTTATCGTGACTTAAAATGGCAAGATTTTCTTTCGGTGTTGGAATACCTTTCTGGAGCTCACCACAGCCTTGAAGATAAAAAGGTATATGGCAAAATCTGGGTTGATTTTAAAGACATGATGTTTGGGAGGCGGGGCAAGTATGCTAGAGTTATTTATTCTTTGAACATTGGCACGATTCCTGATGAAGTTAAAATAAAAGTCAAAAGCTTGGATGGCCACTACATAGGAAGCATAGAAGAAGAATTTTTACAAAGGCTTGTTCCAGGCGACATTTTTGTTCTGGCAGGGAAAACTTATCAATTTGTTAGAGCAAGGCAAACAAATGCTTTTGTTGTTCCTGTTAAAGAGAAAAGACCTACTGTGCCAAGCTGGTTTTCTGAGCAGTTGCCTTTAAGTTTTGAGCTGGCAATAGAAGTTGGCAAGTTTAGGGAGAAAATGTTTGAGTTGATGAAAGAAAAATCAAGAAAAGAAATAACTCAATGGCTTTTGGAAAATTATCCTGTGAATGAGTGGGCAGCAAAAGCCATAACAGATTATTTTTATTATCAGGCAAAATTCTTGGAGAAGATGAAATCAAAAAGCTTTCCTTCTCATGAAGCAATTTTAGTTGAAAATTACATAGATGAAAGACAAAATCAAAACATAATCTTTCATTCTTTGTATGGAAGGAGAGTAAATGACGCACTTTCTAGAGCTTTCGCTTATGCCTTGACGAAAAAAATTGGAAAATCGATTGCTGTAACGATTAGCGATAATGGCTTCATGCTCACAATTCCTGCTGAAACTTTAGAGTCGGGATGGCTCTTCATCAAGAAAATAAAGGAAATAAAGCAAAACAGGATAAATCCAAAAGAAATTTTGAAACTCGTTAAGGCTAGAGATTTGGAAGAGATCTTGAAAAAAGCTTTGAGGCAAACAGAGCTAGTTAAAAGGAAGTTTAGGCATTCTGCTGTAAGGGCTTTGATGATATTGAGGAATTACAAGGGATATGAGATAAGAGTTGCTAAGCAGCAGCTCAATGCTGACAGGCTCATAAAGGCTTGCGAGAAAATTGAAAACTTTCCTGTTCTTAAAGAAACTTTTAGAGAAGTGCTTGAAGATTACATGGACATAAAACATGCAAAAGAGATTTTGGAGAAAATAGAGAAGAAGAAAATTAAGGTTGAATTTTTGCCGGAGAGCAATTTACCAAGTCCTTTCTCTCACTCGCTAATAGTTCTTGGTGAGAGCGATGTTGTTTTAATGGAAGATAGGAAAAAATTATTATTAGAGCTGCACAAAAAAGTTTTGGAGGGATTGAAAGGATGAAAGAGCTTGTTGGCAAAAAAGTAAGGCTTATCGTGATGCTTGGTGATACTTCTGTTCCATTTGAAGGAATTTTGAAAGAAGTTGATCAATGGATTGTTCTCGAGACTAAAGGAAAGAAAAAAGTTATAAACAAAGATGCTGTTGTCTATGCAGAAGAAAGATGAAATAGAAATCTTCCCAGGAATAACTACAGTGAATAGCTATCATGCCATTTATGTTGAAAAGATAGATTCGCTTGTGATATCGGACCTTCAGCTTGGGGAAGAGCTTTATCTTGCTGAGCAAGGAATTTTTGTGCCACAAGTTCAGCTAAGGGAAATCATGAAAGATTTAAAAGGGATTTTCAGGATTGTGAAGCCAAGAAGTGTGGTGATAAATGGGGATGTTAAGCATGAGTTTGGTGAAGCTTCTGCACAAGAATGGAGAGAAGTTAAAGAGCTTACAAGCTACTTAAGAAAAAAAGTTGAAGAAATAATTTTGGTTAGAGGCAATCATGATAATTACCTTCTCAACATAGCAAGCAAGATTGGCCTGAAAGTTTTTGACCCTTATTATTTAGTTGGCGACATAATTTTCACACACGGCCATAAAAAAATCAAATTCCCAAAAGAGGCTAAGACCGTGATAATAGGACATGAACAGCCTGCAATTCTTTTGGCTCGAGGCTATGATAGGGTAAAAGTTCCTTGTTTGGTTTATGGGAAGATGAAAGATGGGAGAAATTTCATTTGCATGCCAGCTTTTTCACCTTTGGCTTCAGGTGTTGCTGTGAACACAATAGAAAAAGAGGATTTGCTTTCTCCGATTTTGAAAGAAGAAGTTGATTTGGAAGAGCTTTCAGTAATAGCTTTGGATAAAGAAGCAGGAGCATTGAAATTTCCAAAAATTAAATTCCTTAAACAAGAACTTTAATTTTAATTTTGAATATTAAATTATGGCAGAACAAGCAAAATACAAGACCTCTAGAATCTCTTTCTTTTACAATTACCTCTTAGCTTTTCTTCTAATCCTCTTCATATTCTTTGTCAATTCTCTCAACTTGAGCTATCCCATTCAAGCGATAAGCCTTTTTGTTGCCCTTCCTTTAATCGCGATATTAATTTCAGAGCCAGAAGTTGAGAGAACTTACAGATATTATTTGCTGGAAGAAGATAATGTGAAAATGGTGGAAGGAATTTTTTCAAAGAAAGAGCTATCCATACCTTATGATCAGATAGCTGGCACTACAATCTTAAAATCTGTGCTCGGTAGAATTCTAAAATTTGGCGACATCAAGATTTCTGGGTTTAAAGATGAAATTGTGATGAAAGGGATGAGAAATCCTGATTTATTGTACCAAAAAATTCAAGAAAGAATAAAATCTAGCAAAAAGAAGAAAAAGTAGGTAAAATGGCTAAGGTTTATCTTTCAGCTTACGGATGTTCTGCCAATCTTGCAGACTTTGAAATAGCTTCTGGTCTTTTGAAAGAAGCTGGGTTTGAAATTGTAGAAAGTGCAGAAGAAGCGGAGCTAAACATAATCTTCACTTGTGTTGTTAAGCAACAAACTTTCAACAAGATGGTCCATAAGATCAAAGAACTTACAAGATTGAAAAAGCCTTTGATAGTTGCCGGATGCTTGGCAAAAACAGATTTTAAGCTTATAGAAAAAATAAACCCAAAAGCTTCAATTCTTTCTCCTGACAATACTCCAAGAATTGTTGAAGCTGCTAATTCAGCTTTGCAAGGAAAGAGGCTTGTGCTTGTGGAAGATTCGAAAACAATAAAATTGAATTTGCCTAGATGTAGGAAAAATCCTTTGATAGGGATAGTTCAGATTGCTCGTGGTTGCATTTCGAACTGCAGCTATTGCTATGAGCCTTACAGGAGCAAGCTCTTCAGCTACCCGATTGAAGAAATCGTGAAAGAAGTGAAAAAAGCTGTTTTGGAAGGATGCAAGGAGATTTGGCTAACAAGCTTGGATTCTGGCTGCTATGGTTTTGATTTTGGAAGTAATTTGGCAAAGCTCCTTGAAGAAATTTGCAAGATAGAAGGAAAGTTTTTCATTCGAGTTGGGATGATGAATCCTTTGCATGCTAAAAAGATTTTGGATGAGTTGATAAAAGCCTATGAAAATGAGAAAATTTTCAAGTTCTTGCATTTGCCTTTGCAGTCAGGAAGCAATAGAATTTTGAGTTTGATGAGAAGAGGCTACAGCTCTGAAGATTTTTTGGAAATCGTTGAAAGATTTAGAAAAGCTTTTCCTCAATTGAGCTTGAGCACTGATATAATAGTGGGCTTTCCTTCTGAAACAGAAGAAGATTTTGAATTGACTTTAAAGCTGATAGAAAAGGTTAGGCCAAGTGTTGTGAACATTTCAAAATTTGGTGCTAGGCCAGGAACAGAAGCAAAAAAGATGAAGCAGATAGATGCTAAAACGATAAATGAAAGGAGTTTTTTGCTGAGCAAAATTGTAAAAGAAATTTCTTTGAAAGAAAATGAAAAATGGATTGGTTGGAAAGGTGAAGTTTTAGTTGATGAAATTGGGAAAAGAAACAGCTTTGTTGGAAGAAATTTTTCTTACAAGCCGATTGTTTTGAAAAGCAAAGAAAAAATTTTTGGAAATTTTGTTGAAGTTGAAGTGAAAGATGCAAGAGAAAATTTTCTTGTTGGTGAAAAAATTTAGTTATAAAATTTCAACAAATTTGTTTTTATATCAACCTCTTAAGGTTAGTGTAAAGTCTACCATTAACCTCTATAAGGGAAAAAAAATTATAAATACTTATAGCTACTTATAATTAGTATGAAAACCACTATACAAGTTGAAGAAGAAGTGAAAAAAATGTTAGAAGAATTAAAAATACATCCTAAGGAATCATACAATCTTGTAATAAAAAGATTGACAAAAAGTAAGATTGATGAAGAGCCATTGAGTAAAGAAACTGTGGAAGCTATAGAAAGAGGATTAAAAGACATTAAGGAAGGAAGATTTTATTCAACTGAAGAAGTCAAGAAGAGGCTAAACATAAAATGAAGTATGAAGTAAGATGGACTGAAAATGCTCTCAACTCTTTGAAAAAGTTAAGTAGGGATGTAAGTAAAAGAATCATTGAAAAAGTTGAAGAGATTAGTGAAGATCCATTTCGTTATGTAAAAAAACTTAAGGGGTTTCCTCTATATAGTTTAAGAGTTGGTGTGTACAGAGCAATATTAAGCATAGAGGCAAAAAATTTAGTTGTTTTTGTAGTTGAAGTTGGTCATAGAAGGAAAATTTATGGAAAGTACTAATAGTTTTGGAGAAAAATTTAAATAGGAGAAACGCAAATTATTAATATCATATTTCAAAGAGGTCATAGAAAGAGATGTTCGGTCCGCATTTAACTTTGGATTTATATTCGTGCAACAAAAAGAAACTTGCTGACAAAAATTTTATTCTTAAGGTACTCGAAGAACTTCCCGACTTGATAGAAATGAGGAAAATTTCTGAGCCACAAATTTTGGAATATCCTGGAAATCCAAATTCTTTTGATGCCGGCGGCATCTCGGCTTTCATCTTGATAGCAGAAAGCCACATCTCAATTCACACTTTCGTGAAGCAAGCTTTCGCTTCTGTTGATGTATTTTCTTGCAAAGACTTTGATGTCAAAAAGGCTGAAGATTACATAATCAAAAGCTTTGAGCCAAAAAAAGTTGAAAGACACTTGATTAACAGAGGAATAGAATTTCCGAAAGAAGTGGAGAAAGCGAAAGAGGTTGTTCTCAAAGCGAGAAAGAAAATGGCTATTTCTTCATAAGCTTTTTAACAACTTCCATCACAGTCTGAGCTTCTATTCTCCCTCTAACTTGACTCATCACTATACCCACAGCTTTCTCGTAAGTCAAGCCTGGTTGAGCGATAACCTCTTCAACAATCTTCTTAAGTTCAGCTGTACTGATTGGTCTTAAGTTGAGCTCTCTAACCACATTCTGCACGGTCTCGCCAGGATAATTTGCCAAATACTTCAAAATTTCTGGTATTGCTTCTTTCACGATTTCTTTTTTAGCCAAAGCATCAAAAAGTTGGAAGAAGTGATTTTCCGTAATTCTGTCAACATCAACTTTTTCTCTTCTCTGCAAGTCTTTCAAAGTGTTAACAAAGGTGTTTGCAACTATGGCAGGAGAAACTTTATACTTTTCCATTATCTTCTCAAATAGCTCGAAATATTTTGACTCGAGAAGGGGTTTTGCTAGCTCATCTGAAAGCTCAAACTTCTTCTTAAACCTTTCGTACTTCTTTGTCCAAGGCTCAGGAAGCTCTTTCTTGATTTTTTCCAAGAATTCTTTTTCTATCAAGACCGGCTTTATGTCTGTTTCAGGATAAAGCCTTGCAGCTCCTGGCAAAGGCCTTGTGAACCTTGTGATGCCTTGCTCGTCTGCACTTCTTGTCTCTTTCTCAACTCCAACTTCCAAAATTCTGTTTATCTTATTCAAAAGTTCTTCAGAAACTTTTCCACTCGACTTTGGCTCTCCCACAAGGATTATAGCATCTTCATCTTTAGCTTTCAAGAACTCTCTTATTTTCTTGAAGTCAGCTTCAACTCTGTATTTGGACAAATCTTCATCTGAATGAATTATTCCCTCGACACCAAAAATTTGAACGAATTCGGCAAGCTCTTTCCCCAAAGTCTTGCCAGGAAATATTTCTCTTTTCAAATAACCAGCAAAGCAAGGCAACCTTAAAGCAAAAACTTTACCTCCAGTTTCTACAACAGCTCTCAATATCCTGCAATTGCTATCTTGCAAGAACTTGTTCACTTCAACTGGCTTGAAATTAATTTTCTTCACACCTTTTTTCCTGAGCTCAGTTTTGATTCCAATCAAAGAAAGCTGCCTTTTCACTTCATTTTCTATGACTTTTGAGAGCAAGCTGAGTTCTTGCACCCCTTTTATTTCACTCCTTTCCCCACCTTTTATCGAAACATTCAAGTCTTGCCTTATAGCTCCTATTCCCTTTTTCACTTTTCCCGTTGACCTGCAAATCATCCCTATCTGGTAGGCTATATCTTCTATTTCTTCTGGTGAAAAACCTGATAAAATTCCTGTGGAAATTTCAACAAGCGGCACGCCAAGCCTGTTAAGCCTGTAAGTAACTTTGCCCTTTTCTTCAGAGACTATGGCTGCAGCATCTTCTTCAAGGCTCACGCTTTTTATCTCTATTTTTTTGCCTTTGTACTTGAAAAAGCCGTTCAGGCCAACTATCATGGTTCTTTGAAAGCTGCTTGGGTTGCTACCATCGATAACAGTCTTCCTCATGACTTCTATTTCATCAGGTATTTGACAGTTCAACAAAAGAGCTATTTGTAAGGCAAGGTTTAAAGCCTCTCTGTTTATTTCATGAGGAGGCTCTTCATCAAGTTCAACCAAACAAGTTTCTTTCTTGAAAACTTGGTAATAGAAAATTCTGTCTCGCAAGTATTCGTGCTGTGCAGCTATGTCTATCTGGCCGAGCTCGCTCGCTACAGGATGCTGCTTCCTCATGATTACAGCAATAGGCTCTTTTTCTTGCATTGCCGTGGAGCAGCTGCAGAATAGTTTCTCTTGTGTGTCAAGCTGTTGGTGAATTTCCAGACCAGCTTTCAACCCAATTTTCTTATAATTTATTTCACTCATCTTTCAACCCTCTTTGAAATTTCTCCTGCATAGTTTGTGAGCATCATCTCCTTCACTTTCTTCATATCTTTCGTATGTCCTAAGACCCATGCAAGCTTTACAAAAGCTGTTTCTGGGAGCCAGTCGCAGCCATTGCCTATCACTCCAGCTTCTTCCAAAAGCCTTCCGGCAGAATAAACGTTCAAATTGAGCCTGCCGAAAATTGTTTGAGGTGCTATGACAACTGGAATCCCAGAATTTATCAAGTTCTTGATAGCAGGCAAAATGCTTCTAGCAAGCTTTTCTTGAGAAGGGTTTGTTGGCACATGCCCTAAACCTGTGCCAGCCAAAACCACACCTTCAAAATATTTGGAAAGGCTTTCGATAAACTCAGGCTTGATTCCAGGATAAATTTGGATTAAGACAACATTTGGATTGATCTTGTCATCAACTTTCAAGCTTCTGGTTCCCCTCTTCTTGTAGTCGTTTCTCAGATATTCAAGCTTCCTTTCTTGATACCAAATTTTTGCATAAGGCAAGGCATTGACAGACTGGAAAGCATCTCTCCTGCTAGTGTGGAGCTTCCTCACTTTCGTGCCTTGGTGCAAAAAGCAAAAATCATCACTCATACTTCCGTGCATACAAACGCTAACTTCAGCTACATCTGCCTTACCAGCAGCTAAAACAGAGCAGAGCAAGTTCATCGCGTTATCGCTTGAACCCCTGTCGCTGCTTCTTTGAGCTCCAACCAAGATCACAGGAACAGGCAAGTCTTGAAGCATGAAGCTTAAGGCTGCTGAAGTGTAATGCAGAGTGTCGGTGCCGTGCATCAAAACTATGCCATCAGCCTTAGCTTTTATTTCTTTTTCAACTTCTCTTGCTATGATTTGCCAGTGGCTTGGGGTCATGTCTTCTGAGAAAAGGTCGAAAAGCTTTCTGGCTTTTATGTTTGAAATCTCTCCTATTTCAGGGAAGGCCAGAAGCAAGTCTCCAGGAGAAAAGGCTGGGAAGACCGCTCCTGTTGTGTATTCAACCCTTGAAGCTATGGTGCCGCCACAACCTAAAATTGAGACTGTTGGCTTGCTTTCATCTTTCCTTGCTTTGTAGCTAGCTGGCTTAAACCTTATTGGCTTACCTTTCTTCAAGAGCTTGAGTTGCGTGCCTTTTTCGAATTTTATCCCTATATTATAGCCATTGTCAAGCTTTATCACAAGCGTTGCAGGATCGCCTAGGGCTATCCTTGGCATGAGAAGGCCTTCGTAGCTAAGCTTGCCTTTAGTAACCCTTACCCTGTCACCAACAGAAATCTTTTTACTTTTTAGTAGTGACTCTATTTCTGGAGAATACAAATGTTTCACACTCCTGAAAATATTTTGAAGGAGGAAGTATTAATTTGTTGATGCTTTTTGAGAGAAATATGTTCCAAAAAATATATTTTTCACAAGAAAATAATCCTTTAAAAAGTGAAAAAGCTTTAATTGCTGGTTAAGAAAGATTAAATTATGGAGCTTTCTAAGGCAATAGAGGCAAGGAGAAGCATAAGGAAATATAAGAAGGAAGTACCGAGCGATGATTTGATCAGGCAATGCATAGAAGCTGCTTGCTATGCCCCTTCTGCTCACAATTCCCAGCCTTGGAAGTTTGTTGTTGTTAAGGATAAAGAGAAGATTTTGGGCTTGAGCAAGACCCAGCCTTATTCAGCCTTTTTGGCCAATGCTCCTGTAGTCATAGTAGCTTTAGCGGAAGAAGAAAAGAGTCCTCGTCACTGGGTTGAAGATTTAAGTTGCGCAATCATGCTGCTCATGCTAAAAGCTGCTGAGCTTGGTTTAGGCACATGCTGGAATGCTGTTTACTCGCCAGAAGACCAGAAAAGGGAAGAATATGTGAGAAAGCTGTTGGGAATTCCTAGCAAGTACAGGGTGCTTGCGAACATAGGCTTAGGCTTTCCAGATGAAAAGCCTGGAAAGAAGAAAGTTAAGAGTTTTGAAGAAGTAACAAAACTGTAGTAAATTGAAATTTATAGTTTTAACTTTAAAACTTAAATATGGTTTATTTGCCTGCTGACCAAATTGTGGAAAGATACGGAAAAGAGTGGGTAGAAAGATATAGAGATGAAAACGGTCTTCCAATTATTGCCAAAATCTTTGGCTGGCCTGAAAATGATGTTTATGTTGTTTTAAGAGAAGAAAAGGAAAGGAAGAGAATTCAAAAATCTCTGGAAAAAGAGCTTGAAAATATAAAGAAAGAGTTTTCTTCGGATAAAGGCATTCAGTCTGTAAGAATTAAAACAATAACTAAAGCTGAGTATGATGAAAAATGGAAAAACAAGATGAGAATATTATAAGGTTTCGAGCACACACTCTTCTGGCAACTTATCTTCCCTCAACCTTTGGAATGAAGGAGCTCTCAATTTCAAATCTTCTGTAAGCTCCATGAATCTAACTTCGCAAACAAGCTTAGGCTCAACCCATCTTACCTTCTCCAAAACAGAAGGCTCTTCTTCAAAAACATCAAAAGGATTTTTCCCGGTTTCAATTTTTTTAAGCATAGCTGTGATTTCTTCCAAATCTTTTTCTTCCCAGCCTGTGCCAACTCTTCCCAAATACCTAAGCTTGCCTTCGTGCCATGCTCCAAGAAGCAAAGCCCCAAAATATTTTTCCCTTTTGCCCTCGCCTAGAGTATAACCGCAAATTATGCAATCTAAAGAATTCAAAGCCTTTATCTTCAGCCAATCTTTACTCCTTTTTCCAATCTGATAGCTTGAGCTAAGCCTTTTAGCCATTATTCCTTCCAAACCTTTTGCCTTCACCTCTTCAAAGAATTTTTTGCCATTGCCAATTACATAAACAGAAAGCAAAACCCTTTCAGATTCTTTCACCCTTTCTTCCAAAATTTTCTTCCTCTCGATCAAAGGCAAATCGACCAAATCTTTTCCATCTAGATGCAAGATATCAAAAACAACATAAGTTGCTGGGTTGAGCTTTGAAAGAATTTCTGCCCTTGTTCTATCACCAACATGCTCCCTTTCAGCCAAAAGGTAAAAATCAGGCTTGCCTTCTTTAAAGATAACAAGCTCCCCATCGAAAATTGCCTTTTCAGCATCAACATCTTTCCACAAATCTTTCATCTCAGGGTAGCGAGCTTCAAACCAAATGCCACGCCTGTTCAAAAACCTAACTTCTTTTTTCTTTTTGTCTATGTAGGCTATTGTCCTCGTGCCATCAAATTTAATCATTTCTTGGCTACTCACCAAGAAATTTTGATCTCGAATAGCCACTCATCAGAATCAAATGGTTGCGAGCTATGAGCTAACATTGGTTTTATTTTTTCTTCAAATAATTTCATTCTCAATTTTCACCTCCTCATTTTATCTTGTGCTTAAACTATTAAACTACTTTTTCTCCAATTATAATTTCTGCATCTCCTCCAGAATTCTTGATCTCCTTGGCAATATTTTTTATATCAACAAGATTTTTTATTGAAAAAGGCAATGTCCAGTAAGAGCCCAACCTCAATTCTGCACCCATTAGTTTTAATTGCCTCCAAATGTTTACTCTGAGAGTTGATTTATTACGAGGTATGTCAAAAGATAATACAATTATTTTTCTCATGTAATACGTATTACATTTGATAAAATATAAAGATTTGTTTTGATATTTATTTCTCCTCAACTTCAACTTTCTTTTTCTTCTTCACTTGCTCCACGCTAGCTTTCAGAGCTTCCATCAGATTTTTAGCCTCTGCAGCCCTTTCTTCAGCTTTTACTTCAATCTCTCTTCCTTCAGCTTTAGCCTTAATCAATTCCTTCAGCTTTTCAGTATACTCATCTTTAAACTTTGAAGCGTCAAACCCTTCTTCTGTCAGCTTGTCAATCAAAGCTTTAGCAAGCTCGAGCTCTTCTTTGCTTACAACAACCAAATTCTTGAGCTCGGGTAAATCTTCTATGTCTTTTATCTCTCGCAAGAAATAGAGCAAGTGCATCACTAAGCCTTTTCTAAATGGTCTTAAGCATACAAGATATTCCTTGTTCTTCAGAACAACTTTGCCTATAGCAGCTTTATTCGCAAGCCTTAAAGCTTCTATTAGAAGAGAATAAGGCTTTTCTCCTCCTTCTTCAGGCACAACATAGTAAGTTTTTTGGAAATATATTGGGTCTATTTGGCTGACATCAACAAACCCTTGAATGTCAACAGTTTTCGTGCTTGGCAGCTTTATCTTCTCAATTTCTTCTTTCTCCAAAACAACCCATCTTTCTTTTGAAATCTTGAACCCTTTCTTGACATCTTGCCAAGAAACTTCTTTCTGACACTTTGGGCACCATCGCTTGTATTCTAGCGGCGTGTGACAATCTGGGCATAAATTGTGAAATTCTATCTCTTTCGGCTCGGTAGCTGTATAGATTCTTATCGGTATGTGAACAAGGCCAAAAGAAATTGCACCTGTGAAAATAGCTCTCGGCATTTTACTTCCTCCTCAAATACTTCCAAAATTTATTGTAAATTTTTCTGTCCATATAGGCTCTTGCTCTCTTCAAGCTTTGCCTTATGCCACGAAACCTTTTCTTCACCACAACCATAATTTTATTTTGTTTTTTATCAATTAAATTTCATCTTGAAGTCATTATCCTTATCACATCATTATTCTTAAGCACATATTCTTTGCTCAGCCTTTTCTTCGTCCTTGCATCTATGGCTGCGACGAACTTTTCCCCAATTTCTGTGTGGATCTTGAAAGCAAGGTCTAAAGCGGTAGAACCTTTTGGCATGAGGAAGGCATCTGGCAAAATGTTGCCATTCTTGTCACAAAGCTTGTTCTCATCTTCCACAGGATAAACCACAATGTAGCCAAGCAATTCAAACACAGCCTTGTTCAAACAATCTTGCACGCCGGTAGAACCATATTTTTCAATTAAAGCCTTTATCTTCTCCAAAGCTTTCAGTTGCTGCTCGCTCAACTTGCTTTTATCCAAAATTTGAAAATCATTGCCGGGCAGGTAATCTATCAAGCCAGCTTCAGCAGCCTTCTTCAAAGCAATTTCATAATCAGCTGATGTTGGAACAATTATCAAATCCTTAAATTTTTCTTTCAAAATTTCAAAATTTTTTTGAGCTTGTTCCAGATCAATCTTGTTAGCAGCTATCAGCATAGGCTTAGAAATTTTTCTTATCGTCCTTGCAAAATTTTCCACATCGCTAATCCAAACTTTTTCTAGCACAGCTTCTATTTGCTCTTTCTTAACTTCAAGCCCACTCAGCTGCTCAGCAAGCATCTTTATCAGTTCAGCTTTAGATTGAGCTTTCCCAATTTTCCCCAAAGCCCTTTTCACCACATCAACAAACCACAAGTCTATTTCTTCTTTTACAAACTCTACATCAAAGCTTGGGTCATAGCCTTGAGTGGGGTTTCCTTCGGCATCTGTCAAGCCAGAAGCATCAACTATGTGAATGAAAGCAGAAGCTTGTCTTAAGTCGTCTAAAAACTTATTTCCCAAGCCTCTGCCTTCATGAGCCCCAGGTATCAAGCCTGCAACATCCACAAGCTTTATTGGAATGAACCTTTTCCCATTTTTACAAATGCTGTTTTTCGGGTTGCACTTCACTCCAAACTCTTTACAAACACAATCCACTATCACATAGCCAATACCAACATTTGGGTTTATCGTGACAAACCTTCTATTTGCAATCTCAACATCAATCATCGTGGCAGCTTTGAAGAAGCTTGATTTACCGACATTGGTCTTACCACAAATCCCAATTATCATAATTCTATATTGAAAGGAAGAGAAATTAACCTTTTGCTATTTTGTAAATTTCTTCTATCATTCTCTCAATGTTTTTTATCCTTTCATTCATAGCTTCAATCTGAGCTGAAATCAGTTCAATCTTTTGCTCAGGTGAAAGCTTGCTTATTTCAACTTTTGGCTCTGGTTTTGGTGGTAAGGGCTCTGCTGGCTGAGGCAAAGGCTCAGTTTTCTTCTTCTTGAACCAATTAAACATAAACAACCTCCGGCATTCCTGCCCAACTTCTAATATCTCTTACAAGCAAATTAATAAGCTCTTGACAAATTTTCAAATAGCTCCTCCTAACATTATTATAGAAAAACTTGATATAAATCCAAAGGAGACCTCTATAAAAAGGAGTTTGCTGGAATGCGGACTTAAGCTTGAATTCTGTTCTTAAATTTCCTCCTATCGTTATTTTCACATTCCCATCTTTTGTCGGGTCAGAAGGCTGTGCTCCTTGGAACAAGATTTCAAAAAAGGCTTCTGTGAATTTGTCAAAGCCTCTGTGCACGAATACTCTTATGAAGAATGCATGAGGATCACTATCAGCACTCCATCTAAAATCTCTTTCAAAAACATCAGTGCCTCCAACTTCAAAAGTTTTTTGTAGATAAGAACTATCCATCTTTTTGTAAAGTTGAAAAGGATTTGGACCTTTGTAATTGATCTCAATTTTTTCTCTTGGAGCAAGAATGCTTTCTTCTACAATCCAGCTTGGCATAATTTACACTAATAACTTTTTGGTAAAGCGTTAAGAAAAGATTTTATCTCTTCTGCAAATCTTTCAGAAAGCTCTCTGCATTCTTGCAAATATCTCAACCTTGTGCTCTGATAAATCAATTTGTGCCAAAGCATTCTTAGCATTTCATAAATCAAGCTTCTTTGCCATATCGTGTCTTGAGGATATTCTGTTCTTAGCCTAGGTTCAAATTCTATCTTTGCTGAGCCTTCTCTTCCAAATTCCCTGCTATGTTTTGCCTCCCCACTGAGATTTACCGTGATGAAGAAGAAGCTGAAAGTGTCAAGGTCTTTAGTTGCCTCAAACCTTACTCTGAACTTCTCAACACCAGAGCTTCTATCCCAGCTGAACTCTCTTTCTTGAATGTCACCAGGATCTACTCTCCAAATGCTTACAAGCAACTCTTTAATTTTATTGTAAAGGTTTTGTGGGTTTGGCCCTTTGTATTCCATTATAGTAAAAGGTGCTTGTGGCGTTAAACAATCATCATGAATTAAAAGCTTTGTCCTAGCAAATATAGGCATTTTCCCACATAAAATTATTTCTCGCTATTAAATAAAAAGATTAAAATTTTTTCTTTCAAAGAATTATTATGATTAAAACAGTTGGGGCCTTATTCATCTTCCTTGGCTTAGTTTTTACTTTCAACTTCAGCAGAGTTAAAGATTACAACTCTTTTCTTGTTCAGCTCATGCTAGGCCCAATTTTTTTAGGTTTGGGGATACAATTAATTAAATAGATGATGAACAAAATTTTTGGCACAATAAGTTTTTTTGCTGGGCTTTTGATGGTCTTTTTCTTTCCGGATATAGCAGACTATCAGCCTGAAACAATTGGTTTTACTGGTATTGTTGTGGGCTTCGGATTAATTGCTCTTGGGATTTATCTCTTGAAAACTTAATACAAAGGAAAAAAATAATTTAATTATGGTAGATTATCCTACCGACATCCATGAAAAAACTCCTGGCTTGGGAATTAACATCCAGCCAAAAGATTGTGACATTTACCTTGACTTTGATTGTTCTCTCGGCAAAGGCTCTGGAGTTCTATTAAGCTTAATCTTCCAGCTACCAAAATGGGGGTTCGATAGGGTTAAGATAGATGAAACAATAGTTGTGACGCCAGTTTTTCAGCAATACTATCAACTTACAATCAAACAAAAAGAAGAGCTTGAAGCCATAATAAAATCAAGTTTAGCAAGCATAGCCACTGCACTTTCTGATTTAGAAATGCTTAGGCACGACTTAAGAAAATACAAGGAATTCATGGATTATTTCAAGATGATTGAAGTTGGTAAGAAGAAAGGAGATGAAAAGTTAAGGCTTCAAGGCGAGCAAGCTCTTAAAGCAATTTTCATCGACCAAGTTGATGCCCACACAGATTTGCCAAATCAGCCAATCGCTTTGAGGTCAATAGTTGCAAGATGGCCGACCATAATTTCAGACTTCATGAAGCTGAGTGATGAAGATGTTGACCCACAAAAAATAAAAGAGAAATATAAGGTTTCAGAAGCTGAAGGTGTTGTGCTTGCCACAAAAAACAAACTATACAAAGAATGGCGAGATGAGCTCTTCAAAAGAGCTGTGGAGGAAAGGTTCAAAAGTTTGATTGCTTTAGTTGAAGCAAGAAGAAAATCTTACGAAGAATATAAAGAAATGCTCAAACCGACTCTCAGAAGATACAAGTCGATAGTCGATGGTCTAAACACTGGTCTTGCTTCTGACCTTGAAAGAGCAGCTTTCTGGAGGCCTGGCTCACAAGCAATGTCGTTAGATACTGCTACAATTTGGGCATGGAAGCCGTTTGCAGCTCCTGAGAAATACAAATCTGTAAGAGAAACTCCTCTTGATGAGATTCCTGCTGAAAAAGCTGGTTTCAAGCCAGAAGAAATTGAACTATTGAAAAAAGAGGGATTTCTCAAGGGTGATGGCAAAGTAAAAGCTTTGCCGATGGAACCTTCAATAGATGATGTAGTAAGAAAGATGGTTGAAAAGATAGAAAAAGGATACAAAGTTAAAATAACTGCTAAAGAAATTTTTAAAGCAAGGCAAAAACTTGTTGATAGGTTTGAAAAATCTGTTACTGGTGTTACTGATTATGAGTCTTGGATTTTTAGCCCTTATTTCATGTTCTTCGAGATTCCTGTGATAAGAGCTGTGATTCGCTTACCAAATGGAACTGAAATTGAAGATTTGATGTTCAATAGACTCAAGGTCTGGGTTTCGACACAAAACATTATAATATCACGCTTAATAGAGCTTGAAGCAAAAGACAAACAGCTTGATAACTTCGTAAGTCAAATGCTTGGTGAAGCTGGTGTGTCTTTGAAGAAAAAAGAGGGTGATATAGAAGAAATTGTAAGTATAGATGAGCTTGTAAAAGAATACACGATAAAACTTGAAGAGGAGAAGAAGAAAGAAGAGAAGAAAGCAAAAATTGAAAATCCTTTCAAAGGAGTTGTTGAAGCTATCAGCAAATTCTTTGAATTCTTTGGCCTAGAGCTTAAATTCTTCAAGGCTAAAGTTCCTTATGAAACTCCTTACGAGTTTGCTTTCAAAGACAGAATAACAAAATACTATATGAGAGAAGCTGGTGGGACTTTTGGTATGATCGTTGGCTTCCTCAAATCTTCTTTCGGTGTGCCTTAGGTGATTGAATGGGTTATATCCTTGGTGTTTCAACCGGGGCTTTTGGTGTTGCTGGACCAGAAGAAAAGCCCCAGCTAGCAGGACTTTTCAAGAAAGCTCAAGCAGGTTTGACAAAAGGTGTGAATTTTGTACAGCTTGATTTAGAATCTTTATCAGAATTTGAAGAGCCTGACTTAGAAAGAAAGATGAAAGAAGAAATAATTGATAAGCTAGGAATAAATTTTGGCATACATAGTGAAACTAGAGCTTTTGGTGTTGAAGCTGCTGAGCTTGATTCTGCGATTAAAATGGAATATGAAAGGGCACACGATAGAATAATAAACATTTTAAAAAAATCTAAAAAGATCAGGGCGAAGTATGTTTTGATTCACTCTTCCGAATCAGAGCCTTTTCGCTTGCTTGAAAGAACTTTACAATCTTCTGACCTTGTGGACCCACAAGGAAATCCTTTGAGAGATTTCCTCAAACAAAATGAGTGGCTATTAAACTGGGCTTTAAGTGGAAGAAAAGAAGACGTAAGGGAAAAAATGGTTGAATGTGTGATGAAAGTTTGGAAAGAAAAGGTAAGTGGGGGAAAATGGGCAGAAACACGTGCAGAAGATATTGAAAAAGAATTCAGAGAAAATGGAATAGTGCCCCAAAATTACATTTGGCTTGAACTTTTACATGGGAGAACCATAGAAGAATATTTAGCAGATTATCTTGTAGGTAGAGTTCAAACTGAAGAGACATCAAGAGGTGTGTCATATGATATGCTTCCTGCTGAAGTGAAAGAAAGTATCAATTCTAGAATAGAAAAAGGATTAAGGATAATATTTCAAGATTTGAGAGATTCGATATGCTCAATCGTTCAGTCAAAAGAGCTTCATTATGGTCCTGAAAGATGGGCTTATTATTTCATCGCAAAATGGATGGAAGATACGAGAGACCCATTATGGGAAAAAATCACGACAGCAAGCATGAAATTCTTCGCAAAGAGGGATGGCAAAAGTTTAGAAGAATGGATGACAAACAGAAAAATAAATCCTCAAAAGCTTTCTATAGAAGACGAAAATTTCAGAAGAGAATATGAAATTTGGGTTCCAGCGGTTTCTGCTAAATATATTTTTGGCCATTTCTTCCCAACAAGAGATGAGTATGAAGACCCTAAGAAAGAATTGAATGGGATGATATTTGCTCTAGAATCTCCAATGGGTGGAAGGGGAATTGAAGAATGGCTTAGACTTGCTAACCCTTACCAATACTATTTTTTAGTTGAAGAATCTAACAAAAAAGCTGGAAAAGATATTTTTGCCGTTGCCATGGATTTTGAGCATATGTTGAGCTTGAGAATAGATCCTGAAACGGTAATAGACCTTTTACCAGAAGATGGAGGAAAGCATGTGAGAGTGATTCATGCCGGTTGGCCTTCAACTCTTGCTCCTGCCCATTTGGCAATCGAAATTGGTTCAGACCAGCAAAAATATTTGTATGAAATGTACTACAAACTGAGACAAAAAGGTTTTGGAAAAGAGAATGATGTTTACATAATTTTTGAAAGAGGTGGACCGGAAAGCTTCCAACAATCAATAGTTGCCTTGCAACTCATAATAGAATGTCTTCAAAAAGATATACCACCAGAAAAACTTATGGAGCATCCAGAATTCTTTGGCATAGACATAAAACAGTTGGCATCAATCGAAAGGCAAAAGACTGTAATAAGAGAGCATGCTTTTGATCCATTGAGAGGGTTAATAGCTGTGCCAGAAGAGACACATGGCTTCTTAGGTAGAGCCGCTGTTGAAAAGGGAAAAGCTGAAGAGTGGAGAAGGGAAAGATACAGATGAATTTAAATTTTTATGAAAAAGATAAATTAGTATGGTCATAGAAAATTTAGAAGAAGAATTGGAGGATGTTGAATTGGCAAAGAAAGAAGAGCAAGAACAGGAAGAAATTAGAAGAAAGATTATAGAAAAAGTTGTGAAATTCACGAACGAGATTAGGAAGCAGTATGGAAACATAATTAAGTCTGTGCTGATTTTTGGCTCTGCGGCAAAAGGCACGATGACTAAAGGAAGCGATGCAGACGTTTGGGTTATTCTTGATGATACGGCAACAAAAAGCTCTGAAGATTTGGATAAAGTTATCACTCAAATCTATCTAATAGCCCATGAACTGAAAGACCTTCATGTTCAAACCACAGCCCTGACAGAATTTTGGCAATGGGTTAAGTCTGGTTCTCCCGAGCTTGTGAACTTCTTGAGGTATGGCTTACCTATTTATGACACTGGCTTTATAAAGCCTGTGCAGAAAATGCTTCAGATGGGCTTGCTGCCACCAAGTGAAGAGACGATAAGCCTAAAGGCTAGAGCAGCAGAAGCAAGGTACAAGAAGATAAAGCTTGACATCAAGAGCATGATTTTTGAGTTGAGGTATGCTGCTACAGATGCGATTCAAGCTGTGGTAATGCATTACTACAAAGCCCAACCTGATCAAAAGGCAATACCAGAGTTTTTGGAAAAGCTTGTTGGAGAAGGAAAACTGGAGAAAGAATACATAGAGAAATTCAAAGAACTTGACAAGCTTTGGAAAGATATTGACCATAAGATAATTAAAGAAGTTAATGTCGAGCATTTGGAAAGAGCTCTTAAATTGGCAAGAGAGATTATAGACAGATTTAAGCTTTTACTCCCAGAAGATATAAAGGGAGAGGAATTGCCTGAAGAGGTTGAGTGAAAAATGAGTTCTGGAAAAAAACCTTGGGAAGGAGAATTGGAAGAATTAGGGGAAGAGATGAAAAAGGCAAGAGATGAATTCTTGAAAGAAGAAGCTGAAAGAGTTAAAAGAAATTCTGGAAAGAAACCAATCAAAATTCCGGAAACCGAACCACCAGAAAATCACTATGAACTTATAAGTGAGTTAAGAGGACCAATTCGACTAAGAACTTCAACAGAAGAAACTCAAATAGAAATAGACTTAAAGAAAGAAATTGAAGATGAGTATAATAAAGGTAATCGAGATCCTTCAGCCATTTACGATGCAATTTGCATGAGACATCGTGAATATATAGATAAATTACCTTTGGATAAAATTTTTGAGCTTCAAAAAATTATAAATGACTATGTTGAAGAGAGAGAAAAATATGGAAGATGATGAAAGCAAGAAAGAAGAAAAGCCTGAAACTAAAGAGCAAAGGTTAAAAGAAGTAGAAGAGTTTGCCAAGCAAGTCCTTGAGAAATATGGCAAATACATAAAATGCATAGTGATGATGGGCTCTGTTGCAAGGGAAGAATTCAAACCAAAAAGTGATATAGATGTCTTTGTTGTTATTGACGACACAAGCTTTGAAATCACACCAGAGCTTCATGACAAAATTGATGAAGATTTGGAGAAAATTGCGGAAAAAATTTCTGACAAGCTCTCAGTTCAGCCAAGCTACACTTTGACCGAATTCTGGGACTATGCAAGAGTTTGTCATCCAATAGTTTACAATTTTATTAAAGAGGGAATACCAATTTACGACACAGGCTTCTTTGCTCCGATTAAAAAATTACTTGAGATGGGTAGAATACCAGCAACAAGAGAAGCGATAGAAAGCTACATGGAAGGTGCACCAAAAAAGCTAATGAGGGCAAAAACTGTTAAGCTTTTAATGCTCGCTGAAGATTGCTATTATGCAATGCTTAACACAGCACAAGCTGTTTTGATGTTCATGGGCTTAGCACCTCCTGTGCCGAGCAAGGCTTACGATGATGTGAAGAAGTTTTTGGTCGAGCCTGGAATTTTGGAGCCAGAGTATGCTGAATGGCTAAAAGAGATAATTGAAATTAGGAAAAAAATTGAACACAAAGAGCTCATGGATGTTGAAGGCAAGTTTGTTGATGAGTGGATTGATAAAGCGGAAAAATTTGTGAATAAGATGTTTGGCTTGCTGAATGCCCTTGAGCTCAGAAAAAGGGAAAAAATACTTGAAAGGACTTATGAAGTGATGCACAAAGCTGCTATTACTGCTTTGAAGAGTTTGAAGAAGATGCCTGAGAAAGAAGAAGAAGTTCCAATTGTTTTCAAAAAAGAATTTATAGAAGGTAAACTTATCGATCCTTACTATTCTGAAGTTTGGATGAAAATAGAAAACATGAAGAAGCTTGCAGATGAGAAGAAGATATCAGAAATTCCAGATAAAGAGGTTTACGAGATGAGAGAACATGTGAGAAGGCTTATCCACGATTTAGCTAGAGTTTTAAAAGAAAAGGGCGTGGAAGAAGAAAAGTAAATTTAAAGCTTAACTTCAATCACTTTTCCATTCGGCTTTTCTTCAGCAAAAATTTGAGCCCTAAATTTCCAAATTCTTGTGTCTTTTCTGTAAATGTAGTCAGGAGTTAATCCTGCTTTAAAGCAAAGGTTTTCCAAAAATTCTTCTTTGCTCTTGAAATATTCCCAGACTTGAGGCAAGAACAAGCCAGCAAAAGGACCATTCTGCAATATAAGACCGTCTTTTCCCTCTTCAATTTTCTCAAAATATTCTTTCGGGCTTTTAACTTCTATAAGCTCTGGCTCAGTTAAAATTGAAACTTCAAAAACAACTTTTTCCAATTCTTCTTTTTCCAATGGTTCAAACCTAGAATCTTCGTAAGCTGCAGATATAGCTGCCATTTGAACTGCTTCGCCTAAAGGATAAATCGCTCTTGGGAAGCCTATGCAGCCTCTCAACTCTTTTTCTGGAAAAGTTTCTATGGTTACAAAAACTCCTTTCTTGATTTCAAACTCTTTGCTGAATTTTTTCTCAACTTTTTTTGTTTCAACTGCTTTCCTTGCAAGCTTTACCAGTTCTTTGCCTTGCTCTAAGCTTAGCATAGTTTTAAGTTGTAAAATCAAAAATAAAAGCTATTGATAAGACTTAAATCTTTCTATAGTAATATTCAATTATGTTCAAAAAACTTTTCCAAAGACTTTTCGCCCCAGTATCTTTAGAAGAAGAAGTAAGAGAAGAAGTTGCTAAAGATTGTGGAATAGATAAAAATGAATTGCCCAAAATTGAATTCAAACCATTACCATTCATAGCAAAAATAACAGATTATGGCAAGGTAATAATAGGAAAAATTGCTGGTGCTTATGATACTCTTAGGCACAAGATTTATATCGACCCTTTTGATTACCTCTTTTCAAACACTTACGAAAAAATAAAGCTTTTGGCAGAAGAGTTTTACCATGCTGCTGATAACTTGAAGGGAAAATTGAAAAACAAATACAAAAGCTTTCAAGAATATCTTGAAAATTATGATAATGATGAAGATGAAATAAGAGCAAAAAATGGGGCAGAAAAAATAGCAAAGAAGTATGGTGGATTTGGCTCTCTTTCTTTGTACATCTGAAGATTAATTTTTAAAACTAAGATTAATTCATGGAAATCTACACAATTGGCCATAGCACGAGAAGCCTGGAAGAATTTCTTGAAATTCTGAAAAAATTTCAAATTAAGCTTGTTGTTGACGTGAGAAGATTTCCCTCAAGCAAAAAATTTCCTTGGTTTGATAAAGAAAACCTTGAAAAAGAGCTGAAGAAAATTGGAATTGAGTACATTCATTTTCCTGAATTGGGAGGATATAGAAAAGAAGGATATGAAGCCTTCAGCAAAACTGAAGAATTTTCAAAAGCTTTAGAAAAACTGATTGAAGCTGTAAATGAAAAGAAAGCAGTAGTAATGTGTGCCGAAGCTTTCTGGTGGCGCTGTCATAGAAGATACATAGCCAATGCTCTAGCTGAAAAAGGAATTCAAGTTGTTCATATTTTTGATAAAGAAAAAATTCAAGAACACAAGCTGAAAGAAAAGGATATTGAGGAAAAAATGAAGTTGAGAATTTGGTGCGACAAAAAAGCTGGGAAAATCCAAAAAGACAAATGACGGATTTTTCAGACCTAAAAAAGAAATTCATGAATTATTTTGCATAAAATCGAGCTTAAATTTCCTTCTTTCATAATTTCATCGGAAATTCCGGAAATGAGGCTGGAAAAATCAGATATAGTATTTAAGACTATATATTTAGCGGTGAAGGGTGTGATAGTTCACCGCAGATGGAAAGCAGTTCATAGATTTGGTAAAGCTGCTTCCTCCTGAATTGCCTAGTGGTAAGAAGATTCTTTGGAAGCAAGTTGATGCTGAGAAGATTGAGATTTCTGTCGACAAAAATTCTGCCCGTGGAGGGAATGCTAAGCCTATTGTCATCAAAAGGTTTATTGAGGTAAATGAATTGCTGTTTGAGGGCTTGGGATTAAGGTTTGGGGATGGAATAAAGTTACAGGGTGGGGAAATTAGAGTTTTTGGTTTTTCTAACACTTGTTTGGAGCTCGTAAAATATTTTCTTAAATTTGCAAATGAGTGTTTTGGCATAAATTCAGGTCAATTTAGAGTAGCTTTAACAATCCCTCCCGAATTTGACTCAAGCATAGAAGAAGTAGAGAATAAAATTTCCAAAGAACTAGGTGTACCAAAAGAGAATTTTTTCAAGACAAGGTTACTTGAACAAACTAACAGCGCTATAGTGAACATAACAATTTCATCTAGACTTTTAGCTATGATTGTTTTTTGGTTGTATGAAAATCTTAAAGAAATTTTGCTTTCTGAAGAAAGATATTGTGCTGCCATGTTAAGAGGCATAATAGCCTCAGAGGGAAACATTTCCCTTGTTTATAATTCACAGCGACTTGGAGATATAACCATTGGAGCTAAAGAAAAAACAGAAAGAGACTTTATAAGGCAGCTTTTGAACAAATTGCAAATTATTCCAGATAGAGATAAGGAAATACGGGGACAAGAATGTGTTTTGATTACAGGTTTATCAAATTTTAAAATCATGGAGAAGTGGGGCTTGTGTCGGCTACAACCAGAAAAACAAAAAGATTTTGAGACAGGTATGTCGAATTTTAAAGTAGAGCAATCAAGAAAAGGAGAATTAAGACTTAAAGTACTACAATTGCTTGCTGAAAAACCAAGAACAAGACAAGAATTTGGGAAACTTCTCAACAGATCTCCTGCCACCATTAAGACTGAGGCTTTATATATTTTGGAGAATCAAGGATTTGTTAAAAGGGGTGGGCTGAACTCTAAATCAAGAATTTGGGAAATCACAGAAAAAGGTTTAGAAATTTTAAAAGATGATAAAGCTCTTGAAAAATTGAGATCAAAACAATCTATTCTTCCCTAGCTTTCTTCTCTACTTCTTCTTCAATTCCAAGTTTCTCAACAAGCTCTTTTTGTCTGTTACGGATAGTCACCTCAGTTACACCTACGATGTCAGCAACTTCTCTTTGTGTCCTCTTCTCCCCAACAAGGACAGAAGCTATGTAAATCGCAGCAGCTGCCACGCCTGTAGGCCCTTTACCTGAAATCACTTCAGATTTCTTCGCATTCTTCAAAATCTCGATTGCCTTTGCTTGAACTCTATCGCTCAAACCAAGCATCGAACAAAATCTAGGGACAAAAGTTATAGGATCGGCAGGCAAAATTCTTAAGTCAAGCTCCCTTGCTATGTAACGGTAAGTCCTTCCAATTTCTCTTTTCTCAACACCACTTGCCTCAGAGATTTCGTCAAGCGTACGAGGAGAACCAAACTCTCTTGAAACTGCGTAAGCCAAAGCAGCTATAACAGATTCAATGCTTCTCCCCCTTACCAAACCTTTGTTCACAGCTTCTTCATAATATCTTGCTATCCTTTCGTGAATGCTTTTAGATAAATTCAAGAAAGAAACAATTCTTTGCAATTCGCTCAAGGCAAAGCTCAAGTTTCTATCTTTTGATTTTATAAGCCTCTTGTGCCATTTTGTTAGCCTGTAATACTGAGCCCTTTTCTTTGCAGGAACTTTGTAGAGCTCACCAACACCTTTTCCTATTTCTGTGGTCATTCCTTTGTCGTGCTTGGTGAAAGTTAAAGGTGCTCCACCTCTTGCCCTTCTGCTCATTTGCTCAGAATCAAAAGCTCTCCACTCTTGGCCTGTGTCTATTATTTCTTCCTTCAAAACAAGCCCACAATCTTTGCAAATCATTTCTCCACGGTTTGGGTCTTCTATAAGATTAGGGCTACCACATTCAGGACATCTTTGGCCTGATTTTATTTTCTTTTTTGCCATTTTTTATCACTTCTTAGTGAAACTTTGTCTCAAAACTTATAAAAATGTTATATAGCAAAGTATTTAAAGCTTTCGGTTTTCAATTCAAACTATAATTTCAAAATAAAACTAGCATCACAAACTTTTGAATTGGTAGAATTTTACTTCATAAAAAATTCTTTTGGATCAGGGTTTAAATTTAACAATTTACAAAGTCTTAAAAGATCTTCCTTTACTTCATTTTCCCATTCTTCAGAAACATTAAAGATTTCTATTATCATATTCCCTCCCATTCTTGGAGGAATTTTAAAAATAACATCACCGACATCTTCTCCATAATAAAAGCTAATCGTGAGGTTTGTTATGGGCAATTCAAGAATTTCTGGGATTTCCAAAGTTTCTAAATTGCTTACATGCTTGCTTTCAGTATAAAAGTACAAGGAATGATTCTCGGGCTCATAAAAGCCATCCTGACACCAGTAGCTTGGTTTAATCTCAACTATTGGTGCAAGTCGCCTACCTTTAAAATAATCTTCAATAATCTTGAGCATTTCTTTGACCGAACTCATATTTTTATCCAAGATTTTAAACTTTTAAATTTAATTTAACCCATTAAAATGACAATTAAAGAATAAAAAATTTTTTGACTAATTTTTATTTTATGAAACTTGATTTAAACAGAATAACAAAACAGATACATCTTACTAAAATATTTGGATGTACAGAAAAAATTATTTCCACTATTCCTTATCCTCAGCGTAAAATTTTAGAAAAAATCTATGAAGATTTTGAAGAAGGGCTAATGCTAACTAATGAAGAATTTTTTCGAAAAATAACTGGCTTGCCAGAAGATATTGGTGTTGAATGCAAATTGTTTGTCTTAGATAAAAGGATTAAGAATTATGGTATAGTTGTTGGGATAAAATATTTACATGTTTTGTCTTATTGCAAAAATAAAGGATTGAAAGAGGAAGAAAACCCATTATTCCTCAGTGAATATTTCTTTCAAAAAAATGAGTTAGAGGAAGGTATGCCAGCTGTTTTGATAAAAGATATAACAAGGAAGCCAATAATTCTTGAGTGAAAATCATAGTTTCTTGTATTCAGTGTTGAGAATTATGTCTTTTCTTTCGAGCTCGCTTAAAAAGTTTTTCCTCGCCGGCTTTGGCAAGGCCTCTGGAGGCATGACACCATAAAGCTTTCTCTTGTAAACTGATTTCAAGAAAATCACTGAGCATAGAGCTGTGGGATAAGAAATGTAATTCGTTCCATAAAGTTTCTTGTTGATCATCTTTTGAGAAAAGGTAACATACTTCCTGACCAAAACTCTGTTGTTCTTGTGGTAGCCTTTACAGTCAACGAACAAACCAAAATGGGCATCTTCGAGAATTCCTTCCTCAATTATCTTGATGAATTCTTTTGTGGTCGGCGTCCCTTTAACTATTGAATAAACAAATTTCTTAGGAGAAATCCTGAATTTTCCCACCCTTACTTTTTCATCTTCAAAGATTCCAAGCTTGTATAAAGCAAGCAATATTTCTATATCACTTCCTCCTCCCTTAACATCAACATTTCTCACTTTAATGAAGTGGGGTATAGTGTAAACCTCATCGTGAGAAAGCAAGTAGCAGGGAATTTTGCCGAAAGAAGGGTATTCATAGCTCTCCCTTTCAGTGAAAGGTTCTTTGAAGAAGAACTTGTAATTCCTGTAAACTAGGACTTTAGAGGCAACGTCAAAAAGACCTTCTCTTGACCAAGGCAAAACAAATTCCAAACTCCTTTGGTCTTCAAGTGTCCTTATCTTGATGCTTTCCAGATAGTCAAAATCTTCACTGCTTTCTTTTGCCAAAAGATTGGACAAGCCTGGACAGACGCCAGCATTTATCAAGGCAAAAAGCTTCTCTTTTTCAAACTCTTCTTTCATTAGAAGCTGCTCGGCAATCTTTTTCCCTTCATCACCATAGCAAGCAAAATCAAGATAATTCAAGCCCGATTTCAAACAAGCTTCTAGAATTTTCAAGTTTACCAATATATTCCTGCCACCAACCTCTAGATAGCTTGGCAGAGCATTTATCACAAAATCAGACTTTTGCATGAAGCTTTTGATTGATTTGAAGTCTAAAGCATCGGCAGCTTTAAACTCGATATCCTTAAAGTTCTTAAGCAAGAAGCCTTTGGCAGTTTTCTCATCTTTTGCTATACAGAAAATTTCGTCTATAAACTTTTCTTTGAGCAAAAGCCTTATTATCGAAGAACCTATTGAGCCACAGCCAAGAACCAAGACTTTCATGTTTATTATTTGTATTTTAAGATTTATGCCATCTATAGCTTTTTTAGGTTGAAAGTTTAAATCGAATTATGGAAAAAATAGCAATAGCTTTAATGGCATTGTTTTTATTGATTCAATCTTCTTTTGCCTTAGAGACTTTTTGTGGCTGGTCAACTTACGGCTTTTGCCTTACAGGCTCTGATTGCCAGGCTGGTGGTTGCAGTGGCCAAGTCTGTGAGAGAAAAGGTGAAGAAACGATAACAACATGTGAATGGAAAGACTGCTACAGAGCTGAAGATTACAATCTAACTTGCCAGTGTATAAACAATCAGTGCCAATGGGGCTATCAAGACAAGACACCTTTTGCAAAACAAGAGTCTAAGGTTTCAAGCTTCAAAAGCATTTTTTATGGTTTAATTACGATAAACCCGATAATCCTGCTTGTCTTGGGTATAATTTTGATACTTGTGGCGAAACTGGCAAAATTTGTTGGAATAGTTTTGATAATTTTGGCTATAATTGCCCTTATTTTGTGGCTTTTTTAGATTTTGGCAATCTTTTGAGTTTTGTTCCACATACAGGACATTCTTTCAAATCAGATTTGAAGTATTTCTTGCAAGCCGGACAATATTTCTTCCAAAAGAAAAGTTCTTTTATTCCTTTGCTGAAAACTGGAAGGAATTCTATTTTAAGCTTTTTCGCAACATTTTGTATGTTGTAGTCATCTGAAATTATTGTTGCTTTTAACTCTTTTGCCAAAGCTAAAACTTGGATGTCTGTTGTTGAAAGTTTTTCCAAATCTCCTGTTTTTTTGGCTATATCTTTAACCTCATCCAAAAATTTTTTCTCAGGCTCGAGTGTTTGAGCATTCATGGCTTCGAGCTTCATAGCTGAAAGCCGGTCTTTAACTTCTTCTGCCACCAAGGTTGGGATGAAAATTTCCTCAAACTTTCTAAAATCTTGTAGGTAGATTATTGCAGAAGTATCAAGCACAACTCTCATAACAATAAATAATAAAAAAGTGTAATTAAAATATCAGATTATTATGAAAGATTTCCCTTTGTTCCCGCTTGAGAAGATTTTGAAAAAGGCTGGTAAGGAAGTTGGAGCAGATAGAGTTTCAGAATCAGCAGTTTTAGAGCTTAAGGCTGTGATGCTTGAGATGGCAGAAAAAATTGCTTTGGATGCTCTAGTTGCGGCAAGACATGCCAAAAGAGTTACAGTAAGAAGGGAAGATGTGCAAATGGCGGTGAGATGATGGCAAAGACAACTGCAGTCATAAAAGATCTTAAGCCGAATGGTTTTGTCTTGATAGATGATGCTCCTTGTAGGGTAGAAAGGGTAGATGTAAGCAAGTCAGGAAAGCACGGTGCTGCTAAAGCTAGAGTTGAAGCTATTGGCTTGCTAGATAATAAAAGAAGGAGCATAGTGAAGCCGGCTGACGACACTGTTGAAGTCCCAATACTAGAGAAGAAAAAGGCTCAAGTCATTGCAATTTTAGGAGAAAAGGCTCAGCTCATGGACTTAGCAACTTTTGAAGTTTTTGAGCTTGAGATTCCTGAAGAGAAGAGAGAGAAAATTAAGCAAGGTGAGGAAGTAGATTATTTTGAGATTGTAGGGATTAGGACTTTGAAAGAATTGAAATAAGTTTAAATTTTATTTAAACCTAATTCTTTCCTTAGTCTATCATAAACATCTATTTTTTCAGGGAAATAATCTTTACCTAACTCCCATAATCTTGGTGGTTTAGTGGGAGTGGTTATATTCTCTCTTAAATCTGCTATTTTAATTCTTAACTCATCTGAAATTGGTAGAATATCTTCAATGAAATAATGACCTTTAATATTCCTTTCTTTTATATATTTGACCATCTTTTGAAAGAGATAAATTATTTTTCTCATATTATTTGAGGTAATAGTTTCAAGAAAAGGTAGTAACTCTCCTGTTCTTAAAATCCCTGTCTGACTTAAACACTTGAAAGTTTCTTTGTCAGACAGGTAAATTTTTATGAGTTTTTCAATATCGCTTCTATTAAGAAGTGGAACTTCAACTCTATTCAATATTCTTATATCAATGTCTTTTAAGTCATGAGGTCTAAACTCCCCAAATTCTTTTAACATTTCTTTAAGCTCATCGTCTTTGAATTTTTCCGCGTAAAATGATAAAGGTTCCTCGGTTACTAACAGGGAATAAAAGTTGGGATAATGTGAAAGATTTATTATATTCTTGAGTATTTGCTTAATACTCGAAATTTGGAAAGGGTTTTTTTCAGCATTTTCAAAAACATAGTGGATATCATCAACAGCCATGATAATGTTATAATAATTATTACTCTGAAGTACATTCTCAATCATAGAAAAGGTTGTGGCATCCAACCCTCTTAATTTAATCAATGGTTGAATAATTTTAAGTCGATCTCCCCATTCTTCTTCATTTCCGTAACTTAATGGGTCATGTAATGTGTAAGCCTTTCTACCGTAAAATTCATACATAAGTGGAATATAATTTGAGTTTTTCAAAAATTCTCTGAAAGCTTTGAGAATGCCAAATGTTTTCCCTGTGCCCTTAATTCCTAAGAGCTCGGTTGTATGTGCCCTGCTAGGAATACTACTAATTTTTCCAGCTACTCCCACCAAATCAGGTTGAAAATCTAATTCTTCTCTACTTAACCTTTCGGCTCTTAGTTTAGTTGGAATTGGTGCAGGCTCATAAAACAATCGAATTTTATAAGCAGTTAACCATTCTTTACTTTCTTTAACGTTTATAGAGATTAAATAGGGCATGTCGATGCTTATTTCATATGTACCTTCTTCTATGTTTTGTAATTCTTCTAAAGGAACACGTAGTCTATATTCTCTCCTATAGAAACTATGTGTGTGAAATACCCTCCTACCAGAAGATAATTTTATTTTTCTTGTTACTTGAGAAGGTTTAACTCTTGTTAAGAAAAGATAAATGTCTAGGGGGATTTTTTCCGCTCCAGTTCTCATTAGCTCTTCAAAATCTAAAACATCAATATCTCTTTCTATATGGATACATGGTTTATCGATTTTTTGTATGAAACGCAATATCTCTTTTGTAAGTTGCTTGTTCTCTTCTATAACTTCTAGGGAGTTTTTCTTTAAAAAGGTTTTGTTACTTTTCTTTTCAATCTTTCCAAGAATATCTATTAAATGTTGAAAATTTCTCTCTAAGTATTTATTTTTAAACTCAATCTCTTCAATAATTTTTATTAAATTTTGGTTGTTTTTACTCTTGTCTTTTTCTTCTTCTAAGATTTTGTGGTATTCATAAAGTCTCTGTACAAATTTTTGTAGTTCATTCTTTACTTTATGAGGCCTATCTAAAATTCCGTCTTTTATGTTTCTTCTGATAAATTTTCTGATTTCTATAATAGCCTCTGACATATTAATAAGAAGAGAAAGAAAAACATTTAAAATTTTGTGGTTGGTGAGATGGAAATCTTCCAGAAGTAGTTCTTATAAATAAAAAAGAATTTATTTTAAAAAATTCATCTTCTACTGAAGTGATAAAATGTTTGCCATAGAGACTTTCAATTTAACCAAAGATTTCAATGGCTTAAGAGCTGTGAACAACATAAGCATTCAAATCAATCAAGGCGAAATTTTTGGCTTGCTAGGTCCGAATGGTGCAGGCAAGACAACTTTCATCTCCATGCTTTGCACGATCTTAAAACCAACAAGCGGGACAGCAAAAGTCAATGGTTTTGACATCATCAAGGAAAAAGACCAAGTTAGAAAATCCATAGGAATTGTTTTTCAAGACCCAAGCCTTGAAGACAGGCTTACGGCAAGGGAAAATTTGGAAATGCACGCGGGCTTGTACGGTGTGCCAAAAAGTGAAAGGAAGAAGAGGATAGATGAAGTTTTAGAATTAGTTGGCCTTGCTGATAGACAAAATGAAATCGTGAGAAAGTTTTCTGGTGGAATGAAGAGAAGGCTTGAGATAGCCAGAGGTTTAATCCATTACCCGAAAATTTTGTTCTTGGATGAGCCCACTTTAGGCTTAGACCCACAAACAAGAGAGCATATTTGGAATTACATAAAAAAATTGGCTGCTCGAGAAAACATAACAATCTTGCTCACCACGCACTACATGGAAGAAGCCGATGTTCTTTGCAATAGGGTTGCAATAATTGATAGAGGTGAGATAAAAGTTTTGGACACTCCTGAAAATTTGAAGAAGAGTTTAGAAGGCGATGTGATAACTCTTGAAGTAGAAAACCAAACAAATTTAGAGAAAATTGAAGAGTTTGAAGAAGTGAGGAATTTTCACATAGTAGATGGAAAAATTCACATAACTGCAAGAGATGGTGAGAAATTTGCTCCCAAGCTGTTAAGCTTTGCCGAAAAAGAAGGGATAAGAGTGAATTCAATAAACATAAGGAAGCCTAGCTTGGAAGATGTTTTCTTGCATTACACCGGAAGAGAAATAAGAGATGATGAACTTTCAGAAAAAGAAGGTTTAAAGTCTTTTGTTAGGAGGAGGAGATTATGAGTGAGTTTGAAGCAATTTATTGGGTTTGGTGGAGAGAGTTGAGAAGATACACAAGAGATAAATCTAGAGTTTTAAGCTCTTTTATCCAGCCTCTCCTTTTTCTCATCGTCTTGGGAAGTGGATTTGGATTCGTGAAAATAAGCAATTTAAATTATCAGACTTTCCTCTTTCCAGGAATAGTTGCTATTTCGCTTGTTGGAATTTCGATCTCTTCAGGAATTTCAGTGATTTGGGATAGGGAGTTTGGCTTCTTGAAAGAAATCTTAGTTGCTCCTGTGAGCAGGACTTCAATTTTTGTTGGTAAAGCTCTTGGAGGCTGCACCACTGCTTTAATTCAAGGAATTTTCATCTTGTGCTTATCATTCCTTTTTGGAATTAACCTTGACTTCCTAACCTTCTTCTCAGCAGTTTTGGTCATGCTTTTGATTTCTCTTGGTCTTGTAAGCGTAGGTTTGATAATAGCTTCTTTGCTCGAGACTATTGAAGGTTTTGGCTTGATTATGAACTTTTTGATAATGCCTTTGATGTTTTTAAGTGCAGCTTTCTTCCCTTTAAATCAAGCACCTTACTGGCTGAAAACTGTTTCTTTGACTGATCCTTTAACTTATGGGGTTGATGCTTTAAGACAAATCTTGATAAAAAATTCTTTCATTTCTTTTTCACTTGATGTTTTAGTGCTTTCAAGCTTTTCACTCATCATGGTCTTAATTGGTGGGATAGCTTTCAATAGGCAGAAGTAGATTTGGAGTTCAATCCAAAAAATATTTTCACACTATCACAGGATCAAGGAGTTTATCAAGGCCTAACAACCTCAGGCTTTTAGTAGGAGCGGGCTCACCTCTCGCTCGAAAGCTTGAGGCTTACACCCCTCCCCTATCAAACCTGTAGTCTACAGGGGCCTTCGTCTTGCCACCGATTCTTGCGAACCAGCAGCAAGAGTGGTCGTCTATTTTTCCGGGTGGTTTCGAGCTTAGATGCATTCAGCTCTTATCCACGTATGGCTTGGCTGCCCGGCAATGCTATGAACAACCGGTAGACCAGAGGCCACGGAAGGGCGTTCCTTTCGTACTCACCCTTCCTTCCGGTCAGACGACCAGCACTTCTGGTAGAACTAGCCAGATTTCAAATTATAAAAAAGAATTTAGAAAGTTGATAATTTCTTCCTTTGATTTGAATTTGTTTAACTCAGTTTGTGAAATTTTAAATGTCCTTACGAGAAGATTCAAAATAGCATTTTTATCCTTCCCCTTCCAAATTTTATTTTGCCCGACTTTCACTCCTTCAACAAATCCAACTTCTTGAGCAAATTTAAGTATATCATTTTTCTTTTCTAAAGAAACACCGTCACATTGAATTGACGGATTGAATCCAACTTTTTCAAGGAGAGTTGCCACTTGTTGTTTTATTTGTGGATTTTGTGAAGCTAGTTTAACTCTTCTACTAAGTGTCCATTTTTTTCTGCGCTTCTCCCATCTCACTGATATTGTTGCTGTTCCATCTGCCGAAAACATTCCTTGTAATATTTTGTAAATGCTTTTTTCTGGTAGTTTGTAAACAAATTCCGGAATTTTTACATCAGGGAATGTTCCATCACTAAATTTTTTTGTTCTATATGTTGGTGTAAATTTGAGTAAAGTGGTAACTGCCTGTTTGCTGTTTACTTCAATGTTTTTGACTCCATTTTCACGTTGAATTTCTATGAAATTTGTTGGACCAAATACATTGACGAATTTTGTTTTAAAGAAATTTTGTAGACTTTCTGATTTATTGGTGAAGGTTATTTTCCATTTTCTTTTTCTTACACATCCGTCGGTTAACAATAATCCGACGAGTATTCCCAAATCTTCATTCAGTTTAATTTCTGACTCCATTTCAATCACTAATGTATATCGAGATGAGTTATATAAGTCTTTTTTGGAACCACATTTCCGCTATTTCCGATGATCGCTTTTGTTATTTGAAATTCTGACTAGTTCTATCTCCAGTAGATAGCGACCGAACTGTCTCACGACGTTCTGAATTGCTGGAGGGCAAGAAATCTTTATAACAATGATTTCAATTTTCTTTCTTTTTCGGGGTGAGGAATTTTTATAGTCTTAAAAAATAATTCAACTGATTTCTTTTTCCCTACAGTTAGCAAGAACTGGTTTTTCTTTTTAGAGAACCATATTCTACTTTCAATTTGATTTTCTGCTAAGGTTTGTTTTATCCACTCAAGTATTGTTCTATTTTTTGACCAAATTATCAATCTTGGTCTTTTCCTGTCTCTCGTTACACTACCATCTCCTGCAAACCATCCTCTTAAGAAATCGATTTTATCCTCTTTTTTTAAGATCTTAGGGAAAATTCCCTTTTCTGATTTTTTACCGGCAGGTATGTCATATTTTTCTTGTAATATTTTCCACAACCATTTACAGTATATGTTTATTACAAAGTTGTTGTCTTTGACAAAACCTGAAGTTTTTGGAGTTGTTTTCACGTTAATTCCGGTTATTTCTCTTGTCAGTGGTATTATAGTTGAGTTAATAAATTCCCTGTCTTTGTTGATTATTTTTACAACTGGTTGATTTCTATCTATACTTCCATCACTTCCAACTATTCCTGCTAAGACGTCTAGCTTACTCATTTTTAATCACTATTCTAATTAAGCTATAGGAAAAATAAGCTTTTTCGGAACCTCATTTCCGAAATTTCCTGAAGTCTCTTTTTGTTGAAAGATTTCTTGACCCTCTCTCAGCTAGCGTCCCCCTTTAACCAGTGGGCACCTGTACCCGTAGCCTTGAGGAGGCAAGTTTAACAAAATTTTCCCATTCTTTGATAGAACGAAAGGAATTTATTTTCCTTTCGCATAAATCTACTATCAAATCAAGAAGTTTATTTTTTTCAATTCCAAACCATACCTTACTTTTCCTGGAAATATTTACACTGTCAAAAAATCTAACTTTTTTAGAAAACTTGATAATATCCTGCTTTCTAGTAAGGACCACTTCGTTCTTCCAAACTGCCGGTTGAAATCCCAATTTTATTAAAACTTTTGTGATAAATTCTTTAAGCGAATCGTTTTTAATAGTCACTTGTATTCGCTTGTTGATTACCCACAACTTCTTATATTTATTCCATTTACACCCCAGAATAACTGATCCTTCTGCAGAGAAGAAAGCTTTTAGGAATGCTTGCAAGTTTGAAATAGAGATGTTTTCTATTGAAGGAAATTTTAATGCTGTATTTCCTTTTCTTTTCCATTGAGGTAAAAAGTTTAAGAAAGGAAGTATTACGCTTCTTTTACAAACTCGTAGAACTCTGACCTGGAGTTTATCTACACTCTCTATGAAACTTAACTTTCCGAACAGTTTTTTCATTCGCTGTTTAAATATTTCGGTAAGTGCTTCTTCTTTTCCTGCAAATATTACTTCAAATTTTCTGTATTTCTGATCGTTTCTAATACTTCCATCCGCTAGCACAAGTCCCGCTATCTCCCAAAATTCTTTACTTGCCTCCCCAATTTGGCCGCATTCAGTCTGAGACATTCGTATCATTTTCTTATTAACATTTCAAAGAAAAAGTTCTTTTCGGAACCTCATTTCCGAAATTTCCTGAAGTCTCCCATATTTTTCTTTCGTGTAATTGAACATCCCAGATTGCTGCACGGCCAGGAGGGGGGGAGCCAACATCGACGCACCAACGCGCCGGGTCAATTTACCCGCTCGCGAAGGGCTCTTGTTCAGAACCTAGGCTTCGCTATCTTGTGGGATGAAAACCCCTTTGAGCAGTGGGCTTTCACCGGCCACGGGCCCATTTAAGGGGATTAGCTAGACAGCCAGCAAACGAATCAGTTTTAGTTTTTTGTCAGGATGAGAAAAACCTACTTCCTTTTTGAATATTTTGAGCTGTTCTTTTCCAAGTATGGGTAGAACTTTAACACTCCATTTTAGGTCTTGCAAATAAACTTCCGTCTTCCATTGCACCCAATATGAAAGCAACTTCTTTTTTCATGAGATTATTCGCTTTATACATATTTAAGCCTAGCTAATCTATCCCCGAGGTAGCTTTTCTGATACCCCCAGCAGCCATTAAGGCCAACTGAGGTATCGCTAACCCACGCTTTCGCGGCTGGATTCCTCGCTTTGCGGAATCCAGTCAGGCCAGCTTTTGCGTTTACACTCTACTCCGGATTTCTATCGGGTGGTAGAAGCTCGTTTCATCAGCTACCTCAGAAATCATCAAAATCATTCTGGAACGGTCTAATCATTACTAAACTTCTACCATGACCCGGATGAGCTGACCTTTGGGC
>Ga0078972_1004314_pt1 | contig 39378 bp, 27 predicted proteins | sample YelNatPaOPGAMG01_FD_67568 | JGI IMG/M metagenome (GOLD analysis project Ga0078972, IMG submission 67568) | Hot spring thermophilic microbial communities from Obsidian Pool, Yellowstone National Park, USA - OP-RAMG-01 (SPADES assembly) (version 2) | ecosystem: Environmental > Aquatic > Thermal...
GACCATAATTTTTTTTTGATGCAATTGAAAACTATTTTTGTTATAATCCTTTTTATAGGAGGTGGCTATGAGTAAGAAGAGAATTTTCTATTATTTATTGATATTGGCTTTACTGGGTGCGTTCTTTATAAAAGGTTGCAGTTCCTCCTCGTCCTGCTCCTGTGTAGCCCCCATCCCTAATGGCCAGCCGCCCGATATGGGATTCAAATCCGAAAAGAAGGTACCAAACTCCGTTCAGGCAAGGCTCTCTCAGAATGCAATCAATTTTATGACTACAAGGATTTCTGATATTCTCAATATCTTCTTGAAAGATCAGACGGGTGGGCAGGGATTGACATTCCCGATTCCATATTCTAAGAGTGAAGATAGCCATGGGTGCAAGACCGAGATATGTACAAACGGTAATTGCTCAGCCACTCTTACTATCAATTCGGTCAAACTTGACCTTGTAGCCCCCGACACTATAAATGCAACGATAAATGTAAATCTCAGTACGACCAAGATAGGTATTAAGGCGAGTACATATACGCTATTCTTTTGCACTCCATCAGTATCATGTGATATTTCAGCGAATATCAAGAATAGAGATATTAAGGCTCAGGTAAAACTATTTGACGACCCATTTACCAATTTTATGACATTCGACCTTCCAGCCGACAAACTGGATGTGTCTATTAGTGGGGATGATATAACTATTAGTGGTGATGATTTTATAAATGGATTTTTGTGTGGTATCGCAGATTGGGGCCCGATAAAAAATCTTATCATAAAACAGCTTGATGTAAAGAAACAACTCTCTGAGCAGATTCCACCTCTGGTTGCAGGGCAGGCCTGTGAGGCGTGTGGTGGTCAAAACGACCCGCCCTGTCCTACGGGTTCTACCTGTAATGATTACAACGGGGGAAAGTATTGTGTAGCCGCATCCACAAATAGATGTGTGGCAAAGCCCATAGGTGTGATAGGAAGGCTTGACCTGTCAGAGGCACTCAAGAGTTTTGCCCCGGGGCTCAAGGCGAGTATAGATTTATATGCAGTCGCAGGCGATTATCCTCCATATCCTCCTAAGGTGAGGGAGAATGGGCTGGATATTCAGATTATAGGTGGAACTGATGCAGAGCGAAATCAGTGTGTGCCCGAAACAGAGCCGCCAAAACTGGATGGAGGTTCTATACCATTATTGCAACTCTCAAACAGTGCACCTATCTGTCAGAGGTGTGACCCCCAATCCCCTGTATGCCCCGCCGATTCGGTCTGTTCCGGGAAGTTCGGTATGTGTATGAAGGATGAGGCAAATGGTGTGTGCCCGAATATAACTTTTATGGTCGGTATAGGGATCAATGAATACTTTTTGAGAAAGTTCTTCTGGGACGCCTTCAATTCAGGGCTTTTGTGTTTGAATATCGATTCTTCTACGGTGCCGCAGTTGACGAGTGGGGTCCTTTCGATGCTCCTCCCCTCTCTGAAGGAGTTGACAGATGGGAAAAATACATCGGTTTTGATATCCCTCAGGCCGACAAAGGCGCCTGACTTAAAAATAGGTAAGGGAATTCTGAAGTTAAACGGGGCAAACAGAGAGATATTCAGACCTCTTATTATCCTTACAATCCCCCAGTTGTCTATTGACTTTTATGCTGTTGTATATGACAGATTTACAAGAATATTTACTCTGACCGCGGATCTTGAACTGCCCCTTGCCCTTGATGTTGTAGAGTCTCAGGTACCAGATCCAAAAGACCCAAATAAGACAATTACAAAGGTAGAGATAGTCCCTGTACTCGGTGACCTTACAAATGCTATCAAGAATATCAGGATATCCAATTCTGAACTTCTGGCTGAGAGGCCAGAGGATATCGCAAAGCAGTTGAATTCGCTCATCGGTACCCTTGTGGGACCACTCCTTGGTGGGGCTGGGCTTTCGGGATTTGAGATACCCGATTTGCAGGGCTTCCTTCTGAAGATCAGGAATATCTCAGGAGAGGTTCCTTATGATGCAATAAATGACCCGAATTGCAATGACTATAATGAGTCTGCCCCTGCCTGCTATTACAAATTTATGAATATCTACGCCGATCTGGATCTGGCTCAGGGCTCGCCAGCGCCTCCTTATACACCTGGTATCGAGATTAAGATGGTTGAGCGTGGCAGAATAGTTTTTGCTAACAATGATGAGGATTATGAGTATTCGTTCAGGGTAAATAGGGGGCTATGGTCCTTCTTCAGATCAGGGAGGGAGATCGTAGTTGATGCCCCGGAGACTAACTTTGAGGCAAGGTATAGTATAGAAATCAGGTACAGAAAGAGGGGCTCTGAGATCTTTAGAGTCTTTGATAAGCCATTTATTGCAATAGCAGACTTCACACCGCCAGAGGTCAAACTTGAAAGGGATGGGAATAGGGTGAAGATTGATGCTAAGGATAATCTTACGGAGAGGGAAAAACTGGTAATAGAATACTCCTTTGATGGAAAGGATTATATCAGATTAGATAAGAGTGAGATACTGCTATCTGATAATCTCGAGAGTGTCTATGTGAGGGCCCTTGATGAGGCAGGGAATGTTTATATGCAGAGGTTCTCTATCAGGGATATACCGACGGTACATATGGTGAGTACCACCAGAATAAAAGGAAAGGAGTTAGAGAGTCATACCTCCTGTAGTTGTAGTCTGTTAGAATAGACTTAAGTAACCTATGAATATATTAATTGTAGATGATGAGCCTTATGTAGGAAGGTTTTTGTCTGATTTTATAACCACCATAGACCCTGAAATAAAGGTGAAGGTCGTCGAGAGGGCCGCTGAGGCAGTGAGGTGTTTTGAAGAGTTCAATCCTGATATCGTCCTCCTCGATATACACCTGCCCGATGGAAATGGTATAGACCTGTTAAGGGATTTGAAGGGGAGGGGTGGGAGGTTTGAGGTATTGATGATTAGTGGTAACGCTACTCTGGAGGATGCAGTACAGGCGATAAAGTATGGGGCTTACGATTTCCTTTTGAAGCCGTTCTCTGACCTCGGTCTTCTGGAGAAGTCCATTTTCAGAGCAATAGATTCCGTGAATTTGAAGACCCAGAACGAACTTTTGATGGCACAACTTGCCCAAAAGAATATTGAGCTCGAGGAACTGAATCGGAGGTTGCACTCTCTCTCGATCTCGGATGACCTGACGGGGTTGTATAATATGCGATTTATGAATGAATTTGTGAATAAGGAGATATTGAGAGCTAAGAGATACAATCGCAATTTTTCTATAATTCTCCTCGATCTGGATAGTCTCAAGTCCACCAATGATAAATATGGGCATCTGGCGGGGTCCCATTTGATAAAATCGGTTGCCGGTCTATTGATGCAGATGGTCAGGAGGAGTGATACAGTCGCGAGGTTTGGTGGAGATGAGTTTTTGATATTCGCAGATGAACTCAATTATGAGTCCGCCATGTCAGTTGGAGAGAGAATAAGGGAGAGTATAGAGAAGATGCAGGTCAACTTTGAGGGTAATATCATTACAACCACTGCATCTATCGGTATAGCCTGTTTCCCTGATGATGGTGTGGATTTCAAGGAATTGTTCTCGAAGGCGGATGCGGCAATGTATTTTGCCAAGAATAATGGAAAGAACAGGGTATATCTTGCCAGAGAGGTCAGTAAGACATAGGTACCTAATTCCCCTTATGATAGCAACCCTTCTTCTGGTTTGTGGATGTAAGAAGAAGGGCAGAGATGAGGCTGGTATTGGTTATATCCTGTCAACCACTAACCTTGTTTATTATAAGAGTTATAAATCCCTTGAATGGGAGAATGCTAAAGCGGGTTCATCTCTTTTCAGAGGGGATTATGTCAGGACAGGGGATAATTCTTCAACTGTACTGAGTATCGAGGGTGAGACCATCAGGATAGAAGAGAATACGCTGATAAGGATTGACATACGGAAACAACTAACAGGGGGGAATAAGGGGGTAGAACTCGTAATATTGAATGGGGATATCTCTCTTGAGAATAGGCCTGTACATACTTCGCTCTTAAATGTTACCCGATACAGAGACGGGAAACCTATTACTGAGGATTTGAATAATTATATAAAAAAGATAGTTGCTGAGAAAGGGTCAATCGATACAGGATTTTATTCAAAGCAGGTTATAAAGTTGTTATCCCCCTGTAATGGTGAGGTTCTGAGTAATATGAACAATCTTTTTAAGTGGGGGGATTCAGTCTCCGGTATTCTGACTATTACAGATATGGATGGAAAAAAACGGGAATTCCCGCTTATTATGGAGAGGGAAAGACATATTGAACTCAAAGATGGGGTATATGAGTGGGGTATTTACAGAGATGGAGAGATTATCTCTGATAGTTGTAAGTTTGAGATAAGGTCAAGGGATATGTCACTCAGGAGTGTGGAGGTAAGGAGTAAAAGAAAACGGGATAGTGAGATCAATCTATCGGAGAAGAAGGAGGAGATTCCTCCTGAGAATAAAAAGGAGGCTTCTCATGAGGATATATTTAAAAACAGGTTATCAAGAATAGATAAGATAATAAAGGAGAACATTGAGAGTATAAAGAATACAAAGAGTTCTATCGATACGGCTAAGGTGAAGAATTATGCAATAATTTACAACAAACTGGACGAACTCAACAATCTCCTGCAGGATCTGAAGGCGTTGCAGGAGTCACTTTTTATGGAGATTATGAAGATAGATAATCCATCTATGATAGCCCGGTATCTCTCAGAACTGGAGGAGATAGAGTCCAATCTTAAAGGTATAAGTGAGGAGATTATGGCTATTCAGGAAGAGATATATAAGAGTGAGAATGGTGATAAAAGGTGAGTTTCAGACTGAAGATATTTCTGATAATCTTTTTTATTGTAAGTGTAACGATGCTCCTCACATATATCTATGGAATAGGAGTAGTCGAGAGGGACAGGAAGAATTTTATCAATGAATATATAGAGAACAGGGCTGTAAATTTGAATATGGGTATCTTGAGGATGATAGAGGGGGTCAGGTTATTCTCTGATGGAGTCTGTCTTCTGAAATCCGATGTAAATAGAGATGAGATTGAGAGGATGTTCAGTGATTTTGTCAAGAGTAACATCTATCTGAAGCGGATGTATCTGAAGAATGACAATCTAATCCTGAAATTCAATTATGAGGAAGATAGGTCTTATGATAGAGATGGGGTCATAATAGAGGATAAAGACATAATCTTTAACATAAAGAAGGGGAACTGTCATTATGTGGCTGAGGTAAATATAATGGAGTATTTGAAAACCTACATTGCCCCTGAGACGGAGAGAGGTGTAATAGTGTTTCTGGCTGGTTCATATATTGCGGCTCCGCATATAGAAGAGGGGGTGATAGAGAACCTCAAGGGGAAACTGGAGAGTCACAAGAGATTGTCCCCATCGGGTGTCTTTTACAGTGATTACTATGTCTGTGGCTTCTCCTGTATAGAGAATCAGGATGTATATGTGCTCTATCTTGTAAAGAGAGATGTCTTTGAAAAGGCGATTGTATCTCTCAGATACAGGATACTTATGGCGGGTGTAATAGCCCTCTTTGTATTTTTGCTCATTGGATTTTATATCTCAGGAAGGATCACTCGTTCTATGGAGCTTCTGAAACAGAAGTCCCATAAGATAGCCAGCGGGGAATTTGAGAAGATAGAAATAACACCATCAAATGATGAGATAGGTGAGGCAATTAAGGCCTTTAATAAGATGATAGATGACCTCAGGGATAAAGAGGAACACTTAAAAGAGTCTCAGATGAAACTCGTTCAGGCCGAGAAGATGTCGGCATTCGGGCAGCTCTCAGCAGGTATTGCCCACGAGGTCAAAAATCCCCTGACATCAGTGATGGGGTATATCCAGCTTGCAAGGAGGATCGAGAAGGATGAGAAGGTCTCTGAATACTTGAAGATTGCAGAGAGTGAGACGATGAGGTGTAAGCAGATACTGGAAGACCTCCTGAAGTTTGCAAGAATGGATAGACACCAGAAGGCGGATGTAGATATAAGAGATGTTCTCGGGAATACTGTAAGACTGATAAATCATCAACTCATGATGAAGAGGATAGGTCTATCTTATTCAGTTTTTCCTGAGCCTTTGGTGATTAACGGAAATGCCAATCAACTCCAGCAGGTTTTTTTGAATGTCTTATTGAATGCTATGCAATCCATTGAGAGAAAGTGTATACAGGATGGTAAGATAGGGATTGAGAGCACTATAGAAAATGGCTCAGTGGTGGTGTCAATAAAGGATAATGGTGAAGGTATAAGTAAGGAGAATATTCACAGGATCTTTGAGCCGTTCTTCACCACTAAGGCAGATTCGGGGGGAACTGGGCTTGGTCTCTCTATATCTTATGGTATAATCAAGGAGCATCAGGGGGAGATCAGTGTTAAGTCCACGGAAGGGGAGGGTACCGAGTTCAGGATAATCCTGCCGCGCAAGGTGTAATGTTTTTTTTATGCTTGTGATTAAATTCGTGTTTGTTTATGTTGACAACATTTGAGTTTATATGATAAGTGAATCAGGTCTATGAGACGGGTAGTAATATTTTTACTTTTATCTTTTCTTCTTGTTGGTGCAAGGCAGTATCTGGATATCAATAATCCTGATATGAGGCCTTATCCTATAGCATTTGTCCCGGTGAATCCTTCTGGAGAGTTGTCTGACTCCATAAAGGAGTTTAATGAGACCCTGAATAACGATATTGAACTGGCAGGGATCTTCAAAAACCTCTCTCCCAAGTCATTTACCGCTGATCTACTGAGAGAGGGATTCAGTGATAAGACGATACAGTTTCAAAACTGGGCAGATATAGGGGCTGATGGGTTGATAAAGGGTTTCCTTGCAGAAGAGGGTGGTAAGATCAAGCTGGATATGAGGCTTTTCGAGGTGGGTACTCAAAAGATGGTTCTGAACAAGGTTTATACATTTGAGGCTGATAAGGCGCGATATCTCGCCCATTCATTTGCAAACGAGATATATAAATACTACACAGGAGAGCGGGGGATATTTCTGACAAAGATTGTATTTGTCAGAAAATATATGGGTGAACATAGCATAAATATTGTGGATATCGATGGAGAGAATGAGCAAAAGATAATATCAAATGGCTCCATAAATATCCTTCCTTCCTGGCACCCATCTGGAGGTTCTATCCTTTATACCTCATTTATCAACCATAATCCCGACCTGTTTGAATTCAATCTATCGACCAAAATATCGAGAGTGGTGTCTAATTTCTCTGGATTAAATGTAGGTGGTCAATATTCCCCCGATGGTAAGAAGATAGCCCTTACTCTATCCCGTGACGACAATTCGGAGATCTATCTTATAGATGTGGGTACCAATAAATATACGAGACTGACAAAGGATTGGGGTATTGATTCATCTCCAAGCTGGTCACCAGATGGAAAGAAGATAGCATTTGTATCTAATAGATCGGGTAATCCTCACATTTATATTATGAACGCCGATGGCTCGGATCAGAAGAGGATAACCTTCAAGGGGACCTATAATCAGACTCCTAAATGGTCACCCAGAGGTGACAGGATCCTTTTCACTGCAAGGGATGAGAGGAATGTTTTTGATATCTTTTATATCGATGTAGCTACCCTGGAGATAAAGAGATTGACGCAGGATCAGGGTAATAATATGGAGCCCTCCTTTTCTCCAAATGGGCAGTATATTGTATTTACCTCCACCCGCTCGGGTTCTTCCCAGTTGTATATTATGACCAAAGATGGTCTCAATCAGAGACGCATTTCAAAGGGTAAAGGTGAGTGTCTTACGCCTGCCTGGTCTCCATTTCTGAAGGAAGAATAGAGACAGATAAGCCCCCTTTAGATAATTATTGGGTCAAGAATCTATTTCTGGTAAAAATCCGATTGTAAGAGTAAAGATCTTACTTTTGATTGTCTGTGAAGAATTATTGAATCTATAGATGGAAATGTTAAGTATAGACCAATCTCTATTCCCTTTTTTCTCTATTTGCCTTTGCCTTTTCCTTGATGGCCTCTTTTTGATCGGGAGTCAGTTTTTTGTATTTATTATATAGTTTTTTAAGTTTTTCCTTCTTTTCATCTGGCATATTCTTGTATTTTTTATAGAGACTTTTTATTCGCCCTTTTTCTTTGTCAGAGAGCTGATTGTAGTAATCGTATGCCTTTCTGAGTCTGTTCTTCTCTTCTTCGCTCATATTCTTGAACTTCTCATAGTTTTTGAGGATCTGCTTCTGCTTTTCTGAACTTAGTGACTTAAATTTAATATACCTATCACGCAGGGTCTTTTTTTCATTGTCGGGGAGGCTTTGATAGTCCTTCCTTTCGTCCGGATATGCATTTATAGCAAATAGCAATATGAATGCGGCTATTATTAATAACCTACTCATCCCCATCTTCATCCTCCAGTATGTCAGCAATGGATTCATACTCTTCCAGATTCTCCACTATGTTGTAGTTTCTGAGCAGGTCCAGGTTTTTTATTATCTCCTCTTCTATGTTGCTCTCGGTTATAGAATCTATAGACGAGGCGGGCTCGTCATCTATCTTTCCCCCTTCTGCAAAAAGGGGTAGTGATAGCAATAATATAATAACTGTTGTGATAAGCCTAAATCTCATCATCGAGTACCTCCTTCAACTCCTCAAGTTCTTCCAGATTTTCTATCAGTTCGAGGTTTGAGAATAGTTCAAGGTCATTTATTATCTCCAGGTCCTCGCTCTTCTCAGAGTGGAGTACAGATATGAGGTGATTGTTGTCGATATCCTCAAATGTATTCTTCTGTGACCTCAAGACATAAAACACCGAGGCAATGATGAGTAAGATGGCTGCGGCAACTGCGATAATCTTTATTCTGTTGAATCTATGTCCTGCCTTCTCTCCCTTTGCCTTAATTGTAATGTTCTCAAAGACCTGTTCTGTGTCATTTTCGGTGAGTTTCATAGAGAGGGTATTCCCCCTGACAGTATCAAGCATATCGAGGTATCTATTCAGAAGGGAGTTGCACCTCTCACATCCCTTCAGATGTTCAACCAACTCATCATTTAAATTAATGTCTTCTCTATTGTTGATTTCAATGAGTATGTCATCTATGTGTCTATTCATCTTCTACCTCAAGAATCTTGAGAGTGGCTCTGTGAATAAGGGATTTTACCAGATTAAGGTTGATGTTCATTACCTCTGCAATTTCATTGTAGCTGAGACCCTCTATCTTGTTTAAGATAAATGCAGTCTTCTGTTTCTCCGGTAGTTCATCTAACACCTTTTTGATTTTCTTACCCATCTCTATGGCAGATAGATTCTCCTCTGGTGTGGGTGGTTTTGAGGAGATCTGGTGAAGGGTCCATTCATCTATCGGAGGTGTTCTGTGATCCCTGATGTAGTTCAGGATACAGTTGTATGCAAGCCTGTAAAAGAATGTATTAAAACTTACCTCTGGTGAATATTTTTCTTTCTTCTGGTATAGTCTCAGAAACACCTCCTGAGTGATATCTTTGCTTGTCTCATAATCTCTACAAAAACGATAAGCCATAGAGAAGATCCTGTTTACATACCTTTTGTACAATACCCTGAAGGCATTCTCATCGCCCTTAATGAACCTCTCAACCAGTTCACTATCAGAGGCCTGCAAGTCACTTAAACCTTTCTGCCTCAGGTCCTTCAATATTTTAAACACCTCGATCTGATTAAAGTTTCATAATAAAATAAAAAAACCCCGAATAATTCGGGGTTTATGCAATCGGGTATCCGATCATCTTCTAAGTCTATATTATCTCTTTGAATTCTTTGGATGGTCTGAATTTTACGGTCTTGCTCGCCTTAATCTTAATCTTCTCCCCTGTTCTGGGGTTCTTCCCTTCGCGAGCCTTCCTCTGCTTCAAGACAAATGTTCCAAAATGGGGGTAGAGGAATCTACTCTCTTTCTTGACCGCCTTCTTAATGTTCTCAAATATTGAGTCCATTATGAGATTGAGAGTCTTCTTTGAAATGTTTGTCTTGGTCTGTTTTCTCACTGCCTCTAACAATTCTTGCTTTGTCATATCTGCCCTCCTTGGCATCTATGGTTAATAAAAAATTAAAGAGGTAATCCTGATAGCATATAATAAATCTTTGTCAATAACAAAATTGCCAGAACCTGTATTTTTCTATGTTTGCCGCCATCGGTCTTCGCAACCCCTTGAAAAATAAGGCTTTCCAGTGACTACTCGTTTTCAAATACAGCATTCTTCCCCATTGTACCTGAAGGTTGTGGCCTGTCAGCAAATATGTCTTTTATGATTATCTTGTGATCACCATTCTTATCTTCTACTGTAAATCCTCTATTGGTCAGAGGGAACTCTTCTGTGCCAGACCATTTACCCTGATCCTTTGGAAGTCCAATGGTATATTTGTACTGGACATTGGTGAGAGGTGGAAACGCAAATGTCCCGGTCCAGATCTGATCACCCGCAACCTCATCTGAGCCCTGTCCATCATCTCTGAGGGCACACCCGACCGAATTGGGTACCCAATCACACAATTTCTCGGTTGCACCCACGATATAGACAATCCCATTCCCCTTTGGTGGAGGCGGCGTAGTTATAGTGGTGTATTGATCTATGGGTATGGTCTTTCCACTTACATCAACCTTGAAGGTTACATATATAAGCGTAGTTGTATCCTCGAATATAACCTTTGAACCAAAGTTGGGCGCTGGATCTACATCCTGATTCCCTTTTGCCGCCACATACAAAACCTCGAGAGGGTCATCCTTTGTTATCTCTAAGGCAGAGAAGGGTATCTTGAGTTCAATCAGTTTCCCCTTGGATACAGGGCCGCCGGCAGTTATTCCACCTTTATCAGTCACAATCCAGTTGCCATTCCCATCGGCATTGGAGAGGGTTACATTCAGTTGGCTACCAGAAAAGTCGAGCATCAGTTCCTTTGCTGCCCCTCCTGTTACAAACTGGAGTGGTGTACCGTTCCTTGTGGTTTTGTTGGCGGGGTTTGTAATATATTCGCCCTTTGTCTTGTCTGTTATGTGTTTGTGGGAAAAATAGAGGAATAGATTTAAATTGGAATTTAATTTTGCAGAGAGGTCAAAGTTGGAGACAATGGCAGTGTAAAAATTGTTATCATCGTATCCATAGTATATCATTGCGATGATGTCGTCCTGTGATGGGGTGGAGCCAGAGGAGTCATTGTCGTAGAATAGGCCCCCTTCATTAGCCCATTCACTCTCATCAGGGTCAAAATTACCGTTAATAATAGGTGGTTTTGTGAAGGGCCCTTTCAGGCTCTTGGCCTTTGGCTGGACAATAGGCCCGAACTCAGGCGCTGTAATTTGTGCCCCGGCAAGTCTTGCGAACTCGTATACGCCATTTAGGTGTGCCCTGAAGGAGCGGTCAAATGGGGTATCATCATTTGCAGGGGATGTCATATCATCTCCATACCACCAGAACCAATCAGAACCCTCAGCACTGTACATCTCCTCCCAGGCCTTCCAGATGTAGTAGTCTCTCTGATTGGTATTCGGGTCAGGTATCGGGGCCGCAGGATTTGGCCTCGGAAGTCCTGTCTTCTCAAGGTCACTCCTTGCCCTTCTCAGGTATGTCCATGCCTGATTCTCCTCAGCCTCTCCAATCCATATAGCAAAGTTTGCGCCTATCCAGGAGCCTGGCCAGAGGTCAGTAATCTTCTTCATATTTTTAATGGGATGAGGCGGGATGTTTCGATCAGGATTCCCCTCGATATATTCACTCACCGTTGTCGTAATTATCTCTCCCATCTTATAGGATTCATTCAGTTTTGCGTATAACTGATTCTTAAATCCATTCCCCTGAAAGTCTTTTATGTAGTTTTCCCATGGGTTTTCCCCATCGGAGACCACTACAACGAGTCTGTCATTTTGTCCGAAGTTAGGGGCATTTCTCAAAACATCCTGTATGAATTCGTTCGCCGCCTGCTCAGATGTGAGGCCCTGGAAGGCAAATCCAATCTTATCGGAGAGGGCATTGTCTCTGAAGATTATTGCCATATCCTTTGTACCACCGCCATTGACGCTGTATGGCTCAAATTGATTGAGACCTGAGGGAGAGGACCTCTCTAAAATCCCCTGATCTGTCGCTACCCATTTGATTGAGTTGGCAGCGAATACCTGAATGGCTTCATTGGATACCGAACCCTCTCCTGGCCACATACCCTGGGGTGTGTAGTTAAATAGATTAGTGAAATAAGTTACTGCCTTTGCTATATGGGCGTGAGCGTCTAATGGATAGGAGAAGTTAGGCTGAGGTAGAATGTCGTTTGGTTGACACTTTTTTGCTGTGTCTGTATTAATTAATAGAGGTAGTATGGGATGATAGAAAGGGGTTGTGGTGAGTTCTATCTGACCCTTTCTGCTCTGAAAATCATAGGCGAGTTCTTTGTGTACAGGTATAACATTCTTCATAATTTTATATTCCTCTGCTACAAGTCTGTTACACAGATCCTCTGTAATCTTTATACCATTTCTGAGATAGAATTTCCCATCCGGTCTTTCTTCTACAATATCTGAGAGGTCAACAGAAGACCCGTCCGGCAGATTCACGCGCCCTCGCAGAAAATCTACATCAAACCATGCCAGTTCAAAGAAACCTTTGAGGTTCAGCCAGTCTTCTTTAGTATAGGTGGCTCTATTCTTATCTCTGAGTGCCTTATATTGGGGGAAATGTTCCATAACCGCATCGGATGTAGATACACACGACCAGGCACCTCTGTAGAAGAGCTCAATCTGTTCCTGTGTAGCCGTGGCGGGGTCAGGGGTATCTTTGAGAAGGATATCGATAAATGGATCCGTCTTCCCTTCATATTTTGCAAGGAATTCATCTTCATTTATTCGATTAGTAGCAGGATTGTAGTACGGTCCAAGTCTCTTCAAATAATACTCATCAAGTTGATACAGCATAACCGATGTGAGATTTATATTGAGATGGACATCGGGGTATTTCTTCAGGATATTAGCCATCTTGAAGTAACTCATAATTGAGTGTTTTCTTACCCAGGGGCCAAGGAGTTGGTCCTTTACAGGATCGAGATATGTGGGCTGATGCTGATGCCACAGGATCGTGAGATAAACAGATCGCTTTATCTGGGCTTTGTTCCTGGATTTATCAAGGGGATTTCCAGATCTGTCTGTTACATCCTGTACAAGGACAGTATATGTCAACTGGGGATTTATGACAGTTGTGGATGGTATTTTCAATGTAGCAAACTCATTATTTACCGATACCTCCTCAACCGGAATTATCGAGTTGTCAGAACCTTTGATGGTATAATTTTCCTTTTTTGACCCTGAGATATTATCTATAGGTTCAGAAAATCTCACTGTGATAGATTTCCCATCGGGGGAGAAGGCACTCACGACATAGGGAGGGGTTTTGTCTATGCCAGTGTCAGTAATATCCTCTCTGTCCTGTATGTCTGTATCAGCAACATCTTCACTACTATCGGGGATTGTACTATCTTTGATGCCTCCAGTATCAAAATTTATAATGATGTCATTCAGTCCTGTATCGTTAGTGCTGGACATAGAGGGTCCTGAGCAGTTTAATGTTATAAACGAAATTATGAGGATTGCCAATAAGGTTCTATTCATAGACATAACCTCCAGTGAAAAGAATATTATAGGAAATTTTTTATTTTTGAAAGCCAAAACTTAAGTTCTTTTGTAAAGATATGGGGATTACCCATTTCTCCCGTAAAGATACATTATCAGAGGTATTCTCGCCAGATGCAATGGATATGTGATTAAGGAAGAAGCTGGTAAGTAAGAATTCCCCTCTTGTAGAGAGGTGGTTATCGAAGATAGACGGGGTGTGTAGTAGAGGGACCGCCCGGTCGCCCTAACTTGAAATAATGATAATTACCGCCTTTAACTGAATGATTATTATCCCTCTATTTTATATTTGTATTGCAGTAATTTAAATGATAAGTAACACCTTATTTGAGGAGGTATGGTATGTTGAAGAAGAGTATTCTATCTATTATGTTGTTAATGTGTCTCTCTTATATGTCTTGCAACGGTGATAATGGAGGCTCGTCCTCTGATGGGGGCCCGACAGATACTTCAACTATGGATAAGGAGGCACCAAGTTTCACCGGGCTGAGTAGTATAAAGGTGAATTATCCCGATTCTATGATGCTCCTCTGGTCGGCGGCTAAGGATAATGTGACACCTGAGAATGAAATTGCCTATCTCATTTGTATGTCTGATAAGGAGGGTGGATGTAAGGATTCATTTGTTGTAAAATACACTGTGACAGGGATTTTGAAATATGAAGTCAAAGGGCTTGAGGATGGAAAGACATACTATTTTGTTGTAAGGGCAATGGATAAGGCGGGCAATACAGATACAAATACAGTCGAAAAATCGGCGGTATTCCAGAGAGAGAAGGATACAGTTGCCCCCAATTTTATGGGGTTGAGCTATGCCACTCCTGATAGTCCTGCATCAGTCAAACTTATGTGGCCGGATGCAAGTGACAACATCACTCCATACGAGAAGATAACATATTCCATCTGTATGTCTGAGATTCAAGGAGAGTGTATAAAAAATTTTAAGGAGACATATAAGACTGATGCTGGCAAGACTTCATATACAGTAAAAGACCTTACTCCCAATAAGAAATACTACTTTGTGGTGAGGGCAATTGATGAAGATGGGAATATGGATTTAAACAAAGAGGAGAGAACTGCAATCCCGGCAAATAACAAACTCTTTGTCAGAACCTATGGTGATGCTACTTACCGCGGTGCCTCTTCATTTGTAAGACTTCAGGATGGATTCGTTCTTTGTGGGGGTGGCAGGATCGGGGATATGCTGGACTCGGATATGTTTATTACCCGATTGGATATCTACGGGAATGTATTGTGGATTAAGGTTTTTGGTGGAAATAAAGGTGATGGCTGTTCATCTGTGGCTGTGGCTTCGGATGGTTCTATTTTTGTAGCCGGTACCACTCAGTCCTATTCGGTCTATGGTGATAAGGATATCCTGTTTTTGAAACTCTCTCCTAATGGGGATTTAATCTTCTCGAAACAGATATATACAGATAAGAATGACCTTGGTCCACAGATTGATATCCTCTCTGATGGTATCATTTTATCGGGGTATACAGAGCAGCGCGATGGAAAGTATGATTCCTTTCTTATGAAGTTTGATTTTGATGGCAAACTTATATCCTCCAGATTACTTCACTCGGATGTAGATGACTATATCAATCGTATAAAAGTTGTAAATGATAAGATATATGCGGTAGGATATACAAACCCTGAATCAAATACCAATTATGATGGATTTCTGGCTATAATCGATAAGGACCTGAATATCCTTGAACAGAAGCTCACTGGAGATGCGGGTTACGAACAATTAACGGCAATGACGATTGACTCCGATGGAAATATACTTCTTGCAGGACAGACAATGACATATGGAGATGAGAAGGGGGATATCTTCATAATAAGCATTAAGCCGGATATGAGCGGTATCAATTTTGCGAAGGTCTACACCATCGACAAAAAGGAATCCCCTGTTGATCTGGCAGTCTTTAAGGATAAGTATGTCATAGTTGGTAATACAGTACCCCCAATTGGTGGAGATGAGGATGGGGTATTGATAATTACCGATAAGAATGGAAATCCCGCTTTGAAAAAATACTACCGGGGTATAAGAGATGACTGGTTCTCAAGGGTTATAACAGATGAGCAATATATCTATATCCTGGGCGGGACCGCCTCGATGCATAACGAGACTCCAGAGGTGTGGTTTTTAAAGTTGAAGGATGATGGAACCACAGGGGCTGAATGTGTGTCATCTTTCATAAATGAACTCAATCTCACTGATAAGGATATCACCCCGAGCATCAGGAATGGGAGTTTTGTTACTGATTCGACTGAGAGTATAAGTGTAAAGGATATCACGGTCAATAGTACAGAGGTTGGGGCTTATGTAGATTATCAGTGTATTGCCGATTAGTCCCTTATCCTCAATAGTATCAAAAATCCAGTTATGAATAGTATCTCGAGAGAGAGTATGGATATTCTCTGACTCTCCGTTAATCTGGATATAACCCCGAATATCACTGGACCAAAAATAGCAGCTACCTTGCTCGAGAAGGTCATAAATCCAAAGAACTCCCCGGATTTTTCCTCTGGTGATGAAACGGCGATATAACTCCTTGCAATTGCCTGTGTGGCACCCAGGACTGTCCCACATATGGCGGAGATAAGCATAAAAATAGTCCTGTCCTCCACAATGAAAATAATTCCAATACTTGCAATCCAGACGATTATTGTAAATTTTATGGTGTTGATTATGCCCCATATCCTTGAGAGGTACCCAGAGGATATGGCACCAATAGCCGCAGATATTTGAATTATTATGAGGAGCAAAAAGTTTTCCTTCAGGCTAAATTTTAGTGTGTGGACCGTATATGAAGAGAAGAAGACGATTACAGTAGAAATTCCATCTGATATAAAGAAGTACGACAGAAGGAATATCATTATGTTTCTGTATGTCCTGATATTTTTAAATGTCTCATTGAGCTCGTAAAAGCCACTGATGATAGAGATATCTCTTTTGTTAGTGATTTTTTGTCCTGGCAGGAGGATGTAGGAGGGGAGTGCAAATATGAAGTATGAAATGGCTGTTATTACGATAATGACTTTAGAGTGTTCGAGGTCTTTGAGAAGAAATATCATAATTACGAGAGAGGTAAGACCCCCGAAATATCCGAGACCCCAGCCGATACCTGAATATTTTTCGATATCCCTTTCTGGCACTATGTCTTTCAGAAATGAGTTGTAGAATGTCATATTGATTGCATAACAGGCATAGGCGATTGCAAAGAATGTCATAGAATATAGAATGGTTCCTCTGTTTGAGAAATAGAGCATAAGAGTGGAGAATATAGAGATGAGCGAGAATACAATGTAGAGGTTCTTTCTTTTACCCGATATGTCAGAGAAACTCCCGAGTATGGGAGATAAAAGCACCGCTGATGCCATAGCAATCGATGTGGCAACGCCCCAGAGAAAATCCCCTCTGCCTCCAGTATTGCCGACTACTATCTCTTTGAAGTATATTATGAAATATGCGGTCAGAATGACCATAGAAAACTGTGCCATTCCAAAGTCGTAAAGGATCCAACTGACGATTGATTTACGGTTCATCATTTTTATCCTAATAATGGTTTTTACAAATAAAACCCTTCCCTGTAAGAGTGGGAATTCGTATAACACAAAAAAATGATATTTACGCTAAAAATTTGCAGTATATTAGTGATTAATTAATCGGATTAAAATTTTATATTGAAAATATCTTCGGGAGTGTGTATAGATAAGGTTACTGTTAAGGAGGTCTTATGTCCCACCATATTTTTAAGAAGATAATCCTGGTTGGAAGGCCCGCGGCTGGTAAATCAGAGGTGATTGATTTTATCAAACGAACCCCCCTTGAGGAGCGTATAAGGAGATTTCATATTGGAGAGATAGTCGAGTTTGATGATTTTCTTTATGTATGGCAGACATTTGAAGACGATGACATCTGGGATAAGAAGCTCCACAAGCCCCGCAAGAATACCTCCAGTGACTACTATTTTTATGACCACGATATCTGGAACTTCTTTATTCACAAGATAAATCTTGCCTATGCCAAAGAGATAGCCCGCAACAAGAACCTCCACGAGACTCATACTGCCCTCATTGAGTTTTCAAGGGGAGGGGAGAATGGTTTTGCAGAGGCATTCTCTCACCTTTCCGATGAGATTTTAAAGGATGCAGGGATTGTGTACATATCTGTATCTTATGAGGAGTCAGTCAGGAAGAACAGGAGGAGGTTTAGACCTGAGATGGCAGATTCGATTCTGTACCATTCTCTCCCTGATGATAAGATGGAGTTTTATTATAAGACCAATGACTGGGAGAAGATCTCCAATAACCAACCCTCGGGCTATATAAATATTAAGGGGCATAATGTCCCCTTTGTGGTACTCTATAATGAGCCTGAGGTGACAGACTCGGACTCCAAACTCGGTCCTGCCCTCGAAAAGGTATTCATGGAACTTCATAATAAGTTTAGTAAGTGAATAGACGAATAAGTGGGAAGCGGGAAAACTAATAAATAGGTAAATGGTAAGGGGGAAATGAGTAAGTTAAAATTCCCCTCTTGTAAAAAACAAATTATTCATTTGTATTTACTCATTTCCTCTTTCCCAATTACCCATCTTTATTCTGTGGACGGTGTTGGTCCCTGGAAACATACCGTTCAGGTCAAAATTTTTATTTGAAAATAAATGAATAATATGGCATAAGAAATTCAGGACCCGGGCAGGAAAGAAAATTTATGTTTACAAATTATTCGGATGCTTTTGAGACTTTATTTAAAGAGGCAGAGGATATAGCAAATCAGACAGGTCAGCAATTGACATCCATACACCTTTTGCTCGCTGCTTATACATTTGAGAATAATATTCGCGCTATTCTTTTAAACAAAAAGATCAGTGAGGATTTATTACTGTCAGCCATTCAGGGTAAACCCGAGGAGAACCCGGATGTAATTCCACAGATAAGGCAGAAGGCTATCGAGACTGCCAGGGGCTCTCGAAGTTCAGTCGTGAATACCATCTCTGTGCTCTGGGCTATTCTCAATATAAGGGACTCTCTGGCATACAAACTCCTTGAAAAGACTCAGCAAGATCTTCACAGCCTCAGGGTATATGTCTCCCAGTTTGTAAGTTCGGGTATGAAGTGCCCGGTCAATGAGACGAGGACTGTAAAAATAGAGATACCGAATATCCCTGGTGTCACCAGTAATAAAGTAGTTGCAGCGCTATCTAATACGGAGAACGATAAGACGGATGTGGTGGAACCATCAGTTAGTGAGGACGGGAGTAAGGCGTCCAGTTCGTCTGATTATGAACTGTCTTATGAGGAGTATCCCCTTCTGAATAAACTGGGGAGGAATATAACTCTTGAGGCGGCATTGGGCAAAATTGATCCTGTGATCGGTAGGGAGAGGGAACTCTCCGAGATAATCGATATACTCGGAAAGAGGCGTACAAATAACCCCCTTCTTGTAGGTGAGCCCGGTGTGGGTAAGACGGCTATAGTAGAGGGGCTGGCTGATATAATAGTGCATAATCCCGATCTCGTCCCTGCCCTTAAAGATAAGATAATAGTCGAGTTGAATATGGCATCTATTATGGCGGGTACTCAATTGCGTGGGGCCCTCACAGAGAAGTTGAACGGGATCAGGGAGGAGGTTAAGAAGTCAGAGGGTAGGATAATAGTATTCTTTGATGAGATACACCAGCTTCTTGGTAATAATAATCAGGATGTAAGTGAGGATACGGCCAATACCCTCAAGACTGACCTCGCCCGCGGTGAGTTCCCCTGTATAGGCGCTACTACCACCGATGAGTTCAAGAAATTCTTTGAGAGTGACCCTGCCTTTAAGAGGAGATTTCAGGTCGTTCTGGTCAGGGAGCCCACTGTTGAGGAGACAACAAAGATACTAAAGGGAATCATACCACAATACTCATCGTTTCATAATGTCAGGTACACAGATGCTGCTATAGAGGCAGCTGCACGCCTATCTTCGAAGTATATCACTGACAGGTATCTGCCCGATAAAGCCATTTCAGTGATTGACCTTGCCGGTTCCAAGACGAGGAGGGAGGGGAAGGAGGTAGTCACTGAGATAGAAATAGCACAGGTGCTCTCCAAACTCACCAATATCCCTGTTGAGAAACTCCTTATGACGGATACGGAGAGACTTTTGCGAATGGAAGAGATACTCTCGGAGAAGATAGTGTCCCATAAAGAGGTAATATCCCGAATAGCCCGGGTTTTAAGAAGGAACTATGCAGGTATATCCTCGAGAAGGCCCATCGGGTCATTTTTATTTCTCGGGCCTACAGGTGTTGGGAAGACTGAGATGGCAAAGGTGATTGCCGACTTTTTATTTCATAGCAGGGAGGCATTGATACGGATTGATATGAGCGAGTATTCGGAATCTCACTCTGTAGCGAGGCTGATTGGTTCTCCTCCGGGGTATGTAGGCTTTGAGGCGGGCGGGGTTCTTACAGAGGCAGTGAGGAGGTCTCCATATTCTGTAGTTCTCCTCGATGAGGCGGAGAAGGCACATCAGGATGTACTTCAGTTGTTCCTGCAGGTTCTGGACGACGGGATACTCTCTGATGGGAGGGGGAGGAGGGTAGACTTTACAAACACAATCATCATTATGACTACGAATGCGGGGGCTCATCTATTCTATAAGAATAACCAGGCGAGGAGCATTGGATTCGGGGAGAACAATAACAGTAAGAGGGTGGTAACGGATGATGAGATATTCAACGCTCTCAGGGATTACTTTCCTATTGAGTTGTTGAACAGGATAGATGAGAAGTGCATATTCTACCCCCTCTCGAGGGATGATATCAGGAGTATAGCAAATCTGATGTTGAAGGAAACTCAGACTACCCTAAAGAAAGAGAAAGGTGTGGATGTATTTTTTGACACCTCCGCTATTGAATATGTGCTCAACAATGATGGCTTTAATAGCGAACTCGGAGCAAGACCCTTGAGGCAGTCGCTGAATCGACTGATTATTGCCCCCCTTGCAGACAGGATTCTTATGGGAGAGATCACCTCAGGGTCTCAGGTTGTTGTAAAGGCTGATTCCTCGGGGATCGTATTTGAGAAGAAATAGTTTGAAAATCCTGATCTATGGAGCGGGCAGAGTAGGGGGGACACTCTATTATACCTTGAAAAAGAGGGGAGTTGAGGCCTTCAGATATTCGAGGGGTAAGAAAGGTGCAGGTTATCTGAGTCTCGATAGAATTCTCAAGTCCATAGATTCCTTTGACCTGGTAATCCTTTCCGTACCAGATATGAATATAGAAGTGGTAGTAAATGAACTCTATAGGTCCATAGACAGAGTTTCGAACAGGGTCATTCTCCATACATCTGGCACTATAAGTTATAGAGTTCTTGATCCCCTGATAGAGAAGGGTTTTATTACAGGTTCTCTTCACCCCTACTTTTCATTTTACAGGATCAGGAGGGATGTAAATCTTGAGGATATATGTTTTGGGCTCTCCTGTGAAAAGAACTCTTTAAAGAGGATTGAAGGACTTTTCAATAAAATCGGTATTAATTATGAGTTTATACTGGATGAAAAGAGGGTCCCCTATCATATATCTGCGGTCTTTGTGAGTAATTTTACTGCCCTCCTTTTACGAATCGCCTTTGAACTACTCGAATATTCAGGGTTTAGGGATAAGAGGGAGGATTTTATCTTTTCCCTTTTGAATTCCACGCTCTACAATCTGAAAAGATTTGGAATAGAAAAGACCATTACCGGCCCTGCAATAAGGGGTGATATGAGGGTCTTGAATATTCATAAGGGATTTTTAAAGGGATATAACCGACTCTATTTGAGACTTTATACACTTGTTTCCAATTTGATTATGACTCTTTATAAATAGCGTCTATTTCAATAAACCATCTATTTGCTCAAGAATAATTTCTATGGAATTACTCAGTTCGTGGGTATCGTCTACGATCTCTACTGTGGTCTGAGGGTTTATCTTCTGAAACTCCTTTGAGACATTTAATGGTACTATATCATCTCTCATACCGTGTATTATATGGGCCCTCAGCCCCTTGATATAAGGGTATGGGTTGTATCTCATAAGGTCTTCATAAAATTTATACAAGAGAGGAATCTCCTTGTTATAGGAGTAGTGAAAAAAACTAAGGAATCCCTCCTTTTTCCATTTGTTAATACCATATTCGCCAAGCCATTTTGAAAATAGTGTGGACAGATCAAAACCGGGCGCGAGCATTAGGAGTCTCTCGGGCAGTCTTGTGTTCCTCTCTACATATAAGGCTGATAAATACCCGCCCATAGATGAACCAATCATTATAAATTTGCCATCTATCAGTTCTATCTCCTGATTTATCTTTTCGAGCATCTTTGAGAGGGTTACATTCGTGAAGTCACCGCAGTTGAGGTCGGGTATATAAATATTTATGCCTTTGTTTTTGAAAAATTGCGCTATTTTATTTGCCTTTGTAGAGGCCGGGCTGGAGGCAAAGCCGTGGAGATAGATGAGATTATGAATTGTGTATCCACCCATAAGCCATGGGGATGTATACTGAATGTAGACAGGTTTTACAATAAAAATCTGAAAGGTGCAGTCTTTGGGTCTCAAAAGAGTATATATCCATTCCACATTGCGAAAATACTAAGAACTAAATCTTTATTTTATTGGCTAAGTAATTTTTTGTTTTACTTGTCACAAAAAGAATACTATATAACCACACCTCTCTTGGTCCTCACGGAGAAGGCTTTAAGATGTGCGGAGTATTTGGTGTATGTGGTTATGAGGAGGCTGCCCTCAGCTGTATTCACGGGTTATACTATTTGCAACATAGGGGAGAGAAACAGTGGGGTATCTGTACGGCCTATGATAAAAAACCTGACAGGTTCAATCTAATAAAGAGGAATGGTAAGGTCGAGGCAACTGAGTACGATATATTAAAGTTGCAGGGGAATATCGCTATTGGCCATGTGAGATACCCGACCGCTGGACCGGCGGATCTGGACAATGCCCAGCCACATGTAGTACTTGATCCACCCCTTATGTATTGTGCCAACGGAGACATTGTCAATTATAACGAAGTCAGAGAGGTGCTTGAAAAAAAGGGTGTCTATTTTGCAAGTCGAAATGATGGGGAACTTGAGGCAAAGTACCTCGCTTATTTAATACAGAGAGGGAAGACACCGATTGAGGCGATTGCTGAAATGATGAATAATATTCAGGGGGCGTTTTCGGCGATTCTGGTATACAAAGGGAAGATGTACGCATTCAGGGACCGGATGGGGATAAGACCGATCGTCTTTGGTATGAGGCAGCGGAATAGCCACAAATCATGGATAGTCAGTTCTGAGACCTGTGGACTGGATGTAATTAAGGCGAGATTCATCAGAGAGATAAAACCTGCGGAGGTTGTTGTATTTGAGCAGAACAGGGAGCCAGTCTCTTATGACCTCTCAGATAGGATAAAAAATCCTCCAAAACACTACTCCCACTGTGTCTTTGAGTGTATATATTTCGCAAGGCCTGAGAGTACAATCTTTGATCTATCAGTATACAGATTCAGGAAACTCCTCGGGGCATATCTATCAAGGCAGATGGGTATTAAGTCCGATAATAATAGCATAGTAGGTTCTGTCCCAGACTCGAGTAATGTGGCTGCCTTAGGCTTTCACCAGGAATCGGGTATCCCCCTCGAGTTTATGTTAATAAGGCATCACTCTACTGGCAGGACATTTATTGCCTCAAAGGATGAGAGGGAAGAGAAGGCGAGGTTGAAGTACAATCCTGTGAGGACGGTAATAAAGGGTAAGGATGTGTATGTGGTGGACGATTCAATAGTGAGGGGTACAACCTCCAGAAAGATTGTGAGGATGCTCAAGAATGCGGGTGCAAAGACTGTCAACCTGTGCATCTCATCGCCACCGATCAGACACCCCTGTTTTTATGGTATTGATACACCAACCGAGTCTGAGCTTATAGCCTCCAGAAAGAGGCTCTTTTATGTTGAGAAGATAAGGGAGTTTGTAGAGGCTGATCGTCTTGAATATCTGAGTCTTGAAAACCTCAAGAATACAATAAGGGAATTGGGACAGAATCCAGAGGATTTCTGTTTTGCCTGTATGGATGGCAAGTATCCCACAAAGACACCTCGATATAAAAAGTCCAGTGCCGGTGGACACGGGAAATAAGATAAGTACTCCTAAATAATAGTACAACGGTTGAAGTGTTTTCGCTATAATTAATTTCCAGGACTTATTATTATATTGCATTTGTTTGCGGATATTAATAAAATCAATGCCGTATGCTCAGCAGGATAAATATACTTCTGATCTTATTTATTCTCCTCTGTGCGAACAATTTGTCTGCTGTTGAGCCCTGGAAGAGGTGGTATACAATTAAGACAGAGCACTTCAATATAAATTTTTATGAGGGGGAGGAGGAGGTTGCCCGGAAGGTGGCTTATGTGGCGGAGGAGGTCTATTCAATCGTTACTAAATGGTTTGAGAGCGAGCCCCACGAGAGGGTTGAGGTGGTGATTACAGATGATACCGATAGTACCAATGGATTTACGACTGTCCTGCCCTATAATAGAATACATCTATTTGTTCGTCCCCCGGCGGCATTCTCCTCTCTGAATGACCACGACGACTGGTTGTATGCCCTCTTTTTGCACGAATTCATTCATATTGTCCATCTTGATATGTACTATGGTTTGAATGCCCTCTATAATCAGATTTTTGGTAAGACAATCATCCCGAACTCTGTTCAACCCGACTGGTTTATCGAAGGGATCGCCACATTTGGTGAATCGAGGTTTTCAGGGGGTGGCAGGTTAAGAAGCTCTCTATATAGAATGTATCTGAGAACTGCTGTCCTCGAGGAGGATTTCAAGCCCATAGATGTAGTATCCAACGGAACTTATGAGTGGCCCCAGGGGACCGTATACTATCTTTACGGCTCTTTCTTTCTTGAATATATTGCAAGGGTTTATGGAGAGAAGGCACTTAAAGATATCTCAAAGGAGTATGCCTCAAAGGTAATCCCGTATCAGTTAAACAAGGTTGCGCTTAAAGTCACTGGCAGGACCTTTTTAGAACTCTACCAGGACTTCTATAATGAACTCAAACGCGAGGTAGAGGAGGTCAGCAGAATGGTAGAGGAGGAGCCTCTAACCTTGTATGAGAGAATCACTGATACTGCTCAGGGTCATAGGAATCTTAGAGTGGACAATGGATATTTATATTATTACGAGTCGTCTCTGTATGATTATCCCCATATCTATCGTTACTCTCTGAGCCAGAAGACTAATGAGAAGGTACTTAAGTCTTATGGGGGTGGTGAATTTGATATTAAAGATGGTCTGATGGTTTACATAGAGACTGTTTTGTACAATCAATTCAATGACTGTACCGACCTGTTTTTGTATGACCTTAATAAGGGAGAAAAAAGAAGGCTCACCAATGGACTTAGAGCTGATTACCCTGCTATATCCCCCGATAAGAGACTGGTTGCATTTGTAAAAAAGGATTTGAAGAATTCAAGGATAGGTCTGTTGAGACTGAGCGACAACAGGATTGAATATATATTTGATTCACCCGAATATGCTGAGATTTCCAACCTCAGATATTCTCCGATGGGAGATGTGCTGTCATTCTCAATGTGGGATAAAAATGAGAGGGATATATATTTGCTGGACATCAGGAGTAAGAGGCTTGATAGGCTTACAGCCGATGTATCTATAGATATGCAACCTGCATTCTCAATGGATGGCAAAAAGATATTCTTCTCCTCTGACAGGAGCGGGATCTACAATATATACGAATTCGATATCCAGAAAAGAGAGCTCAGGAGGCTGACCAACACTCATACAGGATTCTTCGCACCTGAGGTGGATAGAGATGGCAGGGTCTTTGGGCTGGTGTATGGTTCAAAAGGTTATGATGTGTGCGAGATCTTTCTGGATGGACGCACCTTTCAGGATAAGAATTATTACAGGACAGAGCGCTTCCCTGTAATTTTGCAGAGCCCTCCATCTTATGAGGTGAAGAGGTATTCCAGTATCCCATCTGTTCTGCCGAAGTCTTTTAAGCCCATAACAGGTAAATCAGAGGCAGGGGAGTTTTACGGTGTAAAGTTCTCAGGAGTAGATTCCATTGGAAGAAACAGTTTTGAAGTAAACCTGTCTTATGCACCCGAGAAGGAGAAACTCTTTTATTATTTTTCCTGGGGCTTCAACTATTTCTATCCCTATCTTCAATTTGAGTCCTATAAAGATTTCTATACCCTCGGGGATGTACAGTATATAAATGGCAGGGCTGTGAACTACGAAGAGGATAATATTACACTCAAATTCAAAGTCGGTATTCCCCTCTCTTCTTACAGAGTCTCTCGTTCTCTCGATATAAATTATACTTATCAATTCCTGAGCGGTGTTATAAGCAGGGATTTTCATCCCGATGACCTTGTGCCAGAATTCCCAAAACAGGGGAATAAGGCATCGATAGGCATATCTTATTATACATCAACAGTGAGAGGTTACGGTAAGTCTATAAGTGCCGAGGAGGGATTCTCTTACGGAATTGATTACAAATTGTACAATGGTATGCTGGGCTCTGCCTTTGACCTCTATTCTCTGGAGTTCGATACAAGGTTTTATTTGAAGAATCCATATATGAGAAGGAATGTGAATGCCTTCCACCTCGCCTATGGTATCTCCGGTGGTGAACTATATAAGAGGCGATTGTTTTATCTCGGCTCTGTACCTGCTCGTGATATCATTCTCGATTTTTTAAATGATCTGAGGGTAGGGGGTACGCATTTAAGGGGTTATGCACCTTATTCCATCTCAGGAGAAAAGTATATACTGTTTAATTATGAATACAGGTTCCCCATATTTGATCTGGATCGAGGCTTTGAATTGCTCCCTGCGTTTTTTAACAGGGTGTATGCCGCCTTTTTCCTGGATACAGGGAATGCCTTTGATGAGGGTTATTTGCCTCAGGAGTTGTTATTCGGAACTGGTATGGAGTTGAGATCTGATTTCAAATTAGGCTTTTATATACCTGCCACCCTGAGACTCGGCTTTGCCCAGGGACTTGTGGGTAAAACTCAGACTCAAATATACTGGGTTCTTGGTTTTGAATTTTAAGATTTTGCGAAAAAGATGTAAATAGTAATGATACTTATCTCTTGCTGTACTGGAATCTCTTTCTCGCCTTCTTGCGTCCGTATTTCTTTCGTTCTACCTCTCTGGCATCCCTCGTCAGGAAGCCCGCCTTTTTCAGGATAGGTCTTAGTTCTGGTTTGTATTTACAGAGGGCCCTTGAGATTCCAGCCCTAACAGCCTCTGCCTGTCCAGACTTGCCACCGCCCTTAGCATTCACAATAGTATCCAGCTCTGAGAGTGTATTTGTAAGCAGAAAAGGTTGCCTTATAATAATCCTTGAGGTCTCTCTCGGAAAGTATTCATTTAGGGTCTGTCCGTTGATCTTGATATCACCTTTGCCGGGCCTGAGTATAACCCTTGCTACTGCCCTTTTTCTTCTGCCAGTTGCCATAATTTGGGTTTCTGATGCCATTAGCAAACTCCTTTATAAAGTGATTGGTGTCGGTTTCTGTGCCATATGCGGGTGTTTATCTGTTGCATAAACCTTCAGCTTTTTGAACATCTTTAGCCCAAGGTTCCCTTTGGGGAGCATATTCTTTATTGCGAGGGAGATCACCCTTTCCGGGTGCTTCTCGAGCATAAATTTCAGATTGAATTCCTTCATATTCCCGAAGTATCCCGTATGCCTGTAATACATCTTATCAGTAAGCTTCTTACCTGTGACCCTGACCTTGCTGGCGTTTATGACTATCACAAAGTCTCCTACATCAGAGTTTGGGGTAAATTCTACTTTGTTTTTACCCTGAAGTAACTCAGCCGCCTTTACCGCAACCTTCCCCAGGATCTGATTACTTGCGTCAATGATATACCACTGTCTCTTTACTTCTTTGTCTGAAAAATGTTTTGTCATCTTTGTTAACATCTCTTACACCTCGTAAAAGTAAGGATTGGTTTTATAGTTTCACAGAACAGATTTGTCAAGATAAAAATTCATCTTTGACGCTGAGGATTTTATTCAATCGACAAATTGACTCGTTTCCCTATAAATTTTAGTATTGCAAACAGGCAAAAAGTGTTGTAAATTTTTATCCAATGAAATCCTTGTCAAGGATAGGAGGTTTGTTATGAGAAAATTTTTGGCACTTTTGATTGTTGCTTTTATTGCTCTTTTCCTGGCCACAGGCTGTGGAGGAGGGGAGAGTACGTCCGAGGATGTCTATACCCCGGCTGCGGTTAAACTCACAATGACTATATCCCCCACTTCCAATATTATTGCTGATGGTAATTCTGCGGCTAAAATATCCTTAAAACTAACGATAGGTGGTCAGAATGCCCCCGATGACAGTGAAATTAATCTTACTGCTACGGGGAAAGGTGTATTTTCTAATAATCAAAACAATATAGTAGTATATACCACCAATGGTGAGGCTACAGAGAGTCTTACCTCCAAAGAAGAGGGTTCGGTTACAGTTACCGCTACATATGTGGATCCTCAAACAAACAAGGAGTATAAGAAGACTGCCTCTGTATTGTTTGTGAAGGTTCCAGTTGAGACAGGTGAACCCTGCCTCATTCTTTTGAGTATTGATAAAAAGACTGATAGTGGTGGAGATGGTAAGGTTATTGCTGATGGGAATGATTATGTAGATATCAAGGCAGAAGTTTTTGACTATGAAGGAAAGCAGGTACAAAATGGGACTGAGGTAAAGTTTCATACTTCTTACCCAGGCTCATTTGATAATCAGAAGAAGGGTGGTATTCAGGAAGCCTCAGGGTTTACAAAAGACGGGGTTGCCACAGTAAGGTTTTATGCACTGGAATATATAGGAAGTGAAGTTCAGGTGACTGCCACTTTTAATTGTAAAGATGCAGAGGGGAAGGACAATGAGACATCCACCAAAGAACCTTTGAAGATTGGTCTCATAGAGCCGCCAACGAGGCCGACCTTGAAAATTACCTCAGAATACGAATATTTAATAGCCAATGGTGTAGATGAACTACAGATAGATGCGGTTATTACTCTCGATGGGACTCAACCAGTACCGGATGATAGTGTAGAAGTGGTTTTTAGTACTAATTTGGGCTATTTTAAAAGCAGTGATAACTCTAAGCCCAAAAGCATAAAAGCCACTCCCAAGGAAGGGAAAGCGACGGTCTTCTTAAAATCTGAAGGGGATCTGGGTATTGCTACAGTTAAGGTTAATACTCAAGTTGAGAAAGTATCTTTATCTGACTTTATAGATATCAGGCTAATCAGAAATGTTACTATCTCCTGCGATCATATTGATGACACTCATCTTGGATTGAGAAATTCAGGGCATAAAGACTATACGACGATGTGCTTCAAGGTTGTAGATGATCAGGGAGCACCCATCTCCAAGATAACACTCAATTTTACCCCATCTGATGCCCCTGGTGATATAAGGGTGAATCCTGCTTCTATGGTCACAGATAATGCAGGACTTGCCTGTACGGTGCTATATGCAGGAACAGTTCCTACCACAGTCTGGGTAAAGGGTTCATCGAAGGCGGGGGAGGCGAGGTGTGGTCCGGTCGTAATGACAACAGGTGTGCCAAATGCAAAATACCTCAACTTCAGTTGTAAACCCGAAGACATAAATGTCCAGGGGTTTGTCTATGATCTCCTCGAACAGCATTGTTCAGTGGCTATAGCAGATAGATTTTCAAATAAAATACCTTTCGCAACCAAGATATTCTTCAGGACCGAGGCAGGTGCAATTACTCCATCAGCCGAGACCAGTGAAGAGCCTGATTCAATGGGTATCGCTAATGTTACTCTGAGAACACAGGATCCGAGACCACTGGATGTGGCACCTTTCACAGATGAGCCAAGGGTTGGTACTGGTCTTGCAAGAAACCCAAGAGATGGGCTCGTGACGATTATAGCGGCAACAACGGGTGAAGAGGAGTTTGATGATGAGAATGGGAATGGTGTATATGATGAGGGTGAGGCATTTGTAGATCTTGGAGAGCCCTTTGTAGATATGAATGACAACAATCAGTGGGATTCTAACGAACCATTTATCGATGTGAATTTAAATGGTCAATATGATGGACCAAATGGTAAATGGGATGGGAATACAGTTATTTGGAAGGCTACCTGGGTAGTATGGACGGGTAATATCGCCACGGGTGGAAAGTGCCTCGGTGCTACACCTGATCCGAATTCGCTGTCAGTTATGTGTCCCGAGAGATTTGATATCCCAAATAAAGGGTCAATGCCATTTTATTACTCTTTCAAGGATTTCAACCTGTTGCCTCCTATCCCGGGTTCTACAATCGAAATCAAGGTTGATGGTGCTGGTAAGTTATTAGGTGATACAAGTAAGACAGTGCCAGCGATGACGGGTATAAGTATTACAAGGGTGAGAAAGGCAAATCAGCAAAACCCAAAGATTTCGTACGAGGTCAACGAATTTAAGTTTGGTTCTGGATATACCGGGGGATTTACTCTGGCTGATGATGACCCTGAAAAAGAGGTAATGAAGCCCTCCTATGTCTCGGCTACAATAGAGACAAAGACATCCAGTGGTTCTGAGAAGACCGTGATTTCATCGAGTGGAAGGATGGACTCATCCATTAGTTCAGGTGCCTGCAGGAGCAAACTCTCGTTTACACCCGCCCTCCCTGTACCGGCTGATGGTGTTTCTCAGGTATTGATAAAGGCTGAACCTCTCGACAAAGATGGATTGCCATGGGATACGACTATTACATTCAGTACAGATGTTGGTAAGTTTACAGCCGGTGGTTCTAAGTACCTGGTTGTCAATACTAATAATAAGCAAGCTACCGTTCAGATGGTAAATGGAGAGAGAGGAGGGACTGTCACAGTTCAGGCGAGCTTCATCTGTAATGATTCTTACTCCACAAAAGTGACTGATGAAGTTAAGATTACATTTATCGGTATGAATATAATATTTGAGCCATCTGCAGGTAAGACCAGTATTATGGCAGATGGGGTTGATTCAGCAAATTTCACCGCCACATTGATTGATGATAGCGGAATGGCGGTTGCTGATGGTGCCCTTGTGAAGTTTACCACCACCCTTGGTTATTTCAAGAATCCCCCTGATGTAAACAGCCCAAATGGCTTTAAGTGTACCAATACAAAATTGAGTACAACTAATATTTGCATTGCCCAGACCTCGGGTGGGTCTGCATCTGTTGAATTAATAGGTGGGTATAATACAGGGGAAGCGATTGTGAGTGCCTCTCTATACGGTAGTAACCCTGAGTTAAAGTCAGAATTGAAAATAAATGTAGTGCAACTGGCTGATATTAAGTTTGTATCACTCTCAAAATCCCCGCTGGGGGTAAAAGACTCTGGATTCAATGAGTCAGCAGAGGTCATTTTCAGGGTTATAGATACCTCTGGAAGACCACTCTCAGGCCAGAAAGTGGACTTCACATTTACGGGTGCCCAGAGTGGAACGAGTGCAATACAGCTGAATCCCTCTAATTCTGTGTCTGCTGAAGATGGTCTCGTCAGGACTACTATTACAACAGGCACGCTTGCCCAGACAATTAATGTAATTGCCCGCGCCCAGATGGGTACTCAGATTGTATCCGCCTCTTCCGATCCAATAGTTATAATTGGTGCCAAACCAAACAGGAAGTTTGTAACATTTGGGTGTGAATATAAGAATTTAGGAGGTTTTGGGAGCGATAAGGTTACTACCAATTGTTCTGTAAGCGCCAGAGATAGATATACAAACATTGTGAGTCTTCCTGTGGCTGTGAGATTCCTCTCAGAGGCGGGTATTATTACAAATGTGTCAAACATTGGTGAGGATGGAATTGCCTTTGCAAGTCTTGTGACCAATAATGTGAGGATGCCCGCGGATGTTTCGCCGCTAAGTGGCGAGCCCAGTTATACAAGCGGTGGTAAGACTTATAACCCAAGGGATGGACTAGTGACGCTGGTTGCAGCATTTAAGGGAGAAGAGGAGTTTGATGATATTAATGGGAATGGAAAGTATGATCCGGGAGAGCCATTTGTTGATCAGGGAGAGCCATTTGTAGATGAGAATGATAACGATTATTGTGATGGTGAAACAGCAGCAGATGAGACTCTGAGACAGCAGGGCAAACCCTATAATTGCAAAGAATTGTATATTGATGCGGATGGTAATGGCAAGTATACCCCGGCAAATGGTGTCTGGGATGCCCATTCTGATCCGAATGACAATTCCCTTGTTTGGGTAAAGACATATGTATTGTGGACAGGTCCGGTTACAGTCGGGAATGTTTGTAATCAGAATTCTCCAAATCTCAGTGTAATCTGCCCGGTTAACTTCAACCTCGCTGATGGTAGTACTCAGGATTTCACTTATGAAATTAAAGATGAAAGGCTCAATCCTCCAACAAGGGCCGGTATAATAACATTGTTCCCAATTGGTAAGATCGGTATAGATGGCAAGTCACCTGTTTTGAAGGATGATCTCGGAATGAAGGTTGCAGTCAACAGGGTATGTCAGTCCTCTGTTTGTAGTGAAAAGACATCCATTTCGGATTTTGTAAATGGTGTGAAAGGATCCTTTGCTGTATATGATGATGTTGTGGGAGATTCTGGCCAGACTCAGAATGTGTCTGCAAATGTCAAGATAACTTATTCCTTTGATCCTGCTGCGGATGAAAAGATGTATGATCAGAGTGCGACTATAACATCCCTGGGTATTATGAACGATCCGAATGCCACCGGGCCCTGTGCCTTCAGACTTGAGGCATCCAATTCTGTGATTCAGGCAAATGGTACAGATTCTACAATAATTACAGTAAAGGATATCAGGGATCAATTCAATCAGCCAGTCGGTGCAAATGTACCCGTTCAGGTAACTACCACACTCGGGAAGTTCAGCAATGGAGAACAGGAGATTGTTGTCCTTACAAATAATAATAGCGAGGCAACAGTGACAATGTTTGGTGGTTCACAGGCTGGAGCAGCTGAGGTGACAGCACAATATTTCTGTGGGAATAAAGTTCCAGTGAGAAAGATAACCATAATTATACGACCTGCCGATGCTCTCACTAACTACTTTATCAGTGTGGTTGCATCTGATCTATCCTTGATTGCCGATGGTGATTCCAGGACCACTATTACAGCCTTTGTATTTGACAATACAAATGCACCTGTGAAGTCTGGAACGGTTAATCTCACAACCACTGATGGTACGCTGGAATGTATTGATCCTGCGCCAGATTGTGTTTATAACGATGTCCAGCATAAAAACATTACAGTAAAGTTAAATAATAATGGAAATGCCTCAGCAAAATTGATCAGTGGTCCTACAGCAGCCCTTGCAAGGGTAGAAGGCAAGTTTGTCACACCTGATAATAAGACAATCACTAATTCCACCTATGTAAATTTTGTGACACTTGGCTCTATTATGTATCAATCCATTACAACAGATGTAATGGGTGTTAAAGGATCGGGCTTCAATGAGACAGCTATTATTGGATTCAGAGTTTATGATAATATCGGACAGAAATTTCCGAAGAACCAGAAGGTCGAATTTACTTTGAGCAACTCACCCGGTGGCATTTCAATTATTCCACCATATGCATATACAGATGAGAATGGAATGGTATATGCAACGATAAAGTCAGGTACTATTGCAACTACATTTACTGTTACGGCCTCTTCATCGTTGCCGGGTGTAACTGTCCAGGGTGTCTCCCCAGCTATCGCTATTATTGGTGCCAAGCCCTCTGCCAGGTATATGAATTTTAACTGTGCTACTAAGGTTATTGCTGCGTTGAATACTATACCAAGCGAAGTTCAGTGTAAAGTCTCACTTGGTGACAGGTATACAAACAAGATTGAGAAGCCCACGACTGTGCATTTTAGAACAGAGGCGGGATTGATAACCTCTCAGGCGTTGACCTATGATAGGGAGACTGCTCAATCGAAGTATCCAAATGATTGGGAGGCTTATATAGGCACTGCCGATGTCTATCTCAGAACATCTGAGCCGTATCCATATGATACAACACCGATAGTTGGAGAGCCATCGAATGGTTCATCTAACCCGAGAGATACCATTGTCTCGATAATTTCTGTGACTACTGGTGAAGAGGAGTTCTACGATAATAATGGTGATGGAGAATTTACTGGTTCAGAGATGTGGAGGGAGAATATATTTACAACCCCTCAGGCTCAGAAGTTTGATGCAGGAAATGACCAGAAGTGTAGAAGAGCAGATATTGTGAGCTATGACCCGCCTAAGTGCAATAACTGGATTAATACTGCTGCTGGTGATACGATCTCTCCAAGTGAACCATTTATAGATTTACCAGAGCCATTCATAGATGTGGATGATGACAATACGAGAAACTTGCCCATAGAGCAATTCTTCGATACGGATGGAAATGGTGCCTGGACAAATGGAAATAATAAGTGGGACTCAAATACAAACATCTATAAGGAAACAATAATGGCATGGTCAGATTCACTGGATCAGGTTGCATCTTCATTCCCTGTTATAAATCAGTGCTCTGGCTCTACACCAGCGTCTCCCGGGATCAATCTATTGTGTCCGACCTCGTTTAATATGCACGGTGGTGATTCTGTTGTATTCAACTTTAAGGTTTGTGATTCCCACTTTGTCAATCAACCTGGCGCTGTTATCGAGTTTACCACCGCTGAACCCCTCTCTGATCAGTTGCCTCCTCCACCGGTGATCAGTGGTCCGTCCTCATTTGTGGTACCAGAGAAGCCGCCGTATAAATTGGTATTCACAAATTCTGCTGCAACCCCGGTTACTGTGTGTCAAATAGATCCGCAAGATTCCAATTATAGAATATGTTATATCAATACTGTTATGAAGCTCAATAAGACTTTACAGTTGCAGCCTGATTACTGTTATTCTGATTCTGTAACCCTCCAGGCTCCTCTTATTACTGACAAATCAGGTACAGTTAGCTCCTATCTTAAAGGGAAGGTCAATGGAAAGGTTGTATGGTATATTACTGGATCTGTTACTTATCCATAAGGAGAAGTGGATATGAGGACTGATCGTAAGATCCTGGTGAATATTATTCCTTTATTTGTCCTTTATTTTATCATTTCCTGTGGGGGGGTTTCACCCCCTCCATCGGGGAATGGTAATCTAAGTATTGCCTGGCAATTCCCGAATAATATCACCTGTTCAGAGGCACAGGTTGTAGCCATCGGAGTAATAGTTTATAATTTAGATGGGAGTAAAGAGTATGAGAATAACTTCACCTGTGAAAATATGAGTGTAACTATAACAAATTTTGTTGCTGATACATATACAGTTGAGGTTATTGGATATGGTACAAATGGTGAGATCAGATATTATGGGAGTTCCCAGGTGGATATCAATGGAAATACTACTCTGATAAGGCTTGAATATGTCCTTGCTGACATTATATTATCCTGGGCATTCGAATCTCCCGCAAACACTGATTGTGTTCAGGCAGGCGTTTCAAAAATTGATATTGTAGTTCTGAATGCTGATGGGAGCAAGGAATATGAGGATACTGTTAAATGTTCTTACAAAGGTGGAACTATAACAGGGTTTGCTCCTAAGAAATTGTATAAGATTATGCTCAAAGGTAGGGATGTAGGTGGGACGATACTCTATTACGGAGAGGTAGAGAAAAGCCTCAATATAGGACAGAATAATATTGGTACTATTGTATTGAAGAGGGTTTACAATAAGGCTATATTTCAGATTGGATGGACATTCGGTACAGAAAATATGAGTTGCAGCGCCGCAGGTGTTCAGAGTGTCCGTATTATATTCAGTGCCCCATCAGGGAGTAATGTATTTCTTGATAAGACCATCCCCTGTACACCTCAACAGTATATGAATCAGGATCTTGAAGAGGGTGTGTATAGTTTTGTAATCTATGGCATTGATTCATCCGGGAGTATAACTTATAGTAGTACTCAAAAGAATGTAGATTTAAAAAATGGCTATAATGATCTGGGAATAGTCATTTTGAATAAGAGAGAGTAGAGCAGCTGCAACCCCCTTCTCCAGGATATATTTCACATACACCATTAATATCATCCTGAGAGAGAGTTCTCTTTTTTATCTCTCCTGCCCTTGCTGTTGGATACATAACACTGGAAGGGTCATAGGAATGGTCGAGTCCTATTAAATGCCCGATCTCGTGAGTGATGGTATTTTGTATGTCCGTATAAGTAGATGGATGGTTGTCTATGACATTGAACCTGTAATTATATCCATTGAGTTCTATATCTGCATCATAAATGATTCCTGTTTTGTCATCATAGGTTACTGTTGTCAGCGCCAGTCCATTTGCCTCGTAGGGCCAATCATTGTAAATCCAGACAATAATATTTTTGTTTGCTTTTAGATCGAGAGAATTGAATGATGCCTTTGTCTCTTCTGTATCCTCACCCCTTTCGAATCTCAGGGATGTACATTCAGGAGATTCCCACTCCCTGAAGGCATTCATCACCGCCTCAAAGCACTTCTCCTTTTCTGCCATTGGTTTGTAGCAATCTTTATTGATGTGGTATTTTATTGGTAGTTCCTTCCATTTCAATGGCTTTCCCGAATTCTCAGCTTTTTCTCTTTCAAAAGACAGTAGAAGGCATATTGATATCAGGATGATTAGTGATTTATACTTTATAAAGATTAATTTCCTCATCGAGGGGGAATAGTATCAAATCCTTAATATTTTGCAAATTCAAAAGCACCATAAATAATCTGTCCAGTCCAATGGCATTCCCTGAACACTCTGGCAACCTTCTAATAGATTCCACAAACACTCTATCAATTTTGTCTTTCCCTTTAATAGCCAGATCCCTTTTTAATCTCTCTGCCTGTTCTTCAGGGTCAGTCAACTCGGTGAAGCCATTGCATATCTCTACACCATTAAAGTAGAGTTCATATCTCTCTGATACTCTTATACCGTTTTTTATGGATATCTTTGCCATTGAAGCCATACTCGGGGGATAGTCATATAAAAATACAGGTCTGTCTTTTCCTAACTCTGGTTCAATATATGTAAGGAAGAACTTGAAGATGATATCATCATAATTATCTGATTCCGAGATGGATATTCGATTCCTTAGTTTTGAGACCAGTTCATCTCTGTCTTCGAGGGAAGAGAGTACAACACCATAGTTTGATAGGAGTTCTATTATGCTAACCCTTTGAAATTTCATCGAAAAGTCAATAATCCTGCCGACTTTATTTTTGACATGAAGATTGTGTTTTTCAACTATGTATTTTATCATCTCCTCAGTAGTATTCATTGTGCTTTTATAATCCCTGCCAACCTCATAGAACTCCAGTCCCGTAAATTCAGGATTGTGGATTGAATCAAACTCATTATTTCTAAAGAATTTACATATCTGGTATATATTGCAGGGGCACTCTGAGAGGAATCTCTTCATATAGATCTCAGGAGAGGTGATAAGAGTGGCTGTGATATCTCTGTTTTGATATCTTATCTCAGCCTCTATGCTCTCTATGTGTGGATTTGACTCTTCACAAAGATATATTGACGGTGTTTCAATTTTTAAGAATCCCCTCTTCTTGAAAAACTCATTGATAGAGTCAAGCATCTCCCCCCTTAGAATCAACAGGTTTTTATCTATTTTCATTTTAGTGGTGATTTATACAGTGAGAAGGGTTATCCCTTTTTGGATTCATCCTTCTTCGGTTCGTCCTTCTTCAGAGTTTTACCGTACTTTTTCATAAATTTATCAACCCTTCCAGCGGAGTCTATAATCTTCTGCTTGCCGGTGAAGAAGGGATGGCAGTTAGAGCATATTTCTACAGTGAAATCCTTTCTGGTAGACCTTGTCTTAATTACATTACCACAGGCACAGGTAATTGTACAATCCTGATATTCTGGATGAATATTCTCTTTCATTCATACCTCCAAAACAGGTTTGTCCTTCTATACTAAAAAAATTAATAAGTCAATTAAATAATTATGGTGGTATGGCATAGGTCCAAATTTAACTATAGTCTGTAATCAAAGTATCCAAAACCGAGGAAAGGATCAACCCCACTGCAATCCCCCTGACACCCACCGAGACCAAGATTCCCTTCAAGCATAATGGGTGGATTGTCCTTTGCCATGACTAAGTCAGTGTTTCAATTGTCAATTGGTGAAACCGATTTTGATATAAAACTACTGTTATTTAAATTTCAAAAGTGGACAAAAGTAGGTCAAAAAATGCCTCTCTGAAAGTCCACTTTTCAGCTTTATTTGAGGATTTAAATCTCAAAACTGGACTTAACTCACCTGTCCGATTTTCAACTTTATTTGTGCATTTAAACTTCAAAAGTGGACATACCAAGATCCTCTACCTTCACCTCCTTCTTTCCCACAACCTTCATCCGATACCAAACCTTCATCTCTCCTGTCCTTCTCCCCTCGTCTATGCTTATCCTTATCTCAACCCTCTCACCTACGGGTACTCCGCTTACCCCTATCTCTATGTTGTTGAACTTCACCCTCCTGTACCCGTTCACAACTCGATTATATCTCAGGCAAAATATGTCCTTCATCTCTGTATATGGATGCCTTATCCTAAACTCCCTGAACATCGTCTTATTCTCTTCTTTTGCCCTCTTGAACCTTATCATCGGCACTTCTCTCGTCGTGGTATGAATCAGTTTGTAGTTGTACCTCTCTACCTCCTCATCGAGGATATCCTGTGCCTCTTTTATACCAGTTACCTCCTTCCTTACACAAGTCCTTATCATATGGTCTTGTAGCCACCTGAATGGCCTCTCTATCTTCCCCTTTGCCTGTGGCGATAACGCATAGGTTACATCGATATTTAAGTCCATAAGCACCTGTCTCCACTGCGGAACTACCTCATCCGTTGTCTTCTTCTTTTCCACCCAGACGATATCCCTCCCTCGAACAAATCTGAAAATGCTGTGGTTGTCTACATAGTATCTCAAGGGTAATCCATTCTTTAAGACCAGTTCCTTTATCGCCATAATCTGTGCCCAAGAGGTCTCCCTCTCAACCAGCTTCGCATACAGTATCGCCCTTGAATAATCGTCTATGGAGGTTATCAGATACCACTTGGTGTTTGAGAGCGGGGCAAACAGATGATGTGATGTATCGTGCTGGATCAACTCCCCAACATAACTGGTTATCACCTCCCTGTCGTGTACCTTTTGCCTCCTCCTTTCAATGTAAAACCCGTTCTCTTTCGCTATCTTTATTATCGTAGGTAGGGATACCTCTATCCCTTTTTCTTCGCTTATTCTCTCCCTTAGATAACTGTAATTGTATCGATTTATCGGGATGTCTATGTCATCTATCAACTCCTTATCCTTCTTCAACTCATCAATGATAACCCTCTGGATATCAACGGAAATTCGTCTTTTAGATTCCCTCTTGTATTCAATGGAAAACCCCTCTGGATTAGCCCTGTAAAGCGACAACAGCTCATAGAACCTGCTTCTACTTACCTTAAGACTTCTTATACACTCTTCCACAGGGAATCCCTGGGATAAGTGCTTACCGAGTATGTGTTTGACATAATCTGTATCTACCCTCTGATGCAGTTGTTTCTTCATAAAAACCTCCTTAAAAAAGTTTTGACCCCTTTATATATAGGCTCTTTCTAAGAATCATCTGAGAATATTCGTAA
>Ga0078972_1004316_pt1 | contig 39372 bp, 41 predicted proteins | sample YelNatPaOPGAMG01_FD_67568 | JGI IMG/M metagenome (GOLD analysis project Ga0078972, IMG submission 67568) | Hot spring thermophilic microbial communities from Obsidian Pool, Yellowstone National Park, USA - OP-RAMG-01 (SPADES assembly) (version 2) | ecosystem: Environmental > Aquatic > Thermal...
GAATTTTCAAAAATAATATTATTCTCCGGGTAGGGGAGAACTAGGAGTGATGGCGAGTAGAAGGGTAGAAACCCGGTCAATAATAGAAGGACCATGGAATATCGGGAAAGTAGTCTAAGAGCATTCTTGTACTCTTCAATGCATCTGTTTGACCTAAATTTATTAGACACGCGGCCCACTTTTTCTTTTATATTACATGTAGCTATAGAAGTGACTTGTTCTGTATTCGGCAAATCCGACGAATAAGCAGATTTTACAATGTTTTTTCGCTTAACCGTTACAGCGTTCAACTTCCCAATTTAATTATGTATGGCAAAAATAGGCTTATAAGTGTTTATTAAATATCCCATTAGGTTTGAAAAATAACTGAGGAAACGTGCGATCCGGGAAGCCTTCCGTTATACCGTCAGTAGCTATCAAACAAGCAATTCCGTTGGACTAAGATGCTACTACGGTTCAATGAGGCTGCCTAGCTACCATAATGTTGTGCTAGCAAAGATGACATAAGAGCAGCATTGAGTATCATGTTAAGGATACGCTTGGGACTGCTGAAGAAGTATACACCCCCGATATAGTTCTGGCGGAGTTCGCCCGGAAGTAGCGCGCGCCTGAAACCGAGGAAAATCGAAACTATGAAAGACGTATTCGAGCTGTTCTATATCGATTTCCTCATGTTGAAAAGAGAGCAGGAAAGTGTTCCTTAGGAAGCGGAAATAAGCCTTTTAATCCGAGCAGTGGTTAATGCGGAAAAGTAAAGGTTAAAGCTTATTAACCTTCACCCCAGCCGCCTTCTCGGTAATGAGTGTAAACGAATTCGTAAGCATGCTGGAGACGGTTTCACTAGTTTTGGGAGTGGGTGCTTTAATAGTCTTAATATACTTTATTGCCAGTAGAACTGTTAAGCGTCAGGCTCAGAGGTAGAGGTATGTGTAAATACTCCCCGGAGGGTTCTCGAAGAGGGATGTGAAAAAGGGAGGGGGCGGGCATGTCTAGAGAAGAGCTTATCCGCAGGTACGTTGACACGATTCTTGAAAAGAGGAGAGACATTACTAGGGATGATCTTTTACGCATGATAGAGGAGAGGAAGAGGGAAGCCAGGGTTAGCGAGGCCTACAGGGAGGTTTGGGCTGTTTTCAGCGTGGCGAACGAGCTGGGCGTCAGGCTGGAGGAGGTCTCGCTTGAGAAGGAGGTTAAGATAGGGAACATCGTCTCGGGTTTAACGAATATTTCTACGCGTGGAAGGGTTATCGCTGTCCTTGAGCCAAAGGAGGTTGAGTCTAACGGTGAGAGGATTCCGATAACCAGGGTGATTCTGGGAGACTCCTCAGGATGGTGCTACCTGTACTTGTGGAGGGAGAAGGCTGGCTTGCTGAGGGAGTTGAACATAAGGCCGGGGGACGTTATCAGGGTTAGCAGGGCCTACAGTAAGGAGGGTAGGCTAGGCACCGTCGAGATACACCTGGGCAGTGTTGGGAGTGTTTCGAAGGCTGAGGATAGTCTAGACATGCCTGCGAGAGAACTCTTCTTCAAGAGGCTTGGAGACGTAGGTTACGCGGACAATATTGTTAACGTGAAGGCGACTGTAGCCGGTGTCTCAGAGCTTAAAACCTTCATCGGCCCCAGGGGGGATGAGGGTGCTGTAAGAAGAATCGTCTTAGCCGAGGGGGATGTCAGGGTGCCGTTAACCCTTTGGCAGGAGCATTCCGGGAAGATTTCTGAGAAGGATGTTTTCAGCACCGTCCTGGTTGCGGGTGCGAGGGTTAGAAGGGGTTTAAGCGGTGGCCTGGAGCTTGAGCTGGATGCGCTTGGCTGCTTGGAGGTTGTCAGCGGGGCCGGCGGCTTGGAGTATTCAACCATCTCCAAGATTGGCTCAGGCAAGCCTGTAAACCTTAAGCTTCAAATGCTTAAAATGTTCAGCGATAACGTTGTCTCGGTCGGCGGCAGGATGAGGAAGTTCATGGACGTTATTGTTTCAGACGGGGAGTCGTACGCTGTTTTAACCGCTTGGAACAATCTTGCAGACAGGCTTAGGCAGGTGGGGGAGGGGAAGAAGGTGTTTTTCCTGAACCTGATTCCAAAGCGCTGGGGGAGGCAGGTTTTGCTGAGCACGGCTTCAGTAACCACGATAGTCGGGGTTGAAGAGGGTGACCCCGGCTTAAGGGTTCCTGAGGAGGTTTACAGGGTGAGTGAGCTTGAACCAGGCTTGAGGAGGGTTCACGTGGAGGGCGTTGTCTCCAGTAAGCCCGAGGAGCAGGAGATTGTTTCAGCCTCAGGCGAAAGAATAAAAACATGCCGTTTCAGTCTTGTTGACGATACTGGGTTGGTCGAGGTGGTTGCGTGGCGCGAGAACACTGTTAAAATATCGTGGTTGACGCCTGGGAGAAGCGTTAGGATAAAATGGTGTAACGTTAGGGAAAGGGGTATTGGGGGGATGCGGGTTGAGGTTACTGGTGACAGTGACGTGGAGGAGATAGGTGTTGAGCAGTAGCCCTGTTGTAGTCGTCGGGAAGAAGAAGCCGTGGAACTATGTTACTGCCTGCATCACGGTTTTCAACAGCGGCAGTAGAACGCTAACCATACGGGGGAGGGGGAGCAACATATCTAGGGCTGTGGATGTGGCGAACCTCCTTCGGAGAAACGTGGCTGGAACGCAGATACTTGAGATTAGAATAGTGGAGGACGTTAATGACGCTGACAACTCGAGAATAATCCCGGTTATCGAGATAGTCTTTAAAAACCCTCATTCGCCGTGAGCTAGAGAACTTGAAGTATTAAGCCGGTTGACACGACGAGCATGGCCAGCAGCATCATAATGGTTTTCTCAGAGTACTCCACTATCTTCTCCAGCTCCCTGAAGATGTCGCCCGTTACCTTAACCAGTTTCGTGTCATCCGTGTAAACCTCAAGCCTGCACGCTGAGAGTTTTCCCACCGCGCCGGCCAAGGCTTCTCCACATGCTTCAAGCAGCGACTCCATGCTCGTCTTAAACCCGACTGGGAAATACCCTTTTTCAGCCTTTTTCAAACCGGTTAAAACATGCGTGTCCGTGGTGACTATCTCCAGGGTTGAAACGCTGAACCGTTTCTTAAGGCTTTCAGCCAGCCGGTTTCTCACGCCCATGACCATGTTGTTGCCGTCGATCATGATTATAACATGGTTCTCACCGTCTATGTTGAAAACCAGGCTTGAAACCCCGCCGGGGCCTATTTCGTCGCTCGGAAGACTCTTTAGCCTAACCCTGTGGAAGCCGGTTTTCAGAGTTCTCCCGGAAGCCTTCTCCAAGTCTTCAGCCGCTTCCTCAAGAAGGCTTGCGAACGTTTTCTCGTCTGGGCTGCTGACCATCCAGCTGGACGCGTCTATAGAGTTGTGCGCGTCGCACACTAGGAGGGGGGTTAAACTGTGTTTCTTCAAAACGTCTGAGAGCCTCGGCAGCCATTCCGGTGGAAAGTCCTCAGCCGAGTGGCCTGGGCAGGACAGGAAGGCTATGCAGTATGGGCCTAAGCGAGCCGCGGTGACGCAGTATCCTTCAGCCTCCTTCTGGGATACGCCCACCGGGAAGTCTTCAAGACTCTTGGCTGAGTTCAACCCGGCTATTATCATGCTGCCTATTTTCTCAACCTCCTTTTTCGAGGGAAGGTTTAGGCTGTGGTCTGAGAGGGAGCGTAGTAGCATTATTCGCCGGCCACTCTCGTCCTCCAGCTCCTCAACCAGACGGCTGGGCAGAGGGCTGCTGCCCAGGGTTCCGAAGGGCCCGAAATGAATGTTTAAGCCTATTAGGGATGCGGGTGGCATTCCTATGGTTTTGAACGTGACTATGGAAAGCCTCAGATTGTTCTCCCGGCTTGCTTCTTCGAAAAGCCTTTCAAGCGGCTCTTCATTATTGTTGAAATGGTAATCCAAGTATGCTTGGAAAACCGTTAAAGGAGAGATTTCACCCCTGACTTTCCTAAGGCTTAGGGCCGCGAGAAGCAGTGCGCCCGTGGAGAACGATAACAGTATTACTGACAAAACCTCCGCCAGGTTTTCAAAAAGAATAATGCTCACGACAATCCAGCGGAACGATTGGAGAATCGTGTTCAACAGGGAGACTGCGAGAATACTTGGAGCCCCCCTTCTGTAGAAGCCCGTTAAGACTAGGAAAGATATGAAGGAGGAGACTGCGACTCCGAGCAGCGTGAGACTGGGGATGATGCTGCCCGGCTCAACGGTGAGCAGGATGCTGGCTATGGCTCCGGCAACTACTAGAAACGCGTATACGGCTTCCTGGACTAGTTGAAGCGCGAAGAACCGTCTCAGGGTGAAAACCCTGTCCCCGTGGAAAAAAGCACGGTGTATCAATGCTGAAAACAGGGTTGGCGTGAAAAAAACGATCAGTGTCTGCGGGAGCATTCTGATGGGGGAGAATAATGTCAGCATCACTAGTGAGACGAGTGATTCCAGGAGGAGGTTTGCGAGAAGAATCATGCTTAAAGATGGGAATGAAAAGAGGAGCCTGAGGTGGCGGGAAGCGTCTGTGGAAGACAATCCCTATATCTTCAGCAACAGTATTAGGATGCTTCCGACTATTAGAGCCGCGGAAAGAATAACGATGATCACTGGTTTAACCGGAAGCCCCTTGCCTTTTTCACCGAGCGTGCTTAGGAGGCCGGCTGCTCCGGCTGGGAGACGTGAACCCCGCCTGTCCCTCTTTGAACGCTCCTTAGACATTGCAGACCTGTTAAAACCCTTCTGGTTAAAGTAAATAAACTTTATCCGCAGCCCGTCTCAACAGGCCTAGACGGGGAGGCAAGGTTTAACTTAGCCGCCGCTATTATTCATCGACTGGTTGAGCCAAGATAAGGAGGCTGTTAGGAGGAGGATCTTAACGGAGGCTGTGCGCCGCGGGATACTGTTGAACCCTGAGGCGCTTTCAATACTCGTTGAAAACTACGATGAAAACTCTATTCAAAGCCTGCTCGACAAGCTGGCGGGTAAGGCTGGGGAAAACGGGAGAAGCCTCGTAGTCTCTAGGGAGATGGCTGCGCAGCTTGTAGGGAGCCAGACTGGGTCTGAAGCATCGACGGGTGTTCATCCACAGGTTTTAGCTAAGGATGTTGAGGCGAAGATTGAGGTTTTAAAGACGTGTGAGGCCAAGCCTTTCTCAGACGATCTTGAAGCCAGAAGACAATACTTCGTCGACAGGTATCGCAAAATATCCTTAATACTGAGAAGCCGGGCCGACGTATCGCCGTACTATCCCTTGAGGAAGGCGCGTAGTCTTCCAGACGGCTCAGAGGGGAAGACGATAGTAATGCTTTACGAGAAGCGTGAAACCCATCTGCTGGTAGAGGATCCTGAGACCACTGCGAAGATAATGATTCCGAAAGACTGCAGCAGGGATTTGAGGGAGAAGATCGACAGGCTTGTCCCGGATTCAGTGATAGGGGTAGCCTTCCGCGTCTCAGGCTCAATGCTTTTCTGCAGGTCCATTATTTTCCCAGACGTTCCCATTAAAAAGATCAGGACGGCCGACGAGGATGTTTCAGTGTTAATGACGTCGGATATTCATTTCGGGAGCCAGAAGTTCTCTGAGAAGGCTTTCAGGAGAATGGTTAGGTGGCTGAGGGGGGGAGGGATGACTGAGAGGGAGCGTAACCAGGCTTTCAAGATCAAGTATATCATTATTGCTGGAGACCTTGTAGACGGAGTCGGAGTTTATCCTCAGCAGGAGAAGGAGCTTCAGGTTAAGGATGTGGCGAGGCAGTATGAAATGCTTTCAGACATTTTAAGCCAAATACCTGACTACATAAAGATGATAGTGATACCTGGAAACCATGATGCGGCGCCAAGGGCTCTCCCGCAGCCACCTGTGTTCGGAGAATACATGGAGAAGGCTGGGTTCAGCGGAAGCCTTCTATCGTTAAGCAACCCGTGCATGGTTTCGCTGCACGGTGTCCGATTCATGGTTTACCATGGTACGAGCATGGAGGATATTGCTACTTTCTCTAAAAACGCTAGCTACGATAAGCCTGACAACTCTATGGAGCTGATGCTTCAGCTTAGGCATCTCGCGCCGGTTTACGGTTTTAGGACTCCTCTGCTGGCGCAGGGTCCTGATGAGCTGGTTGTAGAGGATGTTCCGGATGTTTTCCACACGGGTCACGTGCACGTTTTCAGGAGCAGGATCTACAAGGGGATTAGGCTAGTCTGCAGCGGGACATGGCAGGAGAGGACGAAATACCAGGAGCAGATGGGGATAATGCCCACCCCTAATATTGCGGGAATACTGGAGCTTAAAAGCGGAAGCTTCTCTGAAATAAGCTTCGCTTAACATAGGGCTGCTATTCTACGCCAAGAAGCTTAAGACAGGCGGCTGCTGAAACCAGTATTATTGAGGCTGCGAATAGAAGGTAGTCGCCACCCTTTAGCCTCAGCGGCCTATACGTGGTTCTCTTTGGAGAAGCGCCGAATGCTCTAACCTCCATCGCGTCCGCTATTTCATACGTTCTTCTTATCGTGCCCACCAGGAGGGGTATTAAAATAGGCATAAGGTTCCTAATCCTGTTTCTAAAGCCTCCCTTCTCCAGTTCAAGCCCTCTTGAACGCTGAGTATCGTATATGGATTGAAACTCGTCGTAAATAACGGGTATGAACCGAATCGCCATCGTGAATGAGAACGTCAGCTCTACTGGAAAGCCTGCGACACTCATCGCCCGCCCAATGTCCTCAGGGGTTGAGGAGAGGAAGAACCATGACATTGACGAGGAGAGTGCGAGCAGTCTTAGCGAGAGTACGACGCCCGTGAAAAAGCTTCCTCCGAATAATAATTGTGTGGCGAAGATCACTGCGAAGAAGAATACGAGGCCCCTTAGCGACGAGAACCATTCTCTAAGAGACTCCGCTAGGAAAAGCAGGATTAACTGTCCTGAGACTAGTGCTAGGAGAACACGGATATCCGTGAACACTACTGAGATCGCCATGAGCACTATCGAGAGCATAAACTTGGATCTGGGGTCAAGCCTGTGCACTACAGTATCCTTCCTCCTGTACTTGAAGGCTCTTAGGAACGACACTTCTGGAAAACCTCCATGAGGATGCTGCTGATCGCGTCGAAATCTTCCTCTAGGCCGGTGAGACCAGTCTCCTCCTCCAGCTCTATGAGGAAGGGCTTCCGTAGAGAAGACTTCTCAACCAGCTTATCGTCTGAGAGAAGATCTCTGAGTCTTCCATCGCCGATTACTTCCCCCCTGCTTAAGACTATGGCTCTCTCGCATATGCTTGCCGCGAAATCCACGTCGTGCGTTATCACTATTACACACCTTCCTTCCGAGACGATGCTCCTCAAAACCCTGCGGATATTCAGCTTCTGAGCGTAATCCATCCCTATGGTCGGCTCGTCAACGATCAGTGCCTCGGGACGCCAAGCCATTATCGAAGCGATTGCAAGCCTTTTCTTCTCACCGCCGCTGAGTTGAAACGGGTTTCTGCCGCGATACTCCTCCAGCCCGAAGACGCTGAGGACTTCTTGAATAATCTTATCCGCCTCCTTCTCGGAGAAGCCGAAGTTCCTGAGGCCGAACCTAACCTCGTCCTCAACCTTCTCGGCGAAAAACTGGTGTTCAGGATTATGGTTCACGAAACCTATTTTCCTAGCTATTTTCGCGACGGACAGGCTCCTCGTATCCACACCGTCTATCTTGACGCTTCCCTCCGTCGGCTTAAGAAGACCGTTAAGGTTTTTCGCAAGCGTAGTCTTGCCGGCGCCGTTCTCGCCAAGTATCGCGACGCTCTCCCCTTCTTCAATTCTGAAGCTGATGTTTTTCAACGCGTAGTCCAGGGCTTCGGGATAACGGTAGTAAAGGTTTTCTACAACTATTTTAACCATTCTTGGACCCACCACCTCCCAGCATTGAGGCCAGTTCTTTAACCGTGGCAGGCGGGTTTTTCAACCCGCATTTTTCTCTAACCCGAAAGTATATTTGGAGGAGGGGAGGAATGTTTATCGGGATTCCTCTCCTAAAGCTTTCTTCAAGAACCTTCATTGGATCCCCGTCCAGAACCACCCTGCCTTCAGAAACGACGACTATTCTAGAAAGATGCCTGAGCAACAGGTCTATCCTGTGCTCTACGATTATCACGGTGGTCTTTCCACCGGTTTCGCTAAGGCTTCTTTTAAGCTCAAAGATCCTCTGAATCAGGCTTGCCGACGAGGAAGGGTCCAGCATTGAGGTTGGTTCATCAAATATCAGCAGGGAGGGCTTCATGGACAGTATCGAGGCGATCGCGGCCTTCTGCTGCTCCCCGCCAGAAAGGTTGTTTGGAGACGAGTGTCTCAAATGCTCTATTCCGACGAGCCTCAGAGCCTCGTCAACCCTTCTCCCAATCTCGTCAGGCGGGAGAGCAAGGTTCTCAGGCCCGAACGCAACATCATCCTCAACGCTGAAAGTGAACAGCTGGTTGTCAGGATTCTGGAAAACTATCCCGCAGCGCGTGGCTATCCTGCTCACAGGCGTGTTCTTCACATTCATTCCGAAAACGTAGGCCTCGCCCTCGAGCTCCCCTGGGTAACTGTGAGGAATCAGACCCATTAGGACCCTCACCAAGGTGGATTTACCGCAACCCGAGGGGCCTGTTATAAGCACGCTCTCCCCTTCTTCGACGGTAAGGTCGATACCGGATAATGCTTGCTTCTCAGAGCCCGCGTAGCGAAAACACAGTTTTCTCAGCTCCACTGCAGCCATCTCTAGTTTTGCCAAAGACTACAAGAAGGGTTTAAAAAGCCTAAGTCGGGGGCCGAGTAGTGTAGACATTCTGAGCAGCAGGGGGTTTAAGCGGGGGTGCCTCCCCTGCTTCCTGCGAGAGCATTCTTCAACTCGTTTTCAAGCTCAGCGGCTCTCTCTCTAATCTTGCTCTCCTGCCTCTCGATCGCGCTTATCCTTACTTTTACAAGCTCCATCTGCTCGTTCAGCTCGTTTATCAGCTCGGCCCTATTCTTCTTAACGAGTATTCTCCCAGTTATCCGGTAAACGGGCGTGTTATCGTCTATGGAGGAAAGCTCCTCTAGGGCTGACTCTAGCTCTCTAGCCTCCAGCTTAGCCTGCTCCTTCTGAATATAGAGCGATTCCAGCGTCTGTTGAAGCTGTTGAAGCCTCGACAGCTTTTCCTGCAGTTGGAGAGGCAGCTCTTGGGACATTATCAGGTCTTAACCCTTAGGGTGCGTGCTTAAAAACATATTTCTCCGAATCAGAGGCTTGCCGGCGTCTTGATTCCAGGATCCTGCCCGCCTGTTCAGCCATGTTAAGCAGGCCTAGAATACTCCTTGTTCTCTCAGCGATTTTAGAAGGGCTGCTGCTTTTGAAGAAAAGCAGGAGCCTTTTTCCATCAACCCTCGCCCTCACGCCGGACCTGGGCTCTGAGGCTGCTTCCTGAAGGCATGCTGAATAAAGGGATTCCGCCACCTTTTCGTCCCCATACTTTAGAACAATCTTAACCCTTATCATTTAAAGCCCGGCTTGGACGCGCTGCTAACGATTCTTGCCGCGGTTTCACCGGTTTTCGTAACAGGCTCATAAGCCCCTCCGGCGAAGGTGTACCCGCACTTCCTACAGCTCCAAACCCCTATGCTAAGCCTTTTGAGGAAGCCTGTGCCACACCTTGGGCAGCTGTACCTTGCCTTCCTCTTTTTAAGAACCCGAATGTATCTTTCTCTGAGCGAGAAACCGTATTTTACGCCCAGTGCTCCAGACTCTTTCTTCCTAGCCATTTCCAGCAGTAAGCTGCCCATAGGCGACTGTTCTTAACTCTTTCCCCAGCTCCACGGATCTATCGAGCAGCTCAATGACTTTCCTGGGGGGAATCATTCCTCCCCCATTCTTCTGGATTGCGCAGAACCTGTCGTCGGATTTAACGGTCATGGAGACGGTGAAGTCTGAAGCATACTCCTCGTTGAGACACGGGTCTACGACATACTTATCGTCCAGGAAAGCGTAGGTTATTGAGACAGGGTGATCCTTGAGCTCGAGTTTAAAGTATTCGTCAGTCTTCTTTACGGCCTGCCCCTCTACAACGTATTTAGGCATATTGGTAATGCCCAACGCGTTTACGCTCGCTATTACTGAAGCGTCAATAAGGTTGCCATCGTAGTCAAGAATGTAGAGGTCAACGTAGAGCGAGTAGACGGATCTTCCGGGAACTATGCAGAGCGAGGAGAGATCTATTGATTTAGACTCCCTAATACTCCTATCCACGTATCTCGAGAGGGATATTGACTCCTCAGAGGGCGGGCCGGGTTCGAAAACCGGTGAGGCCAGTGGAACCAGCTCCGCGTTCACAATTAGAATACCCTCGTTAGGCGTGTCTGCAAAGGGCACTGCAATCCCGACTTTGACGGCTGCCAGAACCTTAGTGTTGCCGAGCTCGACTAGGGCTGAGCCCTCAGCCTTCTCCACATACCCTAGGTGAACGTTAATATTCCTGTATTGAAGAGGACTTCTCCCGTCAATCCTCTTGTTCTCAGCCAGGAGGCGCCGCAGCTCCTGCTGCTCGAGCTTAGAGATTATTGGCTTCTGCTCAGTTATAGACATTAAGTCTCCCTCCTCTGCACTGAAAACCTTTCTCTAAGGGCGTCAACCTGCATCTTATGCATTTTCTGAGTAGCCGTTATAGCGAGCGACAAGGCTTGCTCAACCTCCTCTTTCGACATAATACCGTCCATTTGAAGCAGAGTTATCCCGTCTAGAGTCGGGTTGTAGGCTATAGGCATGTCCGCCTCCCCATACTTGTCCTCAAGATCGTTAAGGTCCACGATTACTTTCCCGTCAGCCTTGCCGACTGCGCATGCTGCAGCCAAGCCTCTCAACGGGATTCCCGCGTCCGCTAGCGCTAATACGGCTGCAGTCAGGCCTGCGCAGCGAGTGCCGCCGTCAGCCTGCAGGACCTCTATGAAAATGTCTATCACCGTCCTGGGGAAGAGTGAAGTCATCACAAGCGGTTCCAGAGCGTTTCTAAGAACCATTGATAGCTCTATCTCTCTCCTGCTTGGAGCAGGGCTCTTTCTCTCCGTGGTTGAGAAAGGCGCCATATGGTAGCGGCATCTCAAGATGCACCTGTCGGGCAGCGAAATGTGTTTCGGCAACGCTTCCTTAGGACCGTAGACTGCCGCGAGAATCTTGTTCTTCCCCTGCTCGATGTAGGCTGAGCCCTGAGCGTTAGACAAAACTCCTACTTTAATCCTGATGGGTCTAAGCTCGTCGAGACCCCTGCCGTCAGTCCTACTGCCGTCTTCGTTGAACAGAACAACGTGTTCTCCCATTTCTACTACAGCCTCCTTCCCGTGAGCAATGCTTCCACTCTTTCAGTTAAACCGTATACGTGCGACTCTTTCTCTATCATTCCAATCACCTCCCTGACTTTCATTACTACGTTTAAGTCTTCAGAATGAACTATTAAACGACCGTTCTGGCCGACTGTAAGCTTAACGTTGGCACCCTTCTCTATGGTGGAAAGCATTGAGCCCTTTTTCCCTATTAGACGCGGAACTTTCGAAGCAGTTATGCTGAGCAGGAACCCGTTTGAAACAACTCCAAGCCCCTTGCCCTTCAGCGTTAGAACGGGGGACGAGAATATTGAAGCGTCTTTAACAAGACCTGTGAGAACTGTTCCCGCCTCCAGAACCCTTCCCATACTGTCCCTCGTCAGTCGAATCCTTTTCTCAGGATATTCCGACAATGGTAGAAACGCTAGGAAAGGCGAGTTTATGTCAACCGTCCAGCCTGCTGTACCCGGTTCCCTGACAATCCCCACAACCAGGTCTCCAGCCTTAGGCTGGTAGAAAGATTTTAACGCTACAACGTCGACACGCTTCCCGTCGGTTCTAACCAGTCCGACGGTGGTTGCAAGCATCCTGTCCGACAGCCTGTAAACGTTTAAGCCAGGTATGTGGAACCTACTGTCACCCACGTACTCTCCCGGCACGACTATGGGTCTTTGTCTCTGCTGCTGTTCGTTACTCCGCAACAAACCTTAGCCTCCTTCCTATTGCTAGGGTGATGCCTAAGCCCCTATATCAACTTTTACCTGGTCGCCGTACTTCTTGCCGAGGCTCTCTAGAAAGTGAGACATGGTTGCAGAAGGCACTCTAACGGTGATTTTAACGCTTTTATCCTTCTGAACCCTAGTCTGGTCGACTTCCCCCATTGAGTTCGCAAACCCGTAGACGTCGTTAGACAGCGTCTGAGGACATGCCAACGTTAAAACAACCTCGTTTACCTTAAACTGGAGAACCTGTCTTAAAGCCTTAACCACGTTCTTAACCTGTTCCTCAGGAGGCTTAAAAGGGTCTATCGAGACACTGGTCTGGCTGAGAGACTGTTCTATTCTAAGAGAGGGGATAGGATGGCCCGTGGAAGGCTCCAGCAGGAGTTTGGAAAGCATTGCCACAATCTGCTGCCTCTTGCTTTCAATCATCCTGCGCCTCTGCTCCCCTGTAAGCTGCAGATCCCCTTCTTTAAGTATTCTTTCAGCTATCGTGTACACGTCCGTCGTTCCAAAGAATCTTTTAAGCTTCTCCGATGGTACGCGAAGCCCCTTTTTAGAGTCTGAGTAAACCTCGTCCACCAAGAGTATCTTTCTCACATCACCCTTCCCCGTCAGCCTAAAGTTTAGAGCCGGGTCGGGTGCGACAATGATCTCGAACTTCTCACCGTGAAGGGTAAGCCGGCTTATTGTTGAAGGCCTGCTCAATTCTGCTCTACTTCGCCTTCTCGAAGTATTCTTTAGTCTCCTCGTAGCTTAGAACCCTGAACTTCTTCTCATCGGTCCTGATTACGCCGATTCTAAGCCTGTCGGGAGCAACCTCATCCTTCAAAACCTCTATGCTTCCCCGTATACCTAGGGTTATTGCTTCATCGAGGCTTTTATTAATAGAATAGTTGTCTCTAAAATATTTCAATATGTCTTCCCTACCGACACCGATGGCTGACGCGAAATACTTAAAGTATATCCCGGTCGGGTCAAGCTGGTACAGGCTCGCCCCAACCATATCAACACCCCCAATAAGCATAGAGATTCCGAAAGGCCTCATTCCAGCATGCTGCGTATACGATTGAACAGTATTGCTGAGCCTCCTGACTAGAAACTCAACGTCAACAGGCTCATCATAGAGAAGCCTGTTAACCTGAGCCTCATTCCTAGCATACTCCACGAGAAGCCGCGCATCCGAGTTGAAACCAGCCACAACCGTAGCAATATGCTCATCAATCTGAAACAACTTCTGGCTGAAAGTCCTATCCTGAAGCGTATCAATCTTCTTCTCCAAACCAGCCAGCACAATACCCTCCTCAACTTGAATCCCCCACGCAGTCGGACTATTATTAACCATAACCATCGCGTAGTCGACCTGGAGTATTCTCCCGTCGGGTGAGAATCCGTACAGCCTATCGTAACCAGGCATCATGATTTTATCTGGGATGGAGGCCAGTAGACTCCTTATAATCTTTGCCCTAAGCCGTTACCCGTCTCGGCAGAGCTTTCTTAAACCCTTTCTTAGGGTCCTGAAACACCGTTTATCTCAATATGTTTCAGGTTTCTTTAATAGGTTCAGTTTCATCCCAATCTTGCCCAACGGCTTCACACTAGTCTTGAGGACACGGGCAACGTTGCGGAGATAAGGTGCATACTTGTCGACATTAAGAGGCTTTCTCTATAGGATAAGAAGGGAAGGCGAGATAAAAGAGCGCCTTGACGCGATAAAATATTGCTCTAGCATTTCTAGCTCTTGGAGGAGTGCTGCCTACTTTCATAATATAGCCTTCTCTCAGCGTTTACATATTCTAACCCTTAAACGGTTTTTGCACAGGGATGTTAATGGTGCGAGGGTCTGCAACGGTTAGGGAGCTTAAGGAAACGGGTATAGCTGCGCGACAAGTATTGCGATATATAAGCTTTCCGTTGGTAAATTTTTGACCGAAGGTAAGCGGAAATTTTCGCTTACCTCATATCATAAATATTTGCCGGAGCGCCCTATTGAATGATGAGGAGAAGGGCGGTATTAACTTCAAAGAACAAGGCGGGTAAAACATCTGTCGGAAGATGGTTTAAAGCAGTTTTAGGGTATTTAGGTTATGGAATCCTGGGGGGCTATTCCCATTTAGCTAAAGGCATTCGACTAGTCCTCGTCCCAATTCTATTGGCTGCTTGGTTTATCAATGCTTCTCCAACGCCCCTTGCCTACGATGATGGTGGTGCTGAGCATTTCTGGAGTGATTACTATCCTAATGGTATCGCTGTAAGGTTTACTCCTCCTGCCTCCAGATGGAGGGTAACCGGTATTCTGGTCTACGGCTTCACGGTAGACAAAGATGAAAAATTCTTCATGGTTGAGGTGAGGGATAAAGACCTAAACGTGATTCATAGGGCCTCTTTGTCCATTTCTGAATATTTTAAGAACGCTGCCCTCCACTGGGCTAGAATACCTTTACCCGGCGTCGTTGTGAAGGGCGATTTCTACGTCTGCGTTTACCCCATGCTTGATTTCAGCGGGACGCAGCTTTGGGTTGCCATGGATAACGATACCGCTCCCTACAACTGCTTCCTGATCGACTGCTACAGGCAGGAGGCAAAGGATTGGAAAGACGGGCAGGCGATGATAAGGGTTGAGGGGGAGGAGGCATTCGACTTCGTCGAGATGACTCTGAATTCAATCTCCATAGATGAGGATGCCCTTGAGCTCTCCTTCAAGATAGTCATTCCAGGCAATGACGTTGAGGTAAGAGCAATCCTTCAAGTGGGATCCTTAACCGAGGATTGTGAAGTTATACGTAGAGACGGATTGTATAAAGTGAGGATTGAATGGTCAAAGCTCTCGGGGCTCAGGGAGCCAGCCAAGCTTTTGCCGAGCGCTAAAGCCTTAAACTCAACCGCAACGTTGGCCATTGAGCTCAATGAAAGCCTCCTCTCGAAATACCTCGAGTTGAAGGAGGAAAATGGGCGTCTGAGGGCTATGGTGAACAGCTCCAGCATGAAGTTAAGAGCATTAAGGGATAAGCTGGAGAGGGAGGAGAATGCCACAACCCTCCTAGGCATCTCGCTTAAAGAATACCAGGGGATGATATCGGAGAAGACCAGAGAGAACGAGAAGCTTACTGAAGAGTTGAACATAATGAGGCTCTTGGCGATTTCATTAGCTATCTTAACGGTCTCGCTGCTCATCGTGCTCCTTAGATGGAGGATTCGCCCAAGTAGGTTTACGGGGGTGATAAAATGCTTAGAAGGACATTAGCCATAATCCTAATAGCCCTGATATTAACCTCTCACTTCAGCATTGCTCTAACCCTTAGGGTATATGCCGTAGAAGGAACAGATGCGTTAACTGTCTTAAAGTTCATAGAGGAAGAGTTAGCGCGCGCGGAAAGATCAGGGTTAACGCAGAATTCGAAGCGAAGAACCTAAAAACTGGTGAAAAGCTCGTGCTCTTCTTCCGTCAAGATGGAAAGGTCGGGATGGTACTCGGGGGAAGATCTTATTATATTGAAGGAATTAAGGTGGATAATGCGCTGAATTGGGTGGAAATCATGTATCCTGAGGGTAATGCTGAGTACAGCTTCAACCTCAAGCCTCTTAGCGAGCAGATATGTAGATACGCCTGTGAAATATCGCTGAGAGAAGGCGAAGGGAGGAGCAGCATCGGACTGAAAGAGGAATTGCGCAGGCTACTTGGCTACGATGCGGGTGTGGAGCTGGAGGAGGGCATGGGGAGCAGATATGGGATCATCGTGAGCTTCGATAACGGTAGGAAGGCGTATACCGGAACCAATAGGCTTGTAATTACAGTACCTGAGGGCGTGAGCAAAATAGAGTGGATAAAAATAGTATCCATTAAGGAGAGGGCACCCTCTCTTCTTCATGAGATAATCGAGGCAGGAGGAGATCCGAAGAAAGTGAGTCATCAGACAGGGGAAGCCGGAGAGCGCATCGTAATCCTTGGATATGGGGAAGTAAACTATCAAAAAGATATCCTTGCGGCTCTTTCAGAAAAGACGGGGATTCCGCTAAATGAGCTCGAGGATAAGGTGGCCTTTAATCATCGCGGTGGAGGTGGGATGGTCGATGGTGAAATAAAAGCTGATGAGGACATAGTTGTAGCCGGCAAAGTGGTATTTAAGAAGGGCGAAATTATAGCAATAATAGAGATGGAGTCGACGGTGACCGGGAGAAGCTTGGAAGATCTATGCGATGGTGCAATTAAGGACCTTAGGAGCCATCTTCAGCTCGATAACTATAAGAATACTCGGTACGGTGTAGCTATTGGATTTTCCTACGATCCCGTGCAGGTACTTGCCGAAGAACCCGGCACGCCACCGCTCATAAGAGTATATACGAGGGGTGAACTCGAGGGATGAGCGTGGTTGAGAGGTTAAGGATCCTTCTGGCAGAGAAGTTTAATCAAAAGCCAGAGGAAATTGAGCTGGATCTACATCCCGGACCTACTAAGGAGTGGATAATGATCGTCGACCCGCATCCTTATATCTTCCGCGTCTTCATTACGGCGTACAAAAACGGGAAGATAGAAATCGATACTGGACCAGAGCGAACCAGAAGCGAAATATCCAACTTCTACCTCTGGGAGAAATACAAGCAGAAGTACGAGAAGGCGATGACCGAGGAGGAAAAAAGGAGATTAAGCAAAAGGAGGATGAGGAGGAAAACAGGATCCTTGAAGACTTCAAGCAGAAGAAGTTCGAGGATTACCTTAAGGCTAAAGGGGCTATCTCATACTTTGCTAAGAGACACATGTGGGGCGACGAAATAGCTAAAAGGATGAGCAGCAAACACGGCTTAGAAGTCAGATTTGAAATAGACTTTGAATCCGGTTTCGCAACGTCTTTCGACTCAACAGGGATGAATGATGAACAATTAATCGATGAGATCATGAGAAGGATTGATGTCATCGCCGAAGCCAGGGAGATGTTTCTAAGCGAGGAATTGATGAACGATTTTTTAAAAACAGGGGAATAGAGGTTGAGAAGCCCACGCGCAGATGACGTTCCTCTAAAATGTCGTAATCACCGCTTTCAATTATAATCTTTGCCCTAAACCATGGGGCTTATTGCCACGGCAGAACTTGCTGAAGGCCTTTCTCAGAGTGCCTGAAACACCGATTATCTCAACCCTGTAGGGAGGCTGGGAGGTGTTAAGTTTGTTCAAGAGGGCCCTAACTGAAGGCACGGCCTTATGCGGGCACCTGATGATTATCTCATCCCCCTTATGGATCGCTTTAAAACGGAAACCCGGCTGGTGTTTCTCGCACTCTTCCTTCAAAAGCTCGATAAGCCTCCTGTTTTCTTCAGGAGGGGTACCACCCGTCTTAAGCACCACATACCTAACCCTGTATCCCTTAACCGGCATTAAGCGTCCTACCACAGTGTTTTCAGACGGGAAATAAACCTTTATAGTGTGCAGTGAAAAACACTTATTGAGTGAAGGAAAGCGGGATGAGTGAGAGAAGGAACCTTATGCTGGTTTCCGCCTCGTACGACGGAGAGAACAGGAGGATAGTTTTGAAGCTCTATGATCCTGAAAAACAGGAGATCATCCTTTTCCCCTCGAGTGAAAACCACCAGCCCTACTTGTTGACTGATCTAAGCATGGAGGAGTTGACGAATAATCAGCAGCTAGTGAGTCATCACGGCTTCGACAGGATTGAAGAGGTTAAGAAATACGATTTGCTGGAGGATAGGGAGAGGGTCTTCAGGAAGATTATTGCTAAGGACCCGCTTTCTATAGGTGGTACAGCAACATCCATAAGGGAGATTGTTGGTAGAGCGTGGGAGGCTGATATTCACTATGTTTGGTGCTATATTTACGACACGGGGAAGAAGCCTGGGCTTTACTACTCTATTGTCGACGGCAAGCTGGTTGAGCAGCCTGTTGAAACAGTCTTGGAGGAAGCTGTCAAGACGCCTGGATCAAATTATCCAGAGATTAAGGAGCTTGTTGAAACACTCAACCAGCCAATACCCTTCGTCAAACTGTCCTCCATAGATATAGAGGTTAAACCACCGGGTCCAAACCATGTTCCCGACGCTAATAAGGCTGAGGACCCGGTGATAGCTGTTGCCTTCAAGCCCAACGCGGGAGCTGCGAAAGTCTATGTTCTGGATGATTTTGACGGCGAGGAGGACGATGAGGTTAAGAAGATAATTCGCGTGTCTGACGAGAAGAGGCTTCTAGCAGAAGTTCTGAAGGAGATTAGGAAATACCCTGTAATAGTGACTTTCAACGGTGACAAGTTTGACCTGCTTTATCTATACAATAGGGCGGGTAGACTCTCTGTCGAGGGCGAGATGCCGTTGGAGAGGGGTCGAGACTATGTTGACCTGACGCACGGGGTTCACATAGATCTTTACAGGGTTTTCTTCAACAAGTCTATTCAGAACTATGCTTACGGCGGGGTTTATAAGGAGGCTACGCTCGACGCTATTGGAAAAGCGTTAGTCGGCAAGGGTAAGATAGCTTTAGAGGAAGACATTGGAATGCTTAAGCCTAGGGAGCTTGCTGAATACTGTTTCAGGGACGCTGAGATAACTTTCGACCTGATCGCGAACAAGAACTATCTCCTTCTTAAGCTGCTCATCCTTTTCATGAGGATAAGCAGGCTTCCCTTGGAAGACGTTGTTAGACACGGTGTTTCAACATGGATTAAAAGCACGCTTCTAAGCATACATAGGAGGAACAACTACCTGATACCTCGGCAGGAGGATATTCTGCAGTTTAAAAGCGAGAGGGTGTCTGAAGCAATAATAAAGGGTAAGAAATACAGGGGCGCGATAGTGCTTGAGCCAAAGCCCGGTCTGTATTTCAACCTTGTTGTTCTCGACTTCGCCTCCCTTTACCCAAGCATAATAATGAATTTCAACATAAGCTATGAAACAGTTAGGTGTAGGCACGAGGAGTGTAGAAGCAACACGCCGATGAACTCTCCACACTGGATCTGTAGGAAGAGAATCGGTATTGAGAGCTCAATAATAGGCGCCCTGAGAGAGCTGCGCGTCAAGTACTATCAGCCCCTTGCGAAGAAAACCGGGGACGAGGAGAAGCGGTCTTTCTACGACGTTGTGCAGAGAGCGATAAAAGTATTTATAAACGCTAGCTACGGAGTAATGGGTGCTGATTCCTTCCATTTCTACGCGCCCTGTGCAGCCGAAACAGTAACATGGATAGGCAGAGGCATTTTCACGGAGCTTGTTGAAACCGCTAAGGCCCTCGGGATAGAGGTTGTCTACGGAGACACTGACTCCATATTTCTAAGAAACCCTAAGCCGGAAGAGGTGGAGAAACTCATCGAGTTTGTAAGGAGCAGGTATAGTATTGAGCTTAATATTGATAAGGTTTACCGCTACGGGGTTTTCAGCCAGCGTAAGAAGAACTATCTTGGGGTGACGGAAGACGGTAACGTTGACATAAAGGGACTAGTAGGTAAGAAAAGCTCAACCCCAAAATTCGTGAAGCAGGCCTTCCACGAAATGGTCAGTATCCTAAGCAGGGTTAGAAATGAGGAGGAGTTCAACTCCGCTGTAGCAAGCATAAAAAGCATGATGAACGACTATGTTGAGAAGCTTATGAACAGACAGCTAAGCCTCGACGAGCTTGCTTTCGACGTTATGCTGAGTAAGCCTGTGGACAATTATGATAAAAGCACTCCTCAGCACGTTAAGGCGGCTAAGCAGCTGGAGAGGGAGCTCGGCGTCAAGGCTAAGGCGGGGGACATAATATCTTACGTCAAGGTTAAAGCGGGTGTTAAGCCGGTTAAAATGGCAAGGATAGAGGAAATAGATTTAGACAAGTACTTGAGCGTTATGAGGGCTACTTTCGAGCAGGTTCTCGACCCACTGGGAATAGAGATCGAGCCGCCCAGGAGGAGCCTAAAGCTTAAAGACTTCATGTGAGATGGTGAGGACCGTTGAGCTCGAGTAGGGAGAAGCCTAAGGTGATCGTCGTCGGGACAGGCGGCTTCGGTAAAAACCACGTCAGGGTTCTTGCTGAACTCGGGGGACTCGGAGGAGTCTGCGACATAGATGTTGAGAAAGCCAGCACCTACGGCAGGCTTTACAACGTTCCCCACTATTCCAGCGTTTCAGAAATACCTGAGAACGTTTACGACGGCGCAGTAGTCTCAACACCAACATCTACACATAAGGAGGTGGCTTTGCAACTAATCCGTAAGAACTTCAAGTATCTGCTTATTGAGAAACCTTTCACGCCGAATCTCAGGGAGGCTTTTGAAATCATCAGCCAAGCTAGGAGGGAACGCGTAAAGCTCATGGTGGGGTTCATTGAGAGGTTCAACCCTGCGGTAAGCATGGTTAAGAATTATGTTGGCGAAGGGGCGGTTGGGGAGATAATCATGGCTTCAGCAATGCGTGTCAGAAGATGGCCTGAGAGAATAACTGATTTAGGGGTGCTGCTGGACACCGCGATACACGATATAGACTTGATGAGGTACGTTTTCTCAGAGGATCCTTTGAAGGTGTACGCTAAGATGGGAAGGTCGATGCACAGGATTCATGAAGACTATGTTACACTACTCCTGACTTTTAAGGCTGAGAAGATGGCTATAATCCAGGCTAACTGGCTGACACCCTTCAAGATAAGGAGCCTTGAGATAATAGGTTCAGAGGGAGTGATTGAGGCAGACCTGGTTTCCCAGCAAGTAACCCTGAGCTCTAAAGACGATAGGATAACCCCCTTTTCAGAGTGGAGCGAGCCGCTTAGGCACGAGTTGAAACACTTCTTAGAGTGCATTGTTAACGGTGCGACACCCAGCCCCGGGGAGCAGGACGCTGTTAAAGCCTTGGAGATAGTTGAGTCAAGCTTCAAATCCTCTGAAACGGGCAACGTCGTCAACATAGGCACGCAACCTTTTTAAAAAACTGTTAAGAGGGTAGCTTAATGTTGAGCAGGAGGGAGGATACTGGAGGAACCGTTTCGCAGGGAAAAGCTAGCCTTAGCACCAGGCTTCTCAGCCTCTGGCCAGTGGTTACCCTTTCAATACTCTACCTGCTTTCACCAGTAATATCGGGAGGCGAAACCTATAACCTGGTTATCGCAGGAATCATGATAATCTGTTCGTCCGCAGCAAGGCTAGTGTTTAACTCGAAGCTTAGGAAAATCGCTCGCTACGCCTTCATAGTGGGAAACGTGATCGGGATTGCAGGAGTTTCCCCCCCATTATACTTCGCAACCGTCCAAGGCCTGGTTTCCCCGGTGGAGCTGGCTCTAAGCATAGCATGCATCATTCTTACTGTAATAGTTGTTTTTAAAAAGTCTCCAGGATTGTTTTGAAACACGTGTCAGCCTCGTTAGAGCGAGGTCGAAAAAGTTAATATATCTACTGTTGATATGGAGAAATTAAGGTTGAATAAGGCTAATGTGCTTGCTGCCGGTGTACTGCTGATAGCCGTAGGCTTGTATTTTCAAACAATGCCTGGAAATCCTTTCGGAGAGTATATGAGCGACACAACTTATAAGTACTTAATGACCGGTGTATTCTGGACGGGTGTAATAGTAGTTATAGTTTCGATCTTAATCAGGCCGAGGAGAAAAATAATCGCTCCGGTTGAAGCTGTTAGAAGCGAGACTGTTGAAGAAAGCGGTCAGAAAGAAGCTGCCTACGGTGGGCCGGGGGTTGAAGCCGCCTACAGCGGGGAGGAAGCTGAGACTGTTGAAAAAGATGAAGCCGGATTGGAGCAGGCGTATGAAGAGGAGGCTCCTGCCGAGGAGTCTTACGAGCCTCCGGAGGAGGTTTTGGAAAAGGAGGAGAAGCCTGAAAGGGTTAGTGAGGTGGTTGGCTTCTGCCCAAGGTGCGGCGCCCCCGTGTCGGAGGGTATGCGTTACTGCAGGAAATGCGGTTTGAAGCTTAAGTAGCCTGAGTTTTTCCAGGGTGTTCCTGTTTTTCACACCGCGAGTTAATTTTATAAGGGTAAAATATATTGTTCATCGCAATATGGGGAGAATCAGAGTAGCAATAGCCGGGGTTGGAAACTGCGCGTCCGCACTCGTGCAGGGAGTATACTTCTACCGGGAGAAGGATGATTCAATCGGATTAGCACACCCGGAGGTCGGGGGCTATCGGCCTGGAGACATAGAGTTCGTAGCTGCATTCGACGTCAGCAGAAGGAAGGTTGGCAAGGATTTGGGCGAGGCAATATTCGAGAAGCCGAACAACACTATAAGGTTTCAGGAAGTTCCTAGGACCGGTGTTACCGTTAAGAGGGGCCCCGTCCTAGATGGTGTCGGCAGATATCTGAGGGAAGTTATAGAGTTCTCAGACGATAAGGAGGTGGATGTGGCTGAGGAGCTGAAGTCGTCCGGGGCAGATGTTCTGGTGAACTATCTTCCCGTCGGAAGCGAGAACGGGAGCCGTTTCTACGCTAAGTCGGCGCTCGAGGCTGGCGTCGCCTTCGTGAACGCCATGCCCACGTTCATAGCTTCCTCAAGCGAGTGGCAGACAAGGTTTGCTGAAAAAAGACTGCCGATAGCGGGTGACGACGTTATGAGTCAGCTTGGCGCAACCGTTTTGCATAAGACGTTGATCAAGCTTCTCGTTGACAGGGGTGTTAAAGTGGATGAATCCTACCAGTTAAACATAGGCGGGGACACTGATTTTCTCAACATGCTGGAGCAGCAGAGGCTTGCTTCTAAAAGAGAGAGTAAGACCTCGGCTGTCAGAGCAATGTCTCCCTACGAGATGCCGCTCCGCATAGGGCCCAGCGACTACGTTCCCTTCCTGGAGAACGAGAAGATATGCTACATATGGGTTAAAGGAAGGTATTTCGGGGGAGCCCCCTTAACCATAGACCTTAAGCTTTCAGTCATAGACTCGCCTAATAGCGCCGGGGTCATAATAGATGCTTTAAGAGGCGTCAAGATTGCTTTAGACAGGGGTGTTGGCGGTCCACTAGTCAGTGTTTCAGCATACTGCTTCAAGCATCCTCCTGTTCAAATGCCTTATGAGGAGGCTAAGCGGAAGTTCCTGGAGTTTGCCCGAGGGAAACTCGACAGATAGTTTTAAACATGTTTTCTTAGCCTCTACTCCCCCTTATGACGGTTAGCTCCATAAGTGCCTCAGAACCCCTCCTGAGATTTTTAACAATTCGCCGATCTATGTCTCTCGCGCTCTTACTGCTTTCAACACCCACGGTTTTACCGCAAACATACCGGCTTTTTCTGAAAACCATCGTCTTATCGTCTTCGAACGAGAGGCTTGGGTCACCATAGCATTCGAACACGTCCTCAAGGTCTCCGACAATTATCCTAACCAGGATCTTCACACGTCTCCGAGCAGCATTCTTAAATTCTTCTGAAAGGGTTGAGGGAGACTTGTCTGCGGAAACCATTAGGAAGCAGTCTCCGGCTACGCTAACTTCAGGGTCAACAGTGGTTGCAAGCGTAGTCGGGTGCGTAGCCCTTATGTTCGGATGGCCTTTTCCACGCACCTGTTCAACGATTCTACTCATTTCGCTTGAAAAACGTTTTATCCAAGGGGTTAATAAATAGTGGCGGTGGATATGAGAGAAACAGCCGGGCAGGACCCTTTTCTAGAGAAGAGGAGGAGGCTTGTTGAACAGCTTGTCGCAGAAGGCGTTGTGAAAACAGGGAGGGTGAAGGAAGCGATGCTCAGGGTTCCCAGACACGAGTTCGTATGGCCAAATCAGTTGGAGTATGCTTATGCTGATACTCCCCTACCCCTTGGCGACACGGGCCAGACGATTTCAGCCCCGCACATGGTCGCCATCATGAACGAGCTTCTCGAGGTTCAAGTGGGAAACAGGATTCTGGAGGTTGGCACGGGGAGCGGCTACCATGCGGCTACGCTCGCCGTTTTAACCTGTCCGAGTCTGGATTCACCCAGTCCCCTGGTTTACACTGTTGAGATAAACAGTAGTCTCGTGAAGTTTGCCGAATCCAATTTCACGAGGCTTGGCTTCAGCAGGGTCATTAAGGTCGTTGAGGGAGATGGCTCTAAAGGATATCCTGAGGCCTCGCCTTACGATCGCATACTCGTCACGGCAGCAGCGCCCAAGATTCCTCCACCGCTCATAGATCAGTTGAAGCCAGGCGGCAGGATGGTTATACCTGTTCAATCAAGGTTTTTCGAGCAGAACCTGATTCTCGTGGAGAAAGATGTTGACGGCAGGGTGAGGAAGAATAATGCTGGGCCCGTGGTCTTCGTGCCTTTAAGGGGAGACTACGGTTTCTAGTTTAAAACCATTTTGACAACGCCCCGGCTGGACGCTTCTTCTTAACCTCCTCCACCGCCTTGACAATCCTGTCCAACGAGAAGTCGTGCTCATCGTGCAGGAATCTTAAGACCCCCTCTTGGTCAATGTCTTTCCACTTCAGTTCCCCAACATCCTTAACCCTGGGGTTGAGAAAGAAATTCTTAGCCTCGTAGTATGTTTGAAGCCTCGCAGGGTCTTCCCCATGCTTCCTGAAGATTTCTTCAAGGCTCATCCCTTTCTTAACAAGCTCAAGGGCCCTTTTAGGCCCTATTCCCTTTATGCCCTCCGTGTAGTCGGTTCCTACGAGCAAGGCTATTTCTATCAACTGCTCTCTTGTTATTGAAAGGCTTCGCAGGGCTTCCTCCAGGGAAATCTCTTCAAGGCTTACCTCGACGTAAGCCTTCTTCCCCGGGAGCTTCCTCCTCCCGGTTATCGCGAGGTTTCTCACAAGCATTCTGCCCCCGAAGAGAAGCGAGTCGAAATCCTGGCTTCCGACATAGTCTGCGACACCGGTGATAACCATGTGCGCAGCCTGAGCCTCTCCCTCGGAGGGCGCGTGGACCACGGGCACACCCATGAGCCTCACCAGTTCCTCGGCAGACTTTAAGAGATACTCGTCGAGAGTTGCCGACATCTGCGCATACTTGCGAGCCTCCTCAAGCCTACCAGTCGCCAGGGCCTCCTCATATTTCTTGGAGGCTTCCTCGCGTATCGCTCTCCTCCTCTCCGCCTCCTCCCTTTTAATCCTGGGCGGCTCGCCGTCGAAAACGTATACTGGTTTCAAACCTGCGGAGAGGAAGTTGCAAGTCCTGTAGAAGAGTCCTGAGAGATGACTGGTGATCCTATTCTTAGAATCCATTAAGGGTCTTCCATCCACTCCTCTTATTATCGTTAGAAACTGGTATAGGGTGTTATACATGTCTATCGCTACCCTTTTGTTGGCCAGGTTTTCCAGCCTAATCTCCCTAGCCGGAATTATGTCTCCCAGCTGAACACCCATCTCTAATAATTAAGCCGGATAATATTCTTAAACCTTGATGTTGAAAACCCGGTGGCCGGGGAAACTGGTTGGAGGGCTACTCACGGGGGCTATGCTCTTGAACCTATGAACTCCAGCCTCTGGTCCTTCCTTCCCGAAGCAAACACCCTTACTAATCCCCTTATTTCCATTGCCATAAGCTCCTTCTCAACCTCGGACACGCTCACCCTGCCAACATCCTTCTCTAGGCCTCTAAGCAGCTCTGAAAGAGTCATGCTTCTCTTCTTTTCAAGAATGTCGAAAATATAGTTTCTCAGGGGTATTATCCTCCTGTCCTCGCTGCTGGATGTTCTAACCATCTTCTTTCCAAACCTCTATCTTCCTGCTCACCATCAGTATCTCCATGTCTGAAACCCCTGGGGTGCTTTTAATCTCGCTCTCAATCTTGTCGGATATTCCATCAACCTCAGGAGCCTCAACGTTCATGAGGAGAATCTTCATTCCGAAGAAGAAGTCTGCAATCTGGGAGGCAGTGATCCTTCCACTCTTAAGGTTCCCGCTTATCCTCGTTAGAAGCTGTTCTAAGTCTGTTACTCCCTCCCCGGGGAAGACTCTCAGCGTGTACACTATCTGCTTCATTTTTCAACCACCACTGCTCCTGGCAACCGGGTTATAAGCCTAATTTTTCTTTCGCACAACAACAGGTTTCGGCTCATTGTTTTCAGCTCCCTATATAAAGTTTTTCTCAGCCGCTTTTCTAATCAAAAATATAAAACAATCTGGCTTAGGGCATAGTGTAGCCGCACTTGGGGCATTTAAGTTCTCTAGCGAAAGTCCGGCATTTCTCGCATCGCCATAAAGTTACTTCTCCACAGTTGAAGCACGTGAACTTCACGTACCTCTCATAGGGGTCTATAGGCCTGCCGCAGGATGTGCACGTAACCATGGTGAGGGCTGCGCGTGAAACCGCTTAATAAGCTTAGCGGTTCCCCCGCGCGTGCAATCTTTTTATCCTGCTTCACGGGTTTTTAAAAGAGATGAAAAGCTTTAGGTTTAAACAGTGCATAGTGGTCAGGATGGATCTTAGAATGTCATGTGGAAAAACCTGTGTTCAAGTGGCGCATGCAGCGGTTTCCGCCGCCGAGGAGGCTCGACGCCTCAAGCCCGAGTGGCTCAGGCAGTGGCTTGAAGAAGGCCAGAGGAAAATCGTTTTGAAAACCGGGTCTCTAGAAGATTTGATCAGGCTCAAGGAGGCTGCTTCCAACGAGGGCATACCTGCCTATCTGGTTTCAGACATGGGTCTTACAGAGCTTGAGCCGGGTACAGTAACCTGCCTAGGGCTGGGGCCTGCTCCCGAAGAGTTGATGAACAGGATTACCGGGGGCCTGCCTCTGCTTTAAAGCCCCCTTTAGGAATCGAATTAAGGTTTATTAGGCTTTCAGTCTTTCCGGTGAAGGGCTTGTCGGCATTGAAGCAGCAGAGAAAGCCGGATGTTCTGGTGGAGTTGGCGAAACGCCGGGGTATATTCTGGCCCTCGTACGAGATATACGGCGGGGTGAGGGGTCTACTTACCCTTGGAAATATTGGGTTCGAGATCAAGAGGCGCTTGGAAAACCTTTGGATAAAATACTTCGTCCACTCTAGGAACTTTCAGATAATAGAGTCCCCTGTAATAGGGCCTAGGCTCGTCTACGTTGCCTCAGGGCATGAGACCCAGTTCACGGATAAGGCTTTAAGGTGTGAGAAATGCGGCGCGGTTTACAGGGCAGACCATCTTCTAAGCGAGGCCGGGATCACTATTCCTGAAGGAGCCTTACTGCAGCAGATCGACGAGGTTGTTTCCACCAGGGGTGTTAAATGCCCGAACTGCAAGGGTGATCTTTCTAAGGCTTTTCAGTGGCTTCTAATGTTTAAGACTGAGATAGGCGCAGGGTCGGGGGAAATAGGTTATCTCCGCCCTGAGACTGCGCAAGGCATATTCACCGAGTTCAAGAGGCTTTACGTTCACGGGAGGTCAAGCCTACCAATGGGGGTTGCTCAAGTAGGCAGGGTTTTCAGAAACGAGGTCTCGCCCAGACAGGGGCCTATAAGGCTGAGGGAGTTCACGATAATGGAGGTGGAGTTCTTCTTCGACCCGGACTCCCCGGGGCCCGCTGAGAAAAACTATTTGGAGCACGACATTCCTGTTCTAACCGCGGAGGACCAGGAGAAGGGTCTTTCAGACTTTAGAAAAATAAGGGTTAAGGATGCTGTTGAGAAAGGATTATTCACCAACAATTGGTTGCCCTTCTTCCTTGTTTTAACCAAGAGGTTTCTAGAGGCGCTTAAGATTCCTGAGAACGCTTTCAGGTTCAGGGAGAAGCTTCCCAACGAGAGGGCGCACTATGCCAAACAGCTTTTCGACTGTGAAGTACTGCTTGAATCATGGGGGTGGACGGAGGTCGCTGGTTTTGCATACCGTACTGACTATGATCTATCTGGACATATGAGAGTGAGCGGCGAGGACATGAATGTTTTCATTTCTTCCTCAGGCAGGAGGATAGTGCCTCACGTGGTTGAGCCCAGCTTCGGTGCTGAAAGACTCCTCTACGCTCTCCTCGAATATAGCTTGAGGATTGAGGAGGACGGGCGGATATGTCTCTCAACCCCGCCATACCTTTCGCCTTTCGACGTTTCAGTCTTCCCCCTGCTTTCTAAGCCGGATTTCGTGAAGAAGGCTGAGGAGGTTGCAAAGATGCTTGGTGATTTCAAGGTTAATTTCGACGATTCTGGAAGCATAGGCCGCAGGTATGCAAGGTCTGACGAGATAGGCATACCGTTCGCCGTCACTATTGATCATCAGACCTTTTCAGACGATAGTGTGACCCTGAGGTTTAGGGATACTAGGGAGCAGAGGAGAATAGGGATAGAGAGTCTTCAAGCCGAGCTTTCCAAGATGCTTTCCACCCCTAAGCCCGATATTTAACCCAGTGGCCAGATGTTAACAGCCGTATAAATACGCATGGTTGAAGCCGGCTTGAAAAAGCTTAAAACTCCAGAAGGGAGTACTATTACCCATAGGACCAGTCTGGAAATGTACCCTACTGAGACAACCCTTAGGCTTAAGAGGCAGCTCCTTCAAACATGCCAGGAGCTAGCGAGATACGCCGTAGACTCTATTAGAGAGGTTCATAACCTTGTTATAGCCTGCCTCGACGGCGACACGTCGAAGCTCGACGAAGCCTTAGCGAACATAAGTGTTCTTAAGAACAAGTCGATAGAGACGGAGCGAACACTGTCTAACGAGCTTATTGAAGCAGGAGCCATAATGACGAGCAGGGAGGATTTCCTGAGGCTAGCGGCCCCGTTAACAGGCATACCTGATTTATGCGAGGGAATCGTGTTCAGACTGAGGGAGTTCTTCCTCAGGAAAAAGCCCGTTGAAAAGAGTCTTAAGGAAGGTTTTAAAGAGCTCGTCGCAAAAACGCTTGAAACCGTTGTGAAGCTTAGGGAAGTAATCTTCACACTGGGGTTTGAAACCTCGAAAATACAGGAGTTCGCTAGGAGCGTTGAAGCATATGAGAAGGAGATTGACAGCCTGTTCAGAACCCTGGAGATTAAAATAATATTTTCCAAGGCTGATGTTTCAACCATCCTTCTCCTGAAGGATGTTGCAAACCTGATCGAGGAGGTTGCGGACAGGGCTGCTGACGCTGCCGACGCTGCGAGAGTACTCGCCTTAAGCGTCTTCTAGGAGGAGGGTTGAGAATTGGAAGGTGAACCGGCTAAGGTAACTGCTGAGCTCGTTGGCGATCGCTTAATAATATGGAGTATAGAGCATTCCCGAGAGGTCTACCGCATGGGTTTCTTCGGAAAGCCCTTGGGGATCCCTAAGCCGAAGGATTCGAACTTCAACGCTCCTCTTACGCTTGACCTCTTCGAGGGATTGTATCTTTTAGAAAAAAGAATTATACGGGTTGTTGACAGGGAGGACCGGGAGGTTTCTTTCGACCAGCTGCTTAGGGTGGCCTCAAGGATACATGAGGATTTTAAGAGCAAGTTCATAGTTTACAGGGATCTTAGGAACAGAGGGTTTGTGGTTACGCCAGGCATTAAATTCGGGTGTGACTTCGCAATATATGAGCATGGCCCAGGCATAGACCATGCGCCCGCAATACTTGAGGTTAAGAAGAAGGGGGACAGGATAGATGCGCCGGACTTCGTCAGAGCGGGAAGGCTTGCAACCTCCGTTAAAAAACTGTTCGTCTTCGCGATCTCAGACCCGGATGGGAATAATGTAAAATACTTGGTTTCAAAATGGTGGAAAGCCTAGTGGGCTACATGTCTATCTCAAATATTTAATATTGTGATGCTAATCTCTTCCCTATTATGCCGAGTTGCTGCGTTAACGCTTTTAAGCCAAACGTTTTACTCGTGTTCCCCGGGAAAGAGAGCAGGCGCTGGCTCAGCGCCTAGAATGATAACTGGTCAAACCGGTTTCCAGCTTTGAAATCCAGGTTAATCTAGACGGGAGTAGTTATGAGGCCTCTAAGTCTCAGCAACACGGCTAACCCTACTGTCCAGCACTAAATAATGCTCTCGTAAACCTGCTTCTTCAAGCTTTCCTCAAGCCGGGAGTCTAAGGAGTCGACAATTCTAAATATTCTTGGGTCCGTAATCCTGTATACTCTCTTGCTGCCGAGCTTACTCTCCTTAACTATTCCACACTCCTTGAGAATCTTCAAGTGCCTGGAAACCGAGGGCTGAAGAATCCCTGTTTTCTCAGCGATCTCGCTAACGCATTTCCCACCGTCTCTCAGAAAGCCAACTATCCTTAGTCTAGCTGGATCACTAAGCGCTTCGAAAACCCTTGCTTTGAATACTTCTTGAGCCTTTCCCATCCGCGTCATCACGGGGAACGACGTTCACACAATAGTATTTAAGCATTAATTACGAGCTATTTCGACCCTTCTTTAAAACAGCCTTAACCCAGTTTAACCCGGCTGAAGAAAAAAGCCGTATCCCGCCTTAAAAATGCCTGAAAAAGAATCCTGCGGGCTGGATTTGAACCAGCGGCACTCCAGGCGTTTTTTTAGCGCGCGCTCTCCGGTTTCTGTTCGCCCGGTAGGCTGACATGCATCCACCCGAGGTGGACACCTACAGCCGGAAGCTCTACCAGGCTACTCCCCGCACGCTATCGCACTTATAGCGTGCGCGGACTGAGCTACCGCAGGTGGTTTATCTTTTCTCACGTAGTCTTTTTAAATTTTTCCCTCAGGAAAAGCCTGTAATCGTTGTACCCTACCCGATGCTGTTAAGCTTACTTCACGTTAATGGTGATGGGCCCTGCGTTGAGGAAGGACGCACCCTCGAAACTCATCTTCGCCTGTTGCGCTTCCTCTCAACCTCTATCCCTTTGCTGGCTAGGAATTCGTTCTCCAATTCCTTATTGAAAAACATCTCCCTGGCTTCGTTAATAGCGTCAACCCTTTTCATGGTCTCGTTGATTAACTGCTCGTCGCCCATGCCTGTTGAGTCGAATGTTGTGAAGAATCCCGACTCAGTATCTATCTCGAATCTAACCTCAATGCCATATTTTTCGCTAACCCTCCTAGCTACCTCGTCGCCCCACATATGGCTCTTGGCGCAGTCTGCGAGGCTCCACCCAAGGCCTAGGTGAGGAAACCTGAAGGCGCTCGTCATCTTTAAATATTTCTCGAACCTCCTCTGCTTGAAGTCCTCGACGATCCTCCCTATTTCTTCATACTCCTTTTTCACAATCCTCTCCTTCTCCTCCTCAGTCTTAGCCTTTTCATACATGCGGCCGTACTTCTTTCTACTCAAGTACTCCCGTATTTCGCTCCTGGTCCGCTCTGGGCCGGCGTCGACTTGTATCTTTCCGTTCTCGTATGCTGTGATGAAGATGTCGAAGGATATCCTAACGGCTATCACCCACTTCTCAGGAGGGAGAGGGGGCAACAACTCAACCTTCTCCCACGGCCTGCGCTCGAACTTCTCAGCTAGCAAAGCCCTCAGCCTCTCAACCACGCTCATCCCTCGAGTTCACCCCTCGTATACACCTTTATGAGCGGGGGCACGCCCGGCTCTTCCGCAAGCACCTCTTTTGGATCGTATGAGAAACCTATGGCTATACCATATTTAACGTTCTTATACTTATCGAGCTGAAGGTGGTTCTTAAGGTCATCGATTGCACCCTCAGGCGGATCTTTAAAGCTTTTCCCGCTTATCGTCGACTCCATCTCTATTATCGTTATTACATCGTCCTTCTTAAATACCACTTCACCATCGACTACGATATCCTCTAAGGTGGAGAGAATACCATCGACTTCTCCGCCTCCGCCGCGACGGATAAATTTCACCTTGCCCTCGAGCGCATCCATAGGTATCCCAGACTTCTCCGAGAAAGCTTTGAGGATATCTCTCTGATAGTTTATCTTCCCATATCCTTCAATCACGATATATTCGCCGGCTTCTCCTATCTTAACAGAATTCCTTGTTTCAATCACCTCGTGAAGACAATAGGATATCTTATCCTTAATAGAGACTATTTTTATCCGCTCTATCTTGCTCGCGCCCTCAGGTATATCAATCTCGAGCTCCTTGGCCCCGCAATATGCCTTCTTTCCACCGTCGAATCCAACGAGGATCCCGTATTTGCTTCCAATGCCTTCTTCCAGCTCCTTTAATGCATCGTAGCCCAGCAACCTGAATAACCACCCTTCTAATCCAATATGTGTCTGATCCTCTTCCAACAATATTTCACATGATATTTTACCCATCTGCTCACTGAGGGACTTTAAGTTGAAGCTGTATTCCGCTTCGTGTACCTCGCCTCCCTCAGAGTAAGAGTATTTAACTCTAATTAAATTAAACTCTGCTTCAACATTGACTTCTTTAACAGGACGAGATATTTCGCCATACTTGATTCTAACTTCTCCATCTTCATAGAAAGAAAGCACTAGGTTTTTGCCTTCTATGTTCTTACCCTCGAACCCCCCATCCACACGTATCCTCTCTCCCCAAACATGCGTCTTCTGCTTAAAACCATAACGATTTCCACCGATCTCAATTTCATTATTGAAGAGGTCTAGTTTGACCTTAACACCACTGACTACGAACTCGGTTGGGAAAAGTAGCCTATAATCGAAAAGCTTAACCTCGGTTATGAGCGCTTCCGCCTCATCCCTGCCTATTTGATCTAATGCTCGTTCCACTTCGTCTTTAGGTATGTTAATTTGGTCCGATTCAACATCCTTTACTATTGAGAACTCCGCCACCCCGCTTTTTCCACCGTACTCCCAGTAAACCCTGACAATGTAGGTCCCGGGCTTCACCTTGTTGCTCTCTCCTAGATTTAGAAGACTTGGTCCTCCCCTCTTCAACGTAACCTTGTGCGGCTCTTCCTTGAATTCGAAGCTACTCAGCTTAGCGAGGACCTCTTCCAGCTGATTCGGGCTCTTCAGCACCGCGTTGAGGAAGGCCTCGGCAACATCCTCGCCGTACTCGTCCTTGATGCCGAGGTAGCTATCCACAATATCACCTATTTTTAACCCTACTCCCTCTACAGCGTTTCCGCTTATTGCCAAGAGGGCTTTTTCGAGGGTGCTCATCTTACCCGAGTCTTCTGCATTTATGTTTAGCAAGCTGTTCAAGGAATCCACCGCCTCATCGCCGTCCCTGATCCACATTGAGACTATGCTTCTCACCGCTGTCCCTCCCTTCTCCTCCAGCTCCTCCAAAGAGTAGTGCTCAATGACCACGCCGATCGCGTCGAGAATCTTGCCAGAGCTTTCTCTGCTCGGAACGTTTTCCAAGACGTGCTTCGAGAGCCCTGAGGCGGTTTCAAGAGCCTCGTCAGCCTTCGGAGGGTCGAACGCAGCCCTTGTTTTCTCCAAAAGGCTTCCGACAGCGTCCCCGAATCTCCTGCTGTATTTGTTTCCGAGAAGGAGGTCAGCAACCCTGCCGAAGGCTTTGATTCCTTTCCTCTGTATTGCCAGGACGGTTGCGTCCCACACTGCTGGGGTTATCCAGTTGTAGAGCCCCCTTCCCATCAGCCCTAGGACCTGCCTCGTGCTGAGGGGCTGGCCCATTACCCTCTCAGCCTTTATCTTGACCACCATCACGTAGAGCGCCGCGTAAAGCATGCAGAGGATTATTGCGCCCGCAACCCTGCCCCTCGCGTAGCCAATCTTGTAGTCCCTGTTCTCCCCTGGGAGCACGATTGGCTCTTTCCATCCGAGGGCTACGCACACCTCGTCCCAGCCTACTTCGATGAAGAGGTTTGAAAGGGCGTTTATCCCAAGGTTGTCGATGGTAGCATTGGCCTCAGCCCTGAGCTTCCGGGCTAGCTCAACGTATTCATTAGCATGCTCAGGCATATTCTTATTCAAATAGTCTATCGACTTGTTCACGCACTCGTCTGCAAGCACATTCATCTCATCCCTGGCTGCGTAGGCGTTGAGAACGTCTAATGCGACCTCCACAAGGTTCGATACGACTCCGACTCCGAGGATGATATGCGAGGCCGTTATGACGTGTTGAGCGGGGACGACGAAGCCAACGATAATCATCAGCCCAACAGTTATCACTATCTTCCAAGCTTGGGAGGCCAAACCATCCCAAAAGCCCCTCCAGAAGGGCGACGCCTCTGGCTTAAGGATGAAGCTGGCTTTTGCGACAAGTTTTCCGTTGTAGGTTAGGCTGACGTTGACCTCACGCTCGTAAACCTCGTCTAACGAGGATGAGAGCAGGACGGCATCCTCCTTCCCGCTGAGGTAGAGGTTTTTCCAAGCCTTCTCGCTAGGCACCTTTCCGAAAAAGGTTAGCTGGGACGTGTTAACGTCAACCCTGTAGTTGAAGCCTATGGCTGCGAAGTTTCTGACCCTAACCGATTTAAGGGGCCCTTCTCCAACAACCTTCAACGGGCGGTAGGTGAGAACAATATATCCTTGCCCAGCCCCTCCAATCCTCGTCCTGACGTCAGCCATGGTCTCCCTGAACTCGTAGTCCAAGTCGGGGTTGTTCTTCTTCAAACTCTCCATCGTAGCCTGGTAGAGGGCGAACTGCGTCGAGTTCAACACTGTTGGCTTGCCCTTGACCCAGTACGGCTTCAACGGTCTAACCTTGAAGTCTGAGGAGACGTTTCCGCTTCTCAGGGATTCCTTGCTGGTGTTGACGAGCCTTAATGCATCGTCCTCCTTCAGGATTCCGATGTACTCGTAGTATGGCTCTATGCTCGTAATCATGATTTTCACGCCTGCTTCCCTAAGGGCCTCCTCCCCCTCTTCGAAAGGCAGCTCAGCCCCCACGCCTGGGATGGGCATCGAGTCTAAGCCTAGTGTTGGAACATGCGTAGGCACACCCACTCCCCAGACTGGCTCCCTGGCTTCGTAGGTCCATCCGTAGCGCATGTAGGGCAGGGCTGCACCAACAATATACGGGTCCCAGAGCGCGTAGAGCCTTACGTGGGTAGCCTTCTCATAGCTAGGAACGAAGACCCTCAGGGTCTCCTCGTGCTCAGGCACCGTGACGGTGTAGGTTTCGAAGTGCTCGGGAACCCAGAAGTTCGGGTGGTAGATGCTTGTGTACGCTTTAACCATGTAGGGGTTGCCATCCTCGTCAGAGTAGGTTGTCTTCACGGTTACCTCAGCGGAGGAGTGGCGGAGCCTGATTACGAATTCCTCAATCCTTGTCCCACCGGCTTCAACGTCACCCAGGCTTCTACCAATTTTGTCGAACGCATCGACATACTTCAAGCCGTCCCAGTAGGATCCAGTTATCTCAACGTTAACATTCCTAGCTGTGCTCCCGCCATTGTTGGTAAGCCTTAAAGTTAGCCCAGCATGCTTAAGGATCGTGGTGTTTACTCCAAGGATGGTTACGCTAAGCGAGGGCGCCGGGGGTGAGACGACTTGGACCTCGTAGGTCAACTCGTTTCCAAGCGTGTTTGAGAAGCAAGCGTTTCCAGTAAGCCTAAGAGTAAGGTTGTAGGTCCCAGGCTTAACAGCCTTAAGGCTGAAAAATCCTGAGGTGTGAGCGTCATTAAGCGTTCTCTCAACACTATCCAAGGGCTGGAAGGCGTCTGGAGCACTGAGCGTCAGGGTTGCGTTAAGCGGCTCAGGCTCCTCCCCGGAAAAAGAGTAGTACTCCGCCCAATAGCTTATCTGAAGCGTTTCACCCAAGCTTAGGCTTGTCGAGGAGATGCTGGTGCTTACAACCCAGCCCTCAGCAATGATTGGGTCGTAGGCTGGGAACAATACTTTGAAATTCCTTTCCTGCTCCGGGACGATGATTCTAGCGTCCTCGTAGTGCCCGGGTATGGCCACCATTATGGTTCCCCCGTAATACGCGTGAGTGAATATCGGTATCTCCCCGGTCTCCCTGGTCCACTCTACGCGCTCCATCCCGCTGAAGTTGTAAAGCGCTTCCCTACCCCAGATCCTTGAGACCACTCTCACACTCCTATTGGTTTCAAGGAAGCTCATGACATACTCATACCAGCCCTGCTCACGCCTCCAAACCCTGTATTCTCTAACAAGGGTCTTGTTCCAAGCCTCGTAGAAACCCGCCGTCTTAGTGAAGTTGTATTTAACGTAGCTCAGGTTGCCACTAGAGGCTACGGGTATCCTTATGCTGACGCTTCCATCCCATTCTCTTTCAACAGCTATGCCGCTAATATTAAGCGCGACTGTTTTCCCGTTTGAAAGCGTCGCGTTTACGAGAGAATAATTACCGTAGAGCTTCTTAATCTCGCCTCTAAGCTCGCTCGTAGTATATCCTGCGCTGACGTAGAAGCCTAGGTCCCTCCAAAGCCTTTCAACGTGAGAGGAGTTGAAACCCTCTGGAACAACGTATTCGCACCCCTCAGCAAGAAGGTCATCCGGAATGGCTTTCCCAAGGTATTCTTCCAGCTTCTTAGCGAGCTCCTCCGGCTGCGCGGAGACCCTGATAAACCTGGTGAGCAGGATGCTATTGAACTCCAGGCTTAGAGTGAGGAGGATTAACAGTATCCCGGTTACTTTCCTCCCCACCTTCTCCTCACCTCGAGGAAGCCTAGGAAGAAGGAAACAATTATCGCTAAGGCGAGTCCTATTTTGAGCAGGGTGTTCTCGCCCCTGAGTCCTGAGACCTCTGTCCTAGCCTTCTCCAATTCGCTGCTCAGAGAAGAAACATTTCCTAGAAGCTCGTTGATCCTATCGTCCTGAATCCTTATAAGGGCTTGGCTCTGACTAAGCTGAAGCCTGAGATCCTCATTATCCTTCAGCAGGGAGTTTATTTGCGAAGCCATATCTCCGATACTATGCTTAAGAGCTGTGTAGTTGGCCAATAGATCCCCGTAAAGCTTCCTCAGGCCGTTTTCAAGCCTTACGCTGGAGCCGATTGTCTCATAGCTTGGGGTGACTACGAAGATGTTTAGCAGGCCCTCACCCCTAGTCCTCACGATGAAACTGTTGCCAAACCTAGTTACGTTCTCCTCAGTAAAGCTTCCGTCTGGCTTAATAAGCCTGGCACCGAAACTCAGCGATTCACCCGGGTAAGTGAAAGCTACGACCGTCTCATCCTCTTTGAACTCTATTGAAGATAGCTTGAGCTCAGGAGGCGTTGGAACGGGCTCGCCTATGACTCTAACCATGAAGTCGCCGGGCCTCTTGCTAGTGGCGTTTAGAGAAGTTAGAATCGTGTGGTCATCAACGTTCACGATGAAGCTGTTGTTAGCAATAGGAGGATCTTCGTCGATGCTTATCCAGAGCTGAGTGCCGTCAAGGGTGAACATCGGGACGATGACGACGTAGAACACGCCTGTAACAACCACGTTTGGAAGTCTAATGGTATACCAGTCTAGCGTAGCATTCTTGAAAACACTGCTGGGGAGGAATGCGGACCAGTAACGGGTGTTTAAGCCGGCATCCCAGATTTGAACGTAGAAAACCTGAGACGTACCTCTCAACACCCACATGGCGTGAAGCCTTATCCCGGTTATCCTCCAGCTTCCCGAAGGCGGTGAGAACCTTATCGCTGCAGCATAAGGATAGAAGTCGCTCCAACCGTAGCCAGCGTTGCCATCATCATGGGCGAGCTCGAAGGGTATTGCGGAAGCCTTCAGAGAACCCGGAAGAAGGATGAGTAGAACAACCAGGCTTATGAGCCTGATGCGTCCAACCATTCTAAACGTGGTATGTGGCAGCTTTAGATAAAGCTTTCTGGCCGCCGAATTTTTGAAGGCTAAGGCCGGCCTCAAGGGCTACATCCTCCTCCCCAAGCTTCTTGGCTTTGCATGTTCACACCCTCAACATTCCTGTGAAAAAGCTCTTCTTTTAAAATTAGGAGTAAGCAGCGCGCGCTCTTTAGCATATGTGATGAGCTGGCGCGCGTTTTCCACTTCAATTAAACGCTTCCCTTTCGCCTTTAAATCAGCCGTTATTCTTCCCTTCATGCTTTCGACACCCGCTTGACAATCCTCAAACAAGCTATAGCCTCATAGTATTCGGAAACCCGTCCACTCGCTGAAATATCCTTTCAGTCTGGTGTCTGTTAATGCTAAGCCCTGTTAGCGCGCTAGAGCTGAAAATATACATGAAAACTTTAAATAATTATACTGTCTTAGATCCGACGGGTATTGTTGAACACCCGGATGATCGCTTGTAAAGCAGGGGGAACTGCATGTTTCTTAATAACTACGTTGATGCTGATAGTGATTAGGCCTTCGCTTGAGGGTTACCTGTTCCTGGTGCCGCTGGCTATCGCATTATACTCTTTGGGAGCAATCGGCCTCTTCGGATCAAGATTCGGAGAATTCCCGTATCTGGCTGCTGGGCTAATGTTTATCGGTTCGGGCGTGATGCTACTCGTACTGTTTATATGGTATTTTTATTTACACGGTGAGACCACTATTTTCATAGCGGGTTTCCTCCCGTTTATATTCATGGTGATTATGCTCGTCTCCGGGGTAAAGATTATTGAGAGAGGCGACAAACTGGAGGCTGCCAAATACCTTTTGACGAAGTGGAGCATAGGGGTTTCGTTAGACAGGGATGAAGTATGGGGATTACTATTAACATACTACCGTAAAGCTAGGAAAAACCCGAAGCTTGAAAGACCTCCTTACCCCGTGCCAGACTATCTGGAGATACTGGTGAAACAGGGGCGTATTCAGCAGAAGCCAGCGGGGCTGAAGCATGAGAGTTTAGAGAAGGAGAGGTATATGCGGATAAGGTAGATTAACGTAGACACGCACTAGGCTGTAACCAGCGTGCGCCTATACTGGTTTCTTTAACGCTGCTCTGGATGCTGTTAGGGTCAGGACCCATGCTGCGAGCCCGGCTACGATGGCGAGTGGGCTCAGCGCCAGGCTTAGCAGGCGCGCTATTCCCCTTAGGATCTTGCCTCCCATATTAGCTTCACTGCCGATCCCAAAACGGGATGACCCTATTGCTCTTAACCCTTTTAACGAGCATAATCATGTAATTGGCACGCGTGCTCATCCTAGCGCGCTCGCTAAGCAGGCCCCAGCGCGCGCTTCCTTAGCACGCATAACTTTTATCAGCTTGTAGTCAATAAACCTATTTGGATACTTTCCATCGGGGCGAGACAAGTGTAAAACCCGTACCTCTTCTCCAGCTGTTTTCCTCCGAATTATATAGGTCTTTATTCTCATCAAACTGATTCAGCAGAAATATTTGGCGAGCAGCATGCGAGTGGGCAACAGTAGAGAAGAATCATTATTGGAAGTTCATGAGAGAGATGCCTTCTTGAAGGCAGTTGAATACCTTGAGCTGGAACATTTTTCTCACGCTCAGCAGGTCGAAAATATGAACATTCAATATTATTCTCCAAACACCGAAATAGATCATGTTGATAAGCGTATCCTGTGCTTACGATCCCTCTGCTTCTAGCGCGCTATACTCAACCATTTTCGAAAACCTCCTTGCTTTAACGTTCTTTCTAATGGTTTTACAGCCTTAAAAACCGAAGGCTCTTCATATCCGTTGCTCACCAAACCTTAATGCACGCCACTTCAACTTCAAATTCGACGAGGAGCTTCACCTTGGAAAACCTCTTCAGCAGCCTTCAACTGCTCGGCGAAAGACTTTTTGTTCAACTCCCTGAAAACATCCTTGCCTTCCTTTTTCACAATTA
>Ga0078972_1004318_pt1 | contig 39357 bp, 39 predicted proteins | sample YelNatPaOPGAMG01_FD_67568 | JGI IMG/M metagenome (GOLD analysis project Ga0078972, IMG submission 67568) | Hot spring thermophilic microbial communities from Obsidian Pool, Yellowstone National Park, USA - OP-RAMG-01 (SPADES assembly) (version 2) | ecosystem: Environmental > Aquatic > Thermal...
GTGCTGCTCTTCTCCTCAGAGACAAGCCTCTTCGCGAATGATGCGACCCAAAGGAGCTGCGTCAGCGACCTGATCTGCTTGATGTTCGCCGCGGATCTGAGGGATCTCTGGTCGCCGAGGACGAACTGCCCGAGCTCCTCGTCGAAGACGATGTTAGAGGTCGTCCTGCTGGGTATCCTTATCCTCGGGAACTCCCCTCTCTCTATCTCGGAATAGATCTCGTTCCCGATCTCACTCAGCTTCGACAAGACTTCTCTGTTCGACTTCCTTAGCATGTGCCTGCACCCTCCTCAGCACCTTCTCGTAGTCCGGGGGCTTTCCATTCCCTGCCAGCTCAGTCGAGAACTGGGCTATCATCGGCAGGTACTTCTCGAAGACAGAGAGCCTCCGCTGGACGATGTCCGCCTTCTCCTTCTTGGCGAGGTGGTTCCTGACGTCCCTCGCGCAAGTCTTGAGCGCCCACTCGATCTCGTACTCGACCTCCGGCCTGTCCGCTATATACTCTTTCCCAACCGTCTTGTAGGGCACCTTCGTCGCGCATATGTGCACGAAGAATGCCAGGGGCATCGAGCTGAGGTCCAGCCTGTACCTCTGCCAGTTGATCTTCTTGATTACCTTCATCGTCACGTCGCTGTGGAGGTCGTAGAGGAGCGGGATCTTGTTCGCGAACCTGAAGACGAGCATCTCGTCCTGCGGGGTTATCGGGATGTCCCCTCCGTACGCTATCGCCGCCTCGACTATGAACGGGTACCCCGCGTATGCCGAGGCCCCCCTCTGGGTGACCGCCACGTACTCCGGTCTGAACTCCCTGATGATGCCCTTCTTCAGGAGCTCCTCTCCTATCGGGGAGAGGCACTGGGCATCAGGCGGCTGGAAGCCGTCGTACTCCTTCATCTTGTTGACTAGCCTGAGGAGGTCCTTCGAGTCCAGAGTCCTAGGGTTGGCGTTCTGGCTTATCTTCGCCTCCTTGAGGAAGTTCATCGCAGTGGCTGCCCCAACCCTGTGGAAGTTGTTCACGAGGAAGTCGACCATCGTGCTGCTCCTCGTCGCGTTTATCATCCTGTGGACGATCTCGAGGTCGACGCCGTACGGGTGGGGCTTGACCGTCTCCGCGGGCTTCGGCATCTCATCCGTTATCTTGTCGAACCTGTAGAGCGTGCCGTCCGGGTCGATGAAGAGGATGTTCGCGTAGGGGAGGAGGATCGATGTCTGCCGGAAGTACTCGACTACCTTCGGCTTGGCCCTTATGTAGTCGCCCTCGAAGCTGAACTCTATTATTGTGCCGCGCCACCTGCCGGGGTTGGGGGTCACTTCCTTTCTCCTTATGATCGGCTTGTTCTCTTGGACGTTTATGTTGAGCTCGTAGAAGTACTTCTCGAACCCCCCTGTGCTGGACAGGACCTTGACCGAGCTGTGGGCGGTTATCTGCCCGTAGAGGACAGCCATCTTGCCCCCGAGACCGAAGATGCCCCTGCTCTGCCTGAGCGTGTACTTCGAGCCGAAGAGGATCTGCCCGAAGGCGTACGGGACCTGGTCGTAGGGCACGCCGATGCCATTGTCCTCAACCCTTATCCTGTAGATGGAATTCCCTTCGTCGATCAGCTTGGTCCTCACGTCAGGCGGGATGCTGTACTGCTCGCAGGCGTCCAGCGCGTTCTCGACGAGCTCCCTGATTATCGTGTAGGTCGCCCTGACGGGGTTGTCGAAGCCAGCTATCTCCCTGTTCCTGTAGAAGAAATCAGCCGCAGAGATTGACTGGAACTTCTCCCTAGACACCCCTCAGCCTCCCTTTCAACCTTCTCCTTCTGCCCCTTCCTGATCCCCTTCCGCGGTCTCGCCTTCCCCCTTCCTGAGCCCCCCCTTCAGCTCAGGCCTCTCCTCCCAGAGCGAGAGCCTCCTCTTCTTGAGCTCTAGGTGTGCGCTGTTCAGGTACTTATAGACCGCACCGTGCATGGCGCCCTTCACGAGCATTGCTATCGCCTCCTTCGCCACGAGTATCTCGTCGTACTCCCCAATCACAGAGACGGTGTGGCCGTAGACGGAGACAGCGGTGCCCGTGAGCTTCTCTATGATCCTCCTGGTCTTGCCGTTCTCGCCTATTATCCTCCCCTTGACCCTGAGGAGCTGGTTCCTCGAGTCCCCGAGGGCCTCCTTAAGATCGATGACCTCGATGATCTGCCCGTCCGTGAAGAGCCTGAAAGCGCGCTGCGGGCTGAAGCCCCTGCCGATCGCTGTGATTATGTCCCTGGCCTTGAGGATCCCGGAGGGGTCGCCCTTGCCCGCCTCTGCCTCGATCACCACTTCGCCGCTCTTCCCGTCCACGGTGATCTTCGTGCCCGTGCCCCTCTCAACCTCTGCCTTCGTCCCGCCGCTCTCCCCTATGAGGACCCCTGTCCTCTCGACGGGTATCTTCATGTATATCCTGCTCATTGCCGTTTCAGCCATTTTATGACACTCTCCGGGTCAGGTGGATTCAGACCCTTCTTCTCAAAGAATCTTATAAGATTTCCAACGTCCCTGCTCAGGAAGGCTTCTGCCATTGGGTGCGTCTTCAGCACCGCCTGGCCCAGGTCGATGAAGTATACCTTCCCTTCGTGGACCATGATGTTGTACTCGCTGAGGTCCGCATGCACGAGCCCCGCGTCCCTGTAAAGCCTGTCGAGCATCCCCATAGCGTCCTCGTATATCTGGCTACTGATTTCGTCGCCACTGAGGTTCTTCAGTATCGGCGCTGGCTCGCCCCCCTTCCCGATGAACTCCATCACGAGTATGTTCTGGGATACATGGATGGGTTTGGGGACCCTCACCCCCGCGACGTAGGCTTGGGACAGGTTCTTGAACTCCTTCTGGGCCCAGGTGTAGATCAGCTTCCTGTAGTCCTTGCTGTCCTTGAACCTCGGGTCGCCTTGGATGTACTGCCTTATGGACTTCTTGAACTCCATCGACGACGTCAGGTATATCTTCACAGCAAGGTCTTCGCCCGACTTGCCCTTGGCCCAATAGATCCTTGACTCCTTCCCTGCCTTGACTGCGCCGAAGACCCTGTCGATCGGACCGTTGTTTATCATCTGGTAAAGTGCCATCACGGTCTTTACGTCGAAGACCTCCTCGACCGTCTTGAAGAGGTCCTCGTCCTTAGTCCTCTTCGACCTGATCCGGTCTACCCTGAGCTCCTCTCTTCTCGCAAGTGCATCGTGGTCCTCGCCCAAAAATATCGCCTAAAAACCATTAGATAATTGATGGCGATAATGATAAAAGGCTTTCTAAGGGCTTCAGGGGCATGTCAGACGAGCATGTCCAGATATCCCCTGGCCTTCAGCTCCCTCATGTCGCCCCTGTCGTACCTCCAGACTATGTCCCCCTTCTGGTCTGACTGGAAGTCCCATGGGGCGACCAAAACAATGTCGTTGAGCCTGAGCCAGATCTTCTTCTTCATCTTCCCAGGGATCCTGCAGATCCTTGTCTTACCGTCTGAGCACTTTACCTTAACCCTGTCGAAACCCAGCAGCTGGGTGACGACCCCTACCAGTTCCCCCTCCGATGGCAACATTAGGCTGCGTGAGGGGGCTTCTCTATCCGACATTAATGCACCTTCTTTGATAAGAGAAAGGGGCAGTCAATATTAAATTTTGTTCCCAAACCCAAATTAAAACCAAAACCCAAACACGCTCAACCTCACTCACAAACGAAAGAAACAATCAATAAAACAAACAAACGGATACAAACAGAGAGACAAACAAAAAATTAGAGGAGGATGCTCGGAGCCGTCCCCTTCCTTGAACATGGTTGCACCGCATTTGTAACAGTGAATTGCACCCTTTGGACTCTTTGCGCCCCATTGCACGCAGAAGATCTCTTTGGCGCTTTTGCAATTGGTGTTAACTCGAAATGAGCAGGCAAAAATGGGATTATCGCTGATAGCCGCGTTGATTGATGAAATATTGTGAATAATCTCGGCAGAGGCGCATCGTTAATTTGCGGGGTTGCCCTTAATCGCGTGTGCCATTGTTATGCAGGTATCCGCGTCTCATCCCTTTCCTATGTAATTTCTCCTGTTCTGAACACAACCTGTCATTCTGGGCGATAGCAGATTTCCATCGGACCCCGTAACCCTTAATTCTACCCCGGTTTAAACCCTAAAGGGGGCCCGTGGCCTAGTCCGGATCATGGCGGTGGCCTTCGGAGCCACAGGACCTGGGTTCGAATCCCAGCGGGCCCGCCACCAAAATCGATCAAAAAGCAAATTTATCCTGAAGACGTTACATTTGCGAAATGAACCATAACGGAAGTTACGAAGTCATCGATTTCGGCTTGAATAAACTCTCGGAGTTATTGATTTAAGATGATCAAAGCCATTTTAATTACAAAGCTTATGTTCGGTCGGAAACTAATGCATTTCCAAAGGACAGGGGATGTTCGCCAATGCTCGTTCCCCTTCAATGCGGGCCTCAACAAGGCTCTACGCAACAGTGTGGGGCATAAAGAAGTAAATGCTGCGGGCATAAATCGGGCCGAAGTCTTGAGCCTCCTTTTTTTGATCGCAGTGCTTTGCTTGTGGTTTTTATGTGCAAACTCCCCAGTTTTCAGCCTCCGTCCAGATAATGTCTGCTACGAAGTTTGGGGAGGCTTCAACGGCGATGCGGTTGGGGCGTCCTACTACGACAACTCCAGCGGAAAGTTCGTGATGTGGATAAACGACACCTCCGGCTCGTGGGGCCTGTCAAAGCTTTCGCGCGGCCTGATGCCCCACTACTGGGGAATAAGATATGGGCTGCTCGAAGACGAGTTCGAGGTGAGGGAAGGGTTCCCGACACGGGATTTAGTGCTTGATATCGACCTCAAGCTGGTCAATTACTCGGCCTATGACCCTGGCAACTCTTCAACTAACGTCGCCATAGTGCTCTTCTTTGACGGCTATAAGGAAGACTACCAGGTGAAGTGCTACCAGACCGAGCTCCAGTTCTTCAGCTACTACGGCGACAGGATCCAGAAGAACCAAACGTGGTTCTTTGAATGGAGGAACGACTCGGTCGCACAGTTTAAGCTTGCCGATAACCTCCAGCCCGGCGAGCGCAAGCACTACTCGATTGACTTGGTTCCTTATGTCCAGCAGATGATGCACTACTACAAGCTGGACCACGTGAAGCTGAAGCACGTAGAGATATTCACGGAAGCCTACAAGGGCTACTGCGAGTTCGAGGTCTACCAGGCAAATATGGCTGCAGAGCAGAAACCAGCATTGCCTTTCACGGGTCGATAATGCTCGTAGTATTGATCTTTATTTTGTGCATTATTGCATTTTTATTCATTAAATGCGGGAAGATCGCGGTTCACGACTCCTTCGAGTGCGAAGGTGCAAAAGTGACCGGGCAGCCATACGGAGCCCTGGTGAGGGGGATGATCGCCGGGATCTTCGCGGAGGTATTCGGGAAGCCCTTCCAGGTCGAAGAGACCGAGTGCATTGCGAAGGGCGACAAGAGATGCGTCTTCGAGATCAGGCAAAAACCGGCCTGAAAGTTGCAAACGATATATGGCTGCGGCAGAATACTACAATGGGGGCGCGGGGGATCGACTATGGAAAACCCGGCAGTGATAGTAATCGACATGCTGAACGACTTCGTCCACGGGAGCCTCAGGTGCGATCGCGCCGAGAGGATCGTGCCGGCTATCGGGAGGCTCGTCGCATCAGCCCGCGAGCGCGGGGTACCGGTGATCTACAGCAACGACGCCCACTACCCGCACGACCCGGAGGTCGTGAACAGGTGGGGGCAGCATGCCATAAAGGGGACTAAGGGGGCAGAGGTGATCCCCGAGCTGGCGCCGTCCAAGGGCGACTTCATCGTAGAGAAGAGGGCCTACAGCGGCTTCTTCGAGACGGGGCTGGATCCGCTCCTGAGGAGCCTCTACGGGGGCAAGGGCGTCAAGACCGTGGTCCTTTGCGGGCTGCACACACACATGTGCGTGAGGCACACCGCCGCGGACGCCTTCTTCAGGGGATACAGGATCGTGGTGGCTAAAGACGCCGTCGAGGCGTTCACCGAGGAGGACCACGTCTCGGGGCTGAAGTACCTCACGGACGCCTACAATGCCGAACTGAAGACGGTGAGCGAGATAGTTTCCTCTTGGGGAACGCCTTAGGAACGGGCGTAAGAACACCCCCCGAAACGCATTTCCGATAGCGGAAAGATACATTATTACATGCCCCGCAAAGGCTTCAAGTCGCTCACATTGCCGGAGGACCTCTATCAGGGGCTCCTCAGGGCGGCGGAGCTGTACGGTACAACGCCCCAGAGCGTCATAAAAATTGCCTTGTCTGATGAAAAAAACACCATCAGGGAGCCCTTACACGCCGGTGGTCGCCGGTTCGAATCCGGCTCGGCCCACCATTTCTTTCCATCTTTTAGATTCTAAATTACAATTTTTAGCTTTTCCAAAATGCAGTTTAAAAAGTAAAAAGATAGGTTTCAGAAGACCTCATATTCGGCGGCAAGATAGATGAGCGAGTCTTCCTTACGTTTCCCTTTGGACACGTTCTTCACCAAGTCGTAAGTGGTTATTATTCCCACCAGCTTGCCCCCCTCCAAAACAGGGAGGCGCCTAATCATCTTGCTTACCATGAGTTTTGCTGCATCAATTATGTCCGCCTCCGGATCAATCGCCACCACTGGGCTGGACATTATCTCTGAAACCTTGGTCTTTGAAGGTTCGCATCCCTTCGCTACACATTTTGTAATTATGTCCCTTTCGGTCAGGACCCCAACAATATTGCCGTTGTCAGTAATTACTAGTGATCCAACGCCCTTATCGCCGATGACTTGCGCAGCCTCCACTATTGTTTTTTCCTTATTTATAGTGACTACATCCTTAGTCATTAACTCCTTTACTTTCTTCAAAGTCAGCCCCCATGGTTCAGTATTTTTCTTTTGTTATATTTGCTTTATGGGACTATCTCCGTGCTGTTGTTGAATTTGGGGTAGTTCAGTGCCTCGTAACCCATTCCTAAATCGTTCATTATAGCATATGCCTCGTTATTCACATTGCTGATCGCATCGATGGTATATTTTGTGACATTGCATATCTTCTTGAGCCCTCCTTCACCCCAATAGCGCTCCCGGTTCATGTACAAGCATCTTCCGCCGCAACCCCTGAGGTAGGCGCAACTTTTGCACTCTCCTACTATGCCACATCCGAGCATTTTGCGGCGCATCTCAGAATAGCTCGTCTGACCTAGTTTCCCAAGAAGCGCCCATTCGGCGTCGTAGGCGATAGGGCAGGCCCTGATCTCGCCGTTCGGCAGAATTGCAATCGCGTCCACTCCTGCTCCACAGGGCGGGTTGCACCCGCCTTCTCTAAGCCTCTTTAGTATCCCGAGAAAGGGGACAATGCCATGCACTCTCCCCCGCCTCAGCTCTTCAATCCAAAACTGCACCAGCCTGTCTATTCCAGGCTCATAGCTGTCTGAGCACCATTTGTCAAAATCGATCCATGAGTCGCTCCATCCAACATCCAGTTGCCAATGTACGTGGTCGAATAATCTAAGATTAATGAGATGCAGGACATCGCTATAGATATCAGTCCTCTCCGAGACTGCCATCCTTGCAATTAGGTCCCCTTCGTAGCCGTATTTTCTAAACGCTTTTGCGGCTTGCGTGACCTTTCGATAAGTCCCCAAGCCCCTGTATCCATCGGTAGTTTTCTCGGTCCCGTCAATCGACAAAAGGACAGCATCCATCCTCCTCCAGTAATCCCAATCAAGATTATCCCACAAAGTCCCGTTAGTCTGGATCAAGAACTTCGCTTCTATGTTGTCCATGACCTGCCTTATCACACCTGCCTGTATTAGCGGCTCCCCTCCATAGAAAGCGACAATCGGCTCGGGATCGTTTTCAATTAACTCCTTCAGCAATGACAGTTCGTAAGTAGGCATTGCAGGCACGCGCTCCTCTGGGAAGCTGCCCCCGCAATATTTGCATCTGAGGTTGCACTTACCAGTCGTGAGCACGAAGAATAGCAACTTCCTCGCCTTTCGAATCAATCCATTTTTATTCCCGATTACATAATTATTTTGGTGTCTGATTTGGGCATAGAAAAATACGAGTGCACTGGGGAATACATGTATAGCATACCTCACAACTCCGATCTTCTATCTTCTTTAAAGGTGGCTGCCGAGCGGCTCGGAATAGGTGCTGGCGTATTCACAGTGATTGGCGCTCTTAAGAAGGCGGTAATCCATTATTATGTCCAAGAGAAAAAGCAGTACCACAAGATCCTTCTGGAGACCCCCTTGGAGATCGCCTCAGGCATTGGAAATATCGCGATAAAGGAAGGAGAGACAATAGTACATTGCCATGTCGTTTTAGCGGACAAAGAAGGGCGATGCTTTGGCGGGCACTTGGGAGAAGGATCGATCGTCTTTGCAGGGGAGGCCTACATCAGGGCTCTCGATCCAAAAATAATAAGAAAATATGATGAGACTACCGGTCTAAACCTTTTATCAATATAATTACAATTTTTTTATAAAAAAAGAAACCCTTTTATCCTCTGATGAGAAGACGGGATTCGAGGTCGGCTACAACGTCAAAAAAACAACGAGTGGCCTTCTCTTCTGTCGTTGCTGCTATTGCGCTTACTTCTATGAAGCTTGTAGTGGGCCTAGTGACTAACAGCCTTGGCATTCTCAGCGAGGCTCTGCATTCTGGTATTGATCTGATAGCAGCATTCACGACTTTTTACGCGGTGAGAAAGTCCGAAGCCCCTCCCGACTCGCTCCACATGTACGGGCACGCAAAGATCGAAAGTCTTGCAAGCCTCGTGGAGACCGTTCTGTTGTTCTTGACATGCGTATGGATTGTCTACGAGGCGATATCTAGGTTGCTCTTCAAGACCGTGGAAATAGATCTTGGCATTTCCGCACTTGCCGTCATGTTGATTTCCATGGTGGTTGATTTAAGCCGTTCAAGAGTTCTCATGAAAACCGCAAAGGAGTACAGGAGCCAGGCGCTGGAGGCCGATGCAATCCATTTTTCCACGGATCTTATTTCTTCAGCCGTTGTGATTATCGGCATCTTGATTTCGATGATCGGCTTTAAGCAATTTGATTCAATAGCAGGGCTCGGAGTGGCCGCAGTTACAGCTTTCATTGGCTACCGGATATTGAAGAAATCAACCCACACTCTACTCGATGGTGCGCCTGCAGGGGTTGTTCAGCAAATCATCGAGAATGCTAGATCGGTGGAAGGGATCCAGAATGTAGGTCGCGTACGTGTTCGCGAGGCTGGAGCAAAAACTTTTGTTGACTTGGAAGTGCACGTAGACCGAGATCTTAGCTTGGAGGCTGCGCATGAGCTGGTCGAATCAGTTTGTCGCAACATACAAGAAACCATTCCCGGCGCTGACGTGGTGGTTCACGCCGAGCCCATTTCAACTTCTGATGCCACGCTAGTGGACAAGATGCGGCGTGAGGCATCCAAAATGAAAGAGATCAAGAGCATAAGCAAGATCCAGCTCTCTGAAACAGATCATAAATTAGATGTTGAATTTAACGTAGAGATAGAAGGAACGCATAGCTTAGAGAGCGCACACGAGATCGCATCGGATCTGGAAGACAGGATAAAACAACTTGATAAAAAGATCTCCAGTGTTACATCGCACATAGAGCCTTATGTCGACAGAGTGTGTGAAGGGGAGCCTGCTTCATTCATGCGGGATCGCATTCAAAGGTTATTGGATTCCATTCTGCTTGATTTCCCTTCCGTCAAATCCTTCAAGAACTTGCAGGTAAAAAAGATCGGCGATGCATACTCCCTAACTTTTTGCTGTGTATTCGACAAGACGCTCTCTCTCTCGGAGGCTCACCGTATCGCATCAAAAATTGAGGTCGAAATCAAGGCAAGATGCCCTGAGATCGAGTCCATCTCCTTGCACATGGAGCCTGAACCAAACAAAAGTTTTTGATCTTACTTCTTCTTGAAGAAGTTGCAGGCTTTACTAGTCGCACTCTTCTTGGCCGCTGTCTTTCTGCAGTACCCCTGACCGCTTTTTCCCATTGCTGTAAACAACCCGCAATCCTTGCAACTCATCTTCTTGAGGTCGATCGCTGGCTGCGCTGCAGACTGCTTCGCTTCTGCCCTGTTAGCAAACTTGCCCTCTGGCATCTAATCACCCTCTACAATCCAAAAATCGCCACCATCCTATAAGGTTTGTTTAGTTGACTGAAATGAACGGGTTTGAAAGAATGATCTATTAAATGACGGGCACCGTCAGGTTCTCCTTTATCCAAGTTTATTATTTGCCAGTCTGCTTAGTTTGAATCTGTTCTCAAAACCTTTATATTTGGAGTCGCTGCAACCGGATTATTTGGAGGCTAGACCTCCAAGAGGCGAAAATAATGTCAGCTCCAGCTCCAAAGAAGGAGAAGAAGAAACAGACTAAGCCAACTCAGTAATGGCATGCCTAGTTTAAAAATATTATAATCATTATACAATCATTTTTTTTAACAGAAAGAACCTTTGTCTAGACCCGAGTTCCATGTGTGCCACATGAAAATAGTATGGTCTATAAAGGACTAGCGCCTTCTTGAAATTCTCTCCGTTTCATCATCCCAAAAGCCTTCTTGTAGTTTTTTTGCCAATACCTACAAATTTTCAAACACCACGTTTCAGCATGATGCCCGAAACCCCCCACTCTTGCAGGATCTTCCGTGATTTGGCACACTCTTGAAGACTTTCGGGTAATCTTTCTTGAAGCTCAGTAACTATAAGCGAAGCATCACGCTCTGGTCTCAGTGCTTTGCCTTCACTATGGTCTTAATCAAGGAACTTTACATTCTCGCTTCTGGTCATATTTCGCAAACTTTTATGCCATAAAAGCATTCGCCATTATTAGTGAAAAATAACTAACCATTTATTTTATTAAAAATTGAGAATTCATTGTTTTAATTCAATGGCGGGTCCGGAGGGATTTGAACCCTCGACCATTGACTTAGAAGGCCAACGCGCTATCCAGTCTGCGCCACGGACCCCAAAGTGATTCAAACATGCTGTTCCAATAAATATTTCTATGTTAGCTAAAAACTAAATACTGGTCCGCTCTTAATCTTTTGAAAAGCGGGGATTCCCAAGTCAGGACAACGGGGCAGGACGCCGAGAGGCGTGCCAGACTTAAGATCCGGGCTTGGTAGCCTTCGGATGGGTTATCCTGTGGCGAAGGCCTTCGTGGGTTCAAATCCCACTCCCCGCACCAAAACTTTGTAAAAACTAACATTTAGAATGAAAACCGATTTTGAATTCACGAATTAACCCCCCGCTGCTTACCGAAGCTTGACAAGAAATGTGCCTTGAATGTCGTAGAAGTTAAAGGTCCGAAATCACGTTTTCCTGAAGAGGTATGTTGCCCAGCCAATTGTTTCCCGCCCCCAGCGGAGGCACTTCTCTTTCTCCTTCCTGAACAATGCTAGGATCTCTTGGAAATCTGGGTCGTTCGGATTTTGCCGTATATAATCTTCCAAGCTCCACCAACCGAGCATCTCGTAATGGTCAAAGTCCTCTTTTGTGCTGTCGAGGGCGTATATGCAGTTAAGCCCGCTGGCTTCTCCCAAGTGCACATTGTCTTTGTGGCTCTCGGCATACGACTCTGCAAATTCTCCGCTTTGGGGCATTCGTTTTCCGGCTGCTTGAGCCAGAATGGTTCGCCCACAAGTAGCCCTCCGGGCTTAGTCATGTCTTTTAGTGCTTTTAGGGTTACTTTGTACCCGTTCCAAATCCAAGTGGCACCGATGCAACTCGATAGGTCAAACAATTTTCCGTCTTGAGGTTTGCAGTCCTTTCCATCGATCTCGATAAAGTCAAGGAGCGCATCCGGAACTCTCAGCATAGCTTTTTTCCGAGCTTCCTGTATAAAATAGGCGCTGATATCCACTCCCACTCCCTTGATCCGATAAAGCTCGCTCATTTTGACTAGAAATTCGCCCTTGCCGCATGCAATGTAAAGGGCTGTGCTCTCTGGTCCTAACTGGAGCTGATTAAGAAAGACTTCAAACCTCTCCCTGTTCAACGAGTTACAATAAACGCACCTTTTCTCACGGATGCTGTAAAATTTCCATATGTCCAAGGGATTCCTCTCTTGCATGTCTTGATTCGGAGCACAGAAATTTTTGCAAGATCAGTCTGGGTAGTTGTTTTTCTAAACGGGATAAGCCCCGCAGGTCCTGCAGAACTTTGACCCTTCCCTAAGCACGGACGTGCAGCATGGACAGTGCCGACCTTCCCCTGTCGCCTCGGGTGGACCGATCACCTCCCTGAAGACTTCGTAATAGACCAACTGTTCTTTGTCCCTGATCCTTACGCTGTCTACGTTAAAGTATAACTCTCTGCGCTCATTGAATAGTTCGTCGCTTATTTTCCTTTCAAAAAGTGAGGGAAGTATGTTTGTGCCCGTCCCGCGCTCGATCGGTGTTTTAGCCCGCCATATGATTTCCTCTGGGAGCAGGCCTTCGTATGCCTTCCTTAGGATCCATTTTCCAAACAGCTTCCCATTCCTCTTCCCCACCTTAAATTCGACCCCCGCCCCCATGGCAAACTTTTTGATCTTTTCATCAAGGTAAGGCGCCTTCACGCTTATACCATAGTTCTTTCCAATGTCAAACGATGAGAAAGTCATCACTTTCCAGAGGTGGCGGAGCTCCTTTTCGATCTCTTCAGAAGCCTTGTTAATAATGAAATCGTAGCCGGCGAACAGCTCGTCAGCACCGTCCCCTGTTAATAAGGTGTTTGCACCCTCTTCTTTAGCAAATCCCATGCCAAGATATATTGCAAGACTATTCCTTACCTCCATCGGGTCGAATACGCCGAGGATTTTGATCAGCTTGGGCAATGCCTCGAAAACTTCTTCTATCCCAAATTCGAGTACCTTGTGTTCAAGGCGTAGGTGGTCGCTCACCAGCCTTGCATACTTGAGATCCTGCGCATCTGCCCCCTTCATTGCCACCGTATATGCCTTCACTTCTACGCATTTTGCCGCCTCATATGCCAGTATGCTCGTGTCGAGCCCGCCCGACAAAAGGATCCCCGTATTGAAATCAACACACCTGCCTACTGTTTCCGACAGCATTGCCCTTAGCTTCTCTTCGAGTCCCACGACCATTTTTCTACCAACTTTCCTTTACGATATAATTTTCTTAAGAGGATTTCGAAAAACTTTGCTGATGCCCTTCGCCTTCTTTCCCGTTTTAAGGCGTCCCTATGCTAGGCATCTTTATTTTCCATCTTCTCTTCACTTTGTTTTCCCTTTTTCCATCATTTTCTACCTTCTTCGAGATCCTATGCTTGTACCTGCCTCCTAAGGGTGAGCACCTGCATCAGGTTGAAGCAGAGGCAGGAGAACATCATCTTCACCTTCACCCTCGGAACGGTCGTGACCATGACGTGCCCTGCCCTGAAGACCCTCTTGAGCACCGCAAATACATACCCTCTCGATCGGCGCCCTCCTCCTTGATATCCGCAGGTTGCGGTAGGATGAGGCTATTATGGAGCGAAACCCCTCCCAGTCTATCAGGGAGGCTGCTTTCGCCAATCTGTCGTTATTCTTCAGGTACCTCTGGTAGTACTCGTTGAGGATGTAACACTCGAAAGAAGGCATGAGGATAACTGTTGTGCCCATGATCTTTAAGCATTGCGCTCCTTTTGGGAAAGGTTATAGGCAGGTTTTTCGAAAATCTCTTAAATCATATGCACCTTTTTTTCCGGTTAACCTTTAAATTTATTAGCCGATGCGCCGAACCCATTATGAGGTAATCCTGTTGAAGATCCCCGAAATTCTGGGACTCCTGCTTTCGTGGTTCGTAATCACGCTCTGCTTCTCTTTATGGACCCTGTTCGACTCTCCAGACCTTTTCCTTTCCGTATTCCTCCTGGTTGGATCATCGGCAGGCCTGGGTTTCTTGCTCCATGAGCTGGCCCACCGTTCAACGGCCAAAAGATACGGGTGCCATGCATACTACAACGTGTGGCTCTTGGGGATCATACTCGCCCTCATCATGTCTGTTGTTACGCGAGGCAATGTAATCTTTGCAGCGCTGGGTGCCGTGTATATTGTTCCAATGATGACTGCCCCCTCCCTAGATGTCAATGCGATGAAGAAGGTTTTTGGGGTGATTTCCCTCTCCGGTCCAGCGATGAACCTCCTCTTGGTTGCCTTCTTCTTCGCTATATCTTACCTTGGGGGAGTTTTTTCCCTTCTGGGGCTCTACGGGATGCGAATTAACCTCTGGCTTGCGGCATTCAACCTGATCCCGATCCCGCCTTTCGACGGGTACAAGGTCTTCTCATGGTCCAAGGCCATCTGGGCATTGTTTGCCCTGCCCTCCTGGGTCTTAGTTCTGTTTATGTAACTGCAATAAGCAATTAAGCCTTGGGGCCATAGAATAGATCGGTGTCTACATCGTGCTGCCTTATGAGCTCAAGGTCTTGGAGGAGCTTGTTTCAATCAATACCGACTCAATCAAGAAGTGCGGATACGCGGAGTGCGCCTCCCTGATATCTGATAGGATGAGGGAGGTTGGGCTGAAGGTCGAAGTCTTCGATCCGGTTGCGCTTACGGGCGACGGGAAGAAGAGGCCTAACGTGGTCGGAACGTTGGACTTGGGGGCGGAAAGCACCCTGGGGCTGTTGACTCACTATGACGTCGTGCCTCCGGGCGAGGGCTGGAAAAGGGATCCCTTCAGACTGACTATTGAAGGGGATCGGGCGTATGGGAGGGGGTCTGCCGATGACAAATCTGCAATCGCCGCGTCTTTGGGTGCCCTCTCTCGCATTGGGGAGAAGGGTAAGTACAACGTAAAATTGATCGCTTCACCCGACGAAGAAGTCGGGGGGCGTTGGGGGATAGGATACGTGATCAACGACCTCAATTTGAGGCTTGACTGCGGTGTGGTGGTTGATGCAATGCCTGATATGGTCTGCGTTGGGGCGAGCGGGATAGTTCAGGGGGAGGTGCTAGTGAGGGGGATCCAGGGGCACGCTGGGTACCCCCACAGGTCCGACAACCCGATCCCGAAGCTAGCCTCGCTCATAAGGGAGTTCGAGAATTTTGCCCGATTCAGGGAGCGGAAACTCTCGAATATAGACGCCCCGCCGGGCTCTCCGAATAAGAAGCTTTGGGGTCGCTTCTCGTTCACAATCATAGGTGGCGGTGAAAAGGAAAACATAATCCCGTCAAATGCCTGGGCAAGGTTTGACATGAGGGTGCTGCCTGATGAGCCTTTGGAAGAGGCCAAGTTGGAGCTGATCAACTTCTTCAACAGATCCAGGGAAAATCTCAACATAGAAGCTGAGCTGAGAATTATGCTGGAGGACAAGGGCTTCCTGACGCCGCCCGAGCATCCTTTTGTCAAGACCTTCCTCAATGCGACCGCTTCCGTCTTCGGCGCCCCGCTACCCTTAGGCGCATCCTTGGGCGGGGACGACGGCAAATTCTTGGCGTCCAAGGGTATCCCTGTGGTCAGCTACGGCGCGATCGCCGAGGATTCGCATTTCCACGGGACCGACGAATTCGTGTATATCCGAGACCTAATGCATTTGAGAGACGTTCTAGTAAAGCTCATTAGTTAATCTTTTAAGGGTTCTTTACCTTTTTTCTTCATGCAACCTTATCTTGTCATCGCCACTATAAACGAATTGAAGAACTTGGAGCCGCTGAAGCGGGAACTAAATGAAACAAACACGAAGGTCATTGTGGTGGATGAGGGGAACCAAGAGATCCGCATGAAAAACGATCGGATACTGGAAGGTCTAGAAAGGTCGTACTACGGGCCAAACGAGCGGGAAGAGTGGTTCAAGTCAAGATTCGGTTCAGGGTACAAAAAATATCTTGAAGTGATCCCTGAAAGGGCGCACGCTGAGACCAGCTTCGGCTTCCTCGTTGCCTATGAGGAGGGCGCTGGATTCATCGTTGAGTTGGACGACGACGTCTTCATCAACGGACTGATCCCTGGACACAGGGACAACCTCTTCGGCGGGGGAGGTAAGACCGTGCACTCTAAGTCAAGGTGGTACAACACGCTAGACTCAATTTCGCTGAGCAGGGAAGGTCGCTTCTTCCCCAGAGGGCACCCGTATTCCCCTGAGACTCGCGCCGAGGATTACTGTTGGGAGAGCTCGGGAGGGAGCTGCGTGCTGAATATGGGGCACTGGATTGGCAACCCTGACTTCGATGCCCTGACGATCCTTTATCACGGCGGGATGGACGGGAAGTGCGATGTCATGGGAGAGCGCCTGCTAAATGAAAAGGTAGTGGTTGGCAGAGGTACCTACTTTGCAGTCTGCAGCATGAACACCTCTTTTATCCCTAAGATCGTCCCTGCCTTCTACCAGCTTTACATGAATACTATGGGCATCGATCGCTTCGACGACATATGGTCAGGGATATTCCTTAAGCGGGTGGCTGACCACTTGGGGGACAGGGTCTGCTTGGGAAAGCCCGTGGGGACCCATCAGAAGCGCCCCCGCAGCATCTTCAAGGACCTTAAAAGCGAGATGGACGGCATGATTCTCAATGAGTCGGTCTGGCGCTTTGTCGACGGCGATATCTCAGGGAGCTCCTATTCCGACTCGTACCTCTCATTGGCTGCCCTTCTCGAAAGGGGGGCTTCAACATTGAACAACGAGATATACAGGAAATTCCTCAACCTCCAGGTTGACATGATGAGGCGCTGGGTTGAGATAGTCGACTCAATCTGAAGCCGGAGACCTAAAAGAACGCTAAAAGACGAATCCAAGGAAAGTGACGAAAGCATAAATCATAAGCGCTGCCTCGACCACGCCAAAAGCTATTGCAGCCAATGCCTTCTTCTTTTCAAGGCCGAATAGGTGCGCAACAAGACTCCCAGCCCAGGCGCCGCTTCCTGGAACCGGCACTGCGACGAACAGCATCACCCCAAAAAAGCCGTATCTATCGATCTTTTCCTTTGCCTTTCTCCTGAGGGACCCGATGTACCTCAAATAAAGTGACCTGAGCCAGCTGTTCTCAGGACGGGCGATGATCAGTTGCTCTAACTTGGAGAGCACTAGGAGGAGAAATGGCACCGGCAGTATGTTGCCTGCTATGGACAGAAGGAGGACGCTGTTCGGCTCGATTCCTGCGAGAACCCCGTAGGGTATGGCGCCCCTGGACTCGACGACTGGGGACATCGCCAGTATGAAGGTGTAGACCTCAGGAGACAGCATTCGAATTGGGCCCCTTCCCTCCATCATGCCGGGAGTGTCTAAAGTTGTCTTTCAAGTATTTATATGGTTTGCCGCAAAGATCTCACTGGTGCTTTTTCTATGAAGGGAGTAGTCCTTGCAGGCGGGTACGCGAAGCGTCTGTGGCCCCTCACACTCGACACCCCGAAACCACTCCTGCCGATCGGCGACGGGACAATAATTGACTTCATAATTGCAAAGCTGAGGCAGCTGGATCTTGAAGAGATTATAATATCCACAAACCAGCGGTTTGAAAGGCATTTCAACGAGTGGCTATCGAAAAGAGGGTACGCGAACGTCAGGGTCGTCCCTGAACCTTCGGAAAAGGAGGAAGAGAAGCTGGGGCCAACAAAAGCGCTTGAGCTTTTGGTCCGGGATTCTGGGGCGGACGACTACATCATAACCGCTGGGGACAACCTCTTCTCGCTCGATCTCCGGAGCATGGTCAATTTCTACAACATGGTCAACTCGCCAGTTATAGCGCTCTACGAGATCGCACGGAAGGAGGATGCCAGAAAGTATGCTTGCGTTTTAGTCGACGAAAACCTGATCGTCAGGAGATTCGAGGAGAAGCCTGAAAACCCGCCATGCTGCCTGGTCTCCACTGGGATCTACCTTCTCCCCTGGCGGTGCATCTCGCGGGTCAGCGAATACCTGAAAAGCGGGAACCCCCCTGATCCGATCGGGCGCTTCATCTGCTGGCTATCTGAGACCGAGAAGGTGTATGGCTTGAAGTTCACTGGATATTGGTATGATATTGGCTCGCTAGAGTCCTACAATGAAGCCAAGCAGGCATTCAAGGACCTCAAGTACGAGTCCTACGCTTGATTTTTTACTTTGTGAAAAGTTGGAATTTGAAAAATAAAATGCCCCTTTCCCGGAATCATTTTGCGGGGAGAGGGCCAAGCGTCTTCACGAAGTATTCGAGGGTCTTCCTAATGCCATCTTTTATGCCGACCTTGGCCCTCCAGCCAAGCTCGATCTCAGCCTTGCTAACATCTGGCTCCGTAAGCTCGACGTCCCCTGGCCAGGAAGTGCCTCCCCTTGGATGTACCTCCACGCCCTCCAGGCCCAGAACATCGAACATCATCTGGGCTATCTGAAACACAGTGTATGATTCGCCAAGCCCGATGTTGTAAGCGTCGCCCGCGCACCTGGACCGCTCCGGAGCTGCCATGAAGGCATCTATGGCGTCATCTATGTAGAGATAGTCCTTCTTCTGCTCCCCAGTGCCGAGTATCTCCAGCCTCCGCGTGTCCCTCAAGAGCTTCCTGTACAGGTCGAACATCAGGCCTTTGTTGGTCCTGGGGCCGTAGATGTTGAAGAGCCTGAGTATTACAGTGGGCACACCGAAGATCTCGCTGTACAGCCTGCAGTAGTCCTCAGCGGCTGCCTTCGAAGCCCCATAGAAGGAGCGGGGCACGAGCGGCTCGCTCTCTGGGGTTGGGATCTTCCTCGGCACACCATATACCACTGAGGATGAGGCGAAAACGACCTTGGCGCCGCATTCCTTGGCTGCCATGAGGACGTTGTGGGTTCCTGCGATGTTGACTTCGAGGTCAAGGGAGGGGTCCTCCGTGGACTTGGGGACGGATGACTGTGCAGCTAGGTGGTACACGATCTCGCAGCCTCTGGTGGCCTCCAAGACCTTGCCGCCGTCCCTTATGTCCCCTTTCACAAATGTCGCCGCTCCTGACCTGAGGAGCCTGGAAACCCCTGATATGTCGCCCGCTGACAAGTCGTCCAAGATCTTTACGCTGGCGCCGTTTTCTATCAGCCTCTCGACAAGGTGCGTGCCTATGAACCCTGCGCCCCCTGTGACAAGGACCTGCACTCCAACCACCGCGATAACTTCGCATCCCCCAGTTAATAACGCTCACGCGCAGGATACACACAAAAGGTTCATTTTAATTACTAACGATTCATAAAGTATTAATCTGATTGGGCAGTCTATTAGCAGAGAAGAATTGAGGCGTTGGCATTGAGGTACTTCACGAGCCCGTACAACTTCATCCAGCCAGACGTCCGGCGCGTAAAGATATACGACACGACCCTAAGGGACGGCGAGCAGACTCCTGGAGTAAAGTTCTCGAAGGAGCAGAAAGTCGAGATAGCGAGGAAGCTCGACGAGCTCGGCGTCCATTCGATAGAGGCCGGCTTCCCCGTGATCTCGCAGTACGACGAGGATGCAGTGAAGGCTGTTGCGAACTCAAGGCTGGGGGCGCAGGTAATCTGCCTCTGCCGATCAAAGCAGAAGGACATTGACGCGGCGCTGCGGGCTGACGTGGACGGAGTCATTGTCTTCCTCTCGGTCTCCGACTTGCACCTCAAGTACAAGCTCCACACAGATCTCCAGTCTTCAGTAAAGATGGCTTCTGAGGCCATAGAGTACGCGAAGGCACATGGCCTATTCGTCCAGCTCTCCGCAGAGGACGCGACGAGGACTTCCCTGGAGAACCTATTTGCCCTATTCAAGGCTGCAGAGGAGAGGAAGGCAGACCGTCTGGGGATAGCGGATACCACTGGCTGCATCAGGCCGGAAGGGATGAAGTACCTGGTGGAGAGAGTAAGGAAGAACTTCAACATAGAGCTCTCAGTTCACTGCCACGACGACTTCGGACTGGCTGTAGCCAACTCCTTGGCGGCATACGAAGCTGGGATCGATGCGATATCCGTCTCCGTGAACGGGCTGGGGGAGCGGTGCGGCAACGCAGCTCTGGAAGAGGTTGTGATGGCTCTATACGCGCTTTACGGGGTTGACCTGGGCTTCAAGACCGAGGTCATCCAGGAGCTCTCGGAGATGGTGTCGAGGTTTTCGGGCGTCCCCATACCGATAAACAAGGCGATAGTCGGGTCGAACGCCTTCAGGCACGAGTCCGGGATCCACGTTGCGGCCGTGATCAAGTGCCCGTTCACCTACGAGTCCTATGAGCCGCAGATTGTCGGGCAAACCAGGCGCCTGACGTTCGGGAGGCATTCGGGAACAGAGGGGGTCAGGGAGAAGCTCAAGGCATGCAACTTCGAGATCTCGGAGGAGGAGCTTGCCGAAGTGATCAAGACGCTGAAGCACCTTCCGGTCGACTCCAAGCCGATAGACAACGGAGAGCTCTGCGACTTCGTGAGCAGGGTTCTTCGGGAAAAGGGACTCAGGAAATGATCGGCAGCCTACTGATACACGAAATGGCGCTGAAGAGGAGGGCAAGGGTCGCGATAGGCTGCGACTTCTCCTCGAAGACCTCGCCTCTCCTCCTCAACTCTCTTCTCTTCGCGACTAGGGAGCGATATATTGAGCCCTTGCTGGTTGCCGATCGCCTGCCTGGGAACGAAGAGGACTCTGAAGGCGTTGTCGGGAACGAGATACCCGCGATCATTTCCCCATCGCCCTGGGAAGACCTCGTCCAACTCCTGAAGGGGGGCGTGGTCGACTCTGCAGTTAGGGGGAACCTGAGCTCGAGGAAGGTCGTCCCTGAGCTAAGAAGCGCATTCGGTTGCACCAATCTCTGTAGGGCTTCGCTCCTTGAGGTCGAAGGGAGGCTGGTGATGCTAGCCCCTGTTGGCATAGACGAGGGCGACTCCCAAGGGGATCTGCTCAACGTTGTAGATGGGTGCAGTCGCCTGGCCTCAAGGTTGGGCATGCCCTTCAGGGTGGCAGTCATCTCAGGGGGGAGGCTCGAGGACAGGGGGAGATCCTCACGCGTAGACAGGATGCTTGATTCGTCTGATGCTCTAGTTGGAGCACTGAAATCGAAAGGGATCGATGCTGCCAATTTCGGGGTGGAGATTGAGCGGGCTGTCGACGAGGGCTTTACTTTGATTCTCGCACCGGATGGGGTATTCGGGAACCTCATATTCAGGTCATTGGCGCTCGTGGGCAAGGTGCAAAGCTACGGGGCATGTGCCACAGCGCTGCCGAAGACCTTCATTGACACCTCGAGATCGAAGACCAGCTACCTGCTGCCATTGATCCTGGCAAGCGCCCTGGGTTAGCAAAAATGAATAGGGAGCGAGTTCAGCAGCCGATCTTCACGTCCCTACAAGCTTCACCCCTGTGATTGCAGCAGCATCTGTGGTGATCGCCCTGAGGTCGTCCTTCTCCAGGCTCCTGATCGAGGTCTTCCCTGAGAGCTGGGTGAACATCTTTAGCTCCTCTATTATTGCCCTAAGATAGTTCTCAACCCTGGCTGCCATCTCCTCCACCTTGAGGCGCTTCCTGAGCACAGGGTCCTGCGTCGTGATCCCCCTCGGGCACCTTCCTGTTGAGCACAGCCCGCAGGTCCTGCAACCCATGGCTACCAGCACTCCTGTTGAGATTGCGACTGCGTCTGCCCCCAAGGCAATGGCCTTCGCAATGTCAGCTCCATTCCTTATCCCCCCTGAGACCACTAGGCTTACCTTGTCCTTCATACCGAGCTCTCTGAGGCTCCTCTCCGCCTCAACGAGCGCAGGGAGCGTGGGCAAGCCGGCGTGCTCAATCACAATGTCCGGGGCAGCCCCAGTGCCGCCCTGTTTCCCGTCGATGACTACGACGTCCGCTCCCGCCTTGGCAGCTATCTTCACATCATCCCCGACCCTACCTGCTGAATACTTCACGATTATTGGGACTTTCCAGTCCGTGATCTCCCTGAGCTGCTCGATCTTCATCTTCAGGTCCTCCGGACCCACTATATCAAGGTGCCTGGCAGGGCTGATCGCATCCGATCCTGGCGGCAAGCCCCTGACCTTGGCGACCTCTTCCGTTACCTTCTCGCCCATGAGCAGCCCGCCTTGCCCGCCTTTTGCGCCCTGCCCGATCTTGATCTCGACCGCATCGGCAGAGCGAAGATACTCAGCCGAGACCCCAAACCTCCCCGACGCGTACTGCGCAATGAGTATGGAGGCGAGTCCCCTCTCCTCCGGAAGCATGCCCCCCTCCCCGGTGTTTGTGGGGATCCCGACCCTTGAGGTTGCCATGGCAACTGCGAGTTTAGCCTCCTTGCTCATCGCGCCGAACGACATCGCACCCACCAGAATCGGCGCAGCCGCCCTCAGCGGTCTCTCAGCCCTCCCCTTGCCCAGCACTATCTCGGTCTCACACGGCTCCCTGTAATGGTCAATTGGCGGTCTGGAATTCTGAGCGCATAGGAACACCAGGTCGTCGAAGTGGGGGAACCTTTTCCATGCCCCCATGCCTCTTACTGGCGCCCTGCCTATTGCTGCCTTGATCTGGATCTCGTCGATTTCCCGCCTGCTCCAGGTTGATTTCCCTGTCTCTTGGACCGGGTAGACCCTCACTGCCCTCTGCCTGCAGTACTCGACGCAGGTCTCGCATCCGACGCATTCGAAATCGTTTATGGGTGCCATGTATCCTTGCTTGACCTCCTTGAACACCTGTTGAGGGCAAACTCTCGCGCAAACCCCGCATACCTCGCACGCCCCGTGGTCAATCTCCACCCTGTACCTGTTCCTCTCTCTCCTGACGTTCCAGATGCTCCCCTCCGACCTGCGGAAGTACCTCGGGTTTTCTGGTACGATCTTCCTCATTTTTGGAGCTGCAAGGCCGTAGTCCCTTAGAATTCTCTCGACATTCTCTAACTCGGCATCGCTCGCATCCTCGACCTTGGCGTTCTTCCCCAGCGCCGGCTCCGGTCCGGAGAAAAATATCTTTCCGCCCACCATCGATTCTCCGGCATTGTCTCCGAGCCTCCCCAGTGCTATGATCTCACCGCCCATCATGTAAAGCCCAGTCATTATTCCTGAGTCGCCCCCCACCACCACCAAACCATTTTTCATCAATGCGCCTACCCTGTCCCCGCAATCCCCCTTTACAACCAATCTCCCGCCGTACAGGCCCTGACCCGTGCCGTTCCCGGAGTGCCCCTCGACGACTATCTCGCCTGCGGTTATGTTGTCTCCTAAGAACCAGCCAGCATTGCCCCTGATCCTGATTACTGGTCCGTTGATCATGGTTCCTGCAAAGTAGCCTACTGATCCTTCGATCTCCACCGTGCATCTCGAGCCGAGCCCGGCTGCAACGTGGTGCATCCCCTTCGGGTTTTCTATCAAAATGTGTTCTCCATCAGTAACCCCTTTCAGAGCAAGGTTGAGCTCCCTCACACTCATCCTGCTTGCATCTATTTCCTTCAGGCTATTTTCCAGCAAATTACCTCCCCCGGTCTAACGTTTCTGATTATCCCTTTCCTGTTCAAGATGCGCAATGCATTCTCCTCCGAGGCGACCGCCTTCATCTCCTCCGCATCAAGAATGACCATTGGTCTCAACCCAAGCTTGTCCCTTACCATTCCAAGCTCCTTCTCTGTCGAAAATATGTAGGAGAATGGACCGTCCAGTTCTTCAACAGATGCCTTCAGCGCATCGTAGAGCGAGTCACCGACCTTAAGCCTGTCAATTATGTAGTGCACTATGAGCTCCGAGTCGTTCTCGGTTTGGAATTTGACCCCCTTCTGCTCGAGCTTCTCCCTGGTCTTCCAGTAATTCGTTATCTGCCCGTTGTGGACCAAGGCCACATCTATGTGGTCGAAAGACTGGAAGGGGTGGGCGTGGAAAAGGTCGACGCAGCTCTCGGTTGAGAACCTCACATGCCCGATGCCATGGCTGCCTACGAAGCTACTTACATCAAAGTTCCTGTCCAGCTCCTCTACTGAGACTGTATCCTTTATTATGTCCATCTTCCTGCCTATGCTAAGTACCTTCGAGAGCTCAGTTTCATTTATGTTCTTGACCATCTGGGGCAAGTCTTTCTCCTGAGCCTTGACCGTGTACAGGTCGAAGCTGTACCCCCTTATGGAATTGAGCTTTATGTTCCTGATGTCGCCGCCGGCGCTGGCTATTGCTGATGAGATCTTGCTCAGCGCGCCTATCACATCCTTCGTGAAGACCCTTATCATGAACTCGTCGCCTGGCAGCTCTTCGCTCCGGTAGAGGGCGACACCTGCAGAGTCGAGCCCCCTGTGCTGAAGCCCCCCTAGCATCAGTGTTAGGAGGTGCCCTACATCCCCCCTCCCGTTAAGCAACACGCCTGCTATTCCGCACATGATCTATACCCCTTGTTTGGAAAACGGTAAGGCTCTACATTAAGAGGTTTAAAAATATAAACCTTTTCTTAAGTACAGTAAGTTTTTCGCTAAAAAAATAGAAATTATTAGAGGAATAATGCACGTTCAAGAAGCGCCCGCCTCTTTGGGTTTTTGTTCCTCGGGTCTCCAGGTGCGTTGGTTCGGTGCATGCTTGCTTGAGTACCTGCTCCAACCTCCCACCGCATCGGGCCCACGTTCGCCCGTCCTTATCCTGACGCACTCCTCCAGGGGGAGGATGAATATCTTGCCGTCCCCTATCTTGCCGGTTCTCGCTGCTTTGATTATCCCCTCGACGACAGTCTCCACGAAGTCGTCGTTGACCGCAATCTCAAGCCGTAGCTTCGGCAAGAGGTAGACGTCTTTCTTCACCCCCCTGTAGCTCTCGACGTATCCCTTTGTCTCCCCGCACCCCTTTGCCTTGGTCACGCTCATCCTGAATACTTCTCTGGAGTCCAGCTCCCTCTTTACGTCCTCGAGTTTTTCAGGCTTTATGTATGCTATCACCAGTTTCATGCCATGTCGCCTCATGACGGAACTTCAAAGTCCGGATATGCGCTCATGCCGTGCTCAGAGATGTCCAAACCGATCGTCTCCTCCTCCTCGCTGACCCTCAATCCTATTGCATAGTCAATGGCTTTGAAAGCGAGGTAAGACGTGCTGAAAGCAAATGCAAATATCGCACCGACCCCTGCCAATTGGATAGCCAGCTGTGAAGCCCCTCCGCCTAACAGGAGCCCGCTCACACCGCCCGAGAATGAGCTGTCGGCGAAGAGGCCGACCGCCAGCGCTCCGAAAGCTCCGCCAACTCCATGAACCGATACCGCTCCCACTGGGTCGTCGACCTTCAGGATCTTGTCGATGAACTCGACTGAGAATACGACGAGGATCCCGGCTATGCCGCCGATTACCATTGCAGCCCCGGGGCTCACGCTGGCGCACCCTGCGGTTATTGCAACAAGACCCGCAAGGAGCCCGTTTATGGTCATGCCGATGTCGGGCTTCCCGATGTGGACCCAAGCAGTAACCATTGCCGCCAGGGCGCCGGCTGCTGCTGCGATATTAGTAGTTATTGCTATGGTAGCGATGCTCGGAACCGTTGCAGCCGCAGTGCTCCCTGGGTTGAACCCAAACCACCCGAACCAGAGCACCAGCACCCCGATTGTGGAGAGTGAGATGTTGTGTCCTGGTATAAGGTTGACCTTGCCGTCAGCGTACTTACCGATCCTGGGGCCCAGCACAATGGCACCTGCGAGTGCGGCCGCACCCCCGGTGAGGTGGACCACCGCGGATCCCGCAAAGTCTATCATCCCGATGCGCGCGAGCCACCCCCCGCCCCAAACCCAGTGCGCCACGAGCGGGTATGTGATTGTGAGTATCGCCACTGTGAAGATTATGTAACCGATGAACTTTATCCTCTCGCCAACCGCGCCCGAGACTATTGTAGCCGCAGTTGCTGCGAACATGATTTGGAACAGGAAGTACGCATAAGATGTGACATTCGTGTTTGGCCATATGTCTAACGCGCTCAGATGCCCAAGCATTGCCAGATCGGTCGGGTTTCCCAGGAACCCAAGGATGTCCGCCCCGAATGCGAGGCTGAACCCAACAATGAAGAATGCCAACCCTCCGATGGCGGGCGTCACCAAGTTCTTCATGCATATGTTGCTGGTGTTCTTGGCCCTTTGCATGCCGCTCTCCAGCATCGCGAAGCCGAGATTCATGAAGAAGACGAGAAATGCGGCAACAAGTATCCATGTCGTGTCTATGGCATTCTCTATGCCGTACGTGGCCGAAAGCGCCCCACTCTGAACGCTCGAGTAAATCTGTGCCGAATTGGCATACACTATGTTCATATCCGACTCCTCTTCTTGTACAAAATAGCAATAGTTCTAGGAATGGTATAAAAAATTATTTATTAAAACACTAGTTACGGTAATAAAATTTCATATTTTTTATGAAAATGCAATAAAATATTTATCTGACCCGCCCATCTCTTTTTGGTATGAGCGTGCCCAAACGCACAAGCATTGCGCTCGACCCCGAGTCCGAACGGATCTTCCAAGAATTGACCTCAGGCGGCGAGTCCCAAAGCAATGTGATAAGGCGGGCCCTGCGCCTTTATTACGAATTCAGAAACCTGGAGCGGAAGGACCTCGATCGCCTTAAGGTATACTGGGAGATGCTCCAAAGCGGCGAGCATGTCGTTCTGGACCTTGACCACCTGTTGGTTTTGCTGAAGATCGCCGAAGGATCGGAATCCCCCACCAAATGGCCTGAGTCGCACAAGGCAGTCGCGGCTAACCACGCCGAGCAATTCCGCGGGATGGGCATCGACCAGATACTCGTGCGTCTCGAGGCTTGCAACTTCTTCAGGATGTCCATGGGTCAGGAGGGCTACGTTTTGGTCTTCGGATCCCCTGAAATCAAGCGCTTCATAAGGACATTCCTCGAGGAGATACTGAGGGGCATGGATAGGCGGTTCGAGATAAAAGAGGACCTGACAAAGCTGCGGCTGAAATTGTTCCCCTGATGATCGTTTTCTAATCCATCGTCTGATAAACAAATAAAAATATTCGATTGGTGATAAGAAGGCAAGGATTGTGATTATGGCTATGGCAAGCACAGCGGTAGAGAAGATCATATCCGACAAGGTCGGCAGGAGGGTCTCAGCGGGCGAGTTCGTTGAATGCCCCGTCGACTTCGCCTACTGCCACGACGGCACAGGCGTCCTGGTCATAGACGCGCTCAAGCGGATGGGCGTCGAAAGGATAAGGGACCCTGACAGCTTCAGCATCGTCTTCGACCACTCAGTCCCGCCATACAGCGACCAGGCGGCAACCCTCCAAGCCAGGGTGAGGAAGTTCGCAAGGGAGCAGGGGCTTAAGAAGTTCCACGACATGGGGGAGGGAATATGCCATGAGGTCGTGCCAGAGAAGGGGTACGTGGCGCCTGGGATGGTCGTCTTCGGGGCTGACTCGCACACCTGCACGCTCGGTAGCTTCGCCCTCTTCTCCACAGGGGTGGGGGCAACCGATCTGGCATTCATACTCGCGACCGGGAAGACCTGGATGAAGGTGCCTGAGACGATCAGGGTCGAGTGCAGGGGCACCCTCCGCGAGGCAGTCTCCTCAAAGGATCTCATCCTTGAGATCACGCGGGTCATCGGGACCGACGGCGCGACTTACAAGGCGCTCGAGTTCGCGGGTGAGGCAGTGCGGGCAATGTCCCAGTCCTCCAGGATGACCATGTCCAACATGGCGGTCGAGATGGGGGCGAAGACCGGCTTCATAGAGGCTGACGAGAAGACCGTTGCCTTCCTCGGGAGGGATGGGAAGCGGTTCAGCTCAGACTCGGGCGCATTCCATGAACTGGTAGAGGTCGATGCCGGGTCGCTGGAGCCCTGCGTGGCTTGCCCGGGCAGCGTCGCCAACGTCAAGCCCGTGAGGGAGGTCGAGGGCGCACATGTCGACCAGGCTTTCTTGGGATCATGCACAAACGGGAGGTACGAGGACCTCTACGAGGCAGCCAGGATACTCAGGGGAAGGAGGGTCCACCAGGACACTCGGATGATAGTCGTCCCTGCGTCCAAGGAGGTCCACATGAAGGCGCAGAGGGATGGTCTCCTCGACATCTTCCTTGAGGCGGGGGCGATGATAGGCGTCACCGGCTGCGGCCCGTGCCTGGGCGTCCACATGGGGGTCATCGGTGAGAACGAGGTCGCCGTCTCAACATCGAACAGGAACTTCATAGGCAGGATGGGCGCTAGGAGCTCTTCGGTCTACCTGGCTTCGCCGCAAACCGTGGCCGCGTCCGCGGTGGAGGGAAAGATCACCGACCCAAGGAGGTTCCTTAGATGATCAGGGGAAGGGTTTGGAAGTTCGGAGACGACATCGACACCGATGTGATAATCCCTGCCAAGTACCTCAGATCAGTCGACCAGTCCGTCTGGCCGAAGCACGTGCTGGAGGGGGTCGACCCTGGGTTCAGCTCCAAGGTCAAGCCAGGGGATATAATCGTGGCTGGTAAGAACTTCGGGTGCGGCTCCAGCCGGGAGCAGGCTGCGCTCGCGATAAAGTGGGCTGGCGTGGCGGCTGTCGTGGCAGAAAGCTTCGCAAGGATCTTCTTCAGGAACGCGATAAACAACGGCCTTCCGCTCGTCGAGGCGAAGGGGATCAGCGGGATGGTCGAGGAGGGGGACGTGATAGAGATAGACCTCGACAGGGGGATCGTGAAGACCCCGAAAGGCGAGGCCAAGTCCACGCCGCTGCCCCCGTTCCTGCAGGAGATACTGAAGAGCGGCGGGCTCGTTGAGTACTACAAAGCGCAAGTAAAGCGGGAGCAGAAGTGATGGGTTTGGGGAGGGGCCTGAACACATCCCAGGTGGTCGTGAGCGCCCTAGAGAGGTTTGGGGCGCGCGCGGCTTTCGGCATGCCCGGGATGTGGTCTCTTCCCCTCTATGACGCACTGCTCGAGTCTGGGATAAGGCACATCCTGGTCCGCCACGAGCAGAATGCCGCCTATGCTGCCGACGGGTACGCAAGGGCATCCGGGGGATTCGGTCTCTGCATCGCGACAGCGGGCCCTGGCGCAGTGAACGCCGCAGCCGGGACTGCCGCCCCCTACAAGGACCACTCGCCGGTGATGGTCGTCACCGGGCACGTCCCCAGGGATGAGATTGGGCGGGGCTGGGTCGAGGACATCGATCTCCAGGCGATCTTCCGGCCCGTTACCAAGTCGTCCGTGCTCATCGGGGACCCTGCGGCTGCTCACGACCTCGTCGCTGAGGCGTACCGAACTGCCATGGAGGGGTGCCCTGGTCCTGTCCACATCGCGCTGCCTGGAGACGTCCAGAGGATGCCCTCCTCGGAGAAGGGGTATCTGCCCACCATATCGAGATGCGAGCCCGACCCGGCTGATATATCCTCGGTCTTGGACGAGATCTCGAGATCAAGGGCGCCGCTGATCCTGGTCGGGAGGGGCGCGGCGCTCTCTGGCTGCGGAGAAGGGATCCTGGCTCTCTCGTCCGCGATAGGCGCCCCAGTCGTCTCCTCCTACATGGGGAGGGGGGCTGTGCCGGAGGACGCGCCGCAAGCCCTGGGCCCGGTCGGCAGGAGGGGGATCGAGGTTGCCAACAGGGCGCTCGATAGGTGCGATCTGCTGATCTCGCTCGGCTGCAGGCTCACGAACATGACGATCGTCGGCCAGAAGCCGAGGTGCCCAGTGATCCAGGTCGACATAGAGCCGAGGAACTTCTCCCCGATCGCCACTTCAAGGGTGAGATCGGATGTCGGCGCCTTTGTTGATGCGCTGCTGCCGAGGGTGAAGTATCTTTCGCGCCAGTTTTGGTCGCCAGGCGAAGCCGCCCCTGCCGATACTGATGGGGTGGCAAAGGGGTACGCCAAGGCGATCGCCGGGTTCAGGGATGCGATCTTCGCGGTGGACATCGGCCAGCACACAGTCTGGGCGATGCAGGCTATTCGGGTCACCCACCCCAGGGGCATCATCTTCTCTGGGAACCTCTCGGCGATGGGCTTCTCGATCCCGGCTGCGATGGGCGCGAAGGTCGCCCTCCCCAACAAGCGGGTTATTGCAGTCGTGGGGGACGGCGGGTTCCAGATGGCGGCCCCTGAGCTCTCCACGATGAGGGAGAACGGCATAGCGGTCGCGGTCTGCGTCTTCAACAACGGAACGCTCGGGCTGATCAGGCAGCTCCAGGAGTCCGTATACGGGAGGACCATCGGCGTCGACTACGCCTCGCCCCCTGACTACGTGAGGCTCGCAGAGGCGCATGGCGTTGGTGCCATAAGGGCAAGGTCGCCGCAGGATGTCGTCGATGCGATAGCGGGCGCAGACGGCCCCCTGGTGATCGAGATACCTGTGCCTAGGGGCGAGGGCATCCCGCTGTCCAGGTCCAGGCTATCCGAGAAGTAGATCGATAGGAAGTTTTTATTCCAAGGCAGCGCAGTTGATTTGTGGGTCGATCGAAATGCCCGGCACCTTGGAAGATCTGAAGAATGCCCTCTCCGGCAAGAGGTGGATCTCCCCCCACGCCAGGGTAATCGTGGTCGTGGATGAGAGGTCTGGCGTCGCGGAGATCATAGAGGACCATGCCAGGGGTGTCTGCCTGGGCGGGTCAGCCTGGTCGCTCTACCACTACACGAGGAACAGCAGGGGGGTCTTCTGGTCCAAGAGGGAGGGGCCGAGGCTCTTCTACAAGCTGCGCCTCTCGGGCAAAGGGGCGGAGGCTCCGGCTGGTCTGCAGGCAAGCTACCATCCTGCGTCAATCGAGTCTGTTGAGGTGGACGGCGATTTGGTCAGGATAACTTACTCCGGCCTCGCCGGGGCAGGGGTGGCTGCGCTGGGCAGGTGCCTGGCTGAGGGCGTCATCGACACGGACGTGAAGGAATGGGGAGGCGGGAAGAAGGTCGGAAGGGCGACGATTACCGTCAGGAGGAAGGAGAAGCTCATCGTAGGGGTTGACGACACCGACAGGTCGGACGAGGGGGCCACGTGGTCCTTGGTGAACGAGCTGGCGCTCGATCTGTGCAGGAGGCTCCCCGGAGTGGACTACCTCGAGCACTCGATAGTCCAGCTCTACCCGCAGAACCCCCACAAGACCCAGAACTGCGTCGCGGTCGCGGTCTCCTTCGCGGTCCCGACTGGGCTCGTCGATAGGGCAGTGGAGGAGTTTTGCTCGTCCCTCCGCTTGAACACCTTCTCGAAGGAGACTGGCATGGCTTACTTCCGGGGCGTGCAGATCCCGGACCCTGCGATGGGATTCGCGAAGAGGGCGAAAGTTGGGATGGTCTCGGTTGAGGAGGCTGAAGCAGCAGCGGCTTCCAGCGGGATAAGCCTTATCCAGGTGACCGGCAGCCGAGGGCTAATCGGGGCTGTGGCGTCCATCCCGTTCGTTGAGCTGCCGGATGAGGCTGTGAGGCTGCCTGGCGATGACGGAGTTTGATTTCATCGTTGTAGGGTCGGGGGCAGGGGGGGCAACTGTAGCAAAGGCGCTCTCGGAGGCTGGAAGGCGGGTCCTCCTCCTGGAGAAAGGGGGGATGATGAAGCCTGGGGGCGAGTCAAAAGCCTACTCCGTGATCAGGTCTGGGGTTGAGATCTGGCTCGCCGAGTGCTTGGGCGGAACTACTGTGGTCACGATGGGGAACGCCGTCAGGAGCAGCGTCTCGAGGGGGCTTGAGCCATTCTTTGAGGAGGCTGAGCGGGAGCTTGGCGTGGTGCCGATGCCCCTAGAGAAGATGGGCAAGACCTCGAGGGAGATGCTGTCGCTCTCGGGCGAGTGGGTCCGGATGCCGAAGTGCATCGATTTTTTGAAGTGCAGATCATGCGGCTCCTGCGCCTACGGGTGCCCCCACGGCGCGAAGTGGTCCTCCCTCCGGTATGTAGAGGAGGCTGAGCGGGCTGGATGCAGGGTAATGACAGGGTCTGGCGTGCGGCGCGTCCTGGTTGAGAACGGGAGGGCTAAGGGCGTCGAGGTCGAGGGCGGGCGATCCTTTGGCTCTCGTGCGGTGGTGCTCGCTGCGGGGGCTATAGAGTCGCCGAGGATCTTGTTGAGATCTGGGATAAGCGCCGGTCGAGGTCTCTTCGTCGACACATTCGTGACGGTTGGCGGCCTGAAGAGGGGAGCGGGATTCAACAGGGAGGTTGGGATGCCGTTCTACTTGAAGAGGGAGGGATACCTGATCTCCCCGCACTACTCCTCTTTGCTGCTGGGTTTGATGAAGTGCAGGGGGATCGCCGCCTCTCCGCAGGACATCGTCGGCTTGATGGTGAAGATCAGCGACGACCCTTCTGGCGTTGTGACGGAAGACTCGGTAATTAAGCTCTCTACCGGCTCTGACCTGAGGAAACTCGAGGAGGGTAGGAGGGAGGCAAAGATGCTGTTGGAGAGGATGGGGGTAGACGGAAGCACGATCGCCGAGGTCCACCCAAGGGGGGCACACCCCGGAGGCTCCTGCTCGAGCGCGGTTAGGTCAGCCGAGGATCCTGAGACTGAGGTGGAAGGGCTTTTCGTCTCGGACGCGAGCGTGTTGCCAGGGCCTTTCGGTCTCCCCCCGATGCTGACGATCATCGCGGTCTCAAAGAGACTGGCTTCAATGCTTCTCAATAAATGTTAACAAGCTTTGACAAAAAACTCTACTATCTAGATCTGAACTATTGAGAGATGATCGTGCCGAGAGTTGAGAGAAAGACTTATGTCGGGTAAAGCAAAGAGTACCATGAAAATTGGTCTTAGAATCTAACAGGGTTTACGATGTGAAGCTTTTGAACGGAAAGACCTACAATTCTAAAGGACTGGTTCTGGTAGCAGGAGCCATCGAAACACCGAGAATATTCAAGAGCTCTGGGATTGAAGCTGGGAAATGGCTCTTCGTTGGTATATTCATCAAAATTGGAGGGCTAATTGGAAACTCATTCTTCAACTGAGAGGTCGAGATGTCTTTTTATCTCCAGTGGGAAGGAAATTTGACCTCCCTAACCACTCCTCGCTTCTGCAACCTTCTCTCCATAGAGAGCGTACAATTTGCAAATCCAGCGAATATCGCAGCACTCATGGCAAAGATAGACGACTAACTGTCTGGGTTGGTGACTTTATAAGGGGTTGATGAGGAAATCACTCCAAAGGATTTCGATAACCTTGAAAGGGAGCGAACCTTAGCCAAAGAATTCCTGCTCAAACTCGGAGTAGACGAAAAGAAGATTATTGAATTTGGTCTTAGAATGGTTCATCCAGGCGGAACCTGCTATGACCTTATCCGATCCATTGACGATCGAGTCACGGAAATCGAAGGACTCTTGATTAATGATGCAAGCTTAATCCCAGGTGCATTTGGTCTTCCGCCAATTCTAACTATCGTCGCATTAGTGAAAAATGGTCTCTTCCTTGGCGTTATAAATAATATGAGTCGACAATAACATTGCTTTTTTGATTTTGATTTAAATCCTGTAACCTTTAAATAACCTCTAGAACCTTCGATTTTCAGTGGGAAAAATGAACCCGCTTCTTCTGGTCTCCGTTGCCATATCTTTTGTATCAACGTTCATGCTCGCGAAAAAATGGATACCTGCAGCGAGAAGAGCAGGTCTGGTTGGTAAAGATATGAACAAACCTTCAAAGCCAGAAATCGCAGAGATGGGTGGAGTGCCTGTCCTAGGCGGTATTGTTGGGGGTATTCTCTTCTATATTGGTCTCAATACATTTCTTTTTAACAATATCTCCTATAATCTTGTCCTTTTTGCGACTATGGCTACGGTTTTGATAATCGCTATAGTCGGTCTCATTGACGACCTGCTGGGTTGGAAACTGGGTCTATCGCAGCTGCAGAAACCGCTGCTTACTATCCCTGCCGCCCTACCTATGATGGTCATAAACGCAGGACATTCTTCAGTCGACCTGCCTCTTTTAGGTGTGGTGGATCTGGGCCTCCTTTACCCAATGCTTGTAGTACCTATAGGGATTGTTGGTGCATCTAATGGGTTTAACATGCTCGCTGGGTATAATGGTCTTGAGGCTGGAATGGGTCTCATTATAGTATCTAGCATTGGCTTGGTATCTTACTTTACTGGCTCCGCCTATGTTGCCGTGATATGTGCAATTACAGCTGCTGCTTTGACAGCCTTTCTAATTTTCAATTGGTACCCTGCAAAAATCTTCCCTGGTAATGGTTTTACATATATGGTAGGCAGCATAGTTGCCTGCATTAGTATTTTAGCAAATGTTGAGAAGCTGGCGATTATACTTTTCATACCATATTTCTTGGATTTCTTGCTCAAGGCAAGAAGTAAAATGAAGGCAGAAGCATTTGGAAAGGTAGATGCGGGCGGGTCCCTGAAAAGACCTTATGATAAGTATTATGCACTTCCCCATGTCGTAATTGATCTTATGATAAAGATCAAGGGAAGGGCGAGCGAAAGAGAAGTCGTTTCATTCATACTGTTATTGGAAATCTTGCTCGCTATTTTTGGTTTTTTCTTTTACTTATATTAAAGTTAAAATAGTAAGTTTTTAGTTAAAAAATATTAAATATATTAAAAGAGAATTTTCGGCGTGCATTTTTTTGGTATTGCTGATCATGAAGGCTATTCAGCTGCTATTTTTCAGGTTTATTTATATCTTAGACATCTTGTTTCTCTTGTAGATTGTTATGCGTGTTCTCATCACCGCTTTTGGGGGAGGGCATACGGGGGTTGCACTTGCCTGCCTCAAAAAAATCGGTGGTGATGTATGCTTTGTCGTTTTAAACAATGATGATTTAACAAAGATGAAGTTGACCTCACTAGGATTCCGATACAGTCAACTCATAGAGCCAAGAGGACTGGGGGAATCTATCACTTCACTTTCGGTGATTGCCAAATTCTTTCTTAATGCGTTGCAAGCGGTAAACATACTTATAAAAGAAAAACCGGAAGTCGTGATCTCAACAGGACCTAACCCGTCCATCCCAATCTCATTAATCGCTAAAATATTCAGGAAAAAACTGATAAATGTAGAGGCAGTGGATCGAATTTTGTCACCATCGATTACTGCCAGAGTTCTCTCTTGGGTAGCAGATGAGACCTGGGTTCATTGGAGTGTGCAAATGCCTTGGTTCAGAAATTCGCGACTCGTTGGACCACTTTTGTACGAGCAAAAGTCCGGTCTGGAAATTGTCCTGGAGAAGCCAGTGATTGCAGTGTTCTCTGGAAGACGCCCTTATGACGAGCTTCTTGAAGCGGTTAGTTACATTGATCGAAAAATTACCTGCTCATGGATAGTGCAAACCGCTGGCGCAAAATTGGAAGTTAAGAATAAAGCGATCATTTCCGATTATTTCGTTGGAATATCCGATCTTATCGAAAAATCAGATTGCGTCATCACGACGGGTGGTCTAACAGCTTTTGAAGTCCTTGCAAAACGGCGCAATCTGATACTCTTCCCAAGAAAGAATACCGCCGCCGATCACCAGCTCAAACAAGCCATTTACTTAAGCAAGATCGGTAAATGCTGGTATGCTGAAAACAAAGCTGATCTTGAGTCACTATTAAAGAAAATTCTGGTGGTTTAATTTGAGGATTGGGATAGTCGCTAGAACATGGTTTACATCAACCAAAGGTGGCTCAGAGCGCTACATAAAGAGAGTTTTCGATGAACTAAAAAAAAGTCATAGGGTTGTCGTGGTGACTCTGGATCATGATCCCGATCCTGCGGTAATTCAAATTAAGCTTCCAAGGATGCCTTTTATCACTCAGGTTCTCTTCTCATTGTTCGCCTCAGTAAGAGTCAATTCAATTAAACCTGATGTATGTATTGTCAACCAATACTGGGCTGAATTCTCGCCTTTGCTTCTGCGAGTTCCATGGGTCTCAATAATTCATGATGTTGGACTATTCTATTCCGAGTGGGCCAAAAGAAATCCTATAAAACATATCATTAGAGTAAAAATTCTAAGTCTGGTTACAAAAAAATCAAAAATAATTATTGTTCCATCAAAATTAACTATGAATGATTTACATGAAAATCTAGGAGTCCCATTGAAAAAAATAAGAATTGTGAACGAAGGTGTTGACTTGGAAGACACTGCACCCCCAATCCAACATGATGACATTAACATTCTTTGCGTTGCGAGAGTTGCACCAAACAAAGGTCACGATATTCTGTTGAAAGCATTTAGAACAATTAGAGAAAAATATACTGCAAAATTGTATTTGGTCGGAGGAATATCAAAAGAGAATCGGAAATATTTTCAAAGTTTAAAGGAATACATCGAAAAATCTGGTATTAAGGATGTAGTCTTTACTGATAGAGTCTCCGATGAGCAGCTAAAAACCTACTATAGAATGGCTGACATCTATGTGCAGCCCTCGACAGGAGAAGAAGGATGGGGCATAACAATTACGGAAGCCTATAGGTACAGATTGCCTGTGGTCTGTACCCACATATTTAAAGAGACTGGAGTGGCTGATGAAGACAGAGCAATCATAGTTAAGGAAGGCGATCCTGACCAATTAGCAAAGGCAATTGAAACTTTAATTGAAGACAAGGTTACCAGAGAAAAAATTTCCGAAAAAGGTAATGTTTTTGCGAAAGATCTTTCTTGGGAAAAGATGAGTAAGGAAATCTTGCAGATTATTGCGGAACTATTAAAGTGAAATTAACCTAATGTTAGGTGAAAGGCACTAAGAATCCTTATTTTAATAAGTGGGCCCGGAGGGACTCGAACCCTCGACCAACAGATTATGAGTCTGTCGCTATGGCCGGACTAAGCTACGGGCCCCCGAATGTGGAATTATACTTGTGAAATTTATTCCTTTTGGGTCTGCTTCGGCGCTAGGAACTCGAGGTAGTTCGCCAGCTCCTCGAGCTTCATTTCCTTCAATTTCTGTATGACATCGCTGAAGACCTTGGAAGCGCCCGCGAATTCTGCCACGGCTTTAGAGACGATTGAGATGCACCCGTTCAGGTCCTCCGCCCCCAGGCGCCTCTGCCCCTCAGCGTAGTGCGCCTCTAGCCTCTTCGACCATTCACTCAGGGCATCCCTTTCCACGGAGAGCGCATCAGGGATACCCTTCGCCGCTGCCGCAATGCCCCCGGCTAGCCCCCCAATCCCCTTGAGGAAGAGCTCGGCAACGAGCCACTCCTTAGTGGCCTTCGCCCTCCTGAGAGATGCGATGCCCTCTTGATAGGCAGCCACCCTCCCTGCCTTTGCGCCCATCTCGATGAGGTCGCCGCTTCCATGCCCGGAAAGGTCCGCAAGGTTGAGGAGTGATGCTATTCTCTTCCCTTCCTGGCTCGTCTTGAGCACCCTCTTCTTCGGGAAGTTCCCGACCCTCTCCTCCTCGAGCAGCCCTGCTGCCAACAGGGCATTCACGTGGTTCAACACCGTGATCGTGCTGAACTTAGTCTTTTCGTGCAGCTCGGTCATTGTGAGCTCTCCCGACCTGTAGACCGTCAGGAGTATCGTCGCCGAGACCTCTTTCGGGATCTTCCCCTCCATCTTTGTGCACCTTTTACTTACTAAATCCCATCTCTTTGGAAAGTAAAATGAAAACGTATAAGCCTTTTGGCGCCGCGGGAAGGACTCGAACCTTCGACCAACGGGTTAACAGCCCGTCGCTCTACCGAGCTGAGCTACCGCGGCTCTATAGATGAGCAATAGGACTCGATATTAATGTTTTTTGTTGCGCCTTTTTCCGAGCAGTTCAATTTTTCCGTGAGCAGCCTTCTTCCTAACCCAACCTTTAAGCCAACGACCATCGCTCATCATCCAAAAACTGGACTCCGATCCCCTTCAAGTATCCTACAAAAGGCTCCATCTCCGCCTCCACTTTCCTGAAGAGGGGGACCCCGCCGTAAGCCTTAGCCGTCGCGATGACATAGCAGTCCGGAAGGGCTATCTTGATCCTTTTCTTCAGCTCTCCTGCTTGAACTGCTATTTCCTCCGTAGTGCCCACCGTCTTGCATTTGGATTTGATCCATGACAGGAAGTCTAGCGCCTCCTTGTTTGCTTCATTTACCGACGCCTCCTGGTAGATTCTGGTGACCACATAAATGGTTTCGCTAATCGTAAAATGCCCAAGCAGGAGCTCGATCTTTCTCAAGGCGGCTAGGCTGAAAAGCTCTTCAACCCTGCTTCTGTATGGCGCCCTCTTTACCACATACTCCGAAAGCACTCCTGTATCGGGGACAATCCTTTTCAATCTTGTACGCACGATAAATCTACCTTTCCAAGTTGTTTTCCTCTCTCAGCAGTTCATCGATAATTTTTGGATCAACGTCAACTACCTTGGGTTTCAACGTCCTGATCAGCAACTCGCCTTTTTTGGCCTCGAGAACGAGCTCGTCTCCCTCTTGAATCCCTGCCTCTTCCCTGATCTTTTTGGGTATTATTAAAACGCCCTTCTTCCTGACCCTGATTACTTCTCCCAAATCATTTCACTTTTTGGAAAGTTTATCCATAAATAATAGTTAAACTATGAGTTATAGTTAAACTTTCACTCTCGTTATACCATTGCTGTCAAATGGAATTTTGTCCAGTCCGTTTTATCGGCATCTTCGGTCAGCTTTTACACTCTATCGTGTCCTTGCAAGCCCTTTTCCAAGGGGGAATTTGTTAATTAAAAAGGGTGTCTTTAGCCCTCCTCTATCATCTTCAGCTTCTTGGGCAGGTACTTGTCGACTATCGCGGTGAGCCCGTGCGCGCTGAATGCCTCGAGCTCCGCCCTCCTCTTCGTCTTCTTGAACTCCTGGAGTTCGCTCTGCCACTCGAAGTCCCTGTACCTCATGTCCTCCTCGAGCAGCCTGATCCTCTCCTCGTCCAGCTTCGTGAGCGGGAAAGACGGGAGGCTGAACCTCTTGATGTCCGTGGCCCAGAGCCCGACCCACTTCGCCTTGACCGTCGTGAGCTCCCTGAGGTGCGCGGCGTTCGCCGATCCCCTGATGATGACCATCGCGATGTGCATCCCCCACGGGTCCGCGTCCGTGAGGAGGTACACGGGCAGCCCGAGCTCCTGGTTGAGCCGCCTGATCAGCAGCCTCGCAAGCCTGGGCGCCTGCCCGGCTGTGTCTATCAGGATTGCGTTGAACTTGTCATACACCCGCTCCTCGATGAACCTCCTGAAGACCGCGTTCTTCTCGATCACGAAGACCTTGTCCGCCTTGCACGACAAAAAGTCCGCCTGCGCGACGGAGAGCCCGACCATGACCCCGTCCGGGTTGGACCCGAGGTTCACCCTCCTCCCCTTGTGGGTTTCGGGAGTCGTGTACTCTATCTCCAAGTCGCCGAAGATGGCGGACCTCTCCTTCGGGAATATGTTGAAACCCTCCCGGGGCTCGCCCAGCAGCGTCTCCAGGTCCGTCACGGTGTCGTCCGACTCGGTCTGGTCCCTGAACTTTATCCCGTAGTTCAGCGAGTGGTAGTAGAGGTCCCTGAGTGTGCTGCTCTTCTCCTCAGAGACAAGCCTCTTCGCGAATGATGCGACCCAAAGGAGCTGCGTCAGCGACCTGATCTGCTTGATGTTCGCCGCGGATCTGAGGGATCTCTGGTCGCCGAGGA
>Ga0078972_1004319_pt1 | contig 39355 bp, 28 predicted proteins | sample YelNatPaOPGAMG01_FD_67568 | JGI IMG/M metagenome (GOLD analysis project Ga0078972, IMG submission 67568) | Hot spring thermophilic microbial communities from Obsidian Pool, Yellowstone National Park, USA - OP-RAMG-01 (SPADES assembly) (version 2) | ecosystem: Environmental > Aquatic > Thermal...
TGCTTCATGGCTTCCCCTTCGCCACCCCAGTGCCAGGTGCTCTAGTGATATCTGACCAACTCATCCCCGAAGCGGTTTATTCCGGCATTAAGGGTGCTCAGGCAGCGTCTGGGCGTCGCCCGGCTTGCAGTTATCTCCTAGTATATCGCTCCGCGCTGCCGCAAACCGTATGTCTACCTGTACAAATTGCAGGCTCCCAGAAAGACAATTAGCCCCGATTCCGTATCATGTGTAGTATTCCTCGAGCCGACGCCCCCGGTAGTGTGGTAACTACGTTCTGTTCCCGTGATACATCTGAACCATCGGTAGAGGGGCTATTCCGGGTGCTCACGGCCGGCACGCGGCGCATGAGAGAACGAATGAAACGACCAGAACGTTCGAAAGGATGTATAAGTAATGGAACTTGGAGGTAGGGTGCAGCATGGCGGACGCTTCCCCGATTGCCAATTCCCATCTCGCAATCCGGGATCCATAGTCCGTGGAAACTTTTTGGCATCGAAATAGGAATCCGGCACGGGTCCAGAGGAGGCGCTTCCGCGGCACCAGCGCAGCGCAGCTGTCCCTTGGCAGGTACAAGAATGACCGCGTTGTCCTTCTTCATGGAGACGCTGCGGTTAACCACGAAGGCTTTCAAGGTAGGAGCGCTGCTTGTACCGTCACGGAAGCATATTGCACACAGGAGTGACCTTTTTCGCCCGATTGGAGCGAAAGCTCGGTTTGCGACTCAGACGCACAGCGAAGCCGCCGGGGACTCTCCCGTCACCAAGGCTGCGTTCCTGGAGCGCTGCACTCTAGACCACGTGCCAACTCGAGGTTTCTCCCTGGAGGCACTGCAAGCAGCGGCCGAGGATGTCGGACTGTCGCCTGCATGGGTTGCTCGTTTCGATCGAGGCCCTGTGGAGCTCGTCGAATGGTGGCGTGAACACGAACTGCGAACCGCGCGGGTCCTGCTCCTTGAAAAGGGTGACTGGCGGCTCGTCGATTCCACAGTAGCGGCGCTTGCTCGTGCTCCGTCAACACAGGTTCCGGAATATGCATGGACGCGAGCCCGCCTGCTGTCCTTCCTTCAGACGATCTTTCGTCTCCGTGCGCCGTACAGGCGTTTCTGGCCACAGGCTCTCGCCTTGCAACTGCAACCGAACAGCTGGAGTCAAGGGCTCGGGGTTCTCACGAAAGCCGTCGATGAGCTCGCCTGGTTCGCGGGCGATCGCTCTGCGGATATGCAATGGTACTGGCGGCGTGCTGCTGTTGCGTCGCTACTCCAGACAACGGAGCTTTACTGGATCGCTACCCTGCCAGACACAACGATGCTCGAACAAAATGCAACCTCAGACTCGTTTCAGGATTCGGAAACCTGGAATTTCGCGCAACGGCAGCTTGCTGATGACTCAGCTTTCATGACTGTCTGGTGGAGGCCAAACCAGAACCTTTCCAGTCGATCGCAGTCGGAGATTGTGGCGTTGCTTCGGATTTTAGGTCAAGGTGCGTCCGCTTGGGCTCGCGCCTGGTCAAAGGGATTCTCCTAGGCGTCCACGCACTTGGAATACGCACCGTCATTGGCCGCTCGCTTTGCGGCGGTGATGACGTTCACGCTCATGCCTCGTGTATGGCCGAGGAGTACGCGATTCGCGGCCGCTGATGTGCATATCCGCCGGCTGCGACGAGCCCGACGATGCTTGTTCGTTTGAACGCATCCGCTCGGTGGCAACGGGCTGCATTTCCGCCAGCGTTTCACTACGACCGGATGATGGCGTCCCTGGTGCATGGTGCTGCTGGTGCTGCTGGTGCTGCGTTGCAGCACCCGTTCGCGGTCGCAAATCAAGCGCAAGTCGCATAGCAGGCAGCGGATCTTGAGCTCCGCCCGTATGCGCGCTGCCGACGCTCTGTTCGGACATCTCCTTCCAATGCTTTGCGATCACCGTGCGAATTTCGAGGAAACGATCCGGTACCAGACGCAGAATAGCACAGAGCTCCTTTTCGAGGGGGCTCAAACGTTTTGCGCTCGGCCAGTTATCGACGAACAGGAGATTGGGTGTGGGCGACGAATCGCTGCAACCCGACAAGGGCGCTGCACCCCGAGGCTGGGGCGTTTGCTGTCGATGCACGATACTCGACCAGCTCGTAACCTCGGCAGCGGATTCACTCTGCAATACCCGCATCGCCAAAGCCTGGGTACCGGTTGTTAAAGTTGTCACAGTGGGCGTTCTGCGATCACTGGTCGAGAGGCCTGATCGATGCTCGGCGTTCGACAGCACAACTGCAGCTCCAGGCGCGGCCTCCTCGGTGCGAATCCGTACCGGTCGACCGCGACGTCTGCGGGGCACCGCGCTCTCTGGCACGATCTGGAATGTGTTGCTCACCAGCGCACCTGTTGATTCAGCAGGACGAACCGGCGGCTCTGCCACGTCGACAGGGAATGGCGTTGTGTGCAACCGCTCCCGCAAAAGACGTTCGCGTTTCCAGTGCTCAAACTCGCTCAAGTCCCGGACGCCAGAGCGCAGCGCCTCCCAGATTTCTGTAACTTCGCGAGCAAGACACACCTCCGTGACCAAGCGTTGTGCGAACTCGTCGAACTGTAATCCTTGGCCAATGGTAAGGCGTACGAACGGCAAAAGAAGCCTGCCCACCCGTCGTTCGAGAGGGGACTTTGCCCGCTCACGAGCACGTGCGGCTGGAAGATCCGTGAAACTGCGCTGCTCAACGACGGTCTTGCGTTTCGACCGCTCGTCCAACCAGAAAGAATAGATTTCTAAAATGCGCAGCTTAAGTTCTCTCTCCTCCGCCGTATCCTCATCAGTGATATACATGTCAGCAATGAGTAGCTCCGCGTCGTTCTGGAACGGCTCCACATCGTAATCCTGGCGTTTCGGCATATAGCCCGCTATATCACCTTTTCTCGGGCGACCCGGCGGAGAAATCCGTACCTCTGGTGTATCGTCCGACAAGCCCTGCGGCCAACTGGCATCGCACGTCACTGTTTCCGGAGAGTCACCCGAAGTTGGCCCTTTCACCATGCCCTGACTGCCGTCTTGTGACCTGGCATCGTTCGACGCTTTCGGTGTCTGAATTCCATCGCTTTGTGAAGTAGCAGGTGACGACAGCGACGCCGCCGCATGGTCCAATTCGCCAGTGGCAACGCTGGCTTCTGGAAAACGCGACGCTTTCGAGGTTCTCGAGTTGTCCGCAGCAGTTGTTTTCGCATCACCAGTGACCGGATACGCGTGTATTAGGCGAGCCAGCGCTGGGTTCAGGCTGGCTGCCGCAGCAGCAGTGAGCGCAAGCTCCCGCGCGACCGCAGCAGACCGTGCAGTGCCAGGCGGCAGTGATGGATGCGGTGCTCGCGTCTCCGAGAGAATCCGCTCTGGATTCGGCAGCGGGGCGGTATCGACCGCGTCCAAGTATACTTCCAAATAATGTTGCTCGCACTTGATTTTCGACTTGGTTCCAACGTATTCTGCCGCGAGCTGGAAGTTACCGGGGCCATACATCTCGAGACCCTCCAGCAACCGCAGCTCCTCTTCCGCGCTCCACTCCGTTGAGAACACCGGTCTACTCACGTACTCAACGACACGATACGGATGAGACGCCTCGTGGGGATATACGCTCGCTCCTACCGAGAAGCAGCTGATACAGAGATCAAAGTCCGGACACACTGCACATGTGATGCGCGTGCAGTTTGAGATGTCACGTGAACAGTAGTTACAACGGTAACGTGCGCCAAACACTCGAGGCGCTAGGGAAGGATGCCGCGTGGACACCGCCTCTTGCAGTGGCGAGGACGCCAGAGCTACCACATCGCCAGCCAAGTTTGCGCTTTCTGCCGACCGCTTCTGTTTCTGAGTCGGAGAGCTCGGACCCCGCAGGTGTTGATTTACAGCTCGCCGCTCAGGCGCTGCGCAGTCATCGCCATTGTTAGCAATATTTTCAGGCTCGGCTGTGCCAACTCTACTCCGCCGTCGCTTTAGCGGTCGTTCTGAAGGCATATGCTACCATACAACACAACGAACGAACGAAGGAAGGAAGGATTGCTTAGCAACGGCGGCACGACGTGCGCCCTTGGCGCGTGCTCGGAACAGCGCGTCTGGAAGAGAACTGCACAAATGTGGACGTTGAATGGATCGCGCGCTGCAGCGACGAAATCTTTGGCGATGCTGGCGAGTCGCTTTCCGTGCCTGGCGAAGGATCGATGCATAGAAACGGGTATACCTGATGTGCGAAATGTTCCGGGGGATCGGTGCACAGAAACGAATGCACATGGAAGCCGTTTCCTGTTGCTGGTGCGGGATCCAGGGATATAAACCGATATACCTGGATGTGCGGGATGCTATCGCTCTGCATCAGTGAGAATCCAGCACCACACGGACGCCCTTGCGTTCGATACGTGCCAGTTCGGGATCTCCCCGGCGAATCGAGGTTGCATCATTCTTGTGCCTTGAGCGGTGCTGATGCTGCCGCTCTCCTTCTTTGGAGCACCAAACCCGCTATCACTTGCGCTGTGTGAATACGGGGCAGTTTCACCGCAAGCGCACCCTCGGGGGGTGTCCGTGCGAGGCCCCGCGTGCAGCGTGCGTACGCTGCGAAGTGGATCACGGGGGCACAGCCACGGCAAGAGCACTCAAGCGTGAGCGGTTGGTTACTGTCGATGGTGCTAGCACCAGAACGAAACGAGAATTTTTGTCATGCACGACTGTCGAGTCCATGGAAATCACAATCGGCAAGAGATGAGGTCACTGGTATAGCGTGATGTATTCGCAGCCTGGCAAGAAACGCAAGCAAACTAAAGGAACTGCTTCACGCCTTCGTATCGTTAATAACTGGAAGACCAGCTTCGAACCCTGGATACTGTGGCTAACATCATAGCAGCTTTCGGCTTGAGACGCATGCGCGGAAGCAAGCTTTTCAACGATCAAGAGTGTGTTCGCGGAGTTTTCCCTGGAAGAACACTGGATGCACCGCAAATGTCCAGCGTGGACTGCGCTGTCACTCGATCCGCTGTCGTCTGATCCACCCGGTTGTCGGTGTCAGAGCGGCATCGCTTTCGTGATAACGCTGTGCAGCACATACGATGCCTCCAGTGCGCATATTGTCCAACGACACCGGTATAGCGCATTCGTGATGCTGTGTGGCATCCTTAGAACCCGGTTCTGGTAGGGGCCTGGACCTTGGCACCAAGATAGCTACCCGCCCACCTTGCTCTCTCGATACCACGCTGAGCTACACAAGAGCGTCGTTCGTGGTTTGCACTCGCAAAGAGCGCCAGTGACTCGAGCAGGCCAGACCCACAGACTGCCGGTTTCCAAGCTCGCGTCGCATATATCGCTGAAGATGCGTGAAGGCTCCGTTGCACTGGTGAATACTCGGCCGCCGAGAGCCGCATACACCCAGGCGGCCGGATGCCGGATGACGGATGCCTCGAACTCGCCGGTCGCGGCTCCGTCAGGGCACATCTGTGAAGCGGAAACCCGTCTGCCGCATTCCAACCCTGTGCGCTGTACGCTCAGTTTAACCCCTGCGCTTGCAATATGAACCCGCCAAATAGCGGATTCGAGTTCAGGCACGTCGCTTCATATCGTCATGTATCGACGCCCGAGAATCAGCTGTTTGTAGCGCGCTCTCCATGGAGCATCGCACCGACGCGGTGCATGAACCACTGGAACCAGTTGTTCTCGTAGAGACGCACTCCAGGGTTGGCCCTGCTCAGACGCCAGGTATGGGCGCTGCATCCGAGGCCGAACATTGGCGTGCGAGTATCGCGTTTGGCCGCTAGCAACTCGTCCGGCATTCCGGGCAATCCGAGCAAAAAAAAGTTCGAATTGTCGCGGATCACGAAAGCACTGACACGAGCTACTCGTTAGGACGCAAGCACCAGCAGTCACTGCGTATCAGTTGAGACACGCAACCGGTCATTAGGTGAGAAGGCAACCGGGTCCAACCTCCATCGGAGCGTGCATCCTCGTTCGCATGTCGAAAGCGTCACGTTCGAGATGCCACAGCCTCATCGGTCAGAGCATTCACGAAGCGTGCATGCACCCGCGAACTTGCGCTGCCGCCTGCGAATGCGCTGTCCAACGCTGCGGAACTGGGGCAGCAGCGACGCCGCGCGCCTTGCGTCAGCGGCAGCGCTGGGGTCGCTCGGATCCGAGATTCTGCCACTTGGCGGGATGTCACAAACTCGGCGTGACATTCCAAGGGGACAGCACCACCCCGTTTCAACGACGTTGTATGCGGCCCGTTGATGTCGCGTCCACTGCCGTCGGAATCCCTGTTTGGATGTCTCTTGTGGTCGCAGCGAGTGCATAGTCAGCTCGGGCGCACCCCGTAAACCCCAGGTCGAAACGCGTTACATCTGCACACCAGGATGTGCGTCGTATCCTTCGCTGGGCGCGCACACACGGGCCGCACGGGGATGGATGCAATGTACGTCTCACGTGCGCTGCACGCATGTGCCGGCGCGAACTGTGCCCCGGTGCTTGGCGCCAAACGGGGACATGTTTTCCATCCGACGCGATCCATGCGTTCGAGGGCGCGCTGCAATTGGAGCACGCGTCTCCTGCGCGATTGATCCGGTTCGGAGCGCTAGAAGTCCCTGTGGAGAACTAAACACAGCTTGTTTGTAGAGTTGATTCCAACTTCGTGTGGATATAGCTAGAAAGAAGTAGTTTAACGGTTTTTATTCGATAGTAGTTTGTGGAACCTACGGTCGAACGGCCTCCGGGATGTCTTGGCACGTTCCCTGTCAACCGTACCGACGGGAACCCAGCTCACGCTCTGTTCGGGTATACCCCATTCAAAAAAACTGCCCTGCAGTGCAGAACGTGCAGCGCTGGACGTGTTGGGGTGGCTGGTGGCTACCGACGTCGTTCGCGGGTCCGACGAGTCTGCAACCGCTCTGGGAGCCGTGCCTTGCATATCCGTTGTCGTGGCGGGGGAGTTTCGCAGTTGCTTGTGGAGCACCGAGCCAGCTCCAGAGCCGAGTTCGTTTGCCGCCGCTGTCCGCATACTTTCCCCCGCACCCTGATAGGTATATCCCTGATAATACGATTGCGCTCGATCACCAGGAATGCACGACGGACGAGCCGGATGTGCAGTCCGCAACCAGCACCGACACTGTGGTTCCGCTGGAAACCCTCGAATGGCCACAGACAACCGCTTCGACAGCGGCAACGACGACGGTTACAAAGTCGCCGTTGTGCATCCCAGGGCGGGATGCTACCGCGGACGACAGCCGCAGCGATGCACATTGCGTTCGTGGACACGACGCGCGCTCTGACGGCCGTCAGTGCTACCACTGTGGTGTTTCCAAGTCACCGAACTGGTATTTAATGGAGAACGATCGTACGCGAAGGTTGTGCAATGCCTGCGGCAAGTACTGGAAACGCACCGGGGCTCAGAGGCCAGCGCATCTGGTTCAGTGCAGTCAGCGGATCCCGCGGCGACGTGGGCGTGCACCGACCAGCGTTCGCGAGCGTCAAATTCGGGGCGCTCTGGGAAGTGCCCCGCGAAAACTGCAGGCGATGCCGTTCGTGGGATCGCCCCTGACACCGCCATCGACGAGTGAAGGCGATGCCCCGAACGCGCTATCGAAGGTATCCCAGAACACGCACGCAGCACGGCCTTTGCTTCCGAGTTTTGAGCGCGCTGCAGACCCGTCTAGCCTCGGTGCGAATGATGGTGAAATGTAGCAACCGGGGCCTCGCATCGAACGTATCCGGGAGCGGGGCGGGGGGCCCATCCTCGACAATACCGATGGCAGCGGCCGTCGCCGCGTTTTTTTCGGGGGCGTCACGGATCGCGGGGCGCGATCGTCTTTCCCGCGGATGCGCCCGGCTGCTCGGCTGCGTCGACAGAGCGCATGCCAGCGTCTCTGTCCTACAAGGAACTGTCCACGGATTTTCAAGGGGAAATGCCAGAAAGGATCAGCCCAGCGTGGCAGCGTCCAACAAGATGTCTGCTACTCGCCATCGACTGCTCACTGAAATCTAGCGCGCGTCGTGTGATCAGCAAGTGCGTCATGCTGCTTGACCACGGGTCAACTTGGATTGCGAATGCGCACTGCTAGCATTGGCGTATGTTTCTTTCAAACGAGCACTGGTCTGGCTGGATGCACCAGCACAGTCACAATGGGTAATGCGGGGCTCAGCCCTAGCATCCGAAATCTGTATCTGGTCCTTGTCAACGCTTCGGGCTCTTGCGGTGCGTCGCTTGTCCGTAACGCGTTTATCGTGGATCTGAGCCACCTCGCACGCGATTCGCCCCCGGCACGCAGCGCTCATCGGATGTGTAGCGGCAGCACGCATGCGTCGTGTTCCCGCGAATCGCCATTCGAGGGGTGCCCAACAGCGCCGCTATTGAGCCTCGACGCGTGTGTGAGCCTGCGCGCTGCATCCATCACCGCAAAGCGGTAAGTCATGCTGCCTATTCCCGTCGTTGGAAAATTTGACAGAGAGTGATCTAGAGTTTGCGTCGGAGAAACTGCCTGCGCCAAGCGCTGGTTCTGAGTGCATCCCTAAATGACTGAAGGTATTCTCTGGAGCACGCAATGGATATTTGGCGGCACCGAAGGACGCTGGGATCGATTTTTCAGTGCACCATTGTCGTCGCCATCTTTCAGTCACGTGGATTCATCGCAGCCGGCTGGCGCTTACCATACTTTATTTCATAGCATGCGAGCGATGCATCGAACCAGATTCCTCCGGATGCACGGTTGCGATTCGTAACCGGGGAAGCATCGCCAGCTCCTTCACAGACGCTGCTGCTTTCTATCAATCCCGAGACCAGTTTTCCTCTCAGAAACCGAAGCATAATGCATCCGGTGACCTCGATGATACCACGCCTCCAGCGAACGACTGTCGACGACAGCACGGCTGCGGTGCATGCCTGCGAGGATCGCGGCCCCGGGTCGCGGATGTGCACACACGACCTCGACGTGCGCAGCGCCACGGCCGGGAATCGATCCGCGCGCCCGCTGTGCTCGCTGCCTGCGGGCGCCTGTGCAGCCGCGTGCGCCGATAGAGGCACCGGCGCGGGCGCCTCCAGGCACAGCTCGTCATTGTATCGGCCTTATTGCGGCATTGGTAGCACCGGGAACGCTCTCCTGCTTCAGCGGCTGCCTTTGAAGCACTGGGACTCGGCTGCTGGCGCTGACGACGGCCGCGGCTTGTGGCGACACCTGTTTCCGCAGAAGCTACAGAAACGGTGTTCGGAGAGCAGCACACTCGTATCGACCAGAAGCCTGCGACGTATAGTGCGAAACGCTTCTCGGAACCGTTGCTCATGTTCTCGTCCGGCCGGGCTGCACGCTTTGGCGAAGCTCCGGCAGGTGCTACCTCGGTGTACGCTTTGGACTTTGATGGAGTCCTCTGCGACTCCGTAGAAGAGCTCAGTCGGTGCGCTTACTACGCCGCGCTGGTGGCGTTCCCCGCTCAGCTCGAGGCGCCGCGCTGGACCGGACACGATAGCTCTCGGAGCGCGAGCTTCACGGAACGAGGCGAATCCCCGGGAAAGATCGCTACGAACCCCGGGCCCGGAGCAGAGGACCCTTCGCCGGCAGCGGCAGCAGCTGAAACAGCGCGGATACCAACAATTTCAGAAAACATCTGGCAGGCCGTCCCGCCTGCTTGGTTGTTAGATAAAATGCGGAAACTCCGTCCATACATAGAGACTGGCTACGAGAGCATTCTTCTGGTACGGATGCTGATTGAGGAGCGGCTCGTATCTGAGCGAGCAGAGCGACGCCCTCGTCCGCTGACAGTCGGTGAGATCGCCGCCAACTGGAAGTCTGTACTGCACGACCGGCTCTTACGGGACTGGAACATTCAACCCAGTTTCTTAATTGAACTTTTTGGCACTATCCGGGATGCGTGGATCGCTCGAGACAAGTCAACGTGGCTCTCGATGAACCCTATTTACCCAGGTGTGGCGGACGCGCTGAACATGAGCCAGCAGCCGGTCTATATCGTTACCACCAAACAAGAGCGCTTTGTCAAGCTGATTCTCGAGCATGCCGGTATTCGTCCAGGCCGTATCCCGCCGGCAAACGTGTATGGCATGGACCGAAAGATGACCAAAATCGCAACAATTAAAGAGATCCTGCGAAAAGAGGAAGAACGGAGCCAAGATAGCCAACGAAAGGTAGTTGTACACCTCGTAGAGGACCGTCTCGAGACGCTGGAGGCAGCGACGATATCCCTGTTAGGCGCACCCGTCACCTATCATCTGGCAACCTGGGGCTACAACGATCCAGCACAACGCGCTCGGGCTGAGAAACACCCGTTCATCGACTTGCTCGATTTACCATCCTTCACCATGAAGATGCACTAGGCACCATATTCGACTGCTTAGGTAAACAGGTTGAATGCCGCGAGCAGCGTGGCTTGTGGGCGCCTTTCGACGTACTTGAGCGAGCGTCGCAGGGGATCTCGATGCGACGCCTTGTTCAGTCTGCTGGACATCTGCGAGATACCGTGTCCGAGTAGTGCACCGGGCAGCATTGTCAACGGCGATGATGCTAATCATCGTGACGCTGGTATACTGATTCATGTTGAATGATGGAATTACAATTTTGCGCACCAATCCCCAAGGGAAGCCGTTCCCGATGTACATGTAGGACACGCCAGCCGTTCCGGCATTGCTGGACCGTACCGAGCCAGTGCGCGGTCACGGGCGGGAATATGCGGTCGCGGCCTCGCTGCTGTCCACTGATTTCCTTGCTTCGGAAGTGGGCAGCGTTCCGGCACCATGCTCACAACGAGTGCTGAAGGATTTGCTCGAGACTTCGCTTGATATAAAGGCACCCGATGCCACAGGAGCACGACTTAGATATGGATGCTTCTCGGGAGGTTCAAGTCGCGGTCCAGCATGTGCTTGCGCGCATTCTATCTGGTGAATGCACACCACAGCAAGCCTCTGATCTTCAATTGCATTGAAAGCTGACGTTCGATCCGCCTACGGTTCTCTACCTAGTGCATCCAGCTCTGCATCAAGCTCTACTTTTGTACCTGATTCAGCGCACAACCGTGCTCGTGAAGCGTGCATGTCGTTCTCAACTCGTCGATGGGAATCGTACAGCGTCGACTCGTGCACTCGTTATACGCTCTCGTCGAAGGATGACGAGTGTAGCCTTTGCGCGCTGCAGCCTGTCCAGCACCATAGCTAACACCAAATGACGAAACGCATCGGCCGTTTCATTTTCCATCTCATTGAACAGGTACGGGAATGCACGCCTCGAGCCTGCATAGCACCGTAAGCATTAGTGGCCTCAGCGTGGTCTCATGTGCTCCCGACAAAGCTTTTCCGCATAAGCGCTTTGGATGCTCATACACGCACCGAATGAAACGTACGAATCATTGTCCTCTGCTCCATACATGACTGAGAGCGTCGAGATCGGGGTTCTGGTAACGTCGTCATTCCAGTTGATGATATACCTCGTCGTGATCATTGTGCTCGACTCACGAACATACCGAGCCAGGGAAAAGCTCATCAGATTCATCTGCTTTCCGTTCAGGCCTTTGGCCGCGTGCTCTTGACTTGGAGGTACGGCGACGTCTATGACGCCCTGGTACCACGAATTCATGCCCGGAATCAAGTCTTTCATTTCAGTTGCTTTTGGACAGTTGAAAATGCATCTCGTGGTTCGACTCGCTTCTTGGCTATACAATGTGCATTCAGATTGACATTTAGTCGTTCTCCATGGTCTCTGTATACCTCTTGTCATGTCCTCCCCGTAAACGCGAATCCTTGACCGAGCTGCACCTGTGCCCTCCGCAAACTTTGATCAAATGCTTCATTGCTGTTGGAGGACATCGGCTCCTTTTCCCCATCTCCAATACCTGGTGGAGTCGCATAGATTTGGTCGCTATGCTGTATATTCGTTTTTGTCCTAGAGGTTCAGATGCACTGGGTAGACGGAAAGTGTGATCCACTGAGACGAATACTCATCTCGCATGTTCCCTGCGTTCGCAGTACACGACGACATCGACACTGTGCTGTTCATCGCGGAACAGGATCCGAATAAAGACTCGCAGTTTTCAGAGTCCCTTCATGCCTCCTGATCACCATTCGTACCAACGTTACGAAGACTTCACAAATCCTATCAATCTTTCGGCAGCATCGCATGGTGAATGCAACGGGTGGAATCGATTGACCAGGGCCGAGTCATACCGAAAGAGCTTGATCAGTGCTTGTCTTCGGCGCATGACGTTCAGCGAAAGGACCAGGAGGAGTGCGATTCGTCTACCACCTGCTGACCGAACTATGACTGACTTGTCGAAACAATGCCGTTTTTAGCGAACGAAAATTCACCGCATAAAGTCCTCCTGCGACCTTTCTCCCATTTACAGGATTTGTACCTCTAGTTGACTACTTTCGAGGAAAAAGAACGGAAACAATGAGGACGTGCTGCTACTGGTCCTCCGGGTTTCACCGATGATCATCGCGATGACTATGGTCAGTGAACCCCAGAGCTAGGCGCGGCATCGCTCCGTGATCATGCTCCGCCCTTCTATGAAACGCAGATGCCAGTAGGTTTCGCGTCAACAGCATCAGAGTGCACAAGTCGCAAAGTGCTCCCGTTTCACTGCTTCACGCGACACGAAGCGGGTCCAGTGCGTGCTACCCTAGCAAGTACTCGTGTTCTGCGAAACTCGAAACGCGTATCTGCGCTTTATCACCGAGACAAACCTTGAAAACAAGTACAGTGCTATTATGTCGATCTCGTGCTCCCAGCGATAGCATCTTTGGAGCGATTTCGCGAAACAGTCACGTCGAGGAATTCGTATCCCCGACACTAGCGAAATACCCAGCGGAGCTTGCATCTCGTTGGAAGCAATGCACGGCAACTCCCCGCATGAGATGTCGAGATGAATGCATTGCGCACCATGAGATCGCTCAGAGAAGATGGTTCGTTTGAATTAGCGACAGATAGCCGGCTCCGTGCTCCACCGCCATCTCCATGACGGTAGACAAATGCTGCAGCATTCGAGCCAGGAGAGAAGGCGCCTCCAGAGAAGATCCAGCCGGTCGGGCGCGGCAGGGGCGCTCCAGTACCAGCGCCCGGTTCACGGCTGCGGCCACCAGGAGACGCCACCGCTGGAGTGACGCAGGAGCAAGCACTGCAGCATCTGCGTGCGTCACCAGAATGAGATGGTGGAGAAGGAGGAGCTGGACCAGCTGCCGGTGCTCTTCCGTACGGTTGCTCGTTTGCGCAGGGGCCTTATTTCCAGGTGCTGACTTTCGACCATGTTTTCCGAGCGGGGGCTGAGAGGCATCCCGTTGCGCTTCGGCTGGACCGCTGCAGAGTGCAGACTTGCCGGCAGCGGTGCCTGCACACTCAAGGAGAAGCGGCCAGAGATGCCCGCATGCGTACTGGAAAACAGAGTAAGATTCGCTGCTGCGCTCGCTTTGGTGTGCGAGCACCTCGCGAAACTCTTGACACCGAAGTAGTATCGCGGCGAGTTGTTGATCTAGTGCCGTTTCTGAGGCGGGCCCACTGCAGTCGCCCAACGATGCCGGCGATTGGAAGAATCGCGGATAGTGCTCGGCGCCCAGTGACCGTGCTTGCTCGATCTCACCTCGTAGAATATAGTCCATAATGGATGCACGAATGCTGGCATCCGAAAGCGCCTGTGGAAGTTTTTGCTGTCGCAGCTGATGACGCGGCGAAGAACGCGGCGGATCCATTTCGGGCGCTGCGTGTACATCCCCTTGTGACACCAAGCGCTCAAGGGGAAACACAGTTTTGGCAAATGCGCGTGCTGTTTCCACATATCCCTCCGTAAGCAGATAGTCTAGCACCACATTCTGCAGAGCGCATTGCTCATGAAGGACGCTCGAATGCTCGTCCTCATCGTCATTGTCCGCTGTAGCGGCCACGATCGAGTCAAGGAACATTTCAACCTCCTCGCGCACATAGGGTTCGATATCGAAACGAAACGGCTTCTGTCCAAAGTTTGCCTCAACGATTTCGCCAACGGTACGCATCCCCACGACCGGATACCAGCCCTCGTAGCTTGAGAGCCACTGTGGGGATCGCGTTGCTCCCGCAGCCCACGGAAGGTGTGACGCACCGCTCGTGCCAGCGCCGCCATCGCCACCGCTACTGCTGCTGCTACTATTGCTACTACCACTACGGGCGCCGCCGTTGCCTGCTCGCCGTTCACCGGGGATGGAGGCAACACCACGCCGGAGACGGGTCGGTCGCACGTTCCGAAAGGCACGCTTCAGTCGGACACCTTCCTTGGTGAAAAACACGTCACCCGTGATGCAGTTCCAGCAACACCCTACGGTATCGCCAGTCGAGTAAGTGGGTCCATACGGAGACCCTACTCCCGAGTCGCGAAAAATATGCCCGTCGTCGCCATGATAGCCGATGCTGTTCTTTTCCCATCCGGGGAGACGTTCCAGGGCAACATCGCCCGCACACAGTCCTAGGCCGATAAAGCCCTCAGCACCCGCCGATACCACCGTCATTTCATAGTAGTAGATGCAAGCCTCGGTGGGGACAGGCACATTCGCGCGCACAGCAGCAGCGTCCGTATCCAGCTTACCAGGTCCAACGTAGTACGCTCGTCTCGGCCGATCGGTATGCTTCTCCAGATCGACGCCGACGGCCTTGTCGGTACTGGACCAGTGAGATGGAAAGCTGATCTCCGGCACAGACGCGGTTGCCTCCACTCCGGGGCGCTTATGGCCTACGCTGGCTGCTCGTGCACGACCTATCTCGATGACGCGACAGCTTGGACGCTGTCGACGATGACGACGGTGTCGAGCACTCGTTGGCGCTTCCTCGCTGGAGTCCGCCATGACCTCATCATCATTCCCGGGATAAGTTTGCTCAGATGCAAACTCTGCCGCGGTTGAAGCGTCACCAATAGCGTTCCTTTCAAAAGGACCCACGTGGCCGTATGCCGCCAGATAGGGCAATTCCTGGTCTTTCCAGCGCCGGTACCAGTCACCGAACTGGCGGACGCGCCAGTGCCGGCCATCCAGTCCAATCTGCAGCCACTCGCGTGCCAGACCTTCGCTCCAATTAATTTTCAGTGGATCTTCGCTCGGTTGCTGCTCGTCGCTCACAACATCTGTCCCTGCCGCCGCGGTCTCCGCTGCGAAAGGCTGGAAACGGAAACGCTGTGCCCGCTCCCGCTTCGTGGTAGGCTGCAAGGGGTTCTCCAGCCATCCCTGCAGTCCCATGAGGGTGTAAAGTTCGAAAACGGTTGATGCTGAAGTAGCGGGTGTCCTCGCTGCTGAAAACATTTCAGACGTGGCGTCTCCTCTGTTAGTGTCATACTGCGAAGCCTTTGAGTCCAGGCCCGAGTCCGGCGTTTCTGCTTCAGGGCACGGCCCGCTGCCGTGCATGGCGATTTTCGAGGGGTTAGTCTCAACAGTGTATAGAGATAAAACAGGTATCCACGTCCGGTAACGTGCAACAGAATGCTTTCGAGAACAACCTCGTACGAAACGTTAAGAAGAGTGCCTGACGGTACCGCTGGTGGCTTGCTGCACTGCGGGATGTCGGGCGCCCCCGGCAACGCACATCCACTTCGGCCCGTGAGGCGCTTGTTCCACTCTTTCATCTCAATTGGGTTCCACAACCAGGTACATGGAACCAAATGATTTTTTCGCAGTTTATAGCAGACTTGTCCGAAGTGTTCTCATTGGAAGGAATAAAAAATCCAAGGGAAATGAATGGATGTGAAAGTCGACGGACGCACAGGGCCGTCATTGCCGGATTCACCAAGGGAAACGAAAAAAGACCTCTTCTTGCCGACCGTCGAGTGAAGAAGAGCAAGTGACAAAGAAGAAGGAGATATCCGAGAGCGCGTGTTTGCCCAACGAAATGGTGGCGAGATGTTAGTGACACAGAGGGTACGAGTTCTAGAAAGCCTTGCATTCATGAGTTCCACCAGAGGCAATGAACGTAAAGAGTTCGTATACCTGGACTTTACGCCGCCATCAATACCAGACAGTGTACGGTGCTGAAGACGAGACCCGAGGAGCTGACGCGAGCAAACTTCATGGGGCAGCCTCTGATGCTCGGAGTTTGTCCGATGAAACAGAAACCGATAGCAGGCGGCGGGCAGAACAAGGCAGGGAGGCGTCTTCGAATGGGCATAAATGTAACCTCCATGGTTGTGAAAAAGCTTTTGTTTCGTCGACCACACTTGCTGCAAGCCAGAAGCGTTCCTTGTTTGAGAAAGCCTCGTGAGGTTTACCAACGCATCCCACAAATAGCTTAGGAGACGGTGTGACTGCCCTGTTGCCCCCGCTCTGCAGACGTTTCTCTACTTGTGTAGGCACCGCGTGGAGAGTTACCTAGGACCGGCCAGTTTCAGCGGCGAATCCGCCTGGGATAAAGTCTCTGAAAACTGGTTGAACCGCTTGTGGACGCCACAAGGACACGAGGAAATTGTTTTCTGGAGGAAATCACCGGGACCCAGAACAGCGCATCCCTAAAGGAAAGCTCCCTGCTGGCTCACTGCCGCAGATGCTCAGCGGTGAGCAGTCAAGTGCCTCTGGCCCCGGGTCCACTGCAGGGGAGTATGAGGGACAGGCGCCAGCAACGCGAACGCCAACGCACTTTCTGCGAAAAGTTCTTGGACGTCCAGTTGTGGTGAAACTCAATAACGGTACGGAATACCGTGGAACGCTGGTTTGTTTAGATGGTTATCTGAACATAGTTTTGGAAAATTCTGCGGAATTTTTGAACGGAGAGCTCAAGCGACGCTATGGAGACACCCTCTTGCGTGGTAGTAATGTACTTTACGTAGGGACGATTCCCGATTGATGCGTTCGGGTAAAGCTGGTCTCTACACCCGCGTCAGACTAGAATGGAGCTCTGAAACTTCTCGCTGTTTTCCTGGCTTTGGATTCGTTCCAAACTTCCCTCAGTTGCACACTCTCGACATTCGAATGACGGCAAGAAGGGCTTACGGATTCACGCGTAGTAATTGACTGATCGGTCGTGTTCTAGGAGTGGCTCCTGCTCGACACGAACTTGTGTTCGGGGCTTATGGCGCCGCGACTGAGCACAACGGACCAGTTGGAACCTGTTTTGCGAAATTGGTTGGAGGTTGCGAATGGTGGATCTCCGAAGAGACACGTAGACAAGGGATGAACGAGGCATTTATCAGAAACGTGTTGTGCTTGATTATCAAAAGAGGCACGCAACCCGAGCACACCAGGTATGCTGCGGAAACAAATGTGTACTGGTAAAAAAAGAAATACTGGAGCGTTTTGAACAGCGTAATGTATCGGTCTCAGAGAACGTCGCAACTCTCAGACGAAACGCATTCCTTCGTGAGGACCACCGCTGTTCTACGACACTGTGGTCGTAAAGATATGCCTCAGTACTTTTTATTTCCCCTTACCGGAAAACGGAGTCCGCGCAGCAGGATATGCACTTGTCTCCTCGGAGCTCCAGCATCGAGCTTACCTCAAGCTCAAGACCGTGTGCTTCGCAAGCGTGTTTGAGCTTTTAAAAGTAAGGAACTTCACAGAGGCGCTGATGTGACGGATACCCTTTTTGTTCTCACGCCAACCGGGCAGCTACTTGATACATGTTGTCCGGTCCGTGCAGTCATTCGTGGCGCAAGCGTTTCGGCTCCCTGGCTGAGCGACCTTGCGGATGCCGAAGCCTTGACTCGTTTAATGACTCAAAGCGGACTGGATAACACAAAGGAGCACTCAGGAAAACATACGAACGGCGAATTTGGACAACGTCAGCTTTCATCCCCGTACACGCGTACAGAATTCGATGTCCTAAAAGCGACAGGGCGACGACTCGGTCGCCAGCTGCACGGTATGAAGGCACTCTACATGCCGGGCACTTCGTCGCAGCCCATTGGCTCGACCGATACAGAGAGCGTGATAAACCTCATTCGTGATTCCTCGACGACGAAGATGCCGAGAATAAGTTAGACCTGATGGCTGCGAGGAGCATGCCCACGAAAGTGATGGCATTTCCGAATCTGGAAAGCTGCTCCAGAGTGCTTCAAAGGAAGAAATTCCTCGTTAACGAACGTATCCCTGCGCCGCCCGCACCAGCCGCTCGATTCGAGGTTTTTCTTTCGCTGGGCTGTGAAGGAAGTCGTCCTCGCAAAGGCGCTCTGATGACGCCCAGTAGAGAACAGGAGCGTCGAACAAGAAGCGCTGATCGACGGCATGGAATGCACGAAGCAAGCCATGCATTCTTCACCCGGAGATTCAGTGGAAATCATGAACGGCTTTAGGATCGAAATGCAATGCAGTGCAATGAAAGGTGCGAATGGTGCGGAAAAACGAAGCAACGGGAGGTTCACATCACGGTGCGTGGATGCGTTCCCCTCCAGCGAGTCCGATAGTGTGGCGGTTTCCATCTCATCAAACGCAACATTCCTACGCGCTTCATGACCGCCTCGGAGCTTAAACGCATTCCCACTCACCAGAGGCAACACATGTATGAACAACCAGCAACACGAGGACGCCGTCTCGGCAGCTCGATCTCCAATGCGATCTACATAGGTCTGGACGCAGACATAGCGAGCATCTACACCTGCGTTTCCGTGAGACCCGAAGAGCACCACAGTTCCCATGTGGTAACCGATAATGCGCCCAAACCAAGAGTTTCGAACCCGCTGACTTCCACCCACAGTCGCAAGTTCTACCCGCGCACCATTCATGTTCGTCTCCGTGGAAGCGGAGAAATCAGTGCATAATCCAATGAGCGACCAAAAGAGAATTGAGTAGCACAAGCCGCAGAAGCATTGTCCCAGGCGGGCGGAACATGTGCACACGATGCCCATGAGTGATCCAGGAACCTCGATTACCGTAATGCTAATCCGCACGTTTCGCGAGTCGCTCACACAGACGAAGAACAACTTGCATGGGGACAGATGTCGAATGATCGAATGGAACAACGAGCGCTTGTGTATGCAGCGGACAGCGTGCTCGCCGAAAGGATGACCAAGAAGAGCCGCATGATCGAGGTTTACGGTACTGAGCACAGAAACGGAGATGGAAATTGGGTAGAACCATCTCCACAGGTCACGGGCATGTACCGAACGATATAACAAGCGTTCACGTACCATAGGGCGAAGCTCGGAGAAGCCTATGTGTTTGACCCATGCACACACACACACACACCCGTCCACATCCTGGTTTCATCGCTATGACGGGCGCATCGAGCCTGCATGCAAAGAACATGAAAATGGCGAGCGAAGCGTGGATCGCAGCTTTCACTTGTGCATGAATTGCGTTGCCAATGGCCAGAAGCTGCGAAATCGGGACTTGAACGCTGTCATCAACATCCTTCGACGGATAAAAACAAAACCAGAACGATAGCAGAGACCGCCAAACATGATGCCTGAGCTCAGGCCGAGGAAAAGGAAGCATTCTTGAAAAATCACGCAAAAGGTTTTGTCCATGAAAACCGGAAGAGGCCCAAGCATTAGCGTGTATGCCCAAGTTAGCAAGACGTGCATGTTCCATTTTATTCTGATATGGATGCCGTGAGCATTCCGCGCAGATGAAACGCTGCCGTGATGGGGTCTGCGACAGTCCCGTTTGCCGGGACATGCGGTGCAGAATACGTGGGAATTCAGATACGTCCCACTATACCTCCCGGAATCAGCGTTTCGAGGGCGGTTTCTCAGCTGCATGGAGGCTCATTGCTCCGAAGCTGGTTCGATGCTCATGCGCGATTCAATATTGCGAGCCGCGCATTTGTATGAAATGACGAGTGCATCAGGTTAGGGTCGGCGGGCGGCGACCCCAGTTTGCGTGTCGAAGGCACTCGCCACCGACTCGCTAAATAAACCGCAGTCGCAGTGGCGCTATCGCCTGTTCCATAGACGTAGTCACGACAAATTTGCTACATGCAAAGCATTCGAAATAGCGCTCACATGTGTTCCAGCATCGCGCTCCCTAATGACTCGCTGCGTGACCACCACTCGAAACAGCGCTCTCACCTGTTTCAGAGTCCGCTGGTGGCTCTTTCCGGTGACCCGACGTGCCTGCGTTCGAAGCGGTACTCGAGTCATCAGGGGCGGCGGTTACCGTCCATGTGGTATCGGCATTATCCGCGGCGATACTACCCGCACCGGTATACGGTTCGATCTTACCACGGATAAGTTGAGCTCGCTCATCAGCCACATTCGTTGGAATGGAGTACGTAATATCGTGAAGCACAGCCTCGACACGCTGGCTTGTTGGGTCAACTGCAAGCGCCGAGCCACAGAGCGAGAACGTACGTGTCTCGTAGACGACTCCCTTCAAGTCCAGGCAGAGACGAACCGCCCCCGAATCCGCGTTGTGGCTCCATTGCACGCAACCAATGGTGCCAGTATCGCCAGCCAGATCAAACTCGTCATTTTCGAAAACCAAAAGAGCAGTTTTCTCGCTCTCTTTCTTGATGCGGTCAATCCGGAGCTGGAGCCACAGGACGTCGCCAGAGGGCTCGCTCGACTCGTCCGCTCTCGCCGCGTTTCGCAAGGGCGGGGTCTCGGCACTCATACCAGAGGGCACGTCCAATTCCGTTGCCGCATCAGGTACCCCTGCAGGAACCGTGTCGACCTGGGCGTGCTCCTCGGAAGAGGAGGGCGCAGGCTCGTCTGGAGCTTCTCGTTTTCGGCGGTTGCGCTCTTGGCGCGCCTTCTTGGGTCCCTTTGACTCATCCTTGGATGCCTGGCTTAAATAGCTTTCGATTGCAGTCTGCATATGTGAAACAGAGGAAGCAAGTTGCCCATCAGTTGGCGGTTAACTGAGTAGGCGTGCTCAGAAGCAACACAACGCTTGCATATCCGCTCGAACGCACGCAGGTCGATCGGCACGCTCTGGGTTTTGGCATGGCGCACTTCCCGCCAAAGTGCGATAACAAGTTCCTCATTTTTGTTTGTTTGATGAAACGTTTACATTGTCCTCGGATCCCAGGTTGCACGATGAATTGTGGCTGTCGGGAAAGTGTTCATCATGTTGCACCCAAATTTTAAGTACCATGACGCATGCGTCCTCTCGGATGTCCAGGTCGTTCCGTGCGTTCGATCGTGCATCGAATGCCTGCGCTGAGCACCTGCAATAGCGCCTATGCTGCTGGTGCGGATGCAACACGGAGACAGAGCGGCATTGCCGTACCAATGAGGTCGTCGGCTCGAGGCGTGGTTCAACGCATTCGGTACTGGGACTCATCATACTTCTAGGAGCCTGAAAGGCTGTGCAGACAGACGTCCCCCCAGCGACCACGGGAAGTGACATACTAGGAATCAACAGCGACCGGTGCGTCGCCGAGAAGCAGCCTATCCGCTGCGATTCCCAGACTAGACTGCGTTATGGACAAACTGCTCAGGTCTCGGCACTGCACCCGTCGCTGCAGAGGCACATGCAGCGGATGCCCGGTAGACTCGAGCGGCCGCAGGACCTTCCGCCTAGATGGTAAACTTTCGGACATAGGGAAAACTTTCCCCCTGCCAACGCTTACCGTAGAGGAAGAACGAAATCGTTATCGAGTTGCTAGTACGTTTTCCGTTTCTGATCTGTTGTCAATGTTTACTCGATCGGATGCACGCTGAGGCTAGCAGCGCACCGCCGCGCCGTCCTAAAGCGATCAAAAAAGGCACAGTGTCGGAGGCGTTGCCGGACCGATCAATTCGCTTTATGCAGCGGGAATACTGGAATGGAGGTCGTACAACGTGGAAACGTATGCACGGTACGAGCTGTCGCTTGGATGGGCATCGCCAGCATGAACGCAAGCAGGCAAGCTCGTCCCGTGTCACTGTTGGTGATTCCGCTCCCGAGTTGTTCACCTAGACTTGTCTTTTCAAATTTGCACAGGATACATGGGTACCCGGCTAGAACCATTGCTTCTACATCAAAAGAAGCGCTGCGGCGTTGAAGCACGATCGGGCTGATGCCACAGACACTCCAACAGACATTGAGCGAAAACCATGGTACACAAAATTAGGCAATGATTTGTGCGATCTTTCCATAACCTGCGAGCCATTGGAGACGAAAGAAGCAATTGAACCTCCGCAGGCAAAGGTTGAAGGGCCCTCATTTCACGCGCTCTACAGAATTCGAGCGGTTTCTGCGAACAACAGCTAAGAAATCGTTTCAATGATGCGACGCATATCAAAGTCTAGGTACAGCATGGACCCTTTTTGCCCAAGTTTCCTCGCGACATGGAAAAAGCACAATGGGCGCAATAGACTGCACCTGAACACTCCAGACACATGAGCGCGAAAAATAGCATCCTCGCGCTCGGCTACGTTTCTCCTGGACCTCTTGTAGATTAGAGTGGAACGCTGAACTGTGCGCGTTGTTCCAGTATTTCGATTTTTTTCGAACCTTCTTCTGTCTACAGCTGCGACATTTGAAGTCTGTCAATAATAGCTCACGGATGAATACGTAGTTTTGGGATTCTCTGTCGTTGATTCGGTGTGACCTCGTCGCTGCTTCGTCGCTGGATTTCGTTGAATCAACGGGGTTACGATATATCTCGATGCCCTCGAACATGCTTTCGTAAACGAATCGATATCATTTTGCCATTTCATGCATAGAAGCCTCCGATCCTCTCCTTCCCTTCCATGACGCATGCTCAATTCAGACATTTTTCAAGTTCTCGATCTTTCTCTTCCGAGGCAACTCATGGGTGCAGCGGTTCGCGTCACCGGATTGGCAAGGGAAAATTCTCGAAGTCGCCCCTTGAAGGCTTGTTCAAAAGCGTATATGGAAAGCTCGCTGAACTTTATGCGCAAAAGAATAGATACCGTTTGATAGACAAATCAGCAGCCGTTCATGGGCATCGACGAAACGGCAGGCAACAGCAGCTGGTACCACCCGCGGGATACGCTCCCAGGCGCTTCGGCCTCTTCGGTTTCCATGAAAGAGCGCCTCGGACTCAGCACTGATTTATCGCAGCAAACCGCATCCACTTTCGAATGCGTTACAGCTTTGCACAAAGAGAGCATTGACGAATCGGAATTTCTGGATCTCTTCTGCAAGCTGCATATTCCTTCTTGTACTTGTTCCAGCATGGCCGAATCTGAGTTCCACATATTTTTGTCTATCGAATGGAACTGCGTGCACTTGCGTCTGTAGCAGACAGAGTATTCACCGAATGGATCATCCAAAAGTGCCCCACGACCGTAGAGTACAGCACTGAACACGGGAACAGTGAAGGGCACCCAGCGGAGTCTTCGATACTCGCCAGGGCATGTATCGAACGTTAAAGCAAGCGTTCACGTGCCACTGGATAGCCCACAGAGGAATACGCATGGAGGACGTATAGGAACACTTGATCATCGTCAAGTGTCACTTTTGCAACGGGCGATCCGAGGCTGTGTACAACGAAGATGAAAATGGCACGCAAAGCGCAGATCGCAACTCTTTCCGTGTGCGTACCATGCGCAGACAGCAGCCGGAAGCAATGGAATCGGGGCTTGAATGCTGCCATCAGCATCCTTCCGCTGCCGCCAATGATGCTTGACGGAAAAGAGAGACTCTTGTATTCAAAGCCGGTGTAAATAGAGTGGAAATGCAGTAGTTCTAAAGAAAACGAAAGTCCGCCAAATCTGGTATTGTTGACTCTAGGAGGAAACAAGAACTTTAGCGTGTACTCCCGAGTGAGATAAGAGGACTCATGTCACTTTCTCCTGGAATGGATGCATTCTTACGTTGCATATCAGCCGTTATTCGAAACGGTCTTTCTAACCGAGCGCTTGCGGCTTGCGTTTACGCGCCCTGGTTGGAACGGCCGGACGCAAGCATCATGCCTGAGAGCCAGCTATCGGTGTGCTCACACGGCAAAGAAAGAGCCCTGAAACCCACAGCCTGAACACGAGTAAGGTGCGACTGCTTGTACAGAAAGCAGCTGCGCCTGGATGGATGCTTCGCCTTGGTGGCACGTCAAATACGGAAGCCGCTTCCCGCGGATTTGCTGGCGGTTATTATTACAACGCGACCTCATCCCGTGAAGCAGAAACCGCGCCGCGATAAAATGTTGCAACTTGCATCCAGAGCTGAACTTCGCACCCAATGTGCCTCGGTTCGGCACACCGACACCACACGCTCTTTACTCCAAGACGCTGCACAACAGAGCATCTCAGTTGTCTGGGGTGAAGCACTCTCGTAGCTAAGCAGACTGCCCTGGGTACGAGAACGCTGCCGGTTCGCGGAGCTTCAGCGGCACCGCAAACGCGGCAAACTTGCAGTAACTATAATCCTGTCCTATTTCCGTATAGAAAGAACCGAGTGAGTCCTATAAGCCTTGCGTTCCAGTGGCAAACCTGCTATCTCCAGTCACGAACGCTCTCTATCGACCAGAGCATGACTCCAACTTGCCTCGCGCTACAGTTGCAAAACTGCTTTCTCCAATTTTAAACGCTTTCTACACTGAAAGGGCCGAGTGAGTCCTATAAGCCTTGCGTTCCAGTGGCAAACCTGCTATCTCCAGTCACGAACGCTCTCTATCGACCACAGCATGTCTCCAACTTGCCTCGCGCTACAGTTGCAAAACTGCTTTCTCCAATTTTAAACGCTTTCTACACTGAAAGGACCGAGTGGGTCCTATAAGCCTTGCGTTCCAGTGGCGAACCTGCTATCTCCAGTCACGAACGCTCTCTATCGACCAGAGCATGACTCTAACTTGCCTCGCGTTTCAGTGGCAAACCTGCTATCTCCAGTCACGAACGCTCTCTATCGACCAGAGCATGACTCCAACTTGCCTCGCGTTTCAGTTGCAACAAGGCTGGTGGCGCGCTTTCCCCGGTAGCAACGGTGCATCCCGTTCGATCAAAACAACTGTGCTAGTCGGCGCTTTCGCGCTCGTGCAGTGGGCTCGTCTACGCACTGGACACTTCTCTGGTGCCAAATTTAGAATGCTCGACTAGTACCGGTCGGCTCATGTCCGTGATCACGAGGCGCCCTTGCTTCATGCCTGCGGCTGCGTTGCGCAGTCAGCAACAGACGTTCGCGCTCGTCCAGAGTGGCTTCACCTGCCGACTTCAACTCCGGTACAGCTCGCAGGGGGCGTTTTTGCCGAGTGAGCGACCTTGGCGTCGAAGGCAGGTTCTAGAACTTATTCGTCAAGTGCAGCAGGGCGAGCGCTACCGGGAGCGCCTTCGTCGAGAGTGCCAACTGCCGCTCGGACTCTGGGACCTGGTGGCACAGCGCATCAGCGGCTGGAAGCTCAAACGCTTGCGTCGTTGGCTTCGTGGCGCCGAAAACCTTCTTTTGACGCACAAGCAGCTGCCTCTAAAGGGACAGGAAACTCTCTCCGAAGGTGCCGAGCTCAGCTGTGCTGCCCATGCACCCCAAGAGCTAGTATTTCGTGCAATGCTAGCCTATTGTCGGCAGCGCTATGGTGAAGAACTGGGTTCGCTCGCTCGGCTTGCAGTGTGTGCAGACTTAAGCTTGCCAGCGACTTGGTTTCCCCTCGCCCGCGCCCGCAAGAGAAAGGTGATTTATCATGCAGGGAAAACCAACAGCGGGAAGACTCATCAGGCATTGCAGCGCTTTCTGAACGCCGAGTCGGGTGTGTACTGCGGACCTCTTCGGCTGCTCGCCTGGGAAGTCTACGATCGACTGAACAAGCAGGGCATTGCCTGCATCCTGCGAACTGGTCAGGAGTTCGCCATGCCGCCAGGCTCGCCTTCAACAGCAAATGTGAAAGATGCAGCGATGATGCCTGGGTCAGTGTCGGGCGCCCTGAATCATGCCTTGAGCCCGAAAACCGATGATCACGAAGAGGAAGACGAGGATGAAGACGAAGAGGAATCGAACGCGTCTGCCGCTTTCGATGATGAGCGCATTCATCTAGGACGCCATGCGCACAGCGGCCTAGCCAGAGGCGTTGCGCTCGATCACTCAGTGACTGATCCACTTGACTTTCCAAAACAGGTACGTTTCGTGTCCTGCACTGTAGAGATGGCTGATCTCTACCGTCCCGTGCAAGTCGCCATAGTTGATGAGGTGCAAATGATTGCTGAGCGGGAGCGTGGTGGTGCATGGACGCGAGCGATCCTCGGTTTGCCGGCGGATGAGCTCCACCTCTGCGGATGTCCCAGTGCAGTTGACGTCGTACGCGCTATGATCGAGGAAGACTGCCACGAGCAACTAGAGGTGCGCACCTACGAGCGTCTAGGTCCGTTACGTGTCTCAGAGAAGGCACTGGGCGAGACCCAGCGCCAGTGGAGCCGTGGCGTGCGTGCCGGGGATTGTTTCGTTACGTTTTCCAGACGCGAACTCTTCCGCATCAAACACCAGTTGGAACGAAATGCTATCAAACCTCTACAGTGCGCTGTCATCTACGGCTCACTGCCACCGGAAACACGTCGTGAACAGGCGCAGCTCTTTAATGAGGCGGATACCCACTCGATTCTGGTGGCGACGGACGCAGTCGGCATGGGCCTGAACCTCAATATTCGGCGCATGATCTTCTCCGCTTTGGACAAGTTCGACGGGACTCAGCGTCGACCGCTAACGACCGCAGAAATTCTTCAAATTGCGGGCCGAGCCGGCCGCTATGCCGGGCCTGACCGGCGGCCCCAGTGCGGTGAGGTCACCGCGTTTCGCCAGGACGACCTCAGACGTCTTCGAAGCATTCTGCATGGTGCCGGTATCGATACGCACGGCTGGCCTGCCTCGATTGTACCGGAAAAAGTCACAAAAGCGGGCCTCAGTCCGACTCGAGAGATGATGGAGGCGTTTGCCGCTCGCTGTACTGCAGAGCTTGCTTCGCGCTCGGCGTCTGGCGATGACCTGATGCGGCGAGCTGCCACGAAGCGACCGCCACTCAGTGAGCTCTACGAAAAATTTGAAAAACTGGCCCAAGTGGACGCTTCCGGGCGATACTTCGTGTGCGACCTCACCGACGTCAAGCGAATCTGCCGTCTCCTGGAGCGTGCCCGGGTTGACGAATGGATGACCTTTGATCTACTGTACAGTGCGTCTATGGCTCCGCTCAAGCTCGACGATGCTGCGGCCTGCGAGGCCATGGTCCAGTTTATGCGAGCATTCACCACAAGCGGCGTGGTGCGTCTCACTCTCCAGCAGTGCGGCTCCAGGATGGCGTTGCGTTGGTTGAGTGGGGCGCCCCAGTGGAGCTCCGGGCCTCGCACGGTTTCTGAACTCAGGGAGCTCGAGTCGCTCTACCACGTCCTCGATCTATATAATTGGTTTGCGAATCGATACACTGACGCATTCGTGGACCGAGATCGTGCCTCTGAATTGCGCCAGCGATGTGCAGAGGCAGTTGCTCGTGGTCTCGCGAACCTCTCCCAAAGTGCCATCGAAGACGAGCATGACGACATGCAGGCCGACACCCTCTCACAGAGACGTCCGCGGCGAACTCGCTACCGTCTTCGTCTGGATGAAAATGAACGTCTGCAGTATGTATCCTATCTGCGGAAGCACCAACCGCTATATCTGCGATGAACGATACGCAGCACGTGCGTTGTAAAGTGGACACGCCAAGCGCAAACTTATCTTTATAGCCGCTCTCCATGGATCAGAGACAAGAACACCGCCACTTGTGCAGTTATCGCAGTGCATACGACGCTACCGTTCAGTTTGTTGTACGAGCGCGCTGCGAGGTTGCCAGCGAATGCCGTGAAAGAACTCCTGTCTTCTTTCACTGGCGTCAAGGGTCGAGATCCCCCTGACGCATGAACGCGACTCGCTCCGCTTCAGCAGATTTTCGCGTCATCTCTGCGACGAATACGCTGTCGGAGGTATCGGAGACGTCGGCAGCATGCCACCCATGGACACCACCAGCATCTACGTAAACAAAAGGAGTGCATCTCTGTCATGCAGATGCTCGCCTCGATGCCAGACAAAGTGCACACGCTAGCAGCGCGTACGCAACAATTCCTCGGGAGAGTCTCTCAGACTCGAACCAAGTTTGACCTGGACGTGTTTACTCGACCCAGTCAAAGCATCTGGAACGACAGAAAGACACAAGATCGACGGGTTTGTTGCCTCCGATACAACAGCGTCCACTGCTGCATCGTGCGACTCTGCTACCTGCGCTTCTACGAAACGATGTTCATTGAAATTGACGAATAAGCACGCTTCATGAATCCTAAGCGTAACGTGCATGCTTGCATGTCATGATGACACGATGAAGATCAAGATCATGAGCATCGTGATCCTTGTGATCATCATTGTTAGCAATTCTTTGGTCGTGTAGGGTGATGCTCTAGCCGCGCTCGGTTCGCTGGCGTGTCTTGACTACACATCCGAGGCACGTCTCAAGAGAATCTTCCTGCAAGCAGGGCCAGGGAGCCATTGAAAGTAGACAACGACCAGTGTAGAGGCCAACGCAAGCAGAACCTGAAGCACTCGTCTTGCCATGTGCAACGCAAGTGGATACATCACAATCTCCGACTGCATCCAGCCACGCTTTCTAATTTTGGACGCCTTGGTGCGACACGTGTACGCCCCGTTTCGTTACGGTGACCTGGTGTGGCAGCGAAACTATGCGATCACATCCAAGCAGAAGCAGCAGAAGCAGTAGCAAAAGCGCTGCTGGCGACACCCAAGCTCGTGAAAGCAGTACCACGACAGACGCTTCGCCTGGTCCATCGATGCGAGTCGCCGTGGTAACGACAGCTACGCTCGCCCGAAGGGTCCACACACACACACACACAGAGAGAGAGAGAGAGACGCGTTCCAGACGTTTCAGACTCCCCTTCCAGATTTGTACCAACTTGAGCTACTGCAGAACGACTGCAGAAGCCTTTTCCGTTCGATATGACAGCATCAGTTGCCAACCAAAGGCATAGCCTCTGTCAGTGTGTGGATTTCGACTCCCCCCGGACGCGGTAGCGCCACCGATACCGTCGGTATAACCGAACAACAGCAACAACAGCACAAGAAGTGCGAGTTGTTATAGAAGCAGCGGTATCGTTTTGGTGCGCATCCCTCGCAGCAGCATTCGCCGCTGGTGATACCTTGCGTTCCGACGACTCGGGTCCTCTGTAGACGACGAGAAGGGTCACTCTAGTCAAGTGTGTGTAATTTGCACCATATTGTCGACGACCTTTCGATCTGTCTGGGATATCGAAAGGCAACGAGCAATTGAGTCCTTTGTTGCAAGCATCGGCATGTGTTGGCCTGAACAGACAGGAGATCCTGTCGAGTCTCTGCACTATGATTCATGGTAACGAGTCGCAGCAGCGTCGTTGTGCGAGTCCGCTCTGGAGCTGGATGCGAGGGTCTTTGCGGAGCCATTTGCAAGCCGGTCGCCAGCACCTGTGCTCAGCACCGGGTGACGCACAGGCCGCAGGATCTGAGGTCACAAGCGACAACCACGGAGCAGTCCAAACGAGCGCACGAGTACAACACGGTGCCCGGGATACCCCGAGGAACCTGTGGAGCGTGCTTCTAGGTCGTGATCGAACGCATACAAGCGCGTTGGCAGCTGCAGAGCCACCAGCCGTTATCGCGTTACTGCCTTCTCCTGTTGGGGTTGTAGCAGTTGCGCCCAAAGAGCCTGAGCTCTTGACCTGGAACCGTGATCGTTTCGACGGCAGCCGTACTGACGCGGAGATTACCGCTGAATCCGCGTCCCGAGAGCCGCTTGAAAGACAATGTGCGGTAGCGAGCCGCCAGGCAGCCCCAGTGCCGGACAGTTACCAGATGCTGGACGTAGGCTCCGGTCGTTCGTTTCTCAACGCTCTAACCATTGCGGGCGTTGGTATCCCGAGCAAACTTCTCATGGGCAGTCTCGAGCGCATTCATGCGTATCACCTGGATCGCTTGCACGAAGCGGTGATGTCGCGCCCGCGAAATACACCGCTTTTGACGGTCAGCAACCACAAGTCTGTCATGGACGATCCGTTCCTGTTGGCGTGGATGCTTCCGACTCGTACGCTGCTCCATCCAGAGACTATGCGTTACGGCTTATGCGCTGTAGACATTTGCTTCCGAAGCAAGTGGTTGAATCATTTCTTCACGGCAGGCAAGGTGCTCCCCATTCGCCGTGGCGGCGGACTCAATCAACCCGAACTCTACCGAGCCGCGGAGAAGCTCGCTGCCGGCGCCTGGCTCCACGTCTATCCCGAGGGTCGCGTCAGTCAGCGCTGCCTGGGTCTTATTCGACGCGGCGTCGGAAAACTTCTCGCCCTTGCCCACGAAAAGCGCAATGCAAACGACCCCGAAATTCTTATTCTTCCCATTTACCACGAGGGCATGCAGACGGTCATGCCTCAAGACGAAGAAACAAATGAGTTGGTATCTATGGTACCGAGGATCGGACGCGAAATCTTTGTATGGGTCGGGGAGCCCTTCACGGTGTCGGACATACTCCACAAATGGCAAGATTTAGGTACGATATCGCTTGCCGAAGATGGACCTCAGCAACTCTCCATGTATGAGGAGATTTGTGATCGCATTGCTGGCGTTCTCGTCGAGCTCCGAGCCGAGCTCCGTCGACGTGTACTCGAAGACCACGGTATCGATCTGCGCGAGAGGCTCCAGAGCTACGACTGAACCCTCGGATGAAACGAACGCTCTGGCCGGAACGGGGTCCCATAGTTCGCTCTACCAGGAGCGGATGCCCGGGCGATCAGGCAGGGAGCAGGCACTGCGCTGCTGGTGTTGGACGCGCCTCACACGTACGCTGTGCAGCGAGACACTAGCGTGCTGGACGTCGCTTCCAAGGAGCCTTTGCGTTCACCAGGTTGGTAACGAAGTTTTCTGGGGTGTTTACGACCAGACTTGGGGCGGACAAGTGCCTGTAGGTGTACGCAAATGTGCGTGTGTTTGTGATTATGCTCTCCGCCCGCGAGGCAATGAAGTGATGCTGCTTTCCGACTCTGGAATGCGAATGAGCAGGCGCTACGACCGGTTGGCGTCAAAAGCTGCGTTCAATCACCATCGAATGTGGTCACATGACTCGCGGTCGGTGCTCGACGCGCTGTACTGGAAAATATGCCACCAAATGTTCTCTTTTCCTGCTTACGATGAACTTCGATCAGTCGCTGTAATTGCTCGAGCTCTTTCTTTGCGATTGTATGTTTCGGTTCAAGACGCAATACCTGTAGTAGGTCACGTTTGGCGTCCTCGTAATTCCCTAGCTCGCGCTGAGCCTGGCCACGTGTAAACAGCGCTTTGCCCACGAGCGAACAGTGCGCGCTCTCGCCGGCTGCAGCTGCCCCTTCAGCTGCTGGGGCAACTCTGTCTTCTTCTCGTTTGTCGGACTTGCCGTGTTGCGCGGACTCGAGCACCAGGTCTGCTAGGCGTATCGCATCGTGGTACGCGCCCAGCCGATAATGCGTCCGAGCCAAGTTACTCAACAGCGTGCGCGTCAGTTGTTCCCGTTGCGTCTGAATGGACAGGTCTCCAGTATCATCAGCCTCATTCGTCTTTGAGGAACCGCTCTGATTCGATGGCGCTTTCCCCCAGAGCTGCAAAGTCTGAAGCGCTACCTCATACTCTTGTACGGCTGCCTCCAGCTGGCCTCCTTTGAAATAGTAGTTCCCGAGCTCCTTTGCCTCCAGGGCGTACGCCAGCCGATCCGCATCCGTCTCAAGGTCTGCAAAAGCACGCGTCTTCCGGAATCGTAACAGTGGAGGTGCGGTGACGCTCTGTGTGCCTGCTGTGCTGCCTGTCGGAGGGCTTGTCGTGCCGTCTCCGCAGCTTGCACTGCTTCCATTGGCCTCGGTCTCCAGTGCGCCCGATGACAATGATTGGGGTGCATTGGGGGCATCGCCGCCTTGGCATGCGCCGTCGAGGGCTTTCGCCTCAGGTCGCCAGGGCAAAGACGTAAACCCGTTGAGCGCAAGGAGCTGCGGCCGGCCGTCAACGATTCGCACCGTGCCCAAGAAGTGAATCTCTAACTCAACGCTCGCACAGTTCGGTTTCACCACCCAGCGTCCACCACGGCCTTTGCGACCGCGATCGCCGTAGGCATATTTTGGCGCACGGCAGCATACAAGAGCTTTTTCTCCGACCCGCATCGTAAATAACGCCAGCTCTACCACCGGGATCACCTGGTGTCGGCCGAGCACGAACGTGAACGGTGCAACTGCGTCAGCTACGTCGCTGTCGCAAACGTCGAAAAGTATACGACCCTGCGAGTCGGGCTCTCCTTTCAGGTCGGTATCACTTGCTGCAACATAGGCGCGGTAGTGAATAGCGACACGTTCGCCAATGGCTGGCGGCGGAAGCAGTGCAACAGGTGCTGCAGGTTCCTCGGGGGCCGCGTCGCAGCCGCTGCCTGTTTGGCTCGGTGCCGTCGTCGCGGGCTCGAGAACAACTTTATAGACTTGTCCGTATACTGCATGACCAGGAGGCAGCAACTCAACTTTCGTGCCTTTCGAGGCCACGGAACTCATATCGAGCACGCCGTCAAACTGATCGCTCACGCAACGTCACCTAGAGGCTTGTGGTCGTTACCGAAGTGGCCGTGTGTCCGTCGGAGTCCACTGCGTACAGTCTCGAACGCGCGGAGATCTCTGAACGCACTGGCCTACTGCACCGAGAGACACGACACCAACACGAACACGAACACCAAAACCAACACCTCCCTCTGGCCGCTTCCACAGTCCTTTGTGCAAGTCCGCAGAAGCACGCGAACGCGGTCTGCGGGTCTGCCACGCCAAAGAGCGCAGGCGCTGCAATCTGTAGTATTCTGAGCCGCCGCGCAGAGGTGCTCCTATGCCCTGGCAAGGCGTGGGAAGTCTGTACAAGCATGTCGCTAAATTTTGTGCCGCGCAGAGGTGCTCCTATGCCCTGGCAAGGCGTGGGAATGTCTGTACAAGCATGTCGCTAAATTTTGTTGTTGCTCGTTAGACAACTTGTACGCTTCAGTCGTGCGTCTGTTGTCGTTTCGTGGCGCTACACCGGTGTCAGACGATAAGGCAACACCGTACTAGTCGCTCTTTTCCTGCTTTCCGACTTTTGTCTGAAGTTTTCTTAGATCCATAGCCTTGATCTTCCAAGTGCGGCAATAAGGGGATAACGGAAACATACGTAGTTCTAGGATTGTCGGTCGCATTTTCAGATAGATCCTACGAAGCTTTGTCGGTACAGTTCGTCACGTTTCCGAAATCACGATGATTGCCGACACTCTCAGTCAAGATTTTAGAAAATAACCTATAAGATTATCCATTTCTTATGAACAAGCTTCCACGCTTCTGATTCCCGTGCTTGGAGCAAGCTCAAATCATATCTTTCCAGGGTTTGCCATCTTTGGTTTCTCCTGGCAAGTCGCATGCGCCGCCATTCGCAACGCTCCGTTGACGAGGACAGTAACGCAACCAAGTGCCTTGTGGACTTGATCTCCAGCCGGGTTTTCCCTTTCCAGGCATGTTCCATTATGGACAGTGTCGCGTTCCGCGATCCCGCTATCGAATGGGACAGCGCACGCCTGCTTGTACAGCGAACAGCGTACTTGTCGAGTAGCTCGACCAGCAGAAACCGCACGTTGTAGCGTACAGCAACTGGATTAACAACGGAGGAGGGCATCGTGCGGAGCCTTGTGTACTTTTCAAGGGATGCACGCGGCGATGAAGCAAGCGTTTCTCGCGACTCAGACAGGTCCGCGATCCGAAGTGGAAGCATCCGTGAACACGCGAGGATACCTGGCCTCAGTCCATAATCACCGGTGCGAAGCGCGTACCGAATGCATTCTGCAAAGAAGATAGCAATCGCGCTTCACGCGTAGATCGTCACTACCGCGCATGCATGAGATGCTTCGACGAGAGCAGCACGTCACAAACTCGGGACGCGAACGTCGCCGTGAACATTTTTACCGCTGGCAGCGGAGCTGAAAAGAACCGTTTAACCGGATGTTTGAAAGCCCATGATAAGAGAGCGAGAGAAAGGAAGCAGACGCGGAAACATCCGCAAACCCCGGTGTTGATGATACTGGGAAACCCTCAAACCTCACATTGTACGCCCACTTGATAGGACCTGGTCCATTGAACCCTGGCACGGGTGTAGACAGGGAGCGCAGAGCGACCTTGCGTCGCGAGTATAAAACAAAACAGTACTGGGGGTGGTATGATCAACAGCAGGCAACCGAGCATTCAGCGCCTCGTTGACGCTACGTCAGGGCATAGACTAGCAAGCACGCTTACCGCTGTTGCTGCTGCCCTCAAGACGTCACACAGCGCGCTACACCATTGATTGATCACTAGACAAGAAGGCTGGCGTTCTCAGGCAATGGGACTTGAATCATGTACACACTTTACTTGGCCGTCCATGATGCTGCCCCTCGAGAGGCTTCCATGTATTGCTTTCCTGAGAGAAGACAGCACAGCAGAAACACGCCTCATTCAAAGTCGCATCCAGTCAAGGAGCGGACGCTACTCCTGACGATGACGCTTCATTGGCTGAGCGCCGTGGTTTGAGTGCGTGCGTTCAACAGAATGCTCGAACAGCAGACGTTTTTCCGCACTGCTCGCTCCTAGTCGACTTCTTCGACAGTTGGGCCGCTGCCAGTGCCAGCGCCGCCAGCTCCAGGCATGCCGCCAGCTCCAGGCATACCGCCAGCTCCAGGCATACCACCGGCACCTGGCATGCCATCTGCAGCGCCGCCAGCTTGCTGGTACATGCGAGTGAAGATGGGCATGGTAACGCTTTCCAGCTCTTTCTGCATGTTCTTGATCTGATCGAGCGAAGCAGTGGCGCCGTTTTCTTCGAGCCATTCCAGCACTTCTTTGGTCTTGTCAAGAATCTTCTGCTTGTCGCCGGCGCTGAGGCTCTGAGCTACCTGTTCCTCTTCCACGGTGCGCTTCGCCGAATAGGCCAGCTGCTCGAGCGAGTTGCGCGCCTCGACCGTGCGTCGGACTTCTTCATCCTTCGCCTTCATGGCCTCTGCCTCCTTCACCATGCGCTCAACCTCCGCCTCGCTCAGCCGACCCTTTTCATTCTTAATCGCAATCCGTTCACTCTTACCGGTAGTCTTGTCAACTGCTGTAACATTCAGGATGCCGTTCGCATCGAGGTCAAATGTGACCTCAATCTGAGGCACACCCCGTGGTGCCGGCGGAATACCTGTCAAGGTGAACTGTCCCAACAGGTGGTTGTCCTTGGTCATAGCGCGCTCGCCTTCATAAACTTGAATCGTGACAGCAGGCTGATTGTCGGCATAGGTTGTGAAGATCTGGCTCTTCTTTGTCGGGATTGTGCTGTTCCGCGGAATCAAAACAGTCATGACACCTCCGGCGGTCTCAATACCGAGCGAGAGAGGCGTCACGTCGAGCAACAGAATGTCCTTGGTCGTTTCAGACTCATGGCCCGACAAGATTGCAGCCTGGACGGCTGCTCCGTACGCCACCGCCTCATCCGGATTGATTGACTTGCAGAGCTCCTTGCCATTGAAGAACTGGCTAAGAAGTTGCTGAATCTTTGGAATGCGTGTCGAGCCGCCGACGAGAACGACGTCGTCAACTTGGCTCTTCGACAAATTCGCGTCCTTCAGGACCCTCTCAACAGGATCGAGGGTGCTGCGGAACAAATCTCCGCAGAGCTCCTCGAACTTGGCTCGCGTGATTGAGCTGTAAAAGTCAATGCCGTTGTAAAGGGAATCTATCTCAATCGTCGCTTGCGTCGCCGACGACAGCGTCCGTTTCGCCCGTTCGCACGCCGTCCGCAATCGCCGCATGGCTCGATTGTTCCCAGTAATGTCTTCCTTGTACTTGCGCTTGAACTCCTTCACGAAATAATCCACCATTCGCGAATCAAAGTCCTCGCCACCCAGATGAGAATTGCCAGAGACTGCGCGCACCTCGAAGATGCCCGAATCGACGCTCAGCAAGCTCACATCGAATGTTCCACCACCAAGGTCGTAAATCAGCACATTGCGCTCCTTGTTATCACTCGTCTTCTTATCAATACCATACGCGATTGCGGCTGCCGTCGGCTCGTTGATGATGCGAAGGACGTTCAGACCGGCGATCGTACCAGCATCCTTTGTCGCCTGGCGCTGGGAATCATTGAAATATGCCGGCACTGTGATAACAGCATCAGTAACCTTCGTTCCCAGGTATGACTCCGCAATATCCTTCATTTTCGTCAACACCATGGCACTGATCTCCTCCGGGGAGAACCGTTTCACGTCGCCATGTGCGACAACCTGGATGAGCGGCTTGTCACCCGGGCCTTGAACGACCTTGAATGGCCAGTGCTTCATATCCTCCTGCACGGTAGGATCAGAGAACTTACGTCCAATGAGACGTTTCGCGTCAAAGACAGTATTCTCGGGGTTCAGCGCTACCTGGTTCTTCGCGGCGTCTCCGATGAGGCGCTCCGTCTCCGTGAAGGCAACATATGACGGGGTCGTCCGGTTGCCCTGCTCGTTCGCAATAATCTCAACCTTGTTGCCTTCCATAACGGCAACGCACGAGTAGGTCGTGCCAAGGTCAATTCCGATCGCCTTTGCCTTTGACATTGTTCAAAGCTCGTTAACAGGAACTATTCCACGAACACGAGTTAAACGTCCAGTCTGAACACTCTGTCTCACTTGCTCCGCAACAAGAACAATATGCTCCCGTACCGGAACTCGCTCCTCTGACACACGTGTTCTAGCGAACGGCGCGTGTTTGACTATGAACACCAATGACTCTTAAGTAGACGCCCATTGTATGAATGGGGCCGCGACACGATCGCTAGCGACGCGTCGATCGGCGCGCCGCAGCGATCGTGCGCCGACGGTTCGCGAAGGATTCGGAAGCTTTGCCGCGAAAAACGCCAGCGGCGTACAGTAGTGGCAGCGACCGCGCCTTAGACAAATCGTTTTCAGCTGACGTGCAGACGCCTCCCAGCCTTTCTCGACCGGCCACCTACTACTGCTTCCAACTTCTTCTCATATAGTTCGACTTTGATAGGTTGTCCAACAAAGTTCTCTCTTGTCTATTCTGGAGGTCTGTTCTCCAGCACCGCACATCTCCGTATATTGCTAGGGGCATGAAAGTCACGATTCACAAACTCCATACGGTTCTTGCCATCATTGGTTGTACTTACTAACGCAGGCAATCCTCGAACGTTCGCCCTCCTTTCCATTTGCTCCTCTGTTAGCGGTCCGTACTTTGCGATTTCCTCAGGGCACCGCTGGCACTTGTCTATCTCCACCGTCTGAAGTGTACAATCCAGCTCGTGGTGTGTATAGGACGTTCGGAAGTCATCTACAGATATCGTGACGAGACGCCTTCCACACTCCTTGTACGTTCTTGTTGTTGGAGCTGGTATGCACCCCTTTTGGGTCTTCCATCGCCCTGCTCCATACGCTACGACGAGCCTTTGAGTCTGGTCCCCGTTGAGGGCACGCAACTGATTGAAAAAGTTGGCAAACGCCCGCTGCCTCCCACAGTGTAGATTCATACGCAGACGGGCCCACCGAGGCTTTGTATATTCCTTCCACAGCGCATCTCAATGGGCAACACGAACTTCCATGAATTTCCGAAAAGCTCGAAAGTCCGCTCCTCGGCTCGTCACCTCGCTCATAGCTTCCAGGTGCTCTTTCATTCCTGAATTCCACGTTTCGATTTTCTTCGTCGCATTTATGACACCGGATTCTCGATAGAATCTCGCTCTCGAGAACGTCAACAGACGGATGTCTTTCTGACGTAAGTTGCCGTAAGTACCATCTTCCGCCCGCTTCGGTGCTGCGATGGTTATGGTATTTGTGCTTCCGGGGTCCGTGCCAACGACAAAGTCGTTATCCTGCACTTTCTGCTTCTCAGAACCCGCCTTCTTGTTCTCTTCATTCTTTACCGCGCCAACGACAAGGTCGTTATGCTCCACCTCCTGCATCGCAGGATCCGCCGTCTTCTTATCTTCATCCTTCGTCACGTCAACGACAAGGTCGTTATCCTCCACCTCCTGCATCGCAGGATCCGCCGTCTTCTTATCTTCATCCCTCGTCACGGGCGAAGCCATAGGCGGAACTGGCCGATCTGTCTTCAACCGCCGATAGTGTACACACAAGGCTACCCCATCGGTTTCGATCTTCCCAGTGAATACATTTTGCTTGCTCACTTTGAGACGTTTGGAATCGAAGATACTCTTCCAGTGGGTCTCCCGGTTTTCGCCGGTGAAGTCCTCCCTGCTAATACTGAACTTCGGTCTGATGTCCCTCATGATGCCATGAAGGATTCTGGAGTCGATAGTCCCAAAATGTGCCTTGATATTGGACAATGGAACCACGTCGAAGCGCTTCCCCATTAGGAAAGCCTTCCGTCTCTCCCACTCTTCATTTGTCTCTTCACTCAGCTTCATCTCCGCCTTGCGTTCGAGCTCTCGGTCCAGAAACACGAAGTACCGTAGGACGAGGCGATAGTATCGTTCCTTATCTTTTTTTCAACTCTGATATCTTTTCTGTTTGATTCGCCAACCCCAGTACCGCACGGTGCTCTTGTACAGCCGCACGGATCACAGAAGCTTCATTCGCGCTCTCGTTTGACGCCTTCTTCTCGACAAATTCGACCTCATCTTCATGCTGTCGATCTTTCGTGATGCCATTGATAGTCGCCCATTTTCCTTTGCGAGAGATGCCCGGGCGGAGTGCAACCGCGGCGCGGATCACGAAACGTTCGAGGTTCGTTGTCAAACGGCTCGTCAGGTTCGTGAGGTACTTCATCGCCCCGTGGTCGTAAATATCCGCGCCACCCCTGTATCGGGTACCCTCGAAGCGGAATGCCGCGAAGTTTTCGTGGAGGGCATGCACTAGCACATTTTCCCTCCACGTTCCTGCTGTACAAAGCATCAGGTAGAGAAAAATCGTCTTGTCGAAAACCTCGTCCGGAATCTCGACCGATTCCATGTGCGCCACATCGCGATACATCTCCCTCGCCAGATGCATCAGTCCTGACGATGCCTCGACAATACTCATGGAGTACGAATCGATACGGTTTCTGATAGCGTCTTGCAACTCTTCCCTGTAGGGATCCCTGATGTGTCCAAGAAGAAAGGCTTTCACCACCATCTCGTCGCACAGTCGTCTTTCTCGCCGCCTTCGACGTAGGGCCTCCCCGTTTCGGTCCCTCTTCTCTTCCTTGTCTTCTGGACTCGGCCTTTTTTTTTGTTTTTTTCTGGCAGCCGGCGACACCTGCCTTCCAGGATCCTCCGCTTGCTTTTCCAGAAATTTCCTTTTTTCGAAAAAGAACACGCTTTGAACGCTTCTGTTATAAACTGCGAAAAATCAACCGAATACACTCATTTGAGCGTTGAAACACGACTGAGATGAAGTAATATACTTCGCTACGATTCCAATGCAAATACACGTTTTACGTTAAAACAACAAGTCAACGAATGGTCAGGATCGCGTTTCCCTTCAACGGCGAGATGCGCGTCGTACCTCATGCCTGCCGGTAATGGAGGTGCGCATCTCGACCGCACTATATGCAGCAAAGAACAGAGACTAGCTACTGACTAGCAATGAGAT